>Ga0136557_1001186_pt1 | contig 17523 bp, 11 predicted proteins | sample AntRauTorckE6832_FD_104796 | JGI IMG/M metagenome (GOLD analysis project Ga0136557, IMG submission 104796) | Saline lake microbial communities from Rauer Islands, Antarctica - Metagenome Torckler E6 #832 | ecosystem: Environmental > Aquatic > Non-marine Saline and Alkaline > Saline | place...
CACTTTATCTCAGATGCATCTGGCTGAAGCTGTTATGCTTTCCTATACAAGCCCTTTTTTTATACCTTTTGCTGCTTTTATATGGCTTAAGGAGCCTGTTTACAAAAAGTTTGTAATAGCTTCTTTTGCCGGCTTTATTGGTATTTTACTTATTCTCAAACCCGGAACTCAGGTGTTTAACCCGGCAGGTATATACGGAATAATGGCTGCTGTTTCTGCTTCCATAGCAATGGTCAGCATAAGAAGAATGTCTGACAATGAACCCCCTTTAAGAATAGTTTTTTACTATACACTTATTGCAACTTTTATTTCTTTTTTTCCGGCTGTTTTTTCATGGCAGACTCCAGGGACTGAAGATCTTATACTTATAATTCTTATGGGATTTGCAGGTTTTGCAGGACAGTTTTTTGTTACAACAGGATACTCAATGGCACCTTCTGCGCAGGTAGGCCCTTTTACATATACAACAATATTTTTTGCAGCAATTATAGGAGTAGTATTTTTAAATGAAAAGTTTGATATGTTTACTGCATCAGGAGGTATTATAATAATTTGTGCCGGAATTATTGCTCTGAGAACTAAAAAAGCCTAAATATTGTATAATTTCTTTTATCTGTTGCTTAGAATTTCAAGTATTTTTTCATGTATATTGTCAAAGCCTTTATTCGACATGACAAGAACCAAATCTTCATTTTTTGCTGAATTTTTTATAAAATCAGTAATTTCATCAGTTGTATCGAATAAAAAAGCATTAATTCCTTTATTATTAAGACTTTGTTTTAATTTTTCATGGGAAAATCTTTCAGACTCATTTACCTTAACTATTTTTTCAGGTCTTTTTATACACACTGTATCAGCATTATAAAAAGAATCTTCATAATCTTTTTGAAAAACATTTCTCATACTTGTATTTGTTCCTGGTTCAAAAACTGCAATAAGTCTTTTCGGCTGATATCTTTTTTTTATACCCTCAATAGTTAACTTAACCTCTGTAGGATGATGAGCAAAGTCATCTATAACTTTTACCCCGGATACTTCTCCTCTAAGTTCCTGCCTTCTTTTCATCCCCTTATAAGATAACAAAGCTGTTAAGATCTTTTCAGATTCAATACCTATACTCCTGCATACTGCAAATGCAGCAACTGCATTATAAATATTATGCTCACCTGACATGGGTATATAAACATCTTTTTCAAAATCCGGTGTTGTTAAATTAAACCTGATTCCGTCCTGATCTGATTCATAATCAGTATATCTGAAATTGCTGCAGGAGCTTTTTCCGTAGTAAAAAAGATTTTTTTTATGAATAACTGATAAAACTTCATCAAGATAAAAAGACGAATCAAAGGCAAATATATGAGAATTACTGTCAGTATTTTTTAAAAGTTTTGAAAATGAATCCTGTATCTGGTTTATACTTTCAAAAATATCAGCATGATCAAATTCTATACCTGTTACTACAAGTCTGTACGGATTAAAATGATGAAATTTTGATTCTTTATCAAAAAAAGCTGTATCGTATTCATCACCCTCTATAACAAAATATTCTTTGCTCCCCTTTTTGAATCCTGAATCAAAATTTTTATGTATTCCACCTATAAAAAAAGAAGGATCAAGTCCTGCACTTTCAAGGATCCAGGATATAAGACCTGTGGTTGTTGTCTTTCCGTGTGTGCCTGTAACCATTATTACTTTTTTGTTTTCAGCAAAAAAAAGATTTATTGCCTGGGGCATTGACAAATAATTTATCTTTTTATTCAATACTTCCGTCACTTCAGGATTATCTTTTGTTACAGCGTTGCCTATTACAACCAGATCTATATCGTTACTTATATTTTCCGGGTCAAACTCTTTAAGCCTGATGTCTCTGTTTTCAAGAAAAGTACTCATAGGCGGATATATACCGCTGTCAGAGCCGGTGACGAAATAACCCTCATTTTTAAGCATTACGCAAAGAGCTCCCATTGCACTTCCGCAGGCTGAAATCAAATGGATATTTTTTACATTTTGAGGCAGATTATTCAATTCAGGATCAAGCAAAAAAAGATTTCCTTATTCAGTTTAATTTACAAAAAAACTACGATTTTTATCCAATATTAAATTCATAAAACAAGTTAAAATATTACTTTTTTAAAACTTTGAAAGAAGCGTCAGCCGCATTTATAGCAGCCTGAATATCTGCATCAGTATGTGCTGATGAAACAAAACCTGCCTCAAACTGTGACGGTGCAAGATATATTCCGTGTGAAAGCATCTTACCGTAATATTTTGCAAAAAAATCTGTATCTGAAGTTTTGGCATCTTCAAAATTGTAAACATTTATATCTGTAAAATATATTCCAAACATTCCGCCTATATGATTGGCACAAACTCTGATTCCTGATTCTAAAGCAGCTGTTTTTATTCCGTTTGTAAGATTTTTTGTTTTTTCTGACAAAGATTCATAAAAGCTGTCTGATTTAAGCTGCTTTAAAGTTGCTATACCTGCTGCCATAGCAACAGGATTTCCTGAAAGTGTTCCTGCCTGATAAACATCTCCCACAGGAGCAAGACATTCCATAATCTCTTTTTTCCCGCCGAATGCGCCAACAGGCATTCCACCTCCTATTATCTTTCCAAGGCATGTAAGATCAGGTATAACATTAAAATATCCCTGTGCAGAATTTTTATGAACTCTGAATCCTGTCATTACTTCATCAAAAATAAGGACTGAGCCGCATTCCTCTGTCTTTTGTCTTAAAGCTTCAAGAAAACCGGGCCTAGGGAGAATACAACCTATATTGCCTGCCACAGGTTCAACAATTACACATGCTATTCTATCTTTATATTTGTCCATTACTTCGTTGAACTGCTGTATGTCATTATAAGGCAGTGACAAAGTATTTTTAGTCACATCATCAGGAACACCCGGGCTTCCCGGTATATTAAGTGTAGCAACACCTGATCCGGCTCCTACAAGAAGAGTATCTGCATGGCCGTGGTAACAGCCGTCAAATTTAACCACAAGGTCACGTTTTGTATAACCTCTGGCAAGTCTTACTGCACTCATTGCCGCTTCAGTTCCCGAATTAACCATTCTTACCATTTCAACACTGGGAACTGCCTCAATAATAAGTTCAGCCAGATCTATTTCAAGATCTACCGGAGCTCCAAAACTTGTACCTCTGCGTAAAACATCGATTATATCGTTTACTACAGCAGAGTCTCCGTGTCCTAGAATAAGGGGGCCCCATGAACCTACAAAATCTATGTATGCGTTCCCATCTTCATCAAATATCCTTGGACCTGAACCTCTTTTTATAAACAGCGGATCTCTGTTTACAGACCCACAGGCTCTTACAGGACTGTTAACCCCTCCGGGGATCAGTCTTTTCGCTTTTTCAAAAAGTCTTGATGAATTTGTAGGTGTCATTTAACCGCCTTTCTTTTATTTTATTCTGTACCAGCATTAAATTTTAAGTTAATATCGTATTTCACCATTAAAACAAGTTTGTAATTTTGTATCAAAACAGATCATATGTCAAAAAATAATACAGATAAAATAGGTAAAATTTTAGAATACGTTCTCAGCATAAGCCCTGATGAGTTTTTATTAATCCCGGACAGTGACGGTTACGTTAAAATAAAAGAACTGCTTAAAGCTGTCCACGAAAAAAAGGACCTCAGATGGATCAGCAAAGCTGATATATCGGCCTATACTAAAATATCACCGGATCCTCTTGTTGAAATTAACGGAAACTTTATAAGGGCATCCAAAAAAAGAAATTTTGTAAAGGATCATAAAACTGATAATCTGCCGGGCCAGCTGTTTACTGCAATCAGAAAAAAAGCATGGCCTCATATTGCTGAAAAAGGTATTTACCCTAAAGACAATCAAACTATTATGCTAACAGACAAATATGATGATGCTTTAATTCTGGGCAAAAGAAGGGATAATGATCCTGTTGTCTTATCTGTTTCAACTAAAAATGCTTTAAAAGAAAATGTTAATGTTATCTACTGCGGAAAAGGTCTTTATACTGCGGATTTTTTAAAACCTGAATTTCTAAATGGGCCTTCAGTTCATAAAGCTGAAGAAGAGATTAAAACAAAAAATGTACAAAAAAAGACTACCCCGGGAACCTTTTCTCCAAATACAAAAGATTTATTTCCTGAAATAAAAACAGAAAAATCCTGGAAAAAAAATAAGAAAAAAATAAGAAGGGAAAAGAAAAATTTCTGGCCTGATCAATAACTCAAAATTTAAGAATATAATATTTCTGATTCAGTTTTAAATTAAATATAGCCCATCATTTTTTCTTTTGTTTTTGTGTAGATTTGCTTAAATTCTTCATAAGATTTATGAACTGAGTCTATATCTATTTTCTGTGAAAAGTCCTGAATTTCTGAAGCTTTTTCCATCATTGAGCAGGCACACATATTTGCACATGCACCCTTAATTGAATGCGCATAATTATTTATTTCTGAAAAATCGGTTTCTTCAACCCCCTTGCCAAGACCCTGCACAAGATTTTTCATGTTATCTATAAAAATAGATATAAGTTCTGCTGCATCATTTTTGTCCTGCATCACACGGGTAAGAAGACATTCATAATCAAAATAAGACTGACTGTTTTCACCGGTTTTACAGCTATATTCAAAAACATCTGAATCAAGACCAAGCCATTTTTTTAATTTTTCTGAAAGCTGCTTTGGCTGAACAGGCTTGGCAAGATAATCATCCATTCCTGATGCACAACATTTTTCATTATCACCTTTAAGAGCATCCGCTGTCATGGCAATTATAGGTACTTTCCCTGCCCGATCTCTGTAGAGTCCTCCTGCTTCTTTACTCCGGATAAGGCGTGTCGCTTCGAGACCATCCATTTCAGGCATCTGTACATCCATAAGAATAAGATCAAAAGGGATATTTTCATATGCATCAACAGCTTCTCTGCCGTTTGCAACAGCTTCTGCCTTAAGTCCTATTTTTTCAAGTATTCTCAAAGCAACTTTCTGATTTGTAATATTATCTTCAACAACAAGAATCTTAGTGTTTCTTCCTTTATTAGCAAAAAATACGTCTGTGCCTGAAGAAGTTTTATGGTCATAATTATCAAAGGAGTTATCATCAGATAAATTTACAATTAAATTATAAAGCTGTGACTGCTTCACAGGTTTTGGAAGAAAAGAATCAAATCTTTGATCTGTTTCAAAAAAATGTTTCCTGTCTTTAATAAAAGACATAAATAAAAGCCTCAACTCAGAAAATCTTTCATCACCGCTTAAAATTGAAGCTAGCCTGTCTCCGCTTATACCAGGCATCCTGTAATCTATAATACCTATATTAAAAGGATTTTCAGCTTTATAGGCATCAAGAAGTTTTCTTACAGCTGTATTCCCGCTTTCAGCTGAAGCATATTCAAACCCCCAGCTTTCAAGAAGGATTTCTATATGTCGCCTGCTTACAGCATGGTCGTCTACAATAAGAATTTTTAAATCCGGCTGTTCAGGGGGTACAACTCCTAAAACAATATTTTCCCCTGAAGGATGCTTTACTCCAAATACTGAGGTAAACCAGAAGCTTGTACCTTCACCTTCAGAACTTAAAAATCCGATATCTCCGCCCATCATTTCTACAAGTTGTTTTGATATTGCAAGTCCAAGACCTGTTCCACCATATTTTCTGGTAGTTGAACCGTCTCCCTGGACAAAAGGATTAAAAAGATCATCCTGTCTGGCTTCAGGTATTCCGCTGCCAGTATCATCAATTAGGAATTTAAGAGTTACGGTTTCATCATCTTCTGCTGTTTTATAAACTCTAACAGTAACTTCACCAAGATCTGTAAATTTTACAGCATTGGCTGCAAGATTTAAAATAATCTGCCTTAACCTGCCCGGATCTCCCTGGAGCTGAACATTTACATCTGATTCGCACATGCATACAAATTCGAGACCTTTTTCTTCAGCCTTAAAAGATAAAAGATCACTTACCTCTTCAAGAAGAGTGCGCAGATTAAAGTCAATAATTTCAAGATCAAGTTTTTCAGCCTCTATCTTAGAAAAATCTAGGACATCATTGATTATTGCAAGAAGAGAGTCTGCACTGCTTTTTATGGTTTCTGCGTATTCCTTTTGTTCCTGGTTTAGCTCTGTATCAAGAATAAGGCTTGTCATACCAATTATTCCGTTCATAGGAGTTCTTATTTCATGACTCATATTGGCCAGAAACTCTGTTTTAAGACGGCTTGACTGAAGAGCTTTTTCTTTTTCAATCTGTATCTCTTTTTCCCGCCTGAAAAGGGTTTCAGACATAGTATTAAAACCGGATACCAGCTTTCCGAGTTCATCATTGTTTTTTGCCTGATCGAGCCTGAACTCAAAGTTGCCTCTGGAAGCAAAGGTCATTCCTTTTACAACATTTCTTACAGGTCTTGAAATTTTTCTGGAAATTCTGAGCGTAATTAATACAGCAATAAAAATTCCTACACTTGAAATCATAAGTATAAAATTTCTGGTAGAGGCCATCATATTATGCATTCTTTCAAGATCTGAAGCCATTATCAGATCAAATTCCTTACCGGAACTGCTTACCCCAATCTTTTTTGATGAAATTATAAATTCTTTTTTTCTGTTTTTTATAATACGAGTTGCTGAATATTTCATACCTGAAGTCATAAATTCATGCTTTGAACTATAATCAGAATTATCTTTGCCTTTTATAACCTGCAGCACCTCTTTATCTGCTGAGATAATACAAAAATTTTGTTCCAGATTCCCAGAAATATCAGATATAAACTTTTCATTTGAAGAGATATTATAACCTCCTGCTGCATATCCAACTTTTTCATCTCTGTAGTAAACAGGGACAACAGATTCAATATATAAACTTCGGTGCAAAGAATCAGGATCTTTTTTAAGATTATAAAATAATGGAGTGTCTGTGGGGTAAACTCCTGTCATAAGATTACTGACATTAAAATTGTTATTATTATTTTTCTTAAAACCGAAATGGCTCAAAAATTTTCCATTTTCATCAAAAATAATAATATAGTCAAGTCCGTACTGATTATAACCCGATTCAAGAAATTCTTTAAGCTGATGGTTTATTCCAAGTTTGAGAGTTGTTTTACTTGTATTATGTGATGCAACAGATTTTAAATGATACTGAAGTGAATTTTTCCAGTTTTGTAATACTAAATCTGTATTTTCAATATCTGAATCGAGTTCACTTATAATAAGTTTTTTTATGTGGGTTTTGAATATAGTTATGGAAGAATATGCTGCAAGAAAAACAGGTACACTGACTATTAAAAGCGTAAACAAAATCAGTTTTGATCTTAATGTATAAAAAAACCTGTTTATCATTTTTAAACCATGATCTTTCCATCAGCTGAATATATTTAATACAACTTCATAATTTTTTTAAAAAGTTATATCCTGTTATTCAAAATATTACAAAAACATTTAATATATTATCATTCAGTTTCTTTTTAATAAACAGTAATCAAACAAAAACCTTTTTTTAAAAAAAAACAGCCCGCATAAAAATAAAAATGCAGGCTGTAAAAACAGATGTACTTTTTTTTGGAAAGTTAAATTTTCATTATACTTTCAATTCTTTTTATAATTTCCTTTTCTTTTTCATCAATAACTGAATCTGAAAGAGCTATCTCTTCTGCAAGCTCAAGAGCTTCTTTTCTGTCTTTTTTGTAATGTATAAGCTTTGGCAGAGTTTTAAGAGCTTTTTCCTTATCAAGATGCAGAAGTCTTGACTGCTCAAGAGCTATTTTTCTGAGTTCATCAGGTTTGAGTTTACTAAGCTTTGGATGATTTCTTACAATGTTTTGAACGCTTATAAATTCGGCTTTATCAAGAACTTCATCAGCACTTGCTATTGCAATCATTATTCTGATCATGCCTTCTTTAAAACCGCCTTTATCCATTTTAGCCCAAAGCCTAGAATCTGAAATATCTGGTTTGTTGCCTTGTTCTTCTTCTAATTCATTCCAGACCTGTTCTTTAAAAGCATCCTTATAAAAAAACTGGACAGCAGGATTAGAGTACATTTTATTAAAAAATCTTTCCTGCGCCAAATCTCTCATATCTCTGTAAAAATCAAGCCCATGGCTTATCATATCAGAAAAGTCATGTTCCATTTTTTTGTAAAAATTATCATCTGAAATTTTAATCCTGTGTGTTTTTACAAACTTGGACAATGTTTTAACAGGGATTAAAAATGGATTAAGATCTGAGAACAGATATCTCTGGGTTCTCAGGGGATGAAGCTGCTTCATGAATTCTGCAGAATAATCATTTACAAGTTTTGATACAACAGGGCTTAAATATGCATTGTAATATTTATCAAGGGCAGTAGATACTGTAGCAACAGGAAGAAAACTTGCTTCATCTTCAAATCCGTCATCAAGTTTTAATATATCTTCAATCTGTCTTTCTCTGAACCCGACTTTAAACTGATCTTTCCATTCTTCAGAATCTTCATTGTCTTCTTCAATAACCATTTCATAAAGTCCGGGAGACAGATATGAAATCATATCAACGGTTCCAAATATCTCTTTGTGCTCCTTGTTTGCAACTTTGGTTGATACAAATATACCAAGATGACCTATATCTTCATGAACAATATAAATGATAACCTGATTATTTTTCTTTATTTCATCTGCATTTTTATAAACCTTGACTATCCAGTTTAATGCCTGCTGAGGAGGAGTTATATTGTCACCTCCTGAAGCAAAAACAATTATAGGATCTGTAATGTTTTTTATATCAACATTTCCGCCTTCTTCATCAAGGCTTAGTCGTCCTCTTTCCAGACGATTACCAACAAAAAGACTGTCCACAATAAAATGGATCTCTTCCTTGGTCATCATAAAAAAACCGCCCCACCATTTTTCAAACTTGAGAAAGCGCTCTTCTTCGGTATCTACATTATCATATACATGATAATATTTATCCCAGAATGTATTTGCAGGATTAAGGTTTTCCATATTCATAACAAGGTTAGCCCCGTCAAAAAGACCGTTACCCAGGTCACTTAATAAAGAATTAACCCACACACCTCCAAGAAGTCCGCCTTTATATCTCATGGGGTTTGAACCTTCAACCCCGCCCCAGTAAGAAAGAGGAGCACCATTAAGCACTAAAGGTCCGCATACTTCCGGTCTGTCTGCAGCCACAAGAACAGCTGCCCAGCCTGCCTGACAATTTCCTATTATTGCAGGTTTGTCAGCATCTGAATGTCTTTTTCTGACTTCTTCCACAAAAGCTACTTCCGCTTTTTGTACATAACCAAGGGTTTGACCGGGTTCAGGTTTAGTAAAAAACATTATGAAATAAACAGGATGACCGTTTTCAAGAGCAAGTCCTATTTCAGAGTCCTGCTTTGATCCTCCGATTCCGGGTCCGTGGCCGGCCCTGGGATCTATTATGATTACAGGTCTTTTCGGAAATCTATCTTTTGGTTTATCAGATTTTTTTACAGTTGATTTTACATTCTGATTACTATCTTTTTCTGTTATTTGAACCAGACTGTAATTAACAGGGTTTGGAAGCTTTCTTCCGTCCATAACAGTAGTATAGTCAAAAACAAGTACAGGGGGCTGCCCCATTTCGAGATGTTCCAGGTAAATATTACCTCTTTTTCTGATTATATCAGAATAAATAACAGATCTTTGAGAAGACTCGGCAATATATTCGTGAAAATCTGATAATTTTGCAAAATTACGGATCATTTGACCAAACATTTTAACTCCCTTTATCAGTTTAATTCATTTTGGAAATAAACAAATTATGATATCTTTTTTAAATTTTTTGCAATTATTGCGGTTTTAACATTGATTCTTTTTAAAAATTTAAAAAACGGATTTTTTAACAGATAAACAACAAGAATTATTATTCTCTATTAATTATTTTAAAGATAAAACATATAAGGTGAGATTACAAATTTTTATTGCACCGCAACTATAAAATAACCTTTTTAACAATATTCATTAAATTTTTTAAAGCTTTATCTTTCTTGTATTCTGCAACATAAAGTTTTCTTTTATAAACAGACTTTTCGATATTTAAGCTATACGGAATAATTCCTGCCAGAGAGATATTATCTCCAAAAAATTTTTTGTAAAAACTTTCAATATTTTTTGCTGTATCACTGTTATCAACTTTGCAGGCAGTAAGATAAAGTTTAAAATTTTCCATAGTTTTTTTAAGTTCCGGATAATACGGGCTGTCCAATTCTTGAAGTCTTTCTAAAATATCTCCGGGGCGTATTGTTGAATTCGATTTTAAAATAGCACTACACTGAGAATTCAGTTTTTTGGGTGGTACAATTTCAGCTATTTTCTGAAGAAAAACCTTATGAACAAATTTAAATGAATTTTCAAGAGACAAAGGATCAGATGTAAAAAGAGCAAAAGGTAAATCCGCAAGAAGAAAAAAATCTATTGATGCTTTATTTATACCTGCGCCCAGATCGATTATAATGTAGTCATATTGAAGCCGTTTTATATCTTTATATAAAATATTTCTTAAAGAATAAGGTTGATTTCCTATATCCTTTGAGCAGTTTTTAGAATTAAGAAGAGACAACCTCTTGTAATTTGTTTCAATTATGCATTCTTCCAGAGACAATTCCTGATTAAAATAATTCCACAGTCCTTTAGAAGGATTGGAAACACCAAGAAAAGTATGAAGGTTCGGTCCTCCTGTATCGAGATCTATAACAAGAGTTTTCTTACCAATCATTGAAAGAAGACCGCCTATATTGGCAGAAAAAAAAGATTTCCCGATACCGCCTTTTCCCCCGCCTGCAGATATAATTTTAGGCATTTTTTTCCTTTAGAATTATTATTTTTTATCACGACTCAATTCAACCTGAACTAAAAGCTTTACAAATACCATGAATATTAATTCATAACCTGTTTCATATTTCCATGCTTTTTTTATAAAATTTCAAGGTCGTCAGATTACACTTTTAAAAATTTAACCAGAATATTTTGTATATTTAAAAATTAAGCAATTTAGGTTTACATAAAAGACTAAAAAATATAATTTACAACTCATATAATGACTCTTAGTTAAGATACTATAAAATTTGAGTTATTTTATTAAGTTTAAAATTAAAACAATTAGATTGTTTAGTTATTGGCCGAAAACCAAATTTTTTTGATCAGTTACTGCAGGCGAAGAATTTAACCTCAGTAATACTGGAGTATTTTTAAGATTAAATTTTGCATCTAAGGCATAAATTTGCAAAAAAAGCAGTTTTCGTTCATCAACTATTTATATTAAAGTAACAAACTATCACTTTTAACAAAAGAAATATTAAGGAGCTGATTTGAATTTTGAAGACTGTCTTGTTTCAGCTGTGAATGCTTCTGTCAAAGCGGGCAATGAAATATTAAATATTTATAATGATCCTGATTCTGATTTTTCAGTAGAAAAAAAAGAAGATAACTCTCCTGTAACAATTGCAGATAAAAAAGCTCATCAAACCATACTTGAGAATTTAGAAAACTGCGGTTTGCCGATTCTGAGTGAAGAGGGAATCCACAGTGATTATAACCAAAGACAAAAATGGGATTATTTTTTTCTGGTTGACCCCCTTGACGGTACTAAGGAATTTATAAAAAAAAACGGTGAATTTACAGTAAACATAGCTTTGATTCATAAAAACATCCCAATATCTGGAGTTGTTTATCTGCCTGTTTTAAACCTTTTGTATTTTGCATTTAAGAATCAGTCATATAAAATTGAAAACAAAGAACTTAAAAATTTTAATGATATAAAAGAAATTTTATCCATTTCAGAAAAAATATCTCCAGAAACTAAACCTGAAAATTACACCATTATTGCTACAAGATCACACCAAAACGATGAATTAAAAAAATTTATTGAAGATAAAAAAAAGGTTTATAATGATCTTGATATTATTTCTGCAGGAAGCTCACTTAAATTCTGCAAAATTGCAGAGGGATCAGCGCATATTTACCCAAGAACCGGTTATACAATGGAATGGGATACTGCAGCAGGCCATGCTGTCTGTACAGGTGCAGGTTTAAAAGTAAAAGATTTTAATACCGGAAAAGAACTTAAATATAACAAAAAAAACTTAAAAAACCCTTACTTCATAGTAGAATAGTAATTGGCCGAAAACTAGATTTTTTTGTTCAGTTATGTCAGATAAAAATTTAATCGCAGGTATACAGAGGTATTTTGAAGATTAAAAATTGATTCCAACTCAAAACCGGGCAAAAGAACAGTTTTTGCTCAGCAATCAGAATGAACAGGATTTATAAATGAACAGTCATCTTAATCCACCTTATAAAGGGCAGCTTGTTCAGCTTAAAATAGACCCAAATAAAGCTGCAGAGTTTAAAAACAGAGCAAATGAACTTGTACAGGTATCTCTTAACTCCAGAACAATTCTTGACTTTGAACTTCTTGCAAACGGTGCTTACTCACCTCTTCGTGGGTTCATGACAAAAAAGGAATACTTAAGTGTTCTTGAAAAAATGGAGCTTTCCGACAAAACATTCTGGCCTGTACCAATCTGTCTTGACATAGATCCTGCCACTTATGAAAAAATTAAAAATGAAAATCAGATTGCTTTAACTGATCCCGAAGGTTTCCAGCTTGGTATTATGGATCTTGAAGATATCTGGACTCCGGATAAAAAAAAGGAGGCAGACCTTTTATACAATTCAGATAAGAAGACTCATCCGGGTATTAAATACCTTCTTAGTCAAGTTGGAGAATATTATGCAGGCGGTAAAATTACAGTTATTGAATATCCTGTAAATTACGATTTTAAACAATACAGATATACTCCCGAAGAATTACGCAGTCATTTTTTAAGAACCGGCTGGCAGAATGCAGCGGCTTTTCAGACAAGACACCCTATACACAGACTTCAGTTCGAGCTTTGTTTAAATATTATCAAGGATATGAAAAGAAAACTTTTAATTAATCAGGTTGCTGAACAGACAATACCGGGAGACTTTGACAGATTTACAAGAGTAAGAGCAACTGAAAAAATAATCGATTTTTTCCCTCCCAACAGTGCATGTCTTAATATTTTGCCTTTGTATTTAAGATTTGCAGGTTACAAAGATGCTCTTTTGCACTCCATAGTTTCCAAAAATTATGGGTGCTCAGATTTTATTGTAGGACACGGCCACTCCAATCCTGTATTTAATAAAAAGGATTTCTGCTACAAAAATGAAGTAATTAAAGATAAAACTGTTGCACTTGCAAAAGAAATAGGAATCAATATTATTCCTGTTTCTCAGATGAAATACCTTTACTTTGAAGAAGACTACAGGTTTGAAGATGAAATACCTCAAGGAGCACAATCTCTTTCAATTTCAGGTGAAGATATCAGAACAAGAATCAAACAGGGTAAGAAAATCCCTTCCTGGGCAAGCTTTGATGAAGTTCTTGAAGAGATAGAAAAAAATTATCCGCCTCCTTCAAAACAGGGTTTTACTGTTTTTTTTACAGGACTTCCAAGCGCAGGGAAATCTACTATAGCAAAAGTTTTATACTCCAAGTTTCTTGAAATCGGTAAAAGACCTGTAACACTTCTTGACGGGGATATTGTAAGAAGAAATCTTTCAAAAGAATTAAATTTTTCTAAAGAACACAGGAATATAAATGTTGAAAGAATAGGTTTTGTTGCAAATGAAATAACAAAAAACAGGGGTATAGCAATCTGTGCTCCCATCGCTCCATACAGCCAGACAAGAAACAAAATAAGAGATATTATAGAACCAAACGGTGGCTTTATTGAGGTTTTTGTATCAACTCCTGTTTCTGTATGTGAAAAAAGAGACAGAAAAGGAATGTACGAAAAGGCAAAAAAAGGATTAATCAAGGATTTTACAGGAGTAGACGACCCTTATGAAACCCCTGAAAATCCCGAAGTTATAATAGATACAACGGTAAACTCTCCTGAAGAATGTGCACAGATTGTAATTCAGGAGTTGACAAGACTCGGTTTTATGTAAAATCTGTTTTAAAAAAATCAAAGTTTAAAGTAGCAGAAATTCAGGAGTTTAAAATGAACGATTATTTTCCTCCTCCGGAAAGGACTCCGGATAATCAGCTTGAATCTGAAATCGATCTCATAAAAAAAAGTGAAATTATTAAAGGCCTTTTATATTCTCTTAACGGAATGATAGCCGTTCTTGACAAAAACTGGCATATTATAGCTGTTAATGATAATTTTTTTAAAATTTCAGGTATTGATGACATTAACGAAGCTATAGGCCTGCGCCCTGGTGAAGCTCTTAAATGTATTTATTCTGAAAAAGGATACCAGGGGTGCGGAACTTCTGAGTACTGTTCAACATGCGGTGCTGCTGCTGCAATTGCTTCAAGCCTGAGCAGCATAGATCAGACTTCAGAAAAATTCTGTGCATTAACAGCAAATAAAAACGGCAATCCTGTTGATTATATTTTCAGTGTAAAAGCAAGAACTATAAATATATCTGACAATACTTTTATACTATTGTTTTTACAAGATGTTTCAGCTGAACAGGAAAAAGCTGCACTGGAACAAGTTTTTTATCATGATCTTAACAATACTCTTTCTATTCTTCTTGGTACAAGCGAACTGCTTCTTATGCAAAACACAGATTCAAAACTTGTTAACAATCTTTACAACTCCTCTCTTAAACTTAAAAAAGAGATTGAAATGCATAAAAGCCTTTTATCAGACAGTTTTGCTTTATACTCGATTTCAAGTGACAAAATAAATTCGAAAGAGTTTATTGAAGATCTTAAAATGATGTTTTCAAATCATCCTGAATCAGAAGGGAAAAAAATCAGGTTTTATAATAATACTCCAGATACACACTTTATATCAGACCTTCACCTTCTTCTACGTATTCTCGGCAATATGATTGTCAATGCTCTTGAAGCTACAGATTATGAAAATGAAGTCAGAATATGGGCTGAGAAAAAAAACGATAAAATTTCATTTTGTACATGGAATAATAAAATAATCCCTGAAAATACAGGCAAAAGAATTTTTCAAAAAAACTTCAGTACCAAAAAAGGGCCAGGAAGAGGTCTTGGGACATATTCAATGAAATATTTCGGTGAAAAAATGCTTAAAGGTGATGTGGATTTTACATCCTCTCCTGAAGAGGGAACAACATTTTATATTTCCCTACCTTTATATTAATTTTATAAGTATCTACCTGCATTGCAAAAACTATTTTGACCAGTTATTCTGCAGGCGAATGATAATTTGTTTGTAAAATTTTTTCATTATGTATCTAAAAAAATCTAATGAAATTATTAATTTTCTTTTGTCTTTGTCCTTTTACAATTGTTATAATTTACTAAATTTATAAAGAAAAACTCTCAGGTCTTAAATTTTGTAATGATAAAATTTCAGGTTTATAAATTATGGAAAAAGAAAAAAATATATTTATTGATGAAAATAATATTGAATGGGAAACATGGAAAAATCATCAACTAAAAGAATTAAGTCCTGTTTACTGGAAAACCCTTGTCGACAAAAATATAACTAAATCAACCGATGTCGCAGCCGGGGTGTTTATTCTTCCTGAAAATAAAACTTTTATACCCCATTTTCATAAACAGCAGGAAATCTATTACATTATTTCAGGTGAAGGGCTGCTTTCGGTAAATAAGTATGACCGGAAAGTAGAACCTGGCTCAACAGCAGTTATTCCTGAAAAGGCTGAGCATTCCTTAAAAAATACCGGATACAGTGAAATGAAAGTATTTTATGTATTCTCAGCTGACTCCTTTAATGAAATTGACTATAACTTTACTTAAATTTAAATAAAACTACTGTATGACTGAATTAAATATTTTTACTGATGCAAGTGTAAATACAAAATCAAAAACTGGGTTTGGAGCTTATCTTGAACTCAATGATTTATCTGTTCCATATGATGATTTAAAAAATAATATAAAAACAATTAAGTTTGAAAATACTTCTTCATCAAGGATTGAGCTTCAAACCTTACTCCATTCATTAAAACAGCTCGAATATACATATAAAAAAATAACCATATATACAGATTCACAGACAATAAAAGGGCTTCTATCCAGAAGAGAGCGCCTTGAAAAAACAAACTTCATTTCTGGTAAAAATAAACTTTTAAAAAACCATGATCTTTATAAAGAGTTTTATAAAGTCTGTGATAAAAATTTTATTGAAATTGTAAAATTGACAGGCCACAAAAAATCTAGTGAAAAAAATTATATTGATACAATTTTTACCATTGTAGACAAAGCTTCAAGGAAAGCGCTTCGAAGCTTTACAAAAAATACATAATATCCCCAATTTTTTGCTTTAATAAAAATTGAAGCTTATAGATTTTTTCAATAATAAATAAAAAAACCATTCAATCTTTCAATTTGACCTTAAAAGTATTCAGCTTTAAATCTTAAAAAGTTTAAATTTATGGTTAAGCTAATTTGTTTAGCAAAATCTGGACCCCTGTATCTCCAATTTAAAGTAATGGTTAATGAAAAACGAACAGATAAAATTGAACAAAAGAAGTTTAAAAGTTGAGTTTATTGATAAATGCACTGATTGTGGTAAATGTCAGCAATCTTGTATTTTTCTTGAAAAACAAGGCTCTCCTATTAAGATCTTATCTTTTGACGATTATCTGGATAAAGCCTATTTATGTACTTTATGCGGTCTTTGTTCCAAAGTTTGCCCTGAGGGGCTTAACCCTGGAGAGTTATTTCATTCAATCAGAAAGATAAATTATAATACTGGTCGAAACCTCAAAAAAACTCATAAACAATTTTTAAATTTTGAAAAAATAGGGTATTCAGGATTTCTCACTTTATATAATCTCCCTCATGACTGTAGAACAGTTTTTTTTCCGGGGTGCAATATGTCAGGAACAAACTCTGAAACAGTTTTTAATATATACAAAGAGATTAAAAAAAGTGAAAACTCAGCAGGCATCATACTCGATTGCTGCGGCACACCCTCATACAGCCTTGGAATAACTGACGAACATAAAAAAAAGTTTGCTGCTACTGTTGATAAGCTCAGATCAAAAAAAATTAATAAAGTATATCTTGCATGTCCCAATTGTTATTCAATATTTAAAAAATTTGTTCCTGAACTTAATCCGACTATGGTTACAAATTTTTTTAAAGAAAAAGGATATAATTTAAAAGAAAATTTTTCAGGTGAAGAAATTACAATCCATGATCCATGTGTTTTAAGAGATAATCATGAAGTTCATTTAGAAATTAGAGAACTTATGAGTTCTTCAGGAATTAAAATTAAAGAATCTCAAAATTCAAAAAAGTTTTCTTTATGCTGCGGCGGAGGAGGAGGGGTTAGTTGCTTTTCACCAAAAGAAGCTAAAGAATGGAAAAATAAAATATTAAACAATTCTCCAAAAAATATAATAATAACATATTGTGCCGGATGTCAGCAAAGCCTGGGAAGCAGATCTTTTCATATTCTTGACCTTTTATTTAAAAATAAAAAGCTGGTAAAAAATACAAAATCAC
>Ga0136557_1001187_pt1 | contig 17502 bp, 15 predicted proteins | sample AntRauTorckE6832_FD_104796 | JGI IMG/M metagenome (GOLD analysis project Ga0136557, IMG submission 104796) | Saline lake microbial communities from Rauer Islands, Antarctica - Metagenome Torckler E6 #832 | ecosystem: Environmental > Aquatic > Non-marine Saline and Alkaline > Saline | place...
GGTATCCAGAAGGTTACCGAAATATAGGAAAAACTGAGTGTTTGTGCTTTCTGGCCATTTCCTGGGGAAAGAAATGGTGCCGAGGAGAGGACTTGAACCTCCACGGGGTTGCCCCCACTAGCACCTGAAGCTAGCGTGTCTACCAATTTCACCACCTCGGCAGGTGATTTGCAGATTTGCTGTTAGTTTGTTGAAAAACTAGCGTTTCTGCCAATCCGGTGAGGTGTGCCCCTCAACCGATGGCGCGTACTTTAATAATTCCTTCAGGGACTGTCAAATACTTTTTCAGAAAAAATTTCTTGTATTTGTGCCAATAAATAGCGCTGTTGTTAGGCAGGTGAGTCGTCCCAACGTTATACTGAGTCAAAATCCGAATTCCGCCGCACTTTTGCGGCCAGCCAACAAGGATCCGAATGGTTTCCAGCAATAAAGACAGCAAAGACCCGAACGCCGAGCTTGAGGCCCGAAAATACGAGAACCCGGTTCAGAGCCGTGAATTTATACTCAAGCATCTCAAAGAACGAGGTGCGCCGGCCACTCACGAAACTCTGTGCGAGGAATTCGGGCAAACGTCTCCGGATAGCATTGAAGCAGTCCGCAGGCGCCTGATTGCCATGTGTCGTGACGGGCAGTTGATCTGCAACCGTCGCGGGGCCTATCTGCCCATTGAAGAAGCAGAGCTGGTGACGGGGCGGATTGTCGGGCACAAAGATGGCTTCGGTTTTCTGATTCCCGATGACAAGGGCTCGGATCTGTTCCTGACCGCCCGGCAGATGCGTCAGGTGTTCCATGGCGATCGCGTTGCCGCCCGTGTTGACCGGGTGGATGACCGTGGTCGTCGGGAAGGGGTTATTGTCGAAGTGCTGGAGCATCGCACCGAGCAGATTGTCGGTCGCTTCTTCAAAGAAAGCGGCATTGCTTTCGTGGTGCCGGAAAATGCTCGAATCAACCATGAAATCCTGGTGCCGGACGAACAGGCCGGGGGCGCGGTTAACGGCCAGTATGTGGTGGCCGATATCGTGCGCCATCCCACGATTCGCACCCAGCCTACCGGGCGGGTGGTCGAGATTCTGGGCGAGCATATGGCGCCGGGCATGGAGATTGACGTTGCCATCCGTTCCTATGACATTCCCCACAACTGGCCTACCGAGGTTGGTGAGCAGGCTGCCGCCATTTCCGAACAGGTAGAAGAGAAAGACAAGGCCAACCGGGTTGATATCCGCAACATGCGCTTGGTGACCATCGATGACGAAAGCGCCCGGGACTTTGACGACGCCATCTATTGTGAGCCTCGTCCCCGTGGCGGTTACCGCCTGGTCGTGGCGATTGCTGATGTGTCGCACTACGTAAGGCCTGAGTCTCCTCTGGATCAGGAAGCTGTGCGCCGGGGTAATTCCGTGTATTTCCCGGATCACGTTGTGCCGATGCTGCCGGAAAAGCTGTCCAACGGCCTGTGTTCGCTGAACCCGGGCGTGGATCGTCTATGCATGGTTGCCGATATGACCATCAGCGCGGCCGGCAATATCAGTGGCTACACCTTCTACCAGGCAGTAATGCGCAGCCATGCCCGGCTGACCTATAACAAGGTCAGCAGCATGCTGGAACACCCGGATACCGAGCAGGGGTATACGCTGTGTGAACATTACGCAGACCTGCTGCCGCATCTGCATAACCTTTACGATTTGTACAAGCTGTTCCGCAAGGCCCGTACTGAGCGCGGCGCGATTGATTTCGAAACCACAGAAACCAAGATCGTGTTCGACGCCAATCGCAAGATTGAAGAGATTGTTCCGGTAACCCGCAACGATGCTCACAAAATTGTCGAAGAGTGCATGCTGTGCGCCAACGTGGCCACCGCCCGCTTCCTGAAAAAGCATGAAGTGCCGGCGTTGTACCGGGTGCATGCCGGGCCGTCGGAAGAAAAGCTGGCCAATCTGCGTCTGTTCCTGGGTGAACTGGGGCTTCAATTGGGCGGCGGCGACAAGCCTACGTCCGCCGACTACCAGCAACTGCTGGCCGAAGTTGCCGACCGGTCGGATGCCAATGTCATTCAGATGGTTATGCTGCGGTCGCTCAGTCAGGCGGTTTACAGTCCTGAGCAAAACGGACACTTCGGGCTCGGCTTTGCCAGCTACACCCACTTCACCTCGCCTATCCGGCGTTATCCGGATCTGGTTGTGCATCGGGCGATCAAGTCCCGTATTCATAATCCGAACGTGAAGAAAGATGTGGTCACGCCAAGAATGACCGATCCGGAGCTGGCGCACTACCCATACGATTACGACAGCATGGAGCGTCTTGGCGAGCAGTGCTCGATGACCGAGCGCCGCGCTGACGACGCTACCCGTGATGTGGAAGCCTGGCTGAAATGTGAATTCCTGCGCGACCATGTTGGTGAGGAATTTGATGGCGTAATCGCGGCAGTTGTGCCCTTCGGGATTTTCGTATCACTGTCCGGTATCTACATCGAGGGCCTGGTGCACGTGTCGTCCCTGAGTGGCGATTACTTCCACCATGACCCGATCAAGCATCGCCTGATTGGTGAGCGCACGGCCGTCAGTTTCCGTCTGGGCGATGAAGTGCGGGTGAAGGTTGTCCGGGTAGGCATGGAAGATCGCAAGATCGATCTTGAGCTGGTCAGCGAGCCGAAACACCGTGAGGGTGATCGGGATGCTCTGGATCTGGCGCGTCGTGAGACTCGCGACAAAGGCCCGCGTGGCAAGAAGCCCGGCCGCAAACCCAGAAGCAAGGGCGGAAGTCAGGGTGGAGCGAAAGAAAAAACACCGCCTTCCAGCGCCCGGGAAAAGCTTGTGGCAGAAGCCGCCAAGCAAATCCGCAAGCCGGCCAGAGGAAAATCCTCTGCAGGTGGCCGGAAAGGCAAGGCCGGAAAATAACAGCGGGTACAGGAAACTTCAGTGTCTCAGGAATATGTATTTGGCTGGCACGCCGTTGATGCTGTGCTCAAGCGTGAGCCGGAACGGTTGCAACAGGTCTGGATTCAGACGGGTCGACAGGATAAGCGGGCAAAAACCATCACCGAAGCCCTCGACACGCTCGGCGTGCGCTGGAAAGTAGTGCATCGCAAGGAGCTGGACGAGCGGGTGTCCGGTGTTCATCAGGGGATTGTTGCCGCGGTTGCCGAGAGCAAGGAGTGGACAGAAGAGGATCTTCTGGCTCAGTTGGCGGCCAGTAACGAGTCACCTTTTCTGTTGGTGCTTGATGGCGTGACCGACCCTCACAACCTCGGTGCCTGCATGCGCACCGCGGATGCCGCTGGTGTGCAGGCGGTGATTGTGCCCAAGGATAAATCTGCCAGCCTCACCCCTGTGGCCAGAAAAGTGGCCTGCGGTGCAGCGGAAACCGTGCCCTTTGTGCGGGTGACGAATCTGGCGCGTTTCCTGAGGGAGATCAAAGACCAGGGGGTCTGGTTGATCGGCACCGCCGGCGAGGCCGACGCCACTCTTTATCAGGCCGACTTCAAGGGGCCGGTGGCACTGGTTATGGGCGCTGAAGGCAAGGGCATGCGCCGCCTGACCCGGGAACATTGCGATCAGTTGATCAACATTCCCATGCAGGGGCATGTTGATAGCCTGAATGTCTCGGTGGCCACGGGCGTTTGCCTGTACGAAGCAGTACGCCAGCGCCTCGGTTAAGTCTTGCACAACCGGGCCCGTAGGCCTAGAATATGCCACCCCTTATTTTAGGGGTGGTTTTGTTTTGCTGGTATTCCGGCAACGCAAACCCCGCTTTTGATCAAGCCTTTTTCTAAAGCCTTATCATAAAAGCAGAAATAAAACGGACAGCCTGGCTGTCAACTCCTTGCTTTCATGCCCTGGCGAGTATTAAGAGTCGGGAAGGAAGCTGCATAAACCGTAGGGAGAACTCATGCGTCACTACGAAATCGTATTTATGGTACATCCGGATCAGAGCGAGCAAGTGCCCGCTATGATCGAGCGTTATACCGGCGTCATCACTGAAGATGGCGGCAAGGTACATCGCCTGGAAGATTGGGGCCGTCGTCACCTGGCTTACCCGATCAACAAGATTCACAAGGCTCACTACGTGCTGATGAACGCTGAATGTTCTAAAGCTGCCATGGATGAGCTGACTCATAACTTCCGGTTCAACGATGCCATCATCCGTGAGCTGATCTTGCGTCAGGACGAGGCTGTTACCGAGCCTTCCCCGATGAAAGCTGCGGAATCCCGCGAAGATCGTCGTTCAGGCGGAGATGAGCGTCCTCGTCGTTCTGCCGAGTCTGATTCTGGCGAGAAGTCCAGCGATCAGGACGAAGAAGAGTAATTAACCGGAGTTAAGGAGTTATCTAATGGCTCGTTTTTTCAGACGTCGTAAGTTCTGTCGTTTCACGGCAGAGGGTGTCAAGCAGATCGATCACAAAGATCTGGATACCCTGAAAGGCTACATCACTGAAACCGGCAAAATCGTGCCCAGCCGTATTACCGGCACTAAAGCACGTTATCAGCGTCAGCTGGCTACCGCTGTCAAGCGTGCCCGCTACCTGGCACTGCTGCCGTATACGGATAGCCACGACCAATAAGCATAGACAGGACCCGGGACCATGCGTGCACTGGCACAGTATGTAATGCGCGGTCCCTTGCAGGCCGGCGGAGTAGCAGCAGTTACCACTGCGGTACCTCTGCTGTTCTGGATTGGCGCAGCGGTAATCGGCCTGGTCATTTTGAGACTGGGCGTACGTCAGGGACTGAATACCGGTCTCTGGGCATTACTCCCCGCGTTGGGCTGGGCCGTTTACGGCCAGGATCCGACAGCGTTGGTGGTGCTGTTACAAACGATGCTGATGACGTCGATTCTCAGATCGTCGCAGGCCTGGGAGAGAGCGCTGTTATCCGGCGCCTTTCTGGCAATACTGACCGGGCTGATGTTGCCCCTGATGTATCCGGTACTGATGGACGATCTGGTCCAGGCCGGTATCGAGTTTTACGAGCAATACAACGCCGAGGTGGCCCGCGAACTGGGCAGCGAACTTGAGCTGATCATTCGCGACACCATGAGCGCCAGTATGGCCGGCACTTACTTTGCCACTGCGGTCGGTATGGCCATGTTGGCAAGGGCATGGCAGGCAAGGTTGTACAACCCGGGCGGTTTCCGAAAGGAATTTCATAGCCTCCGGTTGTCGCCGGTTATTGCTGTGTTGTGTGCCGTCACCATGGTGATCGGACCGGTATTGGGCCTCAACTCTCTGTTGTTGGCCTGGGCAGCGGGTACGCCCCTGTTCATTGCCGGGCTCGCACTGGTTCACGGTGTGGTTGGTCGTAAACAATGGAGCGGGCAATGGCTGGTCATATTCTATATTGCCATGGTGGTGCTGGGTCCGAGTCTGATGATGCTATTGTTGGTTATGGCTTTTGTGGATAGCTGGCTGGATATCCGCGGGCGTATGACGTCCGGCGGGTCGGCTGAATAAAGCACGAAGAGGTTAACGAGATGGAAGTTATTCTGCTCGATAAAGTAGCAAACCTGGGTTCACTGGGTGACAAGGTAAAGGTAAAGGCCGGTTACGGTCGTAATTTCCTGCTGCCGTATGGCAAAGCTGTTCCTGCCACGGAAGCAAACATCAAGGCGTTCGAAGAGCGTCGTGCCGAGCTGGAAAAAGCTGCCGCCGAGAAACTGGCTGCTGCACAGGCTCGCGCTGAAGCTCTGGAAGGTGCTTCCTTCACCATCACGTCCAAAGCGGGTGAAGAAGGCAAGCTGTTCGGTTCTATCGGTGTTCGTGACGTAGCAGACGCGATCACTGCCGGTGGTACTGATGTCGAGAAGAGCGAAGTTCGTCTGCCGGAAGGCCCGATTCGCATGACCGGCGAGTACGAGATCGAACTGCAGCTGCACACTGATGTGGAAGTCACCATTAAGCTGGCCGTTGTTGCCGGTTAATCGGCTGCCAGTCTAGTGTTGCTTGCATAGCCTGTTGAAGCGTCCTGCTTCAGCGGGCAGAAACGGGCCCGAGCCGGAAACGGTTTCGGGCCCGTTGCTTTCTGGTATTCTTGTATCTCCGATTTCATCCCACGCCTGCCTGGCGCATTGTTTTGCCTGGCCGGCTGCACCTGAAGAAGTGTGTTCATGGCCAAACCGAATATCAAAGCTGCCCCGACCGATCCCGAGACCAGTCGCATAAAAGTTCCCCCGCATTCGGTGGAAGCTGAACAGGCGGTGCTGGGCGGTCTTATGCTGGACAATCGGCGTTTTGATGAGGTGTCTGAAACTATCTCGGCGGTGGACTTCTACCGTCAGGACCACCGGCTGATCTTTGGTGCGGTTGAACGGCTTGCCAGTGAAAGCGAGCCGCTGGATGTGGTGACGCTGGCTGAATTTCTGGAGCGGGCTGGCGATATCGAAGACGCGGGCGGCCTTGCCTATCTTGCAGAGCTGGCAGAGAAAACGCCGGGTGCTGCCAACATAAGAGCCTATGCCGACATCGTCAAAGAACGCTCTATCTTGCGTCAGTTGGTGGAGGTTTCCGGCAAGATTTCTGACTCTGCCTTTAACCCGCAGGGTCGAAAAAGCAGTGAGCTGCTGGATGAAGCCGAGCGTAGTGTTTTCAGGATCGCCGAATCGCGCTCCAAAGAAGGTTCGGGGCCGAAAGGTATCAACCCGATTCTGGCCACTGCACTGACCCGCATTGAGGAGCTGTTTGAGTCTGGCGAGCGCACTACCGGCCTGACCACAGGCTTTAAAGATCTGGATGAGCAGACTTCGGGCATGCAGCCGTCGGATCTGATCATTGTGGCGGGGCGCCCCTCCATGGGTAAAACCACCTTTGCCATGAATATTGTCGAGAACGCGCTGATTACCACCGGTGTGCCGATACTGGTGTTCAGTATGGAGATGCCGGCCGATGCGCTGGCGATGCGAATGCTGTCTTCATTGGGTCGTATTGACCAGACCAAGGTCAGAAGCGGTAACCTGGAAGAGGATGACTGGCCGAGGCTGACGTCTGCGGTCAGCCTGCTCAAGGACAAGCCGCTGTATATCGATGACACGCCTGGCCTGAGTCCCACCGAGATGCGTTCCAGAGCCCGGCGTGTCGCTCGCGAAAACGATGGCAAGCTGGGGTTGATCATGGTGGATTACCTGCAATTGATGCGGGTGCCGGGCAACACCGAAGGCAGAACAGCAGAGATCTCGGAAATTTCACGATCCCTCAAGGGCCTGGCCAAAGAACTCAACTGCCCGGTGGTGGCCTTGTCACAGCTGAACCGGAGCCTGGAGCAGCGACCCAACAAGCGCCCGGTAAACTCGGATTTGCGGGAGTCCGGTGCGATCGAGCAGGACGCAGACGTTATTACCTTTGTTTACCGGGACGAAGTGTACAACGAAGATACCCCGGACAAGGGCATCGCCGAGATCATCATCGGAAAGCAGCGTAACGGTCCGATTGGTACCACCCGGCTGGCCTTTATTGGCAAGTACACCAAGTTTGAAGACCTTGCCCATGGTGACTACGGCGATTATGCCGGAGACTACTGATGCCTCGTCCGACCCTTGCCAGAATTGATCTTGAGGCGATTCGCCATAACTACCGCCTGGCCTGCTCGCTGGCAGGCGATGCCCGTGCCATGGCGGTGGTCAAGGCTGACGGATACGGCCATGGTATACAGGCGGTAGCGCGAGCGCTTGATTCCGACACCAGACGCTATGCCGTGGCCTGCATTGAAGAAGCCGATGCGATACGCAGGGCGGGGCTGTCGCAATCCGTGGTGCTGCTGCAAGGCGTGCACGAACAGAACGATCTCTCCCATTGTGCCCGCCTGAATTTCGAGCCCGTACTTCACAGCCCGGTTCAACTGGAGTGGCTGGGATCGGCGAATGCCCCTGAGTTCTGGCTGAAGGTAAATACCGGCATGAACCGGCTCGGATTTCGCCCCGAAGACCTGCCCGCCGTAATGGCCCGCCTCGAAGCTGCCGGCTGTACTGCCCAACTGCTTGGATTCGTTACCCACTTCGCGTGTGCTGACGACCCGGGCAGCGACATGACGGCCCTCCAGACCCGGTGCTTTGAACAGGCGACGGCGTCCTGGCCATCGTTAATGCGTAGTGTCGGAAATTCTGCTGCTCACTTCCTGCCGGGGCAGCCGCTGTACCAGTGGAGTCGGCCGGGAATCATGCTCTATGGCGGTTCGCCGGTTAACGGTAAAACCGGTCCGCAGCTCGGGCTGAAGTCGGCCATGACCCTGGAAGCGCCACTGATTGCCACCCGTACGGTAAGGGCAGGGGAGTCAGTGGGTTATGGTGCCAGCTGGACAGCTCCCCGGGACACCCGGATGGGCATGGTGGCGATAGGCTATGGCGATGGTTATCCCCGCCACGCCGGTACAGGTACTCCGGCCGCCATTAACGGTCAGCGTATCCGGTTGTTGGGGCGGGTTTCCATGGATATGCTGGCGGTAGATCTTTCAGGGGCACCGCAGGCACGGGAAGGCGACAGGGTGGAGCTCTGGGGCAACACCGTCAGCGTTGACGAAGTGGCCAGCTGTGCCGGTACTATCGGCTATGAATTGCTGACGGGCGTCACGGCCCGCGTGCCGAGAATCTTCCAGTGAGCTGCATTTCACCACTACTCTAGAGGCATTGTTTCGGCGTGCATGTATTAGTTGTTCACGATTACCGACCATTGGGCAAGCTACTGCTGGAGCGGCTGCGGCAAACGCATCTGCAGGTCAGCCCCTTGCTGGTCAGCGATCCTTCCGAGGCCAATCTGGGGGCGCTCGACAACTGGATTCCGGAAGATACCGATCTGATCGTCAATGCCCTCTGGCTGGATGACCCGGAGCAGGCCGAGCAAGACCGGGAGACAGCCCACCAGGCAGCTTTCGCGTTGCCGCTGGCGCTGGCTGAGCATGCCCGTGAGCATCGTATGGCACTGCTGCAGCTGTCTTCATGCTATGTGTTTGATGGGCGCAAGCAGGGTGCCTATATTTCCTCGAACCCCGGCCAGCCTGTCAACGAACTGGGTCGCTGGCAGTGGGAGTGTGAGCAGGCTCTGCGTACAGTGTTGCCCCGGCACATTCTTCTGCGAACAGGCTGGAGCCTGGCCCGGGTCGTTCGCAAGTTACATGATTGCGCATTGAGTACAGGTTCTCTGGCTTTGCCCGGGCGCTGCCGGGGGCAGCCGGTTGCCGTCTCTGATCTGGCCAGGGTGATGACGGCGATTATCCTGCAGCTCGATTGCGGCGCTGAAGTCTGGGGCACTTACCAGTACGCCGGGGCAGAAGAAATCAATCTTTATGAGCTGGGCCTGACAATTGTCGGTATGCCCGGTATTCCGCAGAATATCCGGGTGGTAGACGAGTTGCCGGACTGGGGGCACAGAGAGCCGGTAAATGCCACCATGGCCTGCAGCAAGATCAAGAATACGTTCGGGATCAAGCAGCTGCCATGGCGGAATTGGCTATCTGAAGAGGTGGAATCGGTAAAAGCCGGGCAGCGGAATTACTGACCCTGCCGGGCGAAATCCCGGGTAACGAGCTGCAGCGCATCAACATCCAGCAGTTCGACTTCGCGCCCGCGAGCGCGAATGATGCCCTGATTCTGAAAGCGGGTGAATACCCGGCTCACGGTCTCTACCGCCAGGCCCAGGAAGTTGGCGATGTCGTTACGAGCCATGGGCAGGCTGAAGTTAGTCGGTGACATGCGTCGGCGGCGGAACCGGCTGGACAGAGACAGCAGCAGAGCCGCAATTCGCTCTTCCGCTGTGTTCTTGCTCAAGAGCATGGCCAGTTGATGGCTGTTCTGGATCTCCTGGCTCATCATGCGATACATATGATGCTGAAGCTCAGGAAGCTTGCCCGTCAGCTCTTCCAGCTTATCGACCGGGAATTCACACACGCTGGTGCGTTCCAGCGCTCTGGCGGTGCAGGCGTAGGTCTCACTGCTCATGCTGTCGAGCCCGACCAGTTCCCCGGGCATAAAGAAGCCCGTGACCTGCTCTTCTCCGCCTTCGGTAATAATTGATGTTTTGATCGAGCCACTTTTCACCGCAAAGCAAGACCGAACTGGCGTGCTCTGATCGAAAATATGCTCACCCCGGTTATAGATCCGACCCTGCTGAACAATGTCCTCCAGGCTATCAAGGTCATTTTCCTCGATCGCCAGAGGGAGGCACAGGTTGCTCAGGCTGCATTGATTGCAGGCGGCTTTGAGGGGGGATGATGCTTGCTGGACTCGAATTGCCTGGGTCATATTTGATGAACCATCCGGGTTGATCCATATCACTGCAAACCGGCGGGCGGTCTGGAGCGTCCACATTTACTGAAAGCGAAATATCGTTCCCCCATCATCCCCCTTACCTTGATCGAGATCAAGTATCCGGAACTTCCTTGAGTTCTTGCTCCACCATGGCTGGCGTTTCCAGGGATATGCGCCCGAGGGTGCCGCTGCGGAACTCGTTGATCAGTACTTCTGAAACTTTATGCAGATCCGGTACGCCACCGCGACCGAGGAACCGGCGCTTGACGGCTATGGCATCCATCAAGGCCAGGCCATCCCGGGGTTTTTCGTTCAGGCCGTATCGTACCATTGCCAGTTCCGGGTAGGTGTCGACCAGATAGTCGGCTTCAAACAGGGCGACGTCTTCGAAATCGAGTACGGCGCTGCGGATGGCGCCGGTAATAGCCAGCCGGTAACCGCAGGCTTCAGGCGACAGTTTCGGCCACAGAAACCCTGGAGTGTCGTACAACAGAATATTGTCCGGCAGTTTGATCGCATGCTGGGCGCGGGGAACGGCGGGCTCGTTGCCGGTTTTCGCTACTGGCCGGCCGGCGAGCGTGTTGATCAGGGTGGATTTGCCCACGTTGGGGATGCCCAGAATCATCACCCGTAGAGCGCTCTTCTGGCGATCATGGTCCGGGGTCAGCTCCTGGGCCAGCTTCAGGATATCGAGCGCTTCCCGGCGCTGGTTGTGGGTCAGAGTCAGGGCGCGCACGCCCCGTTCCTGTTCCAGCCATTCCAGCCATTGCGCGGTAATCTCCGGGTCGGCCAGGTCGCGCTTGTTCAACACCTTGATGATCGGTGTGTCGCCGCGCAGCGAGGGCACCAGCGGATTTTCACTGCTGAAGGGAATCCGGGCGTCCACAACCTCGATGATCAGATCCATCTGAGGCATGACTTTCTTGATCTCCTTGCGGGCCTTGTGCATATGCCCGGGAAACCAGTTAATAGCCATGATAGTGCTCCGCTCGTTGGTCAAAGGCGCCATTATGCCGGGGAATGACTAAATTTTCACATTTAATGGAGGCCGCGTGTGCCGCGGGCCCGATGCGAAAAACGGCCGATACATGCCGTCAGGAGCGGGCCACCGGGATGAAATCCGGTTCCGTAATGTTTTAGGGTGTGGGCTCTGAAATATGAAACCAATACACGGTGGCACGGCTACCGGCACTCGATTAACGGAGAAGTTTATGAAATTTTTGAAGATCATCGGTTCGGCGCTGGTTGCTCTGAGTCTTTCCACGACTGCCTTTGCTCAGCAGCAGGCTGGCGGTCAGCGGGATCAGGTCTCCCAGTTGGCTCAGATGGTAGGGCTTTCTGACGACCAGCAGACCGAGATCCGTTCTATCATGGAGGAAATGCAGGGTGAGATCTCGGAATTGCGCCAGACCGCACAATCGCTGCAGAGTGAGCTTCAGGGTGAAATCAAGCAAGACTATGACGAAGGCGCCATCCGTGAAAAAGCCGACGAGCTCGGTGAAGTGACCGGTGAGATTGCCGGCCTGTCTGCACTGATGCAGGCTAAAGTAGACGCGGTATTTACCGATGAGCAACGTGATGAGCTGGACCGCCGGATGAAGCAAATGCAGCAGCAGATGCAGCAGCAGCGTCAGATGATGCAGCAACAGGGTCAAGGCCAAGGCCAGGGCATGGGTCAGTAAACGACTGACACCGTTTATTCGGCCTGTCCAGAAAACCCCGCCTGAGCGACGCTCTGGCGGGGTTTTTCTTAGGGCGCCCTCCAGGGCCTGATAAGAACGATAAGTCGCGGCAGAAGCGTCAGAGCGCCTGCCAGCGCCATGAACATGGCAAAGCCGGTAAACAGACCAAAGTAGATGGTCGGAATAAAGTTCGACAGGGCCAGAATCGAGAACCCGGTAATAATGGTCAGGGAGGTAAAGAACATGGCCTGGCCAATGCTACGGTGGCAGCGGTGCATGGTCGCGAGGTAATCGCCGTCTTTGACGAACTCGGTTTTGAAACGGTGGATGTAGTGGATGGTGTCATCCACCGCAATGCCTACGGTGATGGCCGCTACGGTAATGGTCATCATGTCCAGCGGAATGCCCAGCCAGCCCATCAGGCCGAGGACTGAACCGGCGGCAATCAGGTTCGGCGCCATGCCAATCAACGCCAGCTTTACCGAGCGGAAAAGGATCAGAAACATCACCAGAATGGCACCGAAAACCACGCCTATGGTCTTTATCTGCGAGTCGAACAGGCTTTGCAGCATGTTGTTGTACATCACCGTCATACCCGACAGCTGGACGCGGTCTTCGTGGTAACCCAGTTCAGTGGTCAGATGGTTGTGGATGCGGTCCAGCAACTCCTGACGCCGCAGGTCGGGCATGGTTTCCAGAATGCGGATGCTGAACCGGGCCTTGTCCTCGTCTTCCGCAATATAGGGTGTCAAAAGAATGTCTTTCAGGTCGTCCGGTACCGCTGCCGGTACGAAGGCCAGTTCCAGGGCATCCAGTGCCTCGCCGCCGTTCACCTGGGCGAGCAGATCCAGCGTCGTGCTGATGGAAAGCACCTTGCCGGTCTCCGGCAGGCTGTCCAGATAGTCGTGCACCTGCTCGAGCTGCTGCATTTTCTGGTAGGTATACCAGGTGTCGCGATATTCCTCATCGCCACAATCTTCTACAAACGGGTCGCAGTCGCTGGCGAAGGGGTCGCTGCCGGCGCCTTCCGGGGCAGGCTTGTCAGTGATCACCACGTCCAGTGGCGTGGTGCCGCCGAGACGATCATCAATGGTGATCATGCCCTGGTGAATTTCGGTATCGGATTTAAAGTAATCAATAAAGCTGTTCTCTACCGTGAGGCGACTCAGGCCAATCACGCAGAGCACTGCGAGCACGCCGGAACCCACCAGCACCGTGCCGCCGAAACGTTCGGTGAAATGTGCAAAAGCATCCGTGAACGGAACACGATCAGACGTTACCCGCTTATCCACGGGGGGCGGCAGCAGCCGCAGTAAGGCCGGGAAGATCAGGAAGGTGATCAGGAAGGCGACAGCCAGCCCGATGGTCATCATCCAGCCGAAATCGATGACCGGGCGGATACCGCTGAAGGTCAGCGAACCAAAAGCGACAATGGTGGTGATGGCCATGTAAAAGCAGGGTTTGATCATGGCCAGCAACGTGCGGCGCAGGATATTCTTTGGCGCGGCTTGGGGTTCGTCGTGCTGGAATTCCCGGTAACGCACAATCAGGTGAATGGTGAGCGACAGGGTCATGATCAGCAGCAGTGAGATAAAGTTGGAGGAAATCACCGTCACCGGCCACTGCGCCCAGCCCAGAAAGCCCACCATCAGCCAGACGGTCGAACCGCAGCAAAGCAGAGGCACCAGAACCCAGCGCCACTGGCGGAAGATGATGGCCAGAGTCAGTAGCAGGAAGGCCAGAACACCCAGGCCAAAGGTGGACAGGTCGTTTTTGATAAAGCGGATCATATCCGCGACGATCATGGGTACGCCGCCCAGGTGGATGGTGGCCTGGTCCCGGTAGTCATCGAGAATGGCGCGCACCTGTCCGATAGTGGCATCCCGCTCCTCGCCCAGGGTCTCGGTGAAGCGGATGAATTCTTCACTGACCGCTTCCAGTTCCTGCTGTTCCTGTTCGCTTGCGTTGCCGGCATTGACGCTCTCGCGCAACGCATCCCGCTGGTTCAGTAACTCGAAATACTTCTCCGGGGTCGGCAGGTTGACCTGAATAGCCGTGGTGCCGGCATCCTCACTGATGAGCAGATTCGGATACATGGGGCTGTTGAGCAGGGCCTTCCGGGCGGTCTCGGGGGGCACATCGTGTTCGTCGATGGTTTTGATTTCGCTGTCGACGGTATCGAGCGTGAGGTCGGGGCTGTGCAGCAGAGGTACGTTGAGAATGCTGTTGGTGGAGCCAACCGCTTCAACGTTCGCCAGTTCATCACGCAGTGCAGCCAGACGGGCCAGTCCGGATTCCGTGAACAGCTCGTTATCTGGTGTGTAGGTAACCACCAGGAAATCATCAGAGGTGGTAAATGTGCGGTTTACCTGCCGGTATTCCTCAAGGGAGCGATCGTTCTCCAGCACCAGCGATTCAGCGGAGGCGTCCAGCCGGAACTGGCTGAAGCCAAATGCGGTTACGACCAGAAACAGGCCGAATACTAAAAGAACGAGCCACGGGTGGGCGAGGATAAAACGGTCGTAAAAGGCACCAAGGCGATCCATGAATGACTTCTCTGCTGGTGGAACGAGGTGCAGAGTTTGCCACAAACCTCAGTTAACTGTGACCTTTGACGACGCGTTTTCCAGGGATTCGATTAATTGTTTCAGGCGTCTGGCCATTTCGGCGCTCTGGGCCAGCTCAGTCACCATGCTCTGGGTAGTCTCGCGGATGCCGTGAACATTGGCCAGAACTTCGTCGGTGCCGGAAGTCTGCTCGGAAGACAGGTTGGCAATTTCCTGGTTGGTACTGTTGATGCGGTTGACCACCTCATTGATTGCTTCCAGGGCCTTTCGGCCTTCTTCCGATTCTTCAACGCAGCGGTTGGCATCTTCAGAGCTGCCGGTCATCTGTTCAACGGCGCGGTTCATGGCGGCCAGCAGGCGGTCCAGTGTGGTCCGGATCTGGTCGGTGGAATCCTGTACCCGGCGGGCAAGGCTACGGACTTCATCGGCCACCACGGCAAAGCCACGGCCCTGTTCGCCGGCGCGTGCGGCTTCAATGGCGGCGTTCAGTGCTAGCAGGTTGGTCTGTTCGGCAATGCCCTGAATCTCGGTAATGGCATGACCGATTTCGTGGCTGTTTTCGGCCAGAGATTCCACGCTGCTGGCGGAGCTGCGTACCACCTCTGCCAGATGGCGGATGCTGTTTGCGCTCTGGCTGACCCGCTCTCCACCAGATACCGCGGTGTCGCGAGCTTCGTGGGAGAGGGTGTTGGCAATGCCGGCCTGTTCAGCGATGCCGACAAAACTTTGCAGCATGGTCTCGATCACTTCCGCGGAACGGTCTGCGTCACTTTGCTGGCGGGCGAGGTCGTCCCGGCGCGCCTCGGCGGCTTCGGTCAGAGCCTGGACTTCCTGATGAAGGCGCTCCGTGGCTGCCTTCATGCTTTTGACAACATCGACAGTCCGGTCCTGCATAGCGTTGAAAGCTTCGGCCATTTCACCGATTTCATCGGAGGAATCAACGTTGGCCCGATGGCTCAGGTTGCCGCTGGATTGCACCGATACCATGGTGTCTTTCAGGCGGTTGATATGGCGTTCGATGAAAGAGATCAGCAATTGCGACCCGGCCATTTCCAGGCCCATGAGCAGGGCAACCACAATGGCAAAACCCGGTGCTGTGTCGGCAAATACCACGGCCAGCGATTCACCGGTGCGCCCGGCAATGACCTGCATGGCATAGAGTGCGAGCAGGCAAAGCACGGCGAAGACGACAATATTCAGCAACCAGAATTTGTGCTTCAGCCGGATATTACGCAGCAGGGACAGCATTTATTCGCCTTATTCTATGGCCTTGACCGGGATCTGCATGGCATTGGAAGGTTCAGGAACCTCCGGCACGGCCAGACCGAGATTGTTTTTATCAAAGACCTTATCAGCCCGGTAACTGGAGCGCACCATGGGGCCGGAGGGGACTTCCATGAAGCCTTTCTCCAGACCGATGTCGCGGAAGCGGTTGAATTCCTCCGGCGTGACGTAGCGTTCGACCGGGAGGTGATTCGGAGTAGGACGCAGGTACTGGCCCAGAGTGAGGATATCCACGCCGATGGCGCGCAGATCGTCCATGGTTTTCAGAACTTCTTCTTCGGTTTCTCCCAGGCCCAGCATCAGACTGGTCTTGGTGAGCACGTCCGGCCGGTGCTTCTTGGCGTGGGCCAGCACGTCCAGGGTTTTCTGGTAACCGGCGCGGGGATCGCGTACCGGATGGGTTAGGCGTTCCACGGTTTCCACGTTCTGGGCGAATACGTCCAGCCCGGAATCCACCACCTGTTCCACCAGCGGCATCACGGCATCGAAATCCGGGGTCAGGGCTTCCACTGCCACTTCCGGGGTACGCCGCTTGATGGCGGAGACACAGGCGGCGTAGTGGCCTGCGCCGAAATCTTCCAGGTCGTCCCGGTCTACCGAGGTCAGCACAATGTACCTCAGGCCCATCAGTTCCACGGACTTGGCGGTGTTCTCAGGCTCTTCGTGGTCCAGCCAGCCTTTGGGGTTGCCGGTATCCACTGCGCAGAATTTGCAGGCGCGGGTACACACCGAGCCCATCACCATGATGGTGGCGGTGCCGGCGGTCCAGCATTCACCGATATTCGGGCAATGGGATTCCTGGCACACGGTACTCAGGCGATGATCACTGACATTCTGGCGCACGGCTTCGTAGCGTTCGCCGCCGGGCATGCGCGCCCGCAGCCATTTCGGCTTTCGCTCCAGGGGTTGGCCTTCCGTGTTGCCTTTCTGCTTGACGCCGTCCTTGATGGCGGAAAAACCGTGCTCGTTACGGAACTTGGAACCACTGGTAATGCGGGTATCTGCGCTTTTGCTCATCGGCCAGAAACTCTCGAATTAAGGCATGAAGAGCCCTAGAGAATAATCTTCGAGCGGTTTGGATACAAGGCAGGTAGGGGGAAACACGGGGTGTGCCGGGCACGACATAGGTCGTGCCCGGCGGTATTTGGTGACAGGGGAAATCAGGCCTGGGACTTGTCCAGTGCCTGGGTGATGTCGGCAATGATGTCGTCCACGTGCTCAATACCGATGGACAGACGCACCAGATCTTCGCTTACGCCAGCGCTCTGAAGCTCTTCTGCATTGAGCTGACGATGGGTGGTGGTGGCTGGATGGCAGGCGAGGGATTTGGCATCGCCGATGTTCACCAGGCGCAGGATCATGTCCAGGGCATCGATGAATTTCGCCCCAGCGTCACGGCCGCCCTTGATGCCAAAGCTCAGAATACCGGAAGCCTTGCCGCCACAGATTTTTTCGCAGGTGGCTTTGTAGGGGCTGTCGGCGAGGGTCGCGTAATTTACCCACTCAACGGCCGGGTGATCCTGCAGGTACTGGGCGACCTTTTCAGCATTCTCGCAATGGCGTTCCATGCGCAACGCCAGGGTTTCCAGGCCCTGCATGATCAGGAACGAGTTGAACGGCGACAGAGCCGCGCCTGTGTTGCGCAGCGGAACCACACGGCAGCGGCCGATAAAGGCGGCTTCGCCCAGGGCTTCGGTGTAAACCACGCCGTGGTAGGACGGATCCGGCTCGTTCAGCATGGGGAA
>Ga0136557_1001191_pt1 | contig 17449 bp, 14 predicted proteins | sample AntRauTorckE6832_FD_104796 | JGI IMG/M metagenome (GOLD analysis project Ga0136557, IMG submission 104796) | Saline lake microbial communities from Rauer Islands, Antarctica - Metagenome Torckler E6 #832 | ecosystem: Environmental > Aquatic > Non-marine Saline and Alkaline > Saline | place...
CAGGTAGTCCAAGTGCAATTTATCGCACATTTGCAGGGCAAAATCGTGGATCACCTCCGGATCGGAAATATCCTTGCGTTGTGCTGTCATCGACATCAACAGGTGTTTGCCAATCAGCCAGGACACAAGTTTGGCATCCCAGACGCTCAAGTGGTGGCGCTGGCAGAATAGTGTTGCGTCTTCCATGCCCAGTGTCGAGTGATCACCCCCGCGGCCCTTGGCGATGTCATGATAAAGACCGGCAATGTACAGCAATTCAATTTTGGGCAGTTTGTTGACGATATGCGCTGCGATCGGGAAATTTTCTTCGGCCTTCGGCAGGCGGAAGCGGCGCATGTTTTCGACAACCTGTAGCGTATGCGCATCGACCGTATATATATGGAAAAGGTCGTGTTGCATTTTGCCGGTAATGGCGCCAAATTCCGGCAGGTAACGACCCAGCACGCCGTAGCGCGCCATTCGGCGCAATTGTGATGTTAAATCGTGTGGTGAACGCAACAGCTCCATGAACAATGAGGTATTGCGAATATCGTGCCGGAAGGTGTCGTCGATCAGTGTCTTGTTCTCACGAATCAGTCTGATGGTTGCGGCGCGCACGCCCTTGATTTCGGGGTTCTGCGCCATCAGCACAAAAATTTCCATTAGTGCAAAGGGGAATCGCTTGAATACATCGCCGTTGCGCACTTCGATATAACTGTTACGGATCTGAAATCGATTATTGATTTCAGTCACGTCTACTTTTTCGCCCGAGCGCAGTATAGCCTCATCAAACAACTGCAGCAGCATATCGTTCAATTCGCGCAGAGTTGCAACCGCCCGGTAGTATTCCTGCATCAGTTTTTCGATTGCCAGGCTCTTCTTGTCATCCTCGTAGCCAAACATGGCCGCCAGTTCTCGCTGTTTGTCGAACAGCAGGCGATCTTCTTTACGACCGGCAAGCAGGTGCAGGCCGTAGCGCAGTTTCCATAACAGCTGCTCGCCCTTTATCAGTTGCTCATATTCCGAAGGCAGCAGGAATCCCAGTTTGACCAGGTCCGCCAGGTTATGGGCATCGTAATGTCGTTTGGCAATCCAGCCGATGGTCTGGATGTCTCGAAGGCCGCCTGGGGAGGTTTTGACGTTAGGCTCTAATGCGTAATCGATGTCGTAATATTTGTTGTGGCGAGCTATTTGTTCGTCGCGTTTGGCGGTAAAAAACTCGCGTGGTGGCCACACGTTGTCGGCCTGAGTGATGCTGATCATTTCCTGACGCAGACAGTCCGCGTCCTCCTCGGGCCCGACAATGGTGCGCGACTCCATCAGGCTGGTGGTCACTGTAATATCCTTGACGGCTTCATCGCGACATTGCGCAATGGTTCTTACACTTTGCCCAATCTCCAGATTAATATCCCACAGGAAGGCGAAAAAACCGCTAAGCGCATCGCGATTCGCATTGGCCTGATCGTCACGCATCAAAAACAGCAGGTCAATGTCTGAGTGCGGGTGCAATTCGCCCCGGCCATAGCCACCGACCGCCAGCAGGCTCAAATGGCTGGCATTGGTCCAGTCAAACTGTGCCCATGCCCGTTGCAGAATCTGATCCATGAACCACGCGCGGCCGACGATCAACGCTCTGATGTCAGCACCGTTGCGATAACGGGTATCAAGCTCTTCACGGGCGTGCGCCAGTGCGTCTTTGAAAACCTGTATCTGAGACTCACCAGAATGCAGACGCTGATCGAACGCCGCCTTGTCGAACAGCTGCTGGTCTGTTGGTGAGCTGACATCGACCATATTGATTTCACTCATCAATCACTACCTCGGGGGATCTTGCTGATGCCTTGACTCAGGTTTTGCTGCATTCATGATACAGCTGTAATCAGAATTGTTCTTCATTGCGTCGGGTCAATACCTCGACACCCGCAGCCGTCACGGCCAGGGTGTGTTCCCATTGTGCCGACAGTCGGCGGTCACGGGTGGTGACCGTCCATCCGTCAACCTTTGACAGTTTGGTGTGGCGCTCACCAAGATTTATCATGGGTTCGATGGTAAAGGTCATGCCTTCTTGCAGTTTCATGCCGGTGCCAGGTTTGCCGTAATGCAGGATCTGAGGATCGTCATGAAATACACGGCCGATGCCATGGCCGCAATATTCACGCACCACGGAGTAATTATTGGCTTCCGCGTGAGTCTGGATGACGTGGCCGATGTCGCCGAGCTGGGCGCCGGGGCGAACAATTTCGATGGCCTTGTACAGACACTCCTGAGTAACCCTGACCAGGCGGCTGGCATGGGGTGCAACGTCGCCGACAAAAAACATCTTGCTCGTATCGCCATGATAGCCGTCTTTGATAACAGTGATGTCTATATTTAGAATGTCACCATTTTTCAATATCTTGGAATCGCTTGGTATGCCGTGACAGATTACCTGGTTAGGCGATGTGCAGATCGATTTGGGGAACCCGTTGTAATTCAGCGGGGCAGGGATGGCGTGCTGCACATTGACGATATAGTCGTGACAGATACGATCCAGTTCACCGGTGCTGACACCAGCTTTGACGTGAGACTCAATCATTTCCAGCACGTCTGCGGCGAGGCGACCTGCGACGCGCATTTTCTCGATTTCGTCCGGGGTTTTGATGCTGACTGGCATTACGCACTCTCTACGATGAAACAAGCAGGGTGAGTATTGTAAGAGCTAAGCTGTGCCAGAGCAAACCAGGAACCTTGTCGAGCCGGCAAAAGGCTCCCCGTGCGCGATCAGGTTGCGCGATCAGGTTGACAGTCCAGCCTGCCATAAACCGGCGCAGTGGAGCCGTTGTCCGTGAAATCCTGGGGCGGAAATGTTAACATCGTGCAACTTGCCTGACCGGGTCAGTGAAAACATAATGGCACGGTGAAGCGACTGATCGCCCACACCCTGAGCTACGTTAACTGACACACGCAACGGAAAAAGCCGTGACCAAACCAACAGCATTCGTTACACATCGGGGGCTGGTCTACTTTAGCGGCGATGATCCTTACAAGATGCACGATCTGTTTAAACATCAGGAAGAGCTGGATTTTTATGTCTGAAACGCAACTGGCAGATCTGCTGCCGCGCATGGATGAATCGTTGCAAGTATTGGCAAATCTGCCAGATCTGAGCAAGGCTGTTGAAATACGCGGGGTGCTGGATACAGCGCAGCGCATTTTGATGTTGCCCGGGGGCTGCGAAGCACTTGAACAGCGGGCACAACAGATGGACACCAGCGGAGTTTTTCTGGGCACTGACTGGGCGGATCCTCATATTCTGGTGGCAGCACTGACACGCCATGCTTTTCAGACCCGTGATCCAGATGTGCTGGTACTTGAGGCCATGAGTGAGCTTCGGCTGCTGGCCGTGGCGCGGGGGGATTATGCGCATTCGTTGATAAGCGCGGCCGAGGCGCATCATTTCCTGACTCAGGTACTGGCGCTCAATCTCGAATTAATGTTCCAGGGTGTTAATGAAGCCCGCCGCTCGGCGCAGGGGCGTACAGCCGTTATCCCCGACTTCCTGCTTCGTCATCTGGCCGAGCGCATTGGTTACGAACACATCATCGACAGCTTGATTGAAGAAATCTGGCGGGTATTAAAGCAGCGGCCTATCCAGGTTGATACCGTCAAGCAGATGGTGACGCAGATCGCCGTGTGTCAGGTTAATCCGGAAATCGAATTTGGCAGCAGCGGGCAGGGCGCGGATCGACTGGTCAGCGCCTTGTTCGGCCCAACAGAAGCGAGCAGGGAAGACCCTGGCCTGCCTGTTTATCTGGAGCGTCTTGAGCGTATGGATCAGAGTGCCTTGCAGTCAGAGGCAACTGGTATGTCGCGTGCGATGCACGACACAGGCCTGGTATCTGACTACCACGTTGTCCTGTTACGACATCTGTGCGCCGACAAGGAGCTGGCCCACCTGCTGCACGATACCATGGGCTTGTCCAGCACCGGGCGGGAATGCCTGTTATGTTATCGCCCCCTGGTAATGGAGCTGATTGACCAGGCTATTCATCCACAGACTGCGCAGGCGCTATACGGTCTGACCTTGATGCTTGAGCGTGGCATTCTGTATCAGGCGCCGCTGGCGCCTGCGTTGTGGCGGCAGTTATCGCTGACCTTGAGCCAGGCGGCTCTGGAGCGATTGACGCTGGTCTACGGCGATGCGCAGCCGCCGCGCGTGCGCCTGCTCGCAGGGGTGATGTGCATGCTGGGCCTGCCACTGGGCGTTGGCCAGGGCAACAATCCAACCTGCCAGTCTGCCAGAGCCCTGTCGATGTGGGCATACAATGACCCGGATTATCTTTTGCAGATGGTTGTCTGGGCCGCGCGTGATGATGAAATTGTGATGCATTTTGAAGGTCAGCCTATTTCTTCCCGTCACAGCCAGCCCGGTCTTGCGTCGGGTCTGGTGCTTGATCTTGACCCGGTATCACTGCTGGTTGTTCCTCACCTTGACCGGATTTACGCTGAGATGGGACGCCGTTGTGTGGACCGTGATGAGGACGCGCACCGTTGGATCAATCCGGAATTTCATGGTTGGTGGACTGGTCGCGGGTTTCGCATAGCGGTTGATATAGCAACCGGAAACCTGCAACAGTACGACGAGTTCCTGCGCGATTTTTATGCCTCTTACCATCCCTATTACAATACCAACCAGCCAGTTATCCATCCGCAACCTGCAGGGGTCGCAGTAACCGATACCGCGGGGCGCTTTGTAGGCTGGCATGCGATTACCATTCTGCGAGTTGGTCTGGATCCCGATCAAGCCATGCGCGTGTACTTTTATAATCCGAACAACGACAGTGGTCAGGATTGGGGGCACGGTGCTGTGGTCAGTACAGCCGGCAGCGGGGAACGTTTCGGTGAAGCTTCATTGCTCTTTGAACAGTTTGCCTCGCGCTTGTATATTTTCCATTACGATCCGCTTGAGCCGGGTAAACCACTCGAGGTCGAACAATTGCTGCTCGACGAAATTACTGTCATGGCACACGACAGCTGGGCATCGGCGCGAATTCCGCAAAACTGACATCATCGCGCTACGTAGCTGGTGTATGATGATGCCTGAACAAGGTGGTTCGCTACCGGTCCCAGACAGAGTTTGCCAATGAGTAAACAGATCATGGAAGAGGGTTTACCGCAAAAACGGCGACTTGCCTGGATAGTGCTTGTACTGACCTCGATTGCGTTGCTGGCGCCGGGTATTGCCATCGACGCAGCGCTTTCGCTGGTTGAGCCAGCAATGGAGGCTCTTCGGGCCTGGAAAAATAGCTGGTGGCCGTGGCCCGCACAGGAAATAAGCGAGCGTGAGCTCGCGCTCGACAAGATCATCCACTTCTTTTTGTTCGCAGTGTGTGGGGCACTTGTCACCCGGGCGTGGCGAACAACGCTGGGTATTACCAGGGTCTTGCTGCTGTTGTTGACCTTCGGTGTAGTGACTGAGGTCGCGCAATTTTTTATTCCCGATCGTAGCATGAGCCTGGCTGATGTTGTCGCTGATGCTGCTGGCATTCTGGCTGGCGTTTTTATCTGGTCCGCGGTAAGCCGGCCCATAATCGATTGACTTGAGTGGTTGAGGGTTGACATGAAAATTCTTGTGACAGGGGCAGCAGGATTCATCGGCTCACATCTGGCGCAGCGCTTATTGGCGCGCGGTGATGAAGTTGTCGGTCTGGACAGCATCAATGACTATTACGATCCACAGGTCAAGTATGGTCGCCTTGAGCGGGCCGGCATCACTGAAGCTGATGTGCCTTTCAAGATGATGCTGCAATCGAGTACGCTGTCAGGGTATCGATTTGTCCGCATGCAATTGGAGGACAGCGTAGCCATGCTGAACTTGTTTAAAGCGGAGCGGTTTGATGCTGTGTGCCACCTGGCAGCACAGGCCGGCGTACGTTATTCGCTGGAAAATCCGCGGGCCTATATTGATGCAAATATCGTGGGGTTCCTGAATATCCTGGAGGCCTGTCGTCACCACGATGTGGGTAATCTGTGTTATGCCTCCAGCTCGTCGGTCTATGGCCTCAATGAGAGCCTGCCGTTTGCCACGGGTGATAATGTCGATCATCCAATCAGTTTGTACGCGGCGAGCAAAAAATCCAATGAATTGATGGCGCATACGTACTCGCATCTATTTGGCATTCGTACCACAGGCCTGCGTTTCTTCACCGTTTATGGCCCGTGGGGGCGTCCCGATATGGCCTTGTTTCTGTTCACCAAAGCAGCACTGGCCGGCGAACCCATCAAGGTGTTCAATAACGGCGAAATGCTGCGCGATTTCACCTACATTGATGACATAGTTGAAGGTCTTGTAAGGGTTATCGATAATCCAGCGCGCGCTAATACCAAGTGGGATCCAAAGCACCCTGATCCTGGTTCATCGTCGGCGGCGTTCAAGATTTACAACATTGGCAACAATAACCCGGTAAAGCTGATGGACTTTATTGAGGCCATTGAGAAAGCGATTGGCAAACCGATAGAGAAAATCATGATGCCGTTGCAAGCAGGGGATGTGCCAGCAACCTTCGCCAATGTCGATGACCTGGTCGAGGACATGGATTACAAACCGGCTACACCGATACAGCAGGGCATTGATAATTTTGTCAGCTGGTATCGAAACTTCTTTAACGTCTGACTCCACGGAGTAACATATATGATTACATTGCATCACCTGCGTATAGGGCGCTCAATTTTTACTGTCTGGTTGCTGGAAGAACTCGGTGTTGAATATGACCTCAAGGTTTATCATCGTGACCCCAAAACCATGCGTGCACTGGATGACCTGAAACAGATTCATCCGCTGGGGAAATCACCGGTGATCGACGATGATGGTCTCGTGATTTCCGAATCTGGCGCAATCACTTCCTATTTGCTGGAGAAATTTGATCAGGGCCACAAGCTGTCACCGCCGCGCTCAGACCTTCAGCGGTGGGTTACATTCACCCGTTGGCTGCACTATCCGGAGGGGTCTGTTTTCACGCCATTGCTGATTCGTATGTTGCTGCTGCGCAGTGGCCAGCCACACGACCTGCTACAGGGGTTCAGCGATAAAGAAATTGCAGCCCATATGACGCATATTGAAGATCAGTTGGCGGGCCAGGAATTTATTTTAGGGGACACATTCAGCGCCGCTGATATAGGTATCACCTACATGATTTCAATGGCCAAGCGCCTGGGCGTGTCAGCCGATTATCCAACCCTGGAAGCTTATTTATCACGCAACCAGAGTCGTCCGGCGTGGATTTCTGCCATTGAACGAGCGGTTGAGTAATAGAGAAATGAATGATTTTGAGTCTCTCCAGCTAAAGCCTGAATTGTTTTCCAATCTCGACTCATTGGCTTATACCCGCATGACACCTATTCAGGCATTGAGTCTACCGTCGGTGTTGGCCGGCAAGGACGTTATCGGTCAGGGTAAAACCGGATCAGGCAAAACCGCCGCTTTCGGCCTTGGTGTGTTACAGAAGCTGGACGTTAAACGTTTCCGGATCCAGACCCTGGTGTTGTGCCCCACGCGTGAATTGGCCGATCAGGTTGCGGTTGAAATCCGCAAGCTCGGGCGTGCCATGCATAACGTTAAAGTGTTGACGCTGTGTGGTGGAGCGCCGATTGGCCCGCAGATTGGTTCGCTTGAGCACGGTGCGCATATTATTGTCGGCACGCCAGGACGGGTGGAAGATCATTTGCGCAAGGGCACGCTCAAGCTGGGCGACGTGGATACCCTGGTCCTGGACGAGGCTGACCGTATGCTGGAAATGGGTTTCCAGGAATCGCTGGAAGCAATTGTTTCGCAGATTCCCGCCAGTCGACAGACATTGTTGTTCAGTGCCACATTCGCTGACGACATGCAGCGCATCGCCCGCGGCATGATGCGGGACCCGGTGATGGTGGAGGTTGATGCCAGGGAAGATTTGTCGAGTATTGACCAGCGCTTCTATAAGGTTGGCGCTGGCATTGATCGATTTACTGCCTTGCGGCTGTTGTTGCAGGAAATCCGACCAGAGTCAGCGCTGGTGTTCTGTACCACCAAGCGTGACGTGGACGATGTATGTCAGCAGCTGCTGCGCAGTAATTTCAGCGCCATGGCCTTGCACGGCGATATGGAGCAGCGAGATCGGGACCAGACCCTGATTCTGTTCAGCAATAACAGCGTTTCGGTGCTGGTGGCGACGGATGTGGCCGCGCGAGGTCTGGATATTGACGCACTGGATCTGGTCGTTAATTATCACCCGGCAAGAGACGCCGATACGCACATTCACCGTATTGGTCGTACCGGTCGGGCCGGTAGCCAGGGCCTTGCGTGCACGCTGTTCGATGACGCCGATGCACATAAGGTGGCCCGGGTGGCAGCGCCCGGTGATCCAGTGAAAAATCCGCTGAAGCTGCCATCCCTGACACTGCTGGATCTGAAAACGCCTTACCCGGGTATGCAGACCTTGAAGATAGATGGCGGCAAGAAACAAAAACTGAGACCCGGCGACATTGTTGGGGCCTTGACCAATGGCGGTGAGATCACGTTTGAGCAAATTGGCAAAATCAATGTGACGGACAACAGTGCCTATGTCGCGGTTCGGCAGAACGTTGTAAAACAGGCCCAGCAGAAGCTGAGTGAAGGTAAACTCAAAGGTCGCTCGTTCCGGGTTCGCAAGCTTTGATCGCCTGCTGTTTCAGCTGCATCCAAGGCTTGGTGGGTAAGGAAAGTTTAGCTACAATCCATATCTGTGTTCATTGCCAATAGAGGTAAAGATGATAGATGCTAACAAGTTCCTGGAACAGTTTATGGGTGGTAAATCCGGTGCCGGATCAGGCGCAGGTAATGCACCAAAAAGTGGCGGTGGGTTTGCCAGAGGTGCCGTGGCAGGAGGTGTACTGGGATTGCTGGTTGGCAACAAGAAAGTCAGGAAAATGGGGCGGCATGCTGGCTTATGGCGGCGCCGCGGCGGCCGGCGCGCTGGCGTTCAAGGCTTACCAGAATTGGCAGCAGGGCAAACAGGTAGCCACGGCCCCGGTAGCCACAGAGCAGGACATGGCGCAAGTCGATGCGCGGTTCCTGCCCCAGCAAGCATCTGCGACAGCCAGCGCGGGTAATTTTTCGTTAACGCTGGTAATGGCGATGATTGCAGCGGCAAAGGCCGATGGCCATATAGATGCAAAAGAGCAAACGCATATCTTTGAGCAGGTCGAGCAGATGTCGCTGGATTCGGAGAGCAAGGGTTTTGTGTTCGATGCACTGCGACAACCGGCCGACTTGGCGCAGCTCGCCAGTGGCGTGCAGGGTATCGAGCAGGCCGCTGAGGTTTATCTGGTATCGCGCTCGGTGCTGGATGTTGATCACCCGGCAGAGCGTGCCTACTTGCAGGCGCTGGCGCATCGGCTGGATTTACCGGCAGATCTGGTAGCCCATCTGGACCACCAGGTCACCGGCGAGTAGGTATTGGCGAGTAGGTATTGGCAAGCAGGTATTGGCAAGCAGGTATTGGCGAATAGTCGTCCATGTGCAATCATTTGCGCATGGACGCGCCGCGACCAATGGCATAATAAGTCAGCCCGGCGGCGCTGACCGTAGCCGGGTCGTAGACGTTGCGCCCGTCGAAGATGACCTTGTCTGCCAGCGTCTGCGCCAGCCAGTCAAAATTGGCAGCCCGGAAATGCTGCCACTCAGTACACACTATCAGGGCATCGGCGCCCACCAGCGCTGCATCGCGCGTGCCTACCAGGCGCAAATCATTGCGATGTCCATACAGGCGTTCCACTTCCTGCATGGCCTCCGGATCATAGGCTTGAACGATGGCGCCCGCCTGCCACAAGGCCTCCATAATGACCCGACTGGGCGCTTCACGCATGTCGTCAGTTTTGGGTTTGAATGACAGCCCCCACATGACAAATATCTTGCCCCGAACGTCAGACTGATAATGGTGCTTGATCAGGTCCACAATACGCTGCTTCTGACGATTGTTGACGCTTTCAACGGCCTGGAGAATGCTCATCTGCATGCCATGTTCCCGCCCGGTACGCTCCAGTGCCTGCACGTCCTTGGGAAAGCATGAGCCGCCGTAACCAATACCCGGATAGATGAACTGATAACCGATGCGCGGGTCCGAGCCTATGCCATGACGTACCTGCTCAATATCCGCGCCCAGCAGTTCCGCCAGGTTGGCGATCTCGTTCATGAAACTGATCTTGGTGGCCAGCATTGCATTGGCAGCGTATTTGGTCAGCTCCGCGGCGCGGATGTCCATAAATAGCATGCGATCGGTGTTGCGGTTGAAGGGCGCGTATAACTCGGTCATTTGTTTGCGCACCTGCGCCGAATCTGTACCTACGACAATGCGATCGGGTTTCATGAAGTCATGGACGGCAGCGCCTTCTTTCAGAAATTCAGGGTTTGAGGCAATATTCAACTCGAGCGAGGCGCCACGCGCATCCAGTTGTGTCTGCACCGCCTCACGAACCTTGTCTGAGGTACCCACCGGCACTGTCGATTTGGTAATCACTGTCTTTGCCCCAGTCATCAATCGTCCGATCTCGGAGGCCACAGCAAGGACATATTTCAGATCAGCGGATCCATCCTCGTCCGGTGGGGTGCCAACAGCAATAAAAATCAGGTCAGCAAAATTTATGGCCTCTGCGGCCTCTGCTGTGAACCGGAGATTGCCCAGCTTGCTGTTTTCCACAACCATCGGCGTCAGGCCAGGTTCATAGATGGGAATGCTTCCCTGGCGCAGTTTTGCGATTTTATCGACATCGACATCCATGCACATGACCTGATGCCCAGAGTCTGCCAGGCAGGTGCCTGATACCAGTCCAACGTACCCGGTTCCAAATATTGTGACCTTCATACTTCCCTGCATCCTTAAAAAATCGATGCCACAATTCTAGAGCAATAACCGTGTCACTGTCATGACCTAATCAGCACACTGGTTTTAATCGCGAAAAAAAGTTCGGATCTGTTCACGCTTTGCCAGGGCATCGGCAATACCCAGATCCATAAGCGTCTGGCAATAGTCTTTTTCAAACATCAGGAGACTTGCGATGGAGCTGGCGTTGGTGTCGCGTATGAACAACCTGATTGATCTGGGCAATGAGCTGTAATGATCCTCCGCGATGCTGTTCAGATCCAGACTCGGGGTAATATCCAAAAGCTCTACAGGGCGCACGTCGAGTTCGGCCGATGGTGAACACTTCGGTATCATGGCGTTAAAACGACGCAACACGGCCATATCACTTTCCAGCGTATCAACAAACGCGCTGTTCAACACATGCCCTATAATCTGAGACAGGGAAGGATGGTTTACCTGGTCGTCTTTTGCCGGACGTCGGGTGCGGCTGCCACTGACGCCGATGGCAAGAATTTTATCAGCCCCCATGTGGATAGCCGGACTTAAAGGGGCAAGCTGCCGGATCGCACCGTCGCCAAAAAACTCCCGGTTGATGCGAACCGCTGGAAACAGGGTGGGTATGGCTGTTGAGGCGAGCAGATGTTTGTGGCGTAGATCGGTGCGAATTCCCAGTCTGTGCGGGCGGTGCCAATTAGGGATGTCACGTGTACTCTGGAAAAAGGAAACGGATTCGCCACTGGTATAACCGGAGGCCGTGACCACCAGGCTGTCCAGATGGCCTGCGGTCATATTGGCGTTGATACGCTCCAGGCGCAGCATTGCTTGCAGCAGCTCCTCCAACGGCGAATTGTCGAGCAGGGAGGCGGGTGTGCGCCGCCTGCGATTGGACAGCACTGAAAACACCCAGTTGGAGGCGCTGCTGATCAAGCCGACGGAGTCCAGCTTGTAAACCTGACCGCTGTGCATATTGGACCATATGTATTCAAGCATTCGGACGCCGGTGCGAAACTTGTGCGCCTGGGTGGCCAAGCCGATGGCATTCAGTGCACCGGCCGAAGTGCCTGAAATGATACCGAACGGGTTTGGCGCATCCTTGCCCAGTACTGTGGCGATTCCGCGCAAGGCACCAACCTGATAAGCTGCGCGGGCACCGCCGCCAGAGAGCACAAGCGCTGTCCTTGATTGTGTGTTACTGGTCGAATTCGGCGAGGACTCTTGGGAGGACTCTGGGGAGGGCATAGTCACATCGTTCCTTGTCAGGCTATTTTTGCCTACGCTGTAATTCCAGCGTAGAATTCTACCCCGCCAGAGCTGAATTGCCAGTGCCGTAAAGGGATATGCTACATGTCTGATAAAAAAAATATTGATAAACTGGTGATCGCAATTTCGTCCCGGGCGTTATTTGATCTTGACGACAGTCATCGGGTTTACGAAGAACAGGGCCTGGAAGCATACCAGCAGTACCAGATAGCCCATGAAAGTGAGCCGCTGCAGCCGGGTGGTGCTTTCGGCCTGGTAAAAAAGCTGTTGCACCTTAATACACAGCTGAACTCCCAACGGGTGGAAGTCATCCTGTTGTCCAGAAACAGTGCTGATACCGGTCTGCGTATCTTCAAGTCCATTGAGCACTATGGCCTGGCTATCACCCGTGCTGCATTCTCCGGTGGTGCCAGCCCTTACCGCTATATTTCTGCCTTTAACAGTCACCTGTTTTTGTCCATGGATGGCGCTGATGTCCGTCATGCACTGGAGCAAGGAGTAGCGGCGGCGACCATTTTGCCATCGGCGACAGCAATGGTCAGTGATGACAGATTAAAATTCGCCTTTGACGGGGACGCTGTGCTGTTCTCCGATGAAGCCGAAAGAATCTATAAAAGCGAAGGTCTTGAAGCATTTGCCCGTAGCGAAAAAGAATCGGCAAACCAGCCCCTGTCAGGCGGTCCCTTCAAACCTTTTCTGGCGGCATTGCAGCAACTGCAAATGGAGTTCGCACCGGGAGAATCACCGATCAGAACCTGTCTGGTAACAGCACGCTCTGCCCCGGCGCATGAGCGTGTAGTGCGCACGCTGCGAGCCTGGAATATTCGTATTGACGAATCCCTGTTTCTTGGCGGTATGGATAAAGGTGTTTTTCTCAAGGCATTCGACGCCGATGTGTTTTTTGATGACCAGGAGGCGCATTGTGATTCTGCCCGGCATCACGTGGCAACGGGCCATGTACCTCATGGTGTTGCCAACGAAGCGCCGGGCCCTGATGGCTCTGCTGTGGGCAAGGCCAGAAAAAATCAGGGGTAGAGATGAAACTTCAACAATTGCGTTATATCTGGGAGGTGTCCCGGCAGCGCCTCAGTGTCTCGGCAGCCGCTCGTAGCCTGCATACATCTCAGTCCGGAATGAGCAAACAGATTCTTGCGCTGGAAGAAGAGCTGGGTGTGAAGATTTTTATCCGTAATGGTAAACATATGGTCGGCATGACTGAAGCGGGCCTGGCGATTGTGGAAAAGGCGGGCCAGGTGCTGCAACAAACTGACAATATACGTCGCATGGCGGCGGAATTTTGTGATGAAAGGTCGGGCAGTCTTGCCATCGCAACAACACATACTCAAAGCCGTTATGTGTTGCCGCCCGTGATTTCCGCATTCATTGAGAAGTATCCGAACATATCCTTGCAACTGCACCAGGGTAATCCGCACCAGATAGCCGAAATGGCGGCCAAGGGCTCGGCAGATTTTGCCATCGCTACTGAGGCGATGGAGAAGTTCAGCGATCTGATGATGATGCCTTGTTATCGCTGGAACCGGGCGGTATTGGTGCCACGTGGACACCCATTGGCCGAGCTTGATCAGTTGACGCTGGCCGATGTTGCGGCGTATCCGTTAGTCACCTATGTGGTTGGTTTTACCGGCCGCTCACGACTGGACGATGCGTTTGCCGTTCAGGGCCTCAACACCAGGGTGGTGTTCACCGCCGTTGACGCAGACGTCATCAAGACCTATGTCCGACTTGGCATGGGCGTCGGCATTATTGCCAATATGGCGTACGACCCCGATAAGGACAATGACCTGATCGCCCTGGATGCCAGTCACCTGTTTGATTACAGTGTGACCCGAATCGGATTTCGGCGAGGCACCTTGCTGCGTGCCTACATGATTGATTTTATTCGGATGTTTTCTGCCCATCTGACGCGCCCTGTGGTTGAGCAGGTGATTCAGTGCCAAAGTCAGATAGACGTTGATGCACTGTTTGCCGATACGGTGCTTCCCGTGCTCGGCGAACGGCACGACTGACCCTATTCGATAATGTTGATCCTGTGCAGGCCACATTCTTTTGCCGTGGCGTCCTCCCACCACCAGCGTCCTTCGCGTTCGTGCTGATGAGGCCCAATGGGTCTGGTGCAGGGTTCACAACCTATACTGACAAAGCCTTGATCGTGTAGCGGGTTATAGGGCAGCTCAAAGATGCGGATGTAATCCCAGACATCTTTGGAGCGCCAGTTGGCGAGCGGGTTGAATTTCAAAAGTGTTTTTCCTGGCGCCGCGAATGTTGTGTCGACCTGGGCAATCGGCACATCGGTGCGGGTCGGGCTCTGGTCTTTACGTTGCCCGGTAATCCAGACATCGACGCTGGCGAGTTTTCGGCGCAAAGGTTCTGTTTTTCGAATGGAGCAACATTCTTCGTGCCCATCTTGATAGAAACTGAACAGACCCTTGGCGCTGGTCAATTTTTCAATGGCCGACGTATCGGGATATAGAATGTCCAGGTCCAGGTCGAACTCCTTGCTGACCGTATCAATAAAGCGATAGGTTTCCGGGTGCAGGCGCCCGGTATCGAGCGTGAATATTTTGATGTCTTTTTTCAACTTCCAGGCCATCATCACAAGCGCCACATCTTCTGCGCCGCTGAAAGACACGGTTACATTGGAAAACTCCGCAAGGACTCGTTGTAGAATATCCCTGGGCTCCAGATTTTGAAATTGTTTATTTATTTCAATGATATTTTCCGGACTTATCATGTTTTACCTTCACATTGCTGCGATTTGACTTACAGTATTGTAGGGGCCATTGATGCTGCTTGCACGTTTTTGTCAGTCAGAATCGCCCTGGGCGCTGGCATGTCCGGCGGTGTAACTATAAAATTGTTTGCTTACAACGATAATGCTGTCGTTTTACAACTGAATTTATGAGAGGTATTTTGCGTGGAGATCGCCTGTCTTGATCTTGAAGGTGTGCTGATTCCGGAAATCTGGATTGATTTCGCTGAGCGCACAGGTATTGATGAATTGCGAGCTACCACGCGTGATATTCCGGATTATGATATTTTGATGCGGCAGCGTCTGCGCATACTGCGCGAACACAAGCTGGGTTTGCCGGATATTCAGGCAGTGATTTCGGATATGGCGCCGATGCCAGGGGCACCAGAGTTTGTCGACTGGTTACGGGAGCGGTTTCAGGTGGTCATTCTGTCCGATACTTACTACGAATTCGCCCAGCCGCTTATGCGACAACTGGGTTTTCCGGCGCTGTTCTGCCATCGACTGGAATCCGACGAGACTGGCATGATCGTGAATTATCACCTGCGTCAGAAAGACCCCAAACGTGAATCGGTGAAAGCATTTCACAGTCTGAAATATCGGGTTATTGCCGCCGGTGACTCTTACAATGACACGACCATGTTGTCCGAAGCCGAGGCCGGCATTTTGTTCCGGGCCCCCGACCATGTTATCCGTGAGTTCCCCCAGTTCCCGGCTGTTCATGAATACGAGGATTTGAAACACGAATTTCTCAAGGCCAGTACGCGAGAATTAAATCTCTGAGTCAGGCTGCGTGGAGACCAGCTTTAGCAGGGCAGACACCTTGTCATGGGCTTCGCAGTATTCACTGGCAAGCTCCGAGTCAGCGACAATACCGCCACCGCCCCAGCAGAAAATATGGTCCTGGCTGCAAAGCAGGGTACGGATACTGATGCTGCTGTCCATGCGTCCCCGATAATCAGAATAGGCAATACTGCCGCAGTAGACGGCGCGAGGTAACGGTTCAAGCTCTGCAATGATCTGCATGGCCCTGATTTTCGGTGCGCCCGTGATAGACCCGCCCGGGAAACAGCGTTTGAGCAACGACAAAGGGCTGACATGCAACGGTAGCTTGCCAGTGATGGTGCTGATCAGGTGATGTACTTGCGTAAAACTGTGAAGCTTGAATAAATCCTGCGTTTGTACAGACCCCGTTTCGCATACACTGCCCAGATCATTGCGCAACAGATCAACAATCATCAGATTCTCCGCGCGATCTTTTTCGCTGGCCTGCAGCTCGTCACTGAGCTGCTTGTCGATCGCGGGATCGTGAGAGCGTTTACGTGTGCCTTTGATGGGCTGGGTGACGACCCCTCGGTCTTCGACGCAGATAAAGCGCTCCGGGGAGACGCTGAGAATTTGCGCATCGCCGGTATCGATAAAGGCAGAAAACGGGCTGCGACTGCCCTGGCGCAACCGCAGATAGGCGTTAACAGGTTCGCCGCTGTAATTCGCCACGAACGGGATCGCGAGGTTGGCCTGATAGCAGTCGCCTGCGTATATCCACTCCTTGAGCTTGTCAAACGCGACTCTATATTGACTGGCAGACAGCTGTGCCTGGAATGGTTCGAGAAGATTGAAGTCCTCCCCAACGATCGCCGCGCCGGTCTTGTCGCTGCCAAAACGAGGTAAATGCTGCATAACCCGCTGGCGAATCTCATCGGGACACTCAGGCAACACAAACAGTGCTGTTTTACCGGTTTGATGATCAACAACGATGGCCCACTGATACAGGCCACACAGTGTTGTGGCCGTTTGTTGGAGGATACTGCCCAGCTCATCAGTTCTGACAGGTATCGGGCCAGTTGACGCCGACTCGTAACCAAAACAGGCGATCACCCCACCGCAAAAGGGCAGATGCGTGAGTTTGGCGACAACGCTTCGGGCGGGGTTGTCCTGTTGCAATAACGCGTCGGCTGCTGCAAAGATACACGTCTGAGCTGGCATTTTCTGCCATGAATTCTGATTGTGGTGCCGTTGCTCCAGGAATGACTGGTTACTGTCTGTGCGCAAGCGCAGCTGGCAATTTGGCAACGCTGTCAGGATGTCGTACCGGCCCTCTGCCTGATCGCCCAGCCCACTGTCCAGACATGCAGCACCGGGCAACGTAGCGATGTACCTGATAAGGTCACTGCTATCACGCTGGTAAGGCAAAGACTGCAGTATCAGCTCTGGCATCAGGGGACTCTATCGACTCGCACGGCCACTGCCTGGGGTATGAGCTGATCTTCAATATCCGCGTCAAATACCGGTGTGTTGATAACCTGCCATACGCCCAGAGGCAGGTTAACGATATGGCTACCGGTGATACCCGGCACATTTTCGACAATAAGGTTTACGGCCGCAACGTCAACAATGATTTCAGCGGCAATCGTCATGCGTCGATTGTTGAGCGCTTCTGCGAGCGTATCTGCGCTCTCGGTGGTGACGCCTGTCGCGTCCGTCGCGACGCTATTGTCAGACCGATTTGCACCGGCAACGAATACCAGCTCATCTCCCTCCATGGCCTGACTTTGTTGCTGAGCGCTGTTGTCAGCCCGGTCAG
>Ga0136557_1001192_pt1 | contig 17448 bp, 16 predicted proteins | sample AntRauTorckE6832_FD_104796 | JGI IMG/M metagenome (GOLD analysis project Ga0136557, IMG submission 104796) | Saline lake microbial communities from Rauer Islands, Antarctica - Metagenome Torckler E6 #832 | ecosystem: Environmental > Aquatic > Non-marine Saline and Alkaline > Saline | place...
CGCCTTTTTTAGATGGATGCTTTCCTGCAAGCATTGCTCCACCACTTACAACAATCGCCGGAATATTTACCCTTGCAGCAGCCATAAGCATTCCCGGAACAATTTTATCGCAGTTTGGAACAAGAACCATCGCATCAAAAGCATGGCCTCTTGCCATAATTTCAACAGAATCTGCTATTATTTCACGGCTTCCAAGAGAGTAGCTCATACCTGTATGATTCATTGCAATGCCATCACAAACACCTATTGTACCAAAAGATACAGGAAGTCCGCCTGCCGCATAAATTCCTGCTTTCACACCTTCAACAATTTTATCAAGATGGGCATGCCCGGGGACTATATCGCTTGCAGAATGAGCAATTCCAATTAAAGGCCTTTTGATTTCATCATCTGTATACCCCATAGACTTGAATAAAGCTCGGTGGGGTGCTCTTTCAACACCTTTTTTAGCATTATCGCTTTTCATTTTCGGCTCCCTTCAAACAAAAAAACCGCTATCAGCCAGGCTGATAACGGTTTAAAATTTAAGTATATTTCCATTATCAGCCTGAATAATTATCCCTAATGACGACGAGGACCGCAATTATGACTATGAGGTTAACAATAGAAATCAGATTTATTTTGGCTGATAAGTTCTTAAACATTTCTAAATCCTTTTAAATATCACTTAAATTTCTTTAGCAATTATAAAAAAAGCTGTCAATATAATTTCTTGCATTTTTATTGATATTAAAATAAAATTTTAAAAATCAATATTTTTCAAACAAATGTTTTCTTCCTTATGCTGAAAACATATATTTGCTTAATACTTCAAACTTAATCAAAAGATACGGTTACACCTTTTAAAAAACAGCTTTTTTATTCGTATATCAAGCAAAGGATTTTTTTTTAAAAAATACATATTAATGACTAAAATGATAACCATCAAATATAATCTTACATACTATATTTTAAAGGCAGCAAATGACAGACCCTGGATATAATAATAAAAAGAAAATCCTAATTGTGGACGACAGCTCAACCATAAGAAAGCTTGTCAGAAAGGAGCTGGAAGACGCAGGGTTTGAAGTTGATGAAGCTGAAAACGGATTTGAAGCTCTTGCAAGGGCTACAGAATCCACTCCGCCTGATCTTATAACTCTTGATATCGATATGCCCGGCCTTGACGGCTTTGCCACATACAAAAAATTCAGGGAAAAGCATTATACAAGATTTTTTACGCATGTAGACAATACAAATATTCCCATTGTTTTCCTCACAGCCAACGACACGGTAAATGCAAGGGAAAAAGGATTCTCATTAGGAGCCTCGGATTTTCTTACCAAACCTTTCTGCCAGGGAGATCTTAAAAATATAGTAAAAGAGATACTCTATCCGGCAAACAGCTTAAACGATATAAACGCACTTATTGTCGAAGACAGTCTGACATCAAGAAAAGTCGTTGTTGACCATCTTTCCAGAAAAGGAGTCCATATCGATGAAGCAGACAACGGCATTGATGCATACAATCTTATATCAAAAGATCCAGAAAAATACGACATAGTAATAACGGACCTTGTAATGCCTGAAATGGACGGAAAAACACTTTGCCAAAAGATAAGAACTGAATTAAAACAAAAGGAAATACCTATAATATTTCTTACTGCAATATCAGATCAGAATCAACTGATAGAAGTTTTTAATGCCGGAGCATCAGACTACATCGTAAAACCGTTTTTCAAAGAAGAACTTCTGGCAAGAATAAATGTTCATATAGAAATGAGACAGCTTACAAAAAAACTTAAAAAGCAGCTCAAAGAATCTGAAGAAAAAGAAAAAGAAAAACTTGCAAAGGAAAAATTAAGAACTGTCCTTGAAACAGCCGGTACTTTCTGTCATGAATTAAACCAGCCACTTCAGAACATATCAGGTTATACTGAACTTATGAATATGAATATTGACAAGCAAAAAGATTTACAAAAATATATATTCAGAATATCTGAAGAAGTCGAGAGAATGGGGAATTTGACAAAAAAAATTATGAAAATAACTTCATATTCTACAAAAAAATACCCGGGTGGCCATGACATAATTGATATGGACTCTATCGATCCAAAAGAATAAATCCGGATATTAAGCAAAATAACTGAGCGGTTTTTCTGCCTGAAAAAAACGTTAAAACAGGCTGAAAAATCGCTTAATTATTTTACCTGAATTATCTTTATAAACATTTGCTTAAATAGTAATTGACCGAAAACTCGAATTTTTTGTTCACTTCAAGGCAAATGAAAAATTTAACCGCAGAAATACTGGAGTATTTTAAGGATTAAATTTTAATTCTAACGCAGAACCGGGTAAAAAAGAAGTTTTCGTTCAGCTACTAAAGAATAAAAATCTGAGCATCTAAAAATAATAATGCGGAGATAAAATGAACACCACAGAACTTGGCAAAAGCAATATTTTTATACCAAAAATAATGATGGGTACATGGCAGGCAGGCAAACAAATGTGGACAGGCATTGAAGACAATGACAGCATTGAAGCCTTAAAAACTGCTTATGAAAATGGAATAACAGCATTTGATACAGCAGAAATGTATGGAAAAGGTCATTCAGAAAAGATTCTGGGACAGGCATTAAAAGATGTAAGAAAAAACATTGTTATTGCAACAAAAGCAGCTCCTTTTAATTTAACAAAAGACAAAATAAAAAATGCGTGCCACAAATCTCTTAAAAATATCGGTACTGACTATATTGATCTTTATCAGATACACTGGCCTGCCGGAAGTTTTGGCTCCAAAAAAACACCTGTAGAAGAGACTCTTGACGCTTTAAATGAATTAAAAAATGAAGGAAAAATAAGAGCCATAGGTGTTTCCAATTTCAGTGCAGATCAGCTTAAAGAAGCATCAGACTATACTGCTATAGATTCAGTTCAGCCCCCATATTCAATACTGTGGCGTCATGCTGAAAAAGATATTTTACCGTTATGCAAAAAAAAACAGATTACAATGCTTTCTTATTCACCAATGGCACAGGGGTTGTTGACCGGAAAATTCCAGAAAGATCATAAGTTTGAAAAAGGCGACAACAGAAGGTCAAACAAACTTTTTTCAGGTGAAGCTTTTGAAAAATCTCTTGCAATAATTAAAGAGCTCAAACCTGTTGCCGCTGACCTTGATATGAGCATGGCTAATCTTGCTCTTTGCTGGGTTATCAGTCGTGACAACACAGTTGCCATCGCCGGGGCCAGAAATGCAAAGCAAGCTGAGAACAATGCAAAAGCTTTAAACTGCAGGCTCCCCGAAGAGGTAATAAAATTGATCGATTCACTTAGTGCTGGCATGGCCGGACTAACAGGAGAAAATCCTGTAATGTGGGATTAACAATTTTTTAAGACTTGAAATCCTTGTAAATATAACTAATTTAATCTGTATTCTGTTTGGATAATTTAAGATTAAATCCGGAGGTTAAAATGAAAAAGCTTAATGAACTGCTTGAAGAAAAATTTAATGACAAAAAAGAGGATGAACGTCTCTTTTTTGTTCCAGATGATGAACTAAACAAAATTACAGAAATACAAACAACACTTGAAAACGGTTTAAAAGTATATGATCCTGTAAAACTTTATACATCAGCAGCCGGTTCAGGGTACTGGTGTGAAGCAGATTACATAGGTGAAACAGGCGGATATTATTTTGAAAAACTATAAACACAAATAATTTTTGCGTTCTTTACAAAATACAGATTTCAAAAGAGTCTTTTTGAAAATCTGTATTTTTTTTTGTTTTAATATCTTTAAAATTAAATCTTTTTTTAAGATTAAAAAAATTACTGTTTTTACAACCTCTTACCGAAGATTCAGATTTGGGGTTGATTTTTACAATAAGAGTTTTGTTCTCAGTTACAATTAATGAAGACAAAATTCTTATCAAAATTTTTTTATAAAAAGATTTCTGAATAACAAGCTCACCAAATGACGGGTGCCATGGTCCTGCGACTATCTCATCATTTGCCTGTCCATCCGGAGGGAGTCCTGTTCTTATGATATTAACATTTCTTCTCACAGCAAAATCTCTTATCAAAGAGGATATCTCAACGGCCTGATCCAAATCAAGAGGCTTAAAAAGCCCTTTTTTATAAAGCTTTTCAAGGTGGGTATTTTTTAAAACAACAAGGGGATATATGCGAAGATAAGATGGAAGAGAATACCTTATAAAATCAAGAGTCTTTAGTATACTTGTCCTGGTTTCACCCGGAAGTCCAGGCATAACCTGAAGACCGAGTCTGATATGTGGAAATTTATTTTTTATCAAATCTGCGGCATTTAAGGAATCTTTAGCAGTATGTCCTCTCCCGGATTTTTTTAAAACCGTATCATCCATTGACTGGACACCAAGTTCAATAGTTTTTACATTGAATTTTTTTATAAGCTCTAAACTTTCATTTGTAATTGTATCAGGACGTGTGGAAAATCTTATGGAAATATTTTTTTTACCTGCTGCATATTCCTTTGCGATATTAAGATATTTCAAAACAATATCATTGTCCATTCCGAGAAAATTCCCCCCGAAAAATGCTATTTCAACAAAATCTTTTTTACCAAGGCTGTATGAAAGAAATTTCTCAAAATGATTGAAAAGCTCATCTTTTCCGGGCAGTAGAGGTTTATCAACACCTGTAACAGCATTTTGGTTACAGAAAAAACACTTATTTGGACAACCCTGAAAAGGAATGAATACAGGTATAACATAAGGAGCTTTTAAATTACCTGTCTTCAATAATTTTAAGCCCTCTTTTTGCAGCCTCCTGCTCTGCAGTTTTCTTGCTACGACCTGTTCCTGAAGATTTTATACCTGCAATAGACATTTCAACCTGAAAAATCTTGTCATGATCAGGTCCGGTTTCTTTTACAACTGTATATACAGGAGGTTCTTTGTATTTCATCTGGGCCAGCTCCTGAAGCCTGCTTTTCGGATCAAGGTAATTTTCAGGACTTCCTGCTTTTTTCATCACAGGCATAAACATATTTTCAATCATAGCCTTTGACTTATCAAAACCGCCGTCTCTGTATACAGCAGCAATCAAAGCCTCAAAAGAATCGGCAAGAATTGAATTTTTTTCTCTGCCGCCCGAAGATTCCTCACCTTTTCCAAGAAGAAGGTATTTGCCAAGAAAAATTTTTCTTGCCAGGGTTGAAAGCATTACTTCATTAACAAGATTTGCTCTTATTCTTGAAAGATTGCCCTCATCCATATCAGGGAAATACTTCATAAGCATATCACCGACAACAAGGTTCACCACTGAATCTCCTAAAAACTCAAGTCTTTCATTATCCTTTATATCAGAATCAAAGGATTCATTAGCATAAGAACTGTGGCATAAAGCCTTTAAACAGTATTTTTTTTCTTTAAATTTATATTTTATACTTTTCTCAAGCTCTTTTAAGCTTTTTTCATCTATTCCCATTTATTTACTTTCATAAAAACAATTATTAAAATTTTGTTCTAATCAATAAAACTTCCTAAAAAATCATACTCTTCTGATTTAATAATGATTCTTAAAAAAACAAAAATCTTTTCTTACATATTTTTAGTGGTGTTTTACCTCTCAAGGATGGATTTGTAAACCGAATAAGGAATTTTTAGATTATTTCTGCCTTTTCCCAGGACAAGACCTTCATTTTTATATCCGTGAAAATCGCTGCCGCCTGTGGGGATAAGCCCGAGCCTGTGACACTCATTTCTAAAAAAAGAACGCAGAGGTTCATTATGGGATGGATAATATATTTCGATTCCTTCAAGACCTGCGTCCTTTAAATATTCAAATATAAAGGCATATTCTTTGTAATTTTTTTTCAAGAGTCCGGGATGTGCAAGAACAGGAACTCCACCTGCAGCTTTTACAGCCTTAAGAGCATCTTCAACAGGTATTTTATACTTGGGTACATATGCCGGTTTTCCTTTTCCTATAAACCTGTTAAAAGCCTCTTCTATATTCTGGACATAACCTTTTTCAAAAAGATATCTGCCTATATGAGCCCGACCTATCTGAACTTCTCCTGAAAATTCAGCCAGACTCTTTTCTGTTATATCTACTCCTGAGATTTGAAGTTTTTTTATTATATCCGGATTTCTGTTTTTTCTGGCCTGTCTTAAAAGCTCAAGTTCTTTATTTAGCTGGACGTCATATAAATCAACTCTGTAACCGAGAAGATGCAGACTGTCTTCTAATTCAAAATCCACTGGGGGGCTTGTGCTTATCTCAACACCGGTCAAAAGTTCCGGATAACTATTGAGATTTTTTTTCCCAAGAGCCTTAACCCCCTCCATGGTATCATGGTCTGTAATAGATACTGCTTCAATATCAAGGTCTGAAGCCATATTCATTATCTCTGCGGGTGAATATATTCCGTCGGATGCTGTTGTATGAATATGGAGATCTATCATAATTTATCAGAGCCCGAGTGCTCTTTCCCTTGCCTCCGCCTTTGTTTTGCACTCAATGCATTCTGTAGTTACAGGTCTTGCTTTGAGCCTTTCAATTGAGATATCGTCTCCACAGGCTTCGCAAATACCGAAAGTATCCTCTTCAATACGCTCAAGAGCTTTTTTGATTTTTTTGATAAGCTTATGCTCTCTGTCACGAATTCTCAGAGTAAAATTCCTGTCTGTTTCATGGGATGCTCTGTCTGTAGGATCAGGGAAGTTGTCTTTTGACTCTGTCATGCCGCTGACAGTATCATCGCCATGCGCAAGTAGCTCTTTTAACTGATTTTCAAGGATTTCTTTAAAAAACTGAATATCTTTCTCTTCCATCGGGATACACCTTTCATATAGGTTCCGTCCATAAGATATAAATTAAATCGATTTGGTAGCAAATCAAGTAATAAATGTAAAGTTAAAATAACATTGTTATTTTTAATTTACAGATGAACAAAGCCGATATTTAAGTCTTAATATAAATTTTTTATATAATTTTTAAACAATTGCATAAATCAGTAGTACTAAATACTTTATACAGCATCATTAAATAAAAAAATATTTTTTTATGGATCAGGCGGGTTAAACGAAAAGCTATGGCCATGAGGGGACATAGCATAAAAAATAACCAGAAATTTCAGTAAAAACTACTTTCTGCTGAAATCTTTTATTTCACAGGTACTGTTGTCTGAATCAAGCCCGAAAAGAGTTCTCACAAGGGAAAGATAGGAATCTATATCACGATGAGAACCCGGTTCTTTAAGGAAATTTATGGGATCATGAAGAAGTCTTGAGCAGATAGCTTCAACCATTTTTGAAACTGCCTCGCTGTTTACAGCATTTTCAAGATTGTTGTCTTTCATCGTTTTGTATATTTCATACTCAACTATCTGTTTGACTTTACCCCGCAGATCAACAATGGTTGGCACTACCTGAAGATTTCTTTTCCATGAAATAAAGTTCTGTGACATTTCTTCAACTATTGTTTCTGCAAGAAAAGACTCTTTTTTCCTCTCCTGAATATTTGTATCAACAACATCCTGAAGATCATCAACATCATAGACATAAACATTATCTACTTTATTGATTTCAGGATCTATATCTCTTGGCACAGCTATATCAATGAAAAACAAAGGTCTGTGTTTTCTGTTCTTCATGATCTGTTTCATCCCTTTTCTTTCAACAATATAGTCAGGAGCTCCTGTGGATGATATTATTATATCAACCCATTCAAGTGCAGATGAAACCTCTTCAAATCTTATGGCTGATCCTGAAAACCTTTTTGCCAGATCAAGGCCTTTTTCAAATGTTCTGTTTGCAACAAAAACATGGGATATTTTATTTTGAACAAGGTGTTCAACAGCAAGCTCCGCCATTTCTCCGGCACCAATAAGAAGAACCTTCCTGTTTGCAAGTTCCCCAAAAATCTTTTTAGCAAGTTCTATTGCTGCATAGCTTATAGAAACTGCAAAGCCGCCTATTCCGGTTTCTGTTCTTATCCGTTTGGCAGCCTGAAAAGCTCTGTGAAAAAGTCTGTTCAGAATTACTCCTGAACTCCCTGCAGCAGTTGCACATTTATATGCACCTTTAACCTGCCCAAGTATCTGGGGCTCACCAAGAATCATAGAATCAAGGCTGGATGAAACTCTGAAAATATGTTTTACAGCTTCATATCCCTTTAACTCATAAAAAGAGGAGATAAAATCAGACATAGGTACATTTTTCACAACAGCCAGAATTTCATATATTTTTTTTACAGCTTCTTCAGGATAGTCTGAAACAAAAACAGCCTCGACCCTGTTGCATGTGGAAAACAAAAAAGCCTCTTTAAAGACTTTTTTTCCTTTCATCAATTCAAGACCTTTTTCTATTTCTGCGTCACTTAATGAAAGCTGTTCTCTTATTTCAACAGGAGCTGTTCTGTGATTCATTCCTGTAACAATAATTTCATGATTATTTGATCTGCTCATAATACCTAAACCTTAAATTTTTCCCGATCCCATGAAATATTGAGTATGGGAACTGTCCATAAAAATATTAATACCTACAAATGAAAAAACAATAATACAAAAACCGATTACAGACATTACAGCAGCTTTTCTGCCCCGCCACTCTGAAGTAAATCTTCCGTGAATAATGGCAGCGTATAAAAGCCAGACTATAAAAGACCATATTTCTTTGGGATCAGAAGAAAAAAAATAACCAAACACATGTCTTGACCAGATTATACCTGAAGCAAGTCCTGCAGTAAGAGCAATAAAACCCGATGTTATACAGAAGTTGCCTGATGATTCAAGAATTTCAAGGGACGGAAGATTTTTAAAAAAAACTCCGTGCTTCTTTTCTTTAAGATTTCTTTCCTGGATAATATAAAAAACACCTATAATACAGGCTGTAAAAAAAGCAGCATTTGCAAAAAAAGTAAGAAAAACATGAAGAGCTATCATAAAAATATTCAAATCATTTTGCCCTTCAAATCCGGACTGTGGAAGAAAAAAGGATGCAACCGCAGCTATACTGAGAAAAAAAGAGACTGCCCCGCCGAGAAGATCTACTCTGTATTTTAAAAACAGGATTAAAAAATAAACAGCAACAGACCATGAAGCAAGAAGGAGTGAATTTTTAACACCAAAAGCAGGTATATGACCGATTTCAAAACCTGTAAAACATATATAAGCAGTATGAAAAAAAGCGCCTGCAATTATAAGTGCAAAGCCTGTTTTTCTCAAAACAGTATCAGATTTTATCTGGTACATAAGATACAATGCAAAAGCAGCTGTATATGCAGATGCAGCAAGCATCATCATAAATCAGTTTCCTTTTGAAGCTGCAGAAAAATTAAACTTTTCCACATCAAAAAAATAATCGTTTTTTTCCTGAAGCAGTTTATCCATAAGACCCTGTGCAAGGTCTCTGCTGTCAAGAATCTCTTTTAACTCGTTTTCAATACTTTCTATATCTTTATCTTTAATTGATTTCAACAGATTCCCAAAAACCATTTCTCTGAACAGATTTTTATTTTCAGGATTCCCCCTTCTTTTTTCAAGAATGGAGTTTCTTATTTCGCCGAGAAAATACAAAAACACTTCATACTCGTCTCCGAATTCTTTTTCAAGATCCTGTCTTAATTTTCTTGATAATGCAGGACTTTTCCCTCCGGTTGAAACTGCAAGCGTAAGATCGCCCCTTTTAATACTTGAGGGTACAATAAAATCAGAATCTTCTCCTGCATCGGCTATATTACATAAAGTACCGTTTTCCCGGCATAAAAGCATAACATCTTTGTTAAGAGACTTATTATCTGTTGCAGAAAAAACAAGAAACATTCCGGATATATCTTCTTTTTCAAAACTTTTAATTTTTACAAAAAAATTATTATTATTTTTCAGTTGATCAAAACCATTGTTTATTTCAGGCGAAACCAAAAACACAAAAGCCCCTGCTTTTAAAAGACTTTTTGTTTTCCTTAAAGCTACGTTGCCTCCTCCGACAACCAGAACATTTTTACCGCAGAGATTTAAAAAAACAGGATAATATTCCATGCTACAATTTTATCTCCATAAGATCGTAAGCAGTTTTAATTTCACCTTTAAATATATTTTCAGCCCGGTTTAAAAAATCATTTGTGTTACACTCAGGGTATAAATGTGTAAGAATCATTTCTTCTACACAGCCTTTTTTTGCATATCCTGCCGCAATCTCCGGAGTAAGGTGCCCTTCAACTTTTTTATCATCGGGCATTGCAGATTCAATTAAAAGGATATTGCAGTTTTTTATAAAATTTTCAAAATGCTCTGTTAAATCCATATCTCCGGAATAAACAAAAGATTTTTTATTTTCACATGTTAATCTCAAAGCAATAGATTCAGGCCTGTGAACAACAGGACAAGTCTCTATTATTATATCACCGAACTTTAAACTGCCCCGGCAGAAATTGTCAAACTCTATTATTTCCAGATTGTTATCATTGTCAATCCAATGACCATAGACATTTTTCAGCCCGGAAAAAAATTCATTAATACCAGGCCCTCCCATTAAATAAATTTTTTTGTTTTTATTTGAACCTCCATACTTCAGAGAGAACAAAAAAGATACAAGCTCTGCACTATGGTCGGGGTGAAAATGGCTAAGAAAAACAGCATCAATATCATGTATATCTCCACCCGCCTCCATAAGTCTTTTTAAACAGCCTGAGCCTGCATCTAGAAGCATATTCAGTTCACCTGTCCTTACCCATACCGAAGCCTGGGATCTCTTAAGAGAAGGAGCAGCTGTTCCTGAACCAAGAACTGTAATAATCAATTCTTATTTCCTTTGCTTCCTGTTCTTATTTCTATATGTTTTCTTATCCAAAGAGCCAGTTTTCTCTGGTTTCTTGGAGAAACATAGGGCTCTATTGAAGAGTAGTCTATTTCTGCCCTTGCCATACCCTTGTGCCCGCCTGCAGATCCGTACTCGCTGAAACTCGATTCTGCAACTTTTCCTGCATTTTTTCTTATTCCGTCGTTTCTGAAAATAATTATTACTTTTTCATCACAGTTTCCGGATACTATTGTCCAGTTTATTTTATCCACCCTCATAAAAAAATCTGCTATCTGTACGCATATGTCCGGGGTAGGAACCTCTCCCAGGTGTACATAGAGCCTGTTGCCCTTTATAACTCTTGATTGGAAGGCTTTTTCATAATACTGGAGAAAATCAAGAGGTACTTCAGCCTGGTCAATTCTTCTTTCCAGATGAATATTCGCAAATTTAAAAAGATACTGAAAAGCTCTTATATCTTCAGGAAGAGTCTGTCTCTGAAAATTTGATGTATCTGTTTTTATACCGTAGTACAACGCTGTTGCCAGCTTGACAGAGGGTTTTATTTTTGCGGCTTTGAGGTATTCTGTCATCATCGTAGCTGTTGCGCCATAGGCAGGTCTTATATCGTAATAAGAAGCCTTGCAGCCGGTTTCAGGATGATGATCTATTATAACATCCGGATTATACTCTTTAAAATATTCACTGTGCGACGGCTGGGAATCGACCATGATAAATTTATTAAATTTAGTCTGATCGATTTCTTCAATATATGTCATTTTTATTCCCAGCAACCGAATCATAGCTAAATTATCCGGCCTTTTTACTTTGTTTATATTTGCAATTGAAACCCCTGCAACTCTTCTCCACAAAAGTCTTTTAACCGCCATTGAACTCGACATGGCGTCAGGATCTGCATTAATAAGAATCAAAACCTGATCATCGGTTGAAAAAACCGAATATAACTTTTTAACTCTCTCTGAATTCGAAAGAGTCATAAATCCCCCTTTTTTATGAAAGGCATAAATTTAAAGTTTATTCTCCACTATATCGATTGTATGAAGAATCTTTTTATCATCCGGGCAGGCTCTTTTAAGCTGAATCATGCATGCCGGACATCCTGTTACTATGCTTTCATCTTTTTCCGGCGAAAGCTCATTAATCGCTGAATCAAGAATTTTACCCGACAGAAAAGGATGATCACCCAAAAAAGTGCCTCCGAATCCGCAGCATGTATTAATTTTTGATTCATTCTCCGGAGATTTTCCTGTTAACTTCTCCAATATATATTCAGCCTCCTTTTCTGCACCAAGAGACTTTAAATGACACGGCAGGTGCCATTTTATTTTTTCATTACCTGAAATATGTTCAAAAACAGAGCTGTTCTGCATTTCTTTATAAAGAAACTGGTGAAAATCTAAAATCTCGAATTTATGGCTAAGCTCAGCTCCTGAATCCGAAAACCCTGGCCAGAGTTTTTTAAACGCTGTTATACAAGTCGGGCATGCAGAAACAATATATTTTGCATCAATACTGCAAAACCTTGAAGCAAGTTTTTGATGAGCTTTTAAAAAAGAACTTTTATCTCCGGCAGAAAGAAATGGCATTCCGCAGCATTCACCTGAAATAACATCTGTTTTATACCCGAGTTTATTAAATATTTTTTCTGCTTTTGAAATTCTATTATAAAAAAACTTATCAAAAAGACAGCCTGTAAAAAATATAATACTTTTACCTGAAGCACTTTTTTTTATTTTTTTATTATTGGAAGAAAATATCCTGGGGAAAAAGGGAAAAGCCACAAAAAATTTAACAGCCATTTTTTTTAGAAATGTTTTTTTATCAAGGTCGGCAGTTAAAAGGCGTATAGTAACAAAAAGTGACTGAGTATCTATTTTAGCAGGGCACACGCTGCTACACCTGCCACAAAGAAGGCAATACCTGAACCTTTTTTCAACAGCAGAAATGTCTGATAAAAGATTATTTTTTAATCCCCTGAGAAGTAAAAGTTTTCCCCTTGCTGTGTGCTGTTCAAAACCGGTTTCTTTGTATACAGGACATACCGACTGACAGCGCCCGCACTTTCTGCATGAATCAACAGCTGAAAAAACTGTATTTAAAGCAAAAACTGTATCTTTAATACTCAGCTCTCTGCCGCTGTTTTTTTTAAAAAGCTTCATTTGGTCAAAACTGCCTTAAATCAGTCATCTAAAGGCTGATTCTTTTTCAGTATGTTTACAAGATAACTAAGTTTTTCATCTGCCTGATCATCTGATACAGAACAGGCTCCGGCACCTCTGTGACCTCCTCCGTTATGACTGGAAAGAAGTTTTCCTACATTGACATTACATGTATTATTAAAAATTGAATGACCTATACTTAAAATAACTTTATAAGGGTCATCATCTGCATAACGCAATTTTACACTTACATTTGTTTCAGGAAAAAGTGAATATATAAGAAACCTGTTCCCTGAAGGTGCTTTTGTTCCAAAAGATCGTAAATCAAGCACTGAAACATTTTCCTCTATTTTGGCATATTCTTTTAAAATATTCTTCCATTCAAGGTTTTCTTCAATTACCAGATCAGATCTTTTTTTTACTTCAGAATCTTCCATGATATCTTTTATATTTTTAAAGCGAAGCAGGTTTATAAGATGCTCCCAGTATTCACTGTCCTCAAAACCTCTGTTTTTTATTGTCATGGAAAGGAGTACGTAAGGATAATTTTCAGGATAATTTACTTCATCTGCACCAAGATCAGCAGAATCTATTTTATCTGTTTCATATATCAGTTCATCAAATTTGTTATCAAATTTATCCCTGTAATATTTATATATAACTCCTGCTGCTGAAGGAGCTATTTCATGGGCGCCTGAAAAAGATTTTCCGGCAGTATTGGAAACATGGTGATCAAACCACATAAAAGCATTTTCATGAAAAGGGAGATTTGCAAGTATATCACCCTGATTGATATCGCATTCACTATTTTGTATCTGATTGGGTTCAATCCAATATACTTTTTCATCTATTTCAAGAGCCTCATAAAGAAGCACTGCGCAAACAATACCGTCAAAGTCAGGCCTTGTAACTATTCTCATTATACCCACCTATATTTATTAACACCGGGATAAAAAACATAATTTTATGCAAGTGTTGATTATTCAAAATTTTTGAATTTATTATAATTTTGATTTTTACACAAGGATATATTATCTTCTATCATAAAACAGACTTTTCATCTTATTATATAAAAAAAGAGAAGGAAAATGAAAAAAATTCTGCGGGACCCAAAAATATGCACAGAGAATCAAAATTCAACAACTGATCATAAAACAAAACTTCATAAAATAACAGAAACAATAATCGACTCCTGCTTTGACAAGGAATGCTTTACACATTTAAACAATGAACCGATTCCTTCAAGAGGCGAAATTGTAAGCATAATAAATGAATTTATCCAGATTCTTTTTCCGGGATATTTTTCCAAAGAAAAACTTGAGCCGCATAATCTTCAGTATAAAATCGGGCTGAGTGTTTCAAATCTTTTTACAAGACTTGCAGAGCAGATAATACGAAGTTACAAGCACGAATGTTTCAGATACAATAAACCTTGTGAAGTATGTACAGATAAAGGATATGAATCTTCTCTTAACCTGTTTGAAAAAATACCTCGCTTAAGAAAAATTCTTGCAACAGATGTTACAGCAACACTTGAAGGAGATCCTGCGGCAGAAAATTATGATGAAATAATTTTTTCCTATCCTGGTATATTTGCAATAACAGTATACAGGATAGCCCATGAACTCTATCTTATGAAAGTTCCCCTGCTTCCGAGAATAATGACTGAATATGCTCACAGTGCAACAGGAATAGACATTCATCCTGGTGCAAATATCGATGAAAGCTTTTCAATAGATCACGGAACCGGTGTAGTTATAGGAGAAACAACAGATATAGGGAAGAATGTAAGGATTTATCAGGGTGTTACACTTGGCGCACTATCACTTCCAAGGGATGCCGGAGAAAAATATAGGGGTTTAAAAAGACATCCTACCCTTGAAGATGGTGTTATTGTATATTCAGGAACAACAATCCTCGGGGGCGATACTGTTATCGGTAAAAGAGCTGTAATAGGCGGTAATGTCTGGCTTACAGAATCTGTACCTCCTGACACAACAGTTTTAATGGAAGAGCCAAGACTTATTTATAAACAGAAAAATCAGACCCGGAAATAATTTATGAGTTTATATGAAAAAAAGATTTTGCTTAAATCTGATAAAAAAGAGGTTTTTGCTTTTCATGAACGACCCGGAGCCTTAAAAAGGCTCTCCCCGCCCTGGCAGAAAATAGACGTAATAAGACATAAAAGGGGTATAGATAAAGGCGCATCCGTCAAAATGCATCTTTATGATCCTTTTAAAATAACATGGAAGGCAAAACACACTGAATTCATCAAAAATGAATTTTTTGAAGATATCCAGACTTTCGGGCCCTTTGCTTTTTGGAAACATCAGCACATTTTTGAAGATTTAAATAAAAATTTATGCTCAATGACAGACAGGATTGAATTCAAACTATATTTTCACGAACTTGTTTATCCTGCATCAGAAAAAATTTTGCTCAACAAATTAAACAAAATCTTTCATTACAGACATAAAATCCTTCAAAGGGATTTAATTATAAACTCCCGGTTCAAAGATAAAAAAACAATACTTATAAGCGGAGCAAGCGGTGTTATAGGAAGGCTTTTAATACCTAAGCTTACTACTGCAGGACATGAAGTAAGAACCCTTGTTAGAAGATATCCTGAAAATGAAACCGAATTTTACTGGAACCCTTACAAAAAAATAATAGACCCTGCTGCTTTTGATAATACAGATGCAGTTATAAATCTGTCAGGAGAAAATATTGGGGTCGGTAAATGGACAAAGCAGAAAAAAAATAAAATAATAAAAAGCAGAAAAGATACCGCATCACTTCTTGCAGAAACAATAAACAGTCTTGAAAATCCGCCTGAACTTTTTATCTCAGCCTCAGCAACCGGTTTTTACGGAGACAGGGGTGATGAAAGGATAAATGAAAACTCCGTTGCAGGAGACCTTTTCATCTCCGATGTATGCAGAACATGGGAAGATTCCGCACTTTTATGCAATAACAGCAAAACAAGGGTTGTGATTTTAAGAACCGGAGTAGTTCTTACTCCAGAAGGAGGCGCCCTGCCACTTCTTTTAAAAGGATTTTATACCGGAACAGCAGGTATCGTAGGCTCAGGTAATCAGTATGTCAGCTGGATTTCTGCAGAAGATTTTATAAATTCTTTATACCGCATAATATTTGACACAAATATTTCAGGGACTGTAAATTCATGCTCTGAAAATCCTGTAAAATTTAAAGAGCTGATAAAGGATATTTCCAAAACCATTGGTCTTCCTGCATATTTAAAAATACCTGAAAAGGCTGTAAAACTTCTTACAGGACAAAGAGGCTATGAAACAGTGCTCTGCGGAGCAAAAGTAATGCCTGATAAACTTCTTGCAAATAACTATAAATTTATCCATAACAGACCAAAAGATGCTCTTAAAGAAATGCTTGGAAAGGAAATCGCGCAGCATGACTAATACTGATAAAATTTTTCTGGCTTCAGTAATGTGGGTTGCCTTTGTTTTCGGATTTACACACCATTTTATCCCTGAAATAAAAGGAGTTCATTTTGAACGTCTGCATATTTTTCTTTTTAACCTGTGTGCAGGCGGTTCAATAATTTATACATACACAACAGCAAATAATATTTTATCCATAAAAAGTCTTTTATTTGTTTTAGTTTCATTTATTTTTGCTGTTGCCGCTTTTGCAGAATTTTATATTATATCAATTATATGTGCTTTTACCCTGTCTTTTGTTGTTGAAAAAGCACGGTCACAGAGATTCGGATTTGTGCCGTGGATGTTTTTCGACAAAAAAATGATTGTTCATAAAAAATTTCACAATGCTGCAATGCTTTGTCTTTCTATGGGGCTTTTTATTTCAGCCCTTGTAATGATCAACAATGAATATTTAAATATTGTTCAAATGGAGAAACTTGAGCTTAATACTTTTTTTCTCGGTTTTTCCTTTCCGCTTTCACTTATAACCATGTCTGTTATGTTCAGGCTAACAGGAGATAATAAAAAATACTCAACCCGGGTTTTAAAAAATATAGGCTTCTGGTCTGTAAATCTTGGTGTTATTATTTTTTTTATTTTTATTCTTTTTGAAATTATTATAGCAGAGCTTATTATCTCTGTTCTTCTTTTTGCCTCTGTAATTTTAATTTTTTATATTTTTATTACAGATGAATTCAGCAAACAGCAAAGAACATTTCTTGCTTCGGGAATGTTTTTTCTCCTTTTTACAGGTATAAGCGGGATTGGATATATTCTTCTTGAAATGACTCCATGGTATTCTCCGGAAACAGGTGAAATTCTTTTGAGAATGCATTCCTTTACATCAGTTTACGGATGGAATTTAAGCGGTATGGCTGTACTTATAAGATTTGAAGATTTTCCAATAGAGCTTCACTCAAAAAAATTCATAGCTCTTCATTGGGTTACATCACTTATTCTCGCGCCTTTTGGATCTGTTTCAGCTTTATCTGCAGGAGCTGCTATTGTTTTATTTGCTGTACTTATAAAATGGATATTTTTC
>Ga0136557_1001193_pt1 | contig 17438 bp, 15 predicted proteins | sample AntRauTorckE6832_FD_104796 | JGI IMG/M metagenome (GOLD analysis project Ga0136557, IMG submission 104796) | Saline lake microbial communities from Rauer Islands, Antarctica - Metagenome Torckler E6 #832 | ecosystem: Environmental > Aquatic > Non-marine Saline and Alkaline > Saline | place...
AAACTGCCTTTTTTGCCCAGTTCTGCGTTAGAATCAAAATTTAATCCTCAAAATACTCCAGTATTCCTGCGGTTAAATTTTTCATCTGCCTTGAACTGAACAAAAAATTCTAGTTTTCGGCCACATACTATTTAAGCCGCTTTTAATTTAAATGTTTCCAATAGCTGTTTATTTTCCAGAAGTTTCTCGAAAAAATATTAGATGCGGGGGTTATGTCATAAAGTGCGTCCGCAGCCATTATTGCGACAGCATTGGTCCATGTAAGCCTTTCTTCCGGCCATATAACCATATCAGGGAATGTGAAACCGCACCAGAATGATCCGTCGTCGTCATATCTTCTGTCTAAAATCCAGTTGTATACTATTTCGGCTTTGTTAATATCGCCTATTGAGTAAAGTGCAAGAACAAGTTCACATGTTTCAGCCATGGTAACCCATGGATTTTCTGAAACGCATCTTACTCCCATTCCTTCGACCACAAATTTTTTCCAGTATTTTTCAATCCTTTTTTCACTTTCCGCAACTGAAAGTGCTCCGCTTAACACAGGATAAAACCAGTCCATGGAATATCTCGATTTTGCAACATTAAAAACATGTCTTCTGTTTCTTAATGTGTTTTCAAGTTTTACAGCAGCTTCTTCCCAAAGATGATTTCTCCGGCCTAGTTCCCTTGCAAGATAAAGGGCACACTTAATACTCATATAAACTGAACTTGAGCCTGTGAGAAGACACATCTTGTCAGTTATACCTTCAGGGCTTTTTGCCCAGTAAATTTCACCATCTTCTGCCTGAAGAGATATAACAAAGTCGATTCCTTTTTTTACAGCTGGCCATATCTCTTTTATAAAATCTATATCTTTTGTTATGATATAATAATGAAGAGCTCCAACAGCTATATAGGAGGACATATTTGTATCTTTAGTTTTATCTTCAGGTGCATATCCGACATAAGAAGCATAAAGACTCCCGTCGGAAAGCTGCATTTTTTTAAGCCATCTAAAAGCTTTTTTCGATTCTTCAAAATAACCTGTAATGTTAAGACCCATAATAGATTCAACCATGTCCCAGGGATCTGTTTTTTCTCCTACAGCCCAGGGGATTTCTCCGGTAGATTTCTGGGTCTTTTTTATATTTTCTGCTGCAGCACTTATAATTGCGTTGACAGGTGATTTTTTTATGGCTGTTCTGACTTGTGCTTGTATGTTCAAAGTTTTATCTCCGGTACTTTATTAATACTGAAAAAACTGATTTTTCAAACGATTTTATTAGTATATTTTAAAACATAGTTCTGCATTTACTGAATGTTTATTCGCTGAATTTTTTTATCAGATAAAATATTTAATTACAATAATTATCAGGCTTTTCTGATCCTGATTCTAAAAGATTCTGCACTTTTGTACAGGCTTGTTTAAATAAAGTTATTCTGCCCTGGGTTGTAAGGGGAAAAAAGAGATATGCTTAATTGAACTGAAACTGTATTGACTTTTGCTATCATATCAATTAATCAATAAGTCTTGATATATTGAATTGTCGAAAATAATAACGCCGGAAAAAAATAATGAACGAAATAAAAATTTTTGAAACAGCAGATTCAATGAGATCTCAGGTTTTTGAATGGAAAAAGAGCGGTTTTACAACAGGTTTTGTTCCCACAATGGGTTATCTGCATGAAGGTCATCTTGCATTACTTGAAAAAGCCGGTGAAACATGTGACAAGGTTGTGATGAGCATTTTTGTGAATCCTGCCCAGTTCGGAGAGGGTGAAGACTTTGAAACATATCCCCGGGATTTTGAAAGAGATATGAAGCTTGCACAATCAAAAAATGCTGACGCTGTTTTTTTCCCTTCGACAAAAGAGATGTACCCTGAAAATTATCAGACCTATGTTGAGCTTGAAAAACTTCCCGGATTTTTATGCGGAAAGTCTAGGTATGGTCATTTTAAAGGGGTTGCAACTGTTGTTTCCAAGCTTTTTAATATAGTAGATCCTGATTTTGCATTTTTCGGTGAAAAGGATTTTCAGCAGCTTGCAGTAATAAAACAGATGGCAAAAGATCTTAATTTCCCCGTTAAGGTAAAGGGTGTTCCTATAGTAAGGGAAAAAGACGGGCTTGCAATGAGTTCAAGAAATTCATATCTGTCTGAAGATGAAAGGAAAAATGCTGTTTTGATTTATAAAGGTATTCTCAGGGCCAGGGAACTAATACAAAAAGGCGAATCAGACCCTGAAAAAGTTAAGGCTGAAACCAAGTCTTTTGTACTAGGTTATAAAAATGCTGAAATAGATTATATCACAATATGTGATCCTGATACTCTTGAAGATGTATCTGTAATCGAAGGAAAATCTGTACTTCTTGCCGCGGCTGTTTATTTCGGCAAAACAAGGCTTATTGATAATATGGTTATAACACCCAAAAATTAAGGGCATATTTAATTATATATAGGAGGTAGTATGTCAGGAGAAAGCGTTTTATTTACATCAGAATCTGTTACAGAGGGTCATCCTGATAAGGTGGCTGATGCAATTTCAGATTCAATGCTCGATGCTATTATTGCACAGGATAAAAATGCCAGAGTTGCATGTGAAGCTCTGGTTACAACGGGACTTGCATTTATTGCCGGAGAAATTTCTACGGAATGCTATGTTGATATGCCCCAGATTGTAAGAAATACAATTAAAGAGATAGGTTATAGTTCTTCTGATATGGGATTTGACTGGCAGACATGTTCTGTTCTTACAAGTATAGATCACCAGTCAGCAGATATTGCTGTCGGAGTTAATGAAGGCGAAGGCATGTATAAAGAGCAGGGAGCCGGAGATCAGGGGCTGATGTTCGGTTTTGCAACAGACGAGACAGATGAGTTTATGCCTATGCCTGTGCTTTATGCCCATAAGCTGACCAAAAGGCTTGCTCAGATAAGAAAAGAAAACATAGTAGATATATTAAGGCCCGACGGTAAGGCTCAGGTTACAATTGAATATGAGGGGTGCGAGCCCAAAAGGATTGATACAATTGTAGTATCAACCCAGCATGTTGCATCTGCAGATTATGATTCAGTAAAGGAAGCTGTAATGGAGGAGGTTATAAAAAAAGTAATCCCTTCTCAGATGCTTGACTCTGAAACAAAGTACTATATAAATCCAACAGGCAAATTTGTTGTAGGCGGTCCAATGGGAGACTGTGGGCTTACAGGTAGAAAAATTATAGTTGATACCTACGGCGGACAGGGAAGTCATGGCGGAGGATGTTTTTCAGGAAAAGATCCTTCCAAGGTAGACAGGAGTGCTTCATACATGGGCAGGTATATTGCAAAAAATATAGTTGCTTCAGGGCTTGCAAAAAAATGTGAAGTTCAGCTTGCTTATGCCATAGGTTATCCTGAGCCTGTTTCTGTTCTTGTTGATACTTTTCAAACCGGCAGAGTTTCTAATTCGGCACTTTCCGCTGCTGTCAGAGAGATTTTCAATCTTACACCTTCAGGAATAATAAAAGAGCTTGATCTTTTAAGGCCTATATATGCAAAAACTTCTGCATACGGCCATTTCGGGAGAAAAGACCCGGATTTTACCTGGGAAAGAACTGATAAGGCTGAAAAGCTTCTGGAAAAACTCGGCTAGTAAACCTGGTTGCTGAACAAAAACCGGCTTTTAGTTTATGTCTGATTTAGAAGACAAAATTCTGGTTTTCGGGTAATTGCTGCTTAATAAATCTGCGGAAAAATATTCCGCAGATTTAGTTTTTTTATAAAACAATAAAAAGTTAAGAACGGCTAAGCCTGTAAAAAGAATCAGGCAGGATTTTTACAATAGAAATTTTATCAGAAAAATAATACTTTATTATATCTTTATAATTATACCCTTGTTCAGCCATTTTTTTTGCGCCCCACTGGCTCATTCCTATTCCATGACCGAACCCTCTGCCTGAAATCATGATTCCGTTCTGGATCTTCCTGATTTTAAAAAGCGTGCTTTTTACAAGATGTATTCCTGTTTTTTGTCTGAATTTGTCCCCTCTTATATAAAAGTTTCCTTTATCAGTTTTTAATAAAATTTTATAAACTCTTCCGGAACCGGTTTTTTCAAGTATTTTAATATTGTATATTTTTCTGCTGCTGTTGAATATTTTTTGAGAAAGTTGGTTGTATGAAAATCCGGCAGTCCAAGAGTTTAAAGGGGTGAATCTGTCTTTTGAAGGTGTCAGATATGAATATTTTTTATCCCAGAAATAGTCAGGGTCTTCTGTATATCCCCCGCTGTTTGAATGAAAGGCTGCAAGAACAGTCTCTTTGTCAAAAGTCAGCAGTTCTGAATAAGTAGAATCTACTGCAGCTGAACAAGACCCGGATTCAGCTACAATTCCTTTGTATACCTGTGACCAGGTACTTGCATCAAGGTGGAATTTTTTATTTTTATTTTTTTCGATCATGTATAAAGCATATGTTCTTGACACCACAGCCTGTGCTTTTAGAGCCTCGCCGTGCCATGAAGACGGCATTTCAGAAGGTACAACAGATTTTAAGTATCTTTTTAAAGATAAAATATTTACTGCTCTGATGCTTTTGTCTGATTCATAAAAAAGAATGCTGCCGGAGTATTTTTTTTTGTTGAAGTTTATTATATTATCAGAAGATGAAATAATAACTTCTTTTTTCATAGTATCGTTGCTGTTGATTTTTATTGTTTTGTTTTCAGACAGGGTTATTGCAAGCTTGGCTGATGTAAGAGGTTTGCTTAAGCAGTAAAGCTGTGATTCTCCGGAAATAAAATGTTTGTATGATGTATCAAGAAGTACTCTTATATTTATCCTGTCCGGATCTGAATCAGACTCGATTTTTTTTAGAATTTTATCTGCTGTTTTTGCCCTTATATGATCAGGGTAGTCTGAAGATAGTTTTCCCAGATATTTTTTTTTCTTAAGCAAATCATAATCTTTTTCTGCCATGAGACTCAGGAAAAAAAGTGCATCTCCCGCAATTTGGGTATTTTTAAATTTTTCGGTTATTTGTTTAAAGGTCTGTCCTGCCTGCTCAGGTTTGTTAAGGTTTTTCCAGAGATTCAATCCGTATAACAGGTACGTGTTTGCAGTTTGTTCTTTATTAAGATTTTTTTGAGTGGTAAGTAAAAGATATTCTTCTTCTGCTTTATTAAAATTTTTTTCAAGAATATATTCTCTGGCAAGATCAATTTTTTGAAGATATAGTGAGTTTGAATATACGCAGGGCGTAAGATAAATCAGAAAAAAAGCAGTAAAACATATTTTATAAATAATATTTCTTAAAGTTATCATAATGGCTTATTTAATAAGGTTTGCCGGTCTGACCGGACGAAAATTTCTGGCATATGCAGATTATATACTCTCACTTTCGGGTTTACTATACCGTATTTTAAAAATTTTTGTTACAGGAAATTACAAAGGTAAAAAATTAGTATGGGTCGGGATCATAGAGCAGGTATATTTTACTGCTGTACAGGCTCTGTGGATAATAATACCTATAGCCTTTATGATAGGCACTGCTTTTTTTTTACAGTTTTCACAGCTTGCTGCAAAGTATGATTTTGGCAAGCTTGCAGTTGTTGCACTTATGAGAGAAACCGGGCCTATGGTTGCAGCCATTGTAGTAATTCTAAGATCTGCAACAGCGGTTACTGTAGAAATAGGATATATGAATGTAAGAAATGAAATGGATGCTGTTCGTATGGCAGGTGCTGATCCTGTCGCTCTGATATGTATACCAAGACTTGCAGGTATTTCTGCTGCTGTTTTATGTCTTTTTATTGTATTTAATATTGTTGCTGTGCTCGGCGGCTATATCGGAGCATGGGCTTTGTCTGATATTTCTCTTGTAAGATTTCTTGCAATGATCGGAAAGGCTGTTTCTGTAAATGATATACTTGCAGTTGTTGTAAAAGCCCTGTCTTTTGGGGCTATAATAAGTGTTGTCTGTATGTACAGAGGGTTTGCAGCAAAAAAGACAATAACTTTAGTTCCTGTAATGGTTTCAAGGGCTTCTGTTGAATGCTTTTTTTTCTGCCTTTTTGTTAATATTTTAATATCAGTAATGTTTTCTATTTCAGGATAAATTGTTTTGACACAAACTGTGTACGAATTGAAAGATACATGTTTTTTTAATGATGATTACAGTCTTCCCTGTTTTTCTTTATCTATAAATCAGGGAGATGTATGTAAAATTGTATCTGATAATGATATTTCCGCTGAGTTTTTTTTAAGAGGTCTTGCTACTTTGATAAATGTAAGGGGACATCTTTTTTTTAACGGCAATGAATACGATCCTCTTGAATATAAAGAACTTATATGGCTGAAAAGAAAATTTGCTTATCTTGGTCCAATGTGTAGTCTCTTAAGCAACAGGAATATACTTGATAATATTTTTCTTTTTAAATTATGGGAAGAAAATAAAATACGGATCACTCCAGATGATGATTTTATGGCTGAGTGGAAAAGGATCGGTAAAAAAGAAGATCTTTATAAAAGACCTGAACATGTAACAGAAGATATTGTCGGAGCAGCATATATTTTAAAGGAGTTTTTAAAATATCCCGAAATTGTAATGCTTGAAAGACCTTATCTTTTTACTAAAGGCCGTTTGGGCGGGCTTCTTTTTGAAAAAATTGAAGAAGTATTTAAAACGCGAATACCAGTGGTTTTTTATTCCACCACAGATTTTATACCTGAGAGTAGAATAACCCATTATATAGAAATAAATGAAGATGAAATTATAAAAAAAGCAAGGTAGAAAATGGATCTGGAATTTAAAAGAAAAGAAAAAGTAGTAGGTTTTTTTATTTTAACAATCGCTTTCCTTCTTCTTCTTTCTCTTGTCCTTATAGGCAGGGGTAAAGACTGGTTTAAAACATATAAAGAATACTACTCAGTCTTTGAAGAGACTTATAATCTTCAAAAAGGAGCCCCTGTAAAACTTTACAATGCTGATATAGGAAAAGTTAAAGAAGTAGAACTTGTCAATGACGAGGTTCGTGTTAGACTTTATATAGTTGAGAAATTTGCAAACAGAGTAAAAAAAACCTCATATGTTACAGTAAAAAGCCCAACATTTATTGGTTCAGAGTACATTGCTCTTGCAGGAACTGATAAAGATTCCCCCGAGATAGAAGAGGGCGGACGAATTCCTTCCATTGAGAAAAAGTCTATATCAGATATTATGGATGAATTTCAGGTTGAGGAAACAGCCAAAAAATTTGTTGAATCTGTGCAGAACCTTTCTGAAATGGCTGAAAAGCTTAATTCTGAAGAAGGCCCTGTTTTTTCTGTAATGTATGATATCGAAAAAATAGTTGATGATATAGAAAAAGGTGAAGGTAATATAGGAGAGATATTAAGAACATCAAAAATAACCGATGAAATATCAGCTCGGTTTACCCAGATTGAAAATATACTTGAAGATGTAAGAACAACAGTTTCCAAAACACCTTATACAATGGATCTTGTAAATCAAAATCTTGAAAGAGCAGACAGGATAGGCGAAAATATTGAGATCAGTTCCCAAAAAATAAATCTTATGGTTGATGATTTGAGAAAAAGAATAAATGAGGTCCAGCTGATAATAGAAAATATTGAAAAGGGGAGTGAAAATGTACCGCGAATTACAAAGACCACTCTGGACGGAATTCAGGAGATAAGAGAAGGGGTAAGAAAAGCTGATGAAGCAGTTGAAGCATTACAAAAAACATTTTTTATCAGAAACAAGCTTCCTGAGCGCTTTGAACCTGAACAGTATAAGCCTGATGCAAGACCATGATTGCATATTAAGACAGAGTGTTTTTAGGCTCGTTCCCAAATTCCAGCTTGGAGGTATATTTGCTTGATATTTATATTCAGTGCAGATCTTACAGGATCTTCGTAAATCAGTAAAAAGATGCGATAAATCGCGTCTTTACCGGTGTATCGCTGGTGCAGATCCTTTACGGGTTCATATTTGAAATTAAATTGTATCAGTATTAAGATACTTGCTTACTGCATTAAAACAAAGCTCAACCCTGTCATGATGAGGAGTTACATCATATAATCTTTCAATAATCCCCCGTTTTTTTATCTCTTCTGAACTTACTTTAAAATTAAAGTCAAAAATCCAGCTTAACTGGAATAGTTTTAAATCTGTAATAGATTTAATATCTGACATTTCAGCAGGGATTTGATTTGTTATATCCTTAACAATCTTTTCTGAAATATGCTCAGAATCCGTAAAATCCATTTCAATAAAATTTTTACTTTCGCCCTGGTTTTCATATCTTTCCAGAACTACTCTGAATATATCAAGCTTATCACAGTCCCTTAAAATTTTCAGGAAAAGACTTTTTTCAGCCTCTTTGGTACTTCTGTGGGTAACAGCCGATAAAGGAAGGTATTTTTTATTGTGGAAAAAAAGTGAATATATAAAGGCAGATTTTCTTTCTTTTTCAATATGATCTGTAATTTTATGTTTGACCGCTTCAATCGCTGAAAGTCTTCCGTGGTCTTCAGATAAAGAGTCATTAAAAGTTTTGTATCTGGCAAACTGAGGAAATCTTCCAATGTCATGGAAAAGACCTGTTAGTAAAGAAAAATTTATGGAGTCTTTATCAAGCCTTAGTTTTTTTGCTGTTTGCTCACATTCTTTGGCAACATTTTCAGAATGTATTTTTTTTAAAATAAATGGATCCTTTGATTCAGGATAATTTGTTTCAAAATTTTTGCAGTATTGTTCAAAAAAAGTATGAAAATTCATTTTAAGCTGCTTTGGCACCTGTTTTGCAGTTTTATTTCAGGTAATATTTTACAGTTAAAGGTATACCAGAGTATGGAAAGTGTACCAAAGGTTTCTTCAAAAACTTTGTACAACTCTCCAGTCACAGGCATTGACCGTAAGAAGAAAGATTCATCCTTTGATCTGGAGCGTGCAGATCTTTTACTGAAAAAAACAAATCAGTACAAGAGATGGAGACAACTGCGTCAAAAAAATGACAATAGTGCCATGAAGGCTGCAGACCTTATCATTAAAAGGCATGAGCTTCTGGAAAAGATTCAGGCTGGTGTAAAAACAGATAAAAAATTATTTAACGAGCTTAATAATAAATTATCAGAATTTAATATTTTTTTATATTCATGGGATCAGCTTAGAGAAAAAGGATATATAAAAAAAATTCCGTCCAAAATAGAGTTGTTAAACCCAAAAAAAGTACAAGAAGAAATACTTGAGCTCAACGAAGAACTTATACTTCAGGTCAGGTTTAAAAGAAATATTATTTCTGAGGGAATAATTGGATTAAAGGAAAATGGTGAAGTCTATTATCCTTTAAAAGCTTTTTCAGGAATTTTTAATACAGATTTCAGAAAAATCGACAATAATAAATTCGGGATAAAAAGGGATAACTTCAAAGAGATTATAGTTGATACAGATAAAAATATTATAACAAAAAAAGGAAAAGAGTTAAGTTTTAATAAAAACGACTTTTTAGAAAAAAACAATCAGATATTTTTATCATCACAAGCCTTGTCTGAAATTTTTGATTCAGATTTAAAACTTAATTATTCAGAAATGTTTTTATCTGTTGATACTGCTGAAGATTATTCTTTTAAAGATATGTCTTCCCGGAACAAAAAGCGTGTTTATTCCGGGGAAGGCAAAGACTACCTTGCCGGACTTACACCTCTTGATCAGTCTTATTCCATGTTCAGGTTCCCTCTTGTCGATTTTCAGGGAAATCTAAGATACGAGTCTGATGAAAATAAAAAAGAATTATACGATTATTCTGTAAAAGGAAAAGGTGAGTTTTTAAAAGCAGGGCTCGATTTTTATATCCAGGGAGATGAAGATGATAATCCTGATACAGCAGAACTTACAGCTGAAAGAATAAGTCCCAAAAAAGAATCATTTTTTGATTTAACAAGAGTGGCAGCAGGGGATGTAAAACATGACAGCTTTGATGTAACAGGCTCGGGAAGCAAAGAAAAAGGAGTGAAAATAGAAAGCAGAAATCTGTACAGATCAAGAGATTTTGATGTTACAGAATTTGAAGGTAATCTTTCAGCAGGCTGGGACGTTGAACTTTACAGAAATAATGTGCTTATAAAAAGACAGTCTTCTGATGAAGGAAAAAAGTTTGAGTTTGATGATGTTCCCCTTTTTTACGGTCAGAACAGGTTCAGGCTGGTTTATTACGGACCTCAGGGTGAAAAAAGAACCGAAGAAAAGGTTGTAAATATCGGCTCTGATATGCTTCAACCGGGGGAAACTGAATATGGAATTACCCTTAGTGAAAAGGAAAAAACACTCTTATCGTTTGAAGATGAAGTAAAGGATGATGATTATGGCTCAGCAAAAATCACATCAGTATTTTCATCCGGAGTTGGTAAGAATTTAAGTGTTGAGGGGGGCTTTAAAAGTGAAAAAATTGATCACAATCGTCATAATTATTATAATATAGGTTTAAGGGGAAGTTATTCAGGTGTTTTATTTAAGCAAAGTTCTGTTTTTGATGATCAGGGCGGTTCTGCACTTCAGGCTTCTGCCCAGACAAGGTTTGATAATGTAAACATGAGGCTGAAAAATACTTTTTATGATGAATTTATTGATGAATCAAGCGCAGGAAATCCTGTTGAAAACAGATTTGAAGCATCTTTTTCAGGTATAGTTCTTGAAGATTCAGACTACCCCATTTCATGGACATTAAATGAAACTCATGTTGCAAGAAAAGATTCAGATTCCAATTTTTTAAGCACAGGCCTTGGTTATACAGGAAGCAGTTTCAGTCTGTATAATTACAACAGCTGGGATAAAAACTCGTATTCAGGTTCGGATACAAATAATGTCAGAGGTTATCTCCACGGATATCTTAAAGATGATGATATAAGATACAGAACAAAAATAGATTACAGTTTTTATCCTGAAGCTGAACTTGAGAAAATTAATATATCAGCAGAAAAGAGCTTTAATGAAAAAATCAGTAGTGAAATTTCCTTTGAAAACGATTTTGAAGATGATACCGGCAAAATCAGTTCAGGTTTAAATTATGATTCAGGCAAATTTGTAATTACACCCAAGGTGTCGGCAGATACACGCGGAGAGTGGGAAGTAAGAACAGATATAGGCTTTTCAATAGGCCGGGACCCGAATACAAAAAAATTAAATTTGGATTCAGACAAGAGAAGTTATTACGGTGAAGTTTCTGCCCTTGTTTATGAAGATGAAAACCTGAATTCAGTAAAAGACAAAAATGAAAGAGTTATAAGAGATGCTTTTGTTAAAACAGTAAACAGGGGACAAACCGAAAGTACAGGAGAAGACGGTACAGCTCATATCAAAGGGATTTCTGCATACAGAAAAGAAGGCATTGTTTTTGATGAATCATCTCTTAAAGATCCTTATCTGGTTTCATCTGAAAAAGGTTATTCTTTTTATCCCAGGGCAGGAAGAACAGAAAAAGCTCAATTCCCTGTTTATACATCAGCAGAAATTACAGGAAAGGTTTTTAGGCAAAATAAAAACGGTGTAAAAAATATACTTCCATATGAAAAAATACGCCTGAAATCTGAAGATGGAAAAATATCAAAGTCATTTACTTCAGAATATGACGGTTCTTTTGTTTTAGAAAGAATTAAGCCGGGTGAATATATTTTAACTTCAAGTTCAGGAGAAAATACAGTCCCATTTACAGAAAAAATAAAAATTGAACCCGGAGACAGTCTTGAAAAAGATATAATTATACAAACAAAAACTGATAAAAAAGAGGTAAAAAAAGAAGAAAGTATAAGAAAAGTACTTTATGAGAACGGAGAATGGAAAATAAAGGGTGCTAAAAAAGAAGCATCTCCAGAAAAGACTGATAGATCAGTTATTTTATACAAAAATGGGAAATGGGAATACGGCACAGGAAAAATTAAGGGAACAGGAGTTCATGTAGCTTCATTTGAAAATTTTGATAATGCAAAAAGCTTTATTGAAAAAAATTCTGATAATTTTAATCACAATTTTTACATAAAGGAGTTTGAAAATAAAGGCAGATTATGGCACAGAGTTGTATACGGCAGTTTTGAATCATGGTCACAGGCACGAAAAGCAGAAAAAGATGTTGTTAAGCTTACAGGCTATTCAGGTTTACTTAATTTTAAGTGATTTAACATCATAAATAAATTTTTCTTTTCCGGAATTTTCAAGTTTTATAATTAAGTTTTCTCCATTTTCCGGGATATTTTTTATTTTAACAGGTAAAATAAGCTTTTTGTTAGGTGTATAAAATGCGTTTTTGTTTCTTTCCCCGATTATTTTGTCTTTATGCATAATTTTAACATCAAAAAGCGCAGAAGCATTACCTGTTCTGCTTAATTCTAATTTTAGTTCATCGTTTTTTAACTCAGCTTTTTCTATGTTTACAGAGGCATAAGTTTCTCCGTGTCTGAAAATAACAGGTATTGATGTGCTGACAAGGTAGTTGATATTTATGCTTATAGGTTTATCCGTTTTTTTCTTATTTTTTTCAGGTGCAGGAGGCAATGGTGTAACTTTGAGGTGGCATCTGTATTCACCAGGTTCAGGTCTTTGTGAGTTTTTTACAAGAAGTCTTATTGTCTGAACTGCATTCGGTTTTAAAACAGCTCTTTTAGGCGAGAACCTCAACATTTCAAGTGCTTTTGACTGGTTTTTGTCTGGCTTGTCTGTTTGTTCAAGTTTCCCGAAAGAGTCGGTTTCCATTCCTGTAAGAGATATTTTATACACAGTAGTTTCTTCAGTTGGGTTTACGATTTTAACTGTTCCTGTTTTTACTCCGTTTTCAAGCACAAGTCTTACAGGAGAAATAACAACATTTTTTGTCCATGGAAAAATAGTACCTGTAAATGCAAAAAAGATTATAATAATAAAAAATGTTGTTTTTTTCATAAGTATTCCTAAGGATTATTAATGATTATATTAACAACTGCTGAGCCTGAATAATTTCCTGCTGCCTGTGAATTTTTAATTGTAAGAACTCCGCCTATATTTATATCCACAGGATCAGTATTTTCTGTAATAAAGTTTTGTGTGGAGTTAATAGAAATCTGACTCACCGTCATTTCATCTGCGCCTTTGCTTATTACAAAAGAAACAGGGTAGTTTATGTTTACTGTTTGTCCCGGCTGATCTGGCTCAACTCTTATTGTTCCCCATGATCCTCCTGAAACCGAAGAGTATCCTCCTGAAGCAACAAAAGGGTATGAATCTCCTGATAAAGCATTGATCTGTATAATATCTCCAAAAGGTGATGCTGTTATATTACCAAAGTCAATATCAGAAATTTTTGTAATATCTGCACATAAAGCAGAAGATGCGTAAAATATAATAAAAAAAAATTTCAGTTTACTAATAATTGATATCAATGGTTATAGTTCCGGTATAAGTACCGCTGGTCTGACTTGCTGTAACAGCCAGATCTCCACCTATATGGACTTCATTGGTTCCTCCTGCAGTAATGCTTAAAGGACTTGAAGTTGAATTTGAAGTAATATTGCTTATATCCATTGTATTACCAGGAACGCCGTCATCAATTATAACTGTTCCAGGATATGTTATTGTAACATTTGCATCTATATTAGTTGTTACATCAATAAGTCCGCTTGTGCCTCCTGTTACACTGGCATTTCCAGATGTAACAGCAGGAGTTGCGCCGCCTCCGGATGCATCTATTGAGACAGTGCTGTCCTGATTGGATATGATAATTGTGCCGAAGTCTATCCCGTTGCTTTGGGAAGCGTTAAGCGTAGCAGCCTCTATAGTTGCTGTTGCATTCAAGTTTACTGAAGCTGCAGATAAAATACCCGGCAACAATAATAAAGAAATAAACAGGCTTATAATAAATAGATTAAATTTGATTTTCATCTAGACTCTCCCAAATAAAGTTTTTATAAAAAACAAGTAAAACACTTATCGGAAAATGTAAAAAAAAATTTAGTGAATTTGTATTTTGATTTATTAAATATATAGTAAATTGAGACTTTATTATCAGTAAAATAAGCTCGGTTTTTAAAATTCTTTTTTATAAGAATATAAGAATATAAGGATAAATTATGAAAAAAAACATAGTTTTAACAGGAATGCCAGCAGCAGGTAAAAGTACTGTTGGAGTAATACTTGCAAAATATACAAATATGGATTTTCTTGATACTGATATACTTATTCAGCAAAAAACCGGAAAAAGACTTTTTGAAATAATGGAGTCTTCAGGTGTTGATGAATTTTGTCAAATAGAAGAAAATACTGTATCTGAAATTGATACTCAATCGTGTGTAATCGCAACAGGAGGAAGTGTTGTCTATAGCGTAAAAGCCATGGAAAATCTTAAAAAAAACGGTATTATTGTATGGCTTAAAATTTCTCCTGAGCAGGTTGAAAAACGTCTTAAAAATTTAAACCAGAGAGGGGTTGTTCATAAAAAAGGTGAAACTGTTCTTGATATTTATTCTCAAAGACTGCCGCTTTATGAAAAATGGGCTGATATTTCAATTGATTCAGGAGAAAACAGGCCGGAAGATGTTGTAAATTTTATTATTAAAGAATTGGCTTTGCGAGATTAATTTAAAACCCGGGGATTAAAATTTTAATTCGGACATGAGTTATATTGCTTTTTTTCTGATATTGTTTTAATTTGACTCTAAAAGCCTTAATAATCAGTTTTCAATGGACTAGTGTATGATTAAAGATTTAACAGTACTTCTGCTTTGTTTTTTATTTTTTACTTCCTGCTCAGTTTTTCAAACAAGCAGCAAATCAGATAATGATATTAAGTATAATTTACGATTTGAACGTCTTCGTGACAGTGCATTACTTCCCCAATGGTTTTTTTCTCCATCCCCCGGCAATACAATCGGTTCTTTGGGAATGGCAAGAACGATTTCAGTTTCGGGAAATCCTGAGTACCATGCCCGCAAATATGCTTTAAACGGACTTTTAGATTATTTTGGTATTACTCCCCATGAAAATGAAAAAAATTATAAAGAACTTCTCAAAGGAGAAAAAAAAGAGGCTTATATAGGAGGAAGACTTTTCAGTATTCCTGATATTCTTAAATCAAGTGATTATATAGTTGCAAGAGCAGTTTACGGCAATTCGTCAGCACAGAAAAAAATTAAAGAAATTTCAGATTTTTCACCATATGACTGCAGGCCTTTCTGGATTTGTTCTCCTTCATCAGGTGATATAGGTGGTATTCTCGGAGTTAGTTACAGAGCCGCTTCTCCCCAGAGGCAGTATGAAATTGCTGTTGAAAACGGGCTAATACTTTTGAAATATTCACATGGCATAGATGTTAAAGGCACAGAAGAAATAAACAGATTAAGAAGCGGTACAGGGATGATCAGGATAAGAAAAAACAACTTCAGTCTTAAAATGCTTGGAAATACTGATAAAATAAAGTTATATGTTAAGGAAGTAAGGTTTGTAGGTGAAACAATGTTTTTAAGGCTTGTATCTCCGGATTTGCCGTCTTATAAAGCTGATAATTCCTGGCTTGAAGGAGTTATAAAAAAAGGGGCTGTCGGTGAAAGCGGAAAAACAGCAGCAAACCTTTTGTCGGCACAGATAGAAAGTGCTGCAGAAAAAGCTGTAACCAATATGGCAATGAATAAAGAACTTGGTATAGAAGTATTTGAGTTGATTAAAAGGTCAACATATTCTTCGCTTTTTGATCAGATTATTAAAAGTTCTGTTAACACAACGGTTTTCCCGGCTTTGAGAGGTTTTTATCTTGACAGGGAAGACAGAGTAAAAGTCTGGATGGTACCTGCAGGGGGTTCCGGTTGAACCGTATTTGCAGGTTCAGACTGGAAAAATAAATTAATTTAAGGAGGAATGAAGATGAAAAAAGCTATTGTATTAATGGTTGTTCTTATGACAGGAATGTTTTTTCTCACCGGTTGCGGTCCGGAAAAACAGTCTGAAAAATCGAATATCGATCTACCTATGTGGATTCTTAATCCTACTATTGAAGGTGGTCTTGCTTCTACTGAATGTGTTATTTACACAGGTGACATCAGTCTTGACAAGGCAGAGGCTATTGCTCTTGGAAGAGCTGCAATAGCAAAGCAGATAGAAGTTAAGGTAAAAGCAATGGACAAGACTTACCAGAGAAAAGTTAAAACCAAGGACGGCGTAGCAGCAGGCGGTGTTTTTGAAAGTGTTTCAAAACAGGTTGCACAGCAGCATCTTAAAGGTGCAAGAGCCATAAAAATGGATCTCATCGACATCGACGGCAAAAAGCAGTGGTGTGTAATGGTTGCTCTTGATCCTAATCTTACAAAAAAGATATTCAAAGACATTGTAAAGGAAAGCGGAGTAGGCGCAAATCTTGATCCCCAGGATGAAAGTGTTCTTTATGAAGAATTCAAGGCCTATAAAGCAGGTCAGGAACTTGATGAAGAAGTTGAAAATATGTAGTTAAAATGAAAAACCCCGGTTTACCGGGGTTTTTTTAAAAATCATACAGGAACCGGATTTTTCAGCTAAGTGAAAATAAAGAGTCTTGTAGTATTGTAATGAAATATTTTAAAAGTTAGTTTTAAGAATATCCAGAAAAATAGTTTCAGTTTTGCAACCAAGTAAATTTATCCGGGGAGGCGTTTAACCAATGAATAAAACATTGATAATAAGCCTCTTTTTTATATTTTTTTCTCCTTTTATTGTATCCGCTCAAACAAGCTTCGAAGAATTCAAAAAAATGCAGACCCAGGAATTTAAAGGCTACAAAGATGCTGTAGAAGGAGACTTTGAAAAATATAAAAAAGAACTTAAAGACTCTTTTAAAAATTATAAGAAAAAAGCTTCGCAGGTCTGGGGAGAAAAAAATGCTGTTATGCCTGATAAAAAAGTATGGGTTCAGTACAGAGACAGTATGAAACAAAGAAATATTATCGATTTTGAAAAAGGCAGCGCCATAGTTGAAATAGCTGTTACTCCTGATGAAGCAGAAGACAGAGAAAAAATTGCAGAAAAAATAAAAAAAGCTGTGGAAAAAACTGTAACAGCAAAACCTGATGAAAGATCAATAATCGAGATTTCAAAAAAACCTGATGCTGTTAAAGAAGATCAAAAAGCAGATCCTGTACTCAAAGATCAGATAAAAGATAAAAAGGGTAATACAGTAACTGAAAAAAACTCTGAGCAGTTTGCAAAAGATTTAATAAAAGATAAAAAAACAGAAATAAAAAAGATCAAAGGTGAGGACGGTAAAGAGCGACTTGTTGTTAGTGTTTCTTTTCCGCTTGTTCCTGATCATCTTCAGAAAAGGGTAAAAAAATATAAAAATATTGTTTTAAAGCATTCTGAAAAAAGATCACTTTCACCTGAACTTGTTTTTGCTGTTATGGAGACAGAAAGTGCATTTAATCCGACTGCAAAGTCTCCTATTCCTGCTTTCGGCCTGATGCAACTTGTTCCTGTAAGCGGGGGAAGGGA
>Ga0136557_1001195_pt1 | contig 17421 bp, 10 predicted proteins | sample AntRauTorckE6832_FD_104796 | JGI IMG/M metagenome (GOLD analysis project Ga0136557, IMG submission 104796) | Saline lake microbial communities from Rauer Islands, Antarctica - Metagenome Torckler E6 #832 | ecosystem: Environmental > Aquatic > Non-marine Saline and Alkaline > Saline | place...
CAGGCCATCTTTGGCTGCGGCTCAATCGTAAAATCCTCAACGTAGCGCTGCTACGCCAGCGGTTTTACGCTGATCGCCACAACCAAATCCGACCCAAATCTGAGCGCAATCTTGGCCATGTTATTTGTGAACAGGCCCTTAGGTAGTGCCCATCCAGAAACGGCCTTTTCCCCTAACTCCTCGTTGCTCTAAAATTTTAATCCTCGGAGGGAAGCGTAGACTCCGATATTAATTATATGTTTGTGGTAAAATCCGTGACAAGGGAGAGGTTTTATGCACGCAATAATACGAAAAATCGGCATCTTGACCAGCGGCGGTGATGCGCCGGGAATGAATGCCGCCATCAGGGCCGTCGTGCGGTCGGCGATCGACCGGGACCTGGAGGTGTGCGGCATCTATGACGGGTATAAGGGACTTTATGAAAACAGGATTGCTCCGCTCGATCGCCGTTCGGTCTCCAATGTCATCAACCGGGGTGGAACGATTCTCGGTTCGGCCCGTTTTCTCCAGTTTGAGGAAGAAGCCAATCGTCGCAAGGCCGTTGAAAATATGGTCGCTCAGGAGATCGATGCGCTCGTGGTTATCGGCGGTGACGGCACGTATAGAGGGGCGAAGGCCCTGACGAAAACCGGTTTCCCCTGTATCGGGCTGCCGGCGACCATTGACAACGATGTGAATGGGACGGATTACACCATCGGCTTTTTTACCGCCCTGAATACCGCGCTTGAGGCCATCGACCGGCTCAGGGATACCAGCGGTTCGCATCACAGGATTTCCATTGTGGAAATAATGGGCAGGAATTGCGGTGAGTTAACGGTATCGTCCGCTCTCGGCGGAGGTGCGGAACTGTGCGTGGTACCGGAGCGTCCTTTTTCCGAAAAGGAGATCATTGATGATCTCAACCGGCAAATTGACGGGGGTAAGATGAATGCGATCGTCACAATCACCGAAAAAGTAACTGATATATACAAGCTTGCGGAAAAAATAGAAGCGGCCACCGGAATGGAAACCCGGGTGACGATCCTGGGCCACATCCAGAGAGGCGGCATACCAACCGCTTTTGACCGCTTGCTGGCAAGCCGAATGGGCAGTTACGCCGTGGACCTTCTGCTGGCAGGTGAGGGCGGCCGCTGTATCGGCATCATGAAGGACCGGCTCGTCCACCACGACATCATCGATGCCATAGAAAATATGCCCAGAGCGTTCAGCGTGGAGCTTCTCGACCTCGCCCGTCGTTTGGCCTGATTTCTCAAATATCAAAAGTAAAGAACATATTTCATGGAACCTGATATTTTGTACGAGGACAACCACCTGCTGGTTGTCAATAAGCCCGCCGGATTGCTGACCCAGGGGGACAGCAGCGGTGCCCTGTCATTACTGGATGTTGTCAAAGCCTTTATCAAAAAGCGCGATGAAAAGCCGGGTAATGTCTTTATAGGCATGGTGCACCGTCTGGATCGCCCGGTTTCGGGGGTGGTTGTCCTGGCCAAAACCTCCAAGGCCGCAGGCCGTCTTTCTGAGCAGATTAGAAATCGCACGGTTACAAAACTCTATGTCGGCCTGACTTGTCGAAGTAGTCGTGAAGATCAGGTGATGGATATATGGCGGGAACACCGCCATTTCTTGATACGTCCCAGGGATCGGACCATGGTGGCGGATCAACCGGCACCGGATTCCCAGGCAGGAGTGCTTAAGCTTAAAACAGTACTTGCCACAGCCCACCATGCCTGCCATTTGATCCGGCTTATAACCGGCAGAAAACATCAGATCAGGGCTCAGCTCGCCCATCTCGGTATGCCGCTGTGCGGCGACAAGCATTATGGCTCCAGGGAACCGTTCCACCAGGATGCCATTGCTTTGCATGCCGTGAGCTTTGAGCTGTTCCATCCTGTAAAAAATGAACCGCTCAGGATAACAGCCCCTTTGCCACCGCGGTTTGCCGCGTATTTCCCCGCCAAGCAGAGAGTAACCCTGGAGACGAAGCTGCAAAATGATGACGGAACATGTTGATGTGGTCGAAAATGCTGGCTGGATGGGCAGAAATTTTATAGAGTGGGCCAAAATTTTCTATAGAAACATTTTTTGTCAAAATTCTTGAGGGTATGATATGACGCACTCTCCCTTGGAAGAAGTAGTTGATACTGCAGATGATGCTTTTCTCTTTGACCGAGAGCGGATCGAGCAGATTGCCTCGGCCGAGGCTGTAAAAAAGGGTCTTGGCTGCTTTAACGAGAACCGTGTGCTCGAGGTGGAGCGGGCCGATAATCGATTATGGGCCAGGGTCGAGGAAGATGGGGATACCGATTTCCCTTATCTGGTTATGGGGAGCAGCGATGAGGACGGCCATATGCATTTTTCCTGTGAATGCAGTCCGGGCGAAGATGCACGCTGTCATCACCTGGTGGCGGCGCTGTTTGCCTATGGCGATCTGTGCCAGGAAGACGGTGGTCTGGTCAGTGCGGTGGACAGGGCCATAAAGGATCGTATAAAGAGGGCCAAGGCCGAGGTACAGGTTGAAGCCGAGAGTGGTCAACCCTGGTTCGGCAGCTGGCGCGCCTCCTCCATCAATGCCACCTTTTCCCGCTCCTACAGAGTGCTTATCCGCAGCCTGGAAAAGCGTAGAAATTACTGTTCCTGCCCGGATTTTGCGGGCAATCAGCTTGGCACCTGTAAGCATATTGAAGCAGCCCTATACAAAATAGGAAAACACCCGGAGTTTGCAAGCTTTCAAAACCGTTCCGCGCCGTTTCCTTATGTCTATCTCTCCTGGGAGCGTGACGAGGCACCCACTGTCTGTTTGCAACGCGGTCCTGATATGGGTGAGGAGCTGCAGCAGTTCACCGCTGATTATTTTACCTCGGACGGCAGCTTCAAGGCCCGGATGCCGGATGATTTTTTCCGCTTTGTCGAGTTGGCCGATAGCCGGGGCGATATTCACATCGGCGAAGACGCGGTTGATTGGGCCAATCACCAGGCACAAACGGCGTCGCGCCGTAATCGTTCGGCAACCATCAGAGAATCCATACAGGCGGGTAGGGGAAGACTGCCTGGAGTCAAGGCACGCCTCTACCTTTATCAGGAAGAGGGCACAGCCTTTCTTGCCGGGACCGGCCGGGCGCTTCTTGCAGACGATATGGGTCTTGGTAAGACCCTGCAGGCCATTGGTGCCGCCACCTGGTTGAAAAACAACGACGGTGTCCAAAAAATCCTGATAATCTGTCCGGCCTCACTCAAGCAGCAGTGGGCCAGGGAGATAGAAAAATTCACCGATCTGCAGAGCCGGATAATCGGCGGTCCGCCGGCCAAGCGTGCCCAGCAGTACAGGCAGCAGGTAACCTTTTATATTCTCAACTACGAGCTTATCCTGCGCGATCTCTCTATAATCAACGAAACATTGCGTCCCGACCTCATCATTATGGATGAGGCCCAGCGTATCAAGAACTGGCGTACCAAAATCGCCACAGCGGTCAAACTCATTCCCAGCCGGTTCGCCTTTGTGCTGACGGGGACGCCGCTGGAAAACAGGCTTGAGGATCTGTACAGCCTGATGCAGGTGGTGGATCCTAAAATCCTTGGGCCGCTGTGGCGCTACATGGTTGATTTTCATGTCACCGATGACCGTGACAAGGTTCTCGGGTATCGAAATCTCTCCGTACTCAGGAAGCGCCTGCAACCGGTCATGCTGCGCCGTGACCGAATCCTGGTCAACGATCAGTTGCCCGAGCGGATCAGCCAGCGTCTTGATGTCGCCATGACCGCCAAGCAGGTGGAACTGCACGATGACGCCATGGCAAAGGCGGGGCGCCTGGCGCAGACCGCCAAAAGACGTCCCTTGACACCGACGGAGCAAAACCGTCTTATGGCGTTTCTGCAGCAGGCCAGGATGGCATGCAACAGTGCCGGGCTAGTTGACAAGGAAACCGAGGAGAGTCCTAAAATCGATGAGATGGCGGTACTCCTTGATGAAATCTGTCTGCAGGAAGGCCGCAAGGTGGTCGTCTTTTCCCAGTGGGAGCGGATGACCAGAATGGTGGAAAAACGTGTGCTGAAAATGGGGCTTGGCTATGTCCGCCTCCATGGAGGCGTTCCAACTGCCCGAAGAGGCGAGCTGATGGACAGATTCCGTGATGACGACGGTGTCCAGGTCTTCATTTCCACAGATGCCGGAGGCGTCGGGCTTAACCTGCAAAGCGGGTCGGCGGTGATAAATCTTGATGTTCCCTGGAACCCGGCGGTGCTGGAGCAGCGCAATGGCCGGGTGCACCGCCTGGGGCAGACCAGGAAGGTGCAAATTATCACCATGGTGGCGGCCGATTCCTATGAACAGCAGGTCCTCGGCCTGGTCGGCAACAAACAGAATCTCTTTGACAATGTTGTCAAAGACGATGCCAGTGAAGATGTTGTTGGTATTTCCAAGAAACTCCTGGAAACACTGGTGGATAATCTGGCAGAAGACAATGGCGAAGAAAAGCCCACGGCCATGCCGCCGCCCGAATCGATAGAAGAGGAGATTGTAGAGGAGACGGCGGATTCTCCGGTGGAGCAGCCGGCATCGCCACAACCGGTGGATACCCGGATGGAGGAGGCCATCCGCCAATGCATCGAGCAGCTGCAGAACAATTTTGGTATGCGCATTGAGCGTATTCTGGGCTCGCAGGGCGGACTTATCTGCGTGCTGGATCGTATTGACGATGCCGCGGAACGCCTGGCCGTCGAGCTGTCCAACACAGTCCCTGTGGCTTTGCTTGACCGCTACGCCCTTCAAGGGCTCAACAGGCTTGGCGCCCATTCCCCTCTGGCCGGTGCGCAGACCTATTATGATCACGACGATCATGATGCCCAGGAGGCCGGCAGCGGACCCTCGCAACTGCAGTTGTTAGCTCTGGAAAAACTGGAGGCAGCCCATCTGCTGGCCCAGCGGAATATGGCAAAGTCGGCCTTGGATCTTCTGATGAACGCCATGCTGGCCAGGGCCGGTGAGCTGGCCGGACTGGATACCCCCGTGCATGCAGCGGAGGCGGGTGTCTGGATATATGGCGAGGCTCTACCCCAGGGGGTGTTGCAGGAGAGCGATGCTGCCCTGCTCATGCGGGCAATCAGCCTCAATCAGTCCGGAAGTCTCCCTCCTGAACTGTTTGATGATCTTCTTGATGATGCCGCACCCTTTATTGAAGGAGATTACGGGCGGGGATGAGTTTATGCAGTAAGCGAAACTCCCGTCAGGCGAAGGTTCCGAGAAGACCATTTCTGGATGGGAACGAGCTACGGCGCACTATCACAGGTGATAAATGGCGGAGGATTGTCACGATTTCTTGGCGCACTGTCTGCTCCTCGATATCGAAGTAAATGAGCGGGGCATTATCTATGCGGTCGGTGCCGTGTATGGTGAGAAGACCTTCCAGTCTGCCTCTGGAGAAAAGCTGAGCCGCGGGCGCCTTGCCGATCTTGACGCATTTGCCGAGGGTGCCGGCTATCTGCTCGGTCATAATATCATCGGGCATGACATTCCCAGGCTCGCTGAGTTTGCGCCGTCCTTACAACTCCTTGGCAAACCCGCCATTGACACATTGTACCTCTCTCCCCTGGCCTATCCGGCCAATCCTTATCACCGGCTGGTCAAGGATTATCAGATTGTTCGAGACAGTATCAACGATCCCGTCAAGGATGCCGTGCTCGCCGGTAAAATTTTTACCGAGCAGCGGCAGGCCTTCACCGCCCAGCTACAGAGTGGTTCCGAATTGCCTGTTTTTGCGAGGAGCTTTTTGAGCCAGGCGGAGAAACTGCGCGGTTGTGCCGATGCTTTGGGCCAGGCGGGAATTCCCCTGCTCGAAGGAGATGATCTCCATGATTCCTTTGCCTGGTTTGCTGGAAGACATGGCTGTGTTCATGCCGCTCAGGAGCTGGCGGAGCGGTTTTCGCGCGGACAGGTGGCCCCGGAGGTTCTCGCCTATGCTGCCGCATGGCTTTCCGTTGCCGGTGGAAACTCGGTACTGCCGCCCTGGGTACGTCATTCTTTTCCGGATATTTCACGAATTCTCCATATGCTGCGGGATAGCGACTGCGGTGATTACGATCATTGTCCCTACTGTGCCCAACATCATGACGCCGGCGTGTTTCTCCGTGATTTTTTTGGTTTCCATTCCTTTCGTGCCGATCCTAAAACCCCGGAAGGAAAGAGTTTGCAGCAGGAGGTCGTGGACGCTGCGGCGAACAATGCAACACTGTTTGCCACCCTGCCCACCGGCGGCGGCAAATCATTGTGCTATCTGCTGCCGGCGTTGATGCGCTATCAGCGGCGTAATATCCTGACCATTGTTATCTCACCGCTCCAGGCCTTGATGAAAGACCAGGTTGACAATTTTTCCAGGCAGAGCGGTACCGGAATCGCCGCCGCTCTCTATGGCATGCTGACCATGGTGGAACGCCGTGAGGTCATGGACGCCATCCGCCTGGGGGATGTGGGTATACTCTATGTTTCTCCCGAGCAGTTGCGCAATCATTCCTTTGTTCAGGTCATCGGGCAGCGTGAGATCGGCGCCTGGGTTTTTGACGAAGCGCATTGCCTGTCCAAATGGGGCCATGATTTTCGCCCCGATTATCTCTACGCCATACGTTTTATTCGGGAGTTTGCCGGCAGAGAAGGTGTGCGGATTCCTCCGGTGCAGTGCTTTACCGCGACGGCCAAAAAGGATGTCAAAGCGGAGATCGTGGATATTATCCAGAGCGAGCTGGGATTGCAAGTCCGCCAGTTTGCGGGCGGTCATGAACGCAACAATCTGCACTACGATGTCTACCCCGTCGATAAATATGAAAAACATGAGGTTATCGCCGAACTCCTGCAGCAGAGATACACCGGCAGCGGCAGCGTAGTGATTTACTGCGCCACCAGAAAAAACACGGAAAAGCTGGCCGAGTTTCTGGAGAACAGGGGATATGCGGCTGATGCCTTTCATGCGGGGCTCGATACCCCTCTGAAAAAGCGGTTACAGGAAAGTTTTCTCCAGGGGGAAACGCCGATAATCTGTGCCACCAACGCCTTCGGCATGGGCATTGACAAGGATGACGTCCGCCTGGTTATTCATGCCGATATTCCCGGGTCCCTGGAGAATTACCTGCAGGAGGCGGGCCGGGCGGGCCGCGACCATGACAATGCCGAGTGCATTCTGGTTTTTGAAGAGCAGGACGTGGAAAAGCAGTTTCAGCTAGGTAGCAGCTCCAGGTTGACGATGAGGGAAATCGGCCAGATGCTGCGCGGTATCCGCTATGCCGCAAGGGGCGAAGAAGAGGTCGTCCTCACCCCCGGCGAGCTGTTGCGCCAGGATGTTGTCGATCTGGACCCAGCCGTCCTGCACGATCCGGCGTCCAAGGTGCGAACGGCGGTGGCCTGGCTTGAGCGTGCCGGATTTGTGGAGCGCAATGAAAACAATACCCGGGTATTCCAGGGCAAACCGCTGGTCAGAGATCTCCATGAGGCGGAGGAAAAAATAGCTGCCATGAACCTTTCGGCGAGACAGCGGCTGCGCTGGATGGCAATCCTGGAGGCATTGATGGCGCAGCAGCACACCGATGTTTTCAGCGCTGATGATCTGGCCGGATTGCCCGCGTTTGCAACGGCGAAAGAGGATGGCCCCAACCAGAGCGAAACCCAGCGGGTCGTTACCACGCTGCACGATATGGCGGAGCAGGGTGTGTTATCCAAGGAAACCACCATGTCGGCCTATATTCGCTATAAAGTGGCCAATAACGGCAAAACCCAGTTGCAGCGGGTCTGCAAGCTGGAACAAGATTTCATTGATATGCTCAAGCGGGAGGCCCCCGAAGCGGACCTTGACAGCGCACTTGAGCTTGACCTGCGCCAGGTAAATCAGCAGCTCCTTGATCTGGGCCATGGGTATTCTTCGCCGGAGGGACTCAAACGTATCCTCCATGGTCTGAGCAAAGACGGCAAGGGACTGGCGGCGCAGGGGGGAAGCCTTACCATTCGAACACGGGGGCACAACTGCTTTTCCATCTATCTTCATCGGGACTGGGAATCGCTGAAGACCACCATGAAAATACGTCAGCAGGCTGCCGCCGTAGCTTTGCGGGTAATCCACGCGGCCGTTGATCGCCGGGAAAAACCCAATGCCAATCTTCTGGTGGAGTTCACGCTCGAGCAGATCGTGGCAGCTCTGCAAGGGGATTTGAGCCTGCTGCCGCTTTTGAAAAAGCCGCTGGCCGTGGCCGAGCGGGCCCTGAGTTTCATGCATGAACAGAAAATCATTGATCTGCAGCAGGGCCTTGCCGTTTTTTCCCAGGCGATGACCATACACCTTCATTCTGAAGCCAAGGGCAGGCGGTATACCAAGGCCGATTTTACGCCGTTGCAGACCCACTATACCGAGCGCAATTTTCAGATCCATGTCATGAATGAATACGCCCGTCAGGCGCTCACCAAGATCAGCACGGCCATGCGCCTGATCGCCTCCTACTTCAACGACGACAAAGAAGATTTTGTGCAGCGCTATTTTCCAGACCGAAAAAAGATGCTTGAACGGGCGACCAGCGAGCAGTCCTACCAGCGCATTGTCGATGATCTGAAAAATGAGTATCAACAGGGGATCGTGGCGGCGCCGCCGGACAAAAATATGCTGGTGCTTGCCGGACCGGGGGCGGGCAAGACCCGGGTGGTCACCCATCGGGTGGCCTACCTGCTCAAGGTTGAACGGGTTGCACCGGATGCCATCCTTGTACTGTGTTTCAATCGAGGTGCGGTGCTGGATCTGCGCCGTAAACTGCGGCAACTGGCCGGTGTGGAAATGGGACGAGTGACGGCGTTGACCTTTCACGGTCTCGCCCTGCGCCTGACCGGGCGATCCCTGGCCGCTGCTCAGGGGGGAAACCGGGATAAGCAGGTTGATTTCGATCAGGTTATTGACGAGGCGGTCAGCCTGCTCAAGGGGGAGGCTGAAGTGGTCGGAGTCCCGGGAGACGTTTGCCGAGATGTGCTGGTCGGCCGTTTCAGTCATATCCTGGTGGATGAATATCAGGATATCGATGCCGGGCAGTATGAGCTGGTCTCCCTGCTGGCCGGAAAAGCACTGGCCGAGCGTGACCAGAAAATGGCCATTATGGCGGTAGGCGATGATGACCAGAACATCTATCGTTTTCGCGGTGCCAATGTCGGCTTTATCCGCAGATTCAGGGAAGATTATGGCGCTGAAGTCCATTATCTGGTGGAAAATTATCGTTCAACCACCCATATAATCGATGCCGCCAATGACCTTATCCGTTTGAATCTCGACAGGATGAAAACCGACCATGCCATCAGAATCAATGGTGCACGCAAGACGCTGCCGGCCGGCGGTAATAGGGAGATAACCGATCCGGTGGCGCGTGGCAGGGTACAGCGGATCGAGGTGGAGGACGAGATCGAGCAGAGTCGGGCGGTTATCGCTGAAGTATTGCGCCTGCAGCAACTTGAAGGCGGTCTGGATATCAACAGCTGTGCAGTGCTGGCCCGGGAATGGAAGGATCTGGACATGATCCGCTCGCAGTGTGAAGCACATTCTCTTCCGGTGAATTTTAACTGGGGCAGGACAGGCGGCTTTCCCAGTCTTGCCAGAATCCGTGAAAATGCAGAGAAGCTTGATTATTTAGGTGAACATCGTCAGGATTTGCTGAGTGCCGGTGACCTTCTTCAGCGTCTGGGGCAATCGAGCGCTGCTGATACCATCTGGCAGGACAATCTGCGTCGGCTCCTGCTGGAATGGCAGGAGGAAACACACGACAGCAAACAGCCCGTTTCGGTGATCCAGGAGTATCTCTATGAATCCTTTGCCGATCAGAGACGATCGCGCAATCTCGGCAATGGCCTGTTTCTCTCCACAATCCACTCGGTCAAGGGACTTGAGTTCGATAATGTCTTTATCCTGGCACAGAGCTGGCAGGATATGTCTGGCAGCGCCATGGAAGAGGAGCGAAGGCTTTACTATGTCGGCATGTCCCGGGCCCGACAAACGTTGCAGCTTTTCAGCTTGCGAGCCACGCCTACTCCCCATGCTTCTACATTGTCAGGTGACTTTCTTTTGACACGAAGGCTACCTGTCGAGAGACGGACAGCTAAGAGGCCAAAGCGCTATGTCCTGCTGGGCCTGGAGGACCTGTTTATCGATTATGCCGGCATGCGGCGGGAAAACGATCCTGTACGGCGGGTACTGGCATCCCTGAACTGCGGTGATCATCTCTCCATGGTGCTCCACGATGATCGCTGCCAACTCATGGCCGCGGATGGTACAGCCGTCGCCCGTCTGTCCCAAAAGGCCCAAAAAAGGTGGGAGGCAAGGCTTGACATGATAGTGGAAATCACCATTGTGGCAATGGTGATCCGCTACCGTGATGACATTGCCGATGCTGCCTACAGGAAAAGATGCCATGGTGAGCGCTGGGAGGTTCCGGTGGTGGAAATCTCATATACATCGATGGCATGAGGTGTGATTTGTAGCAATTCTATAACACAGGAGAATGAATAATGAAATTCTTGCATACCATGGTTCGCGTAAAAGATCTGGAAGAATCCGTTCATTTTTTCACCGATATACTGGGATTGGTGGAAACCAGAAGAGGTGAGTATGAACAGGGGCAATTTACACTGGTCTATCTGGCCACCGCTCCTGGTGAGCCGGAAGTTGAGTTGACCTATAACTGGGGTGAGCAGGATGATTACAGTGATGGGGACAATTTTGGCCATTTAGCCTTCAGTGTCGAAAATATCTACGAGTATTGCCGAATGCTGATGGACAAGGGTGTGACAATCCTCCGTCCGCCACGGGATGGTCATATGGCATTTATCCGCACCCCGGATCAGATTTCCATCGAGTTGCTGCAGGAAGGGGAAAAGCTGCCGGTCGAGGAACCATGGGCATCCATGGAGAATAAAGGTACGTGGTAGCCTAAAGAGTTTTATACCAGACTGTCATGCTTTGGATGGTACCGGAAATCTGGGTGTTGTTTGCCAGAAAACCGGCATAGCTATAGCCGCATCGTTTGAAGACATGATTGATGCCCGGTGATTGGGCCCGGGCGATGGTGTATGCTGTTTGCAAGCCCTCCAGGGACATGGCTTCGTTCATGTGCTGCAAAAGTGTCTCTGCCAGTCCTTGGCCTCGCCACATCGGCAGGGTTGCAAAATCGGTCATTTCAACATTTTTGTGGGTTGTGTCGATTTCCGCGGCGGCCAGGGCCACTATCTGTTCTTCTTCCCGGACGCAGTAATAGCGAACGTCCTCTGCCATCATCTTTTGTATATATGCCGGATCCGTGACCGGAAAAGGATAGGAGGCGAAGGTGTTGCGGTAGATAGCGCTCATGGCGGGGGCATCCGCGGGGCTGCAAATAGCAATGTGTCCGGTGGATAAAAGCTCTGTGCCCTGGCCGTGCAGCGGTTCGGTATTCCCGGCGATGAGTTTTTGCAGCTGATCTTCTGGAGCGTCCAGGCCGCGCTGCGTATCAAAGAATTTGGCAATAAAAAAGCCATCGGTACTTCCTTGGAAAAAACCTGGGATAACAGCCTCTTTGATATAGCCTGCGTGTTCAAAACTGTGCCATTGTCCAGCCGGTATTCTGGCAAGGATCTTGGTATAGCCGTGGCGGTGGGCCAGCTCGTCCAGTTTGCTCAGCAGCTCCTTGATGTTGTTGCTGCTGAGCTGCATCAGGTAGATGCGGTTGTTGTGATGGCCATGCTGGATGGTGGAGCCGAGGAAGTTTTCAATTGTATCCATCTTGTATCTCTAGCAAACGACTATAACAGGCGATGGACGACGCGGCCGTTAAACAGGGTCATGTCCACCGTTGTAGCGGCGATTGCCTCCGGGGCGTCGGTGAGGATATTGTCGCTGAGAATTGCCAGATCGGCCTTGTTGCCTGGTTCTATGGTGCCGATATCATACGCCTTGTGCACGTGGGCAGGAGTTGAGGTGAAGGCGGCTAGCGCTTCACCGGCATCGATTCTGGCTCCTGGGTACCAGCCGCCGTCAGGGGTGGCGTCACGGCGCTGCCGGGTTACAGCGGCATGGATGGCGGGCAGGGGGGCTGGGCTGCATACCGGACAGTCGGAGCTGAACATGAGCGGGGCGCCGGTATCGAGGAGCTGACGGAAAGGGTAGGTCCATTGGCCCCGTTCTTCAAGAATCCTGTCGATCAGGTTGATATCGAGAATCATATTGGAAGGGGTGACATTGAGCGCCAGATTGAGGTCTTCCAGCCGTTTGAGGTCCTCGGGGCGGATCATCTGGACATGTTCGATGCGATGCGCGTAGTATGGTCTCTTGTATGGTTTTTTGCGATTTTCGGAATTGCGGCGATTCTCAAGTGCTGCGAAGATATTGATAAGCTCGCGGTTGGCCCGATCTCCCACGGCATGCACCATAACGGCCAGGCCATGGCTGTCGGCCCTGTCAATGTCGCGGGCCAGTTCCTCCATTTCCATGAGGGGCATGCCCTCACCCGCATCAAGAAAGGGCTCCAGCATCCAGGCGGTGCGCGCCCCCATGCCACCATCGGAGAAATATTTGACATGGCCGAGGCGCAGCCTGTCATTCCCAAAACCGCTTTGCAGCCCCAGGCCGATGATGTCATTGAGCTGGTGTCCCGGCAGTGTTACCCAGCTGCGCAGGTCGAGCTGGTTGTGCCGGTCGAGTTCCTGGAAACTTCGCAGGGCTTTGGCACCGTCACTGTCATGCATCAAGCGGATATCGTGAATGCCGGTAATGCCGAGTTTGTGCAGCTCCCTGCTGCCTGCGGCAAAGGCCTGTTCAATCCGCGCGGCATCGGGTGGTGCAACAGCATTGCGGACCAGATTGATGGCCAGCTCGCGCAATACGCCATTGGGCTTTCCTGCACCATCGCGTTCGATGCGGCCTTCCGGTGGGTCAAGGGTGGTATCATCAATTCCCGCGAGCTGCAGTGCCTTGGAGTTGGCAACGGCCAGATGGAGATCGCAGCGCCAAAGCAGGACAGGATGGTCGGGGGCGGCGCTGTCGAGACTTGCGCGGCTTGGCATTTGGGGTATCGCCCAGTCGGTCTCATTCCAGCCCTGGCCCATGAGCCATTGGCCGGTCGGCATGTTTTCCGCTCTGTGGCTGACCCGGGCCAGCAATTCCTCGAGGCTGCCCACATCCTCAAGCTGGAGATCATGAAGCTTCAGCGACCATTCATAAAAATGGATATGGCTGTCGATAAAGCCCGGAACGACCAGGCGGCCCTGGAGGTCTATTGTTTCGGTGCCGGGTCCCTGCAGATGGAGGATGTCGTCGTTAGAGCCGACGGCGAGGATGCTGTTGCCGGCAATGGCGAGCGCCTCAGCCCCGACGGCCAGACTGCGCCCCTTGGAGCGGCTGGCGATAGCGCCGTTGCAAAGGATGGTTGTTGCCGAAGATGAAGAGTGGGCGATGCTCACAGTAAAAATCCTTGGGGAAAAGGGTCTGCAGGGTCGACCACAAAACGGTGGTAGCCGGTGATCGTGGCGCTTCCGCTGATACGGGCAATAATGCCGTCAAGCTCGCCAACCGGATGGTGGGCGCGGATTTCACCTTCGAAGGTGGTGCCCAGCGGGCTGCTGTTGCGGTATTTCTGCCCTATCTTGAGAGCCTTGTTATGATGGGCCAGGGTTATCTTGGCGGTGGTGCCGGTGCCGCAGGGCGAGCGGTCCATATGCGACTGGCCGTAGACAACCACGCTAACGCCTTCTCCCTGCTCATTTTCTGAATAAAATTCGGTGACATCAACGGTTGTAACTTCAGGCCGTTGGGGATGATAGACCGTCAATGAACGATTGGCTTCTTCAATGATTGCCATACCCAGCGACACCAGTTTTTTACTGTTGGCGGGAATGAGATCAAGGCCGATGGCGGCAGCTGAAACCATGGCAAAGACACCGCCGACACAGACAAGATCGACCTCTATCTCCCCAAAATCAGGGATGGTAAGCCCACAGCCGGTCTCCAGGACAAAGGAGGGAACCATGTCCAGGCCCACTGAGGTGACCCGGCCATCCTTAACATTGGTGTGGGCCTGCAGAGGCCCTGAAGGCGTATCGACGGTGATGACGGTGTTGCCCTCGTCCACCTCCAGAGCCCCGGTTTCAATAAGCGCGGTGACCGCGCCGATGGTGCCGTGGCCGCAGAGGTAGGGATATCGTCTGGCGTCCATGTAGATCAAGCCGAAATGGGCGCCGGGGCTGACCGGCTCGGTGAGAACGGCGGCAAACATATCGCGGTGCCCCCGTGGTTCCTGGGTGAGAAGCTTGCGCATGTGGTCGTAGCCCTCGATAAAGGCATCACGTTTCTCCAGTATGGTGCTGCCTGGAAGCTTACCACAGCCGCTGATCAGTAATCGGGTGGGTTCCCCCTGGGTATGGGAGTCAATGGTTGTGCACTGGTCTGGATAGCGGCGGTCGAAACCGCCTTTGAGTCTGTTCAAGTTGAGCATGTAATATCCTGATGTGGCGGTAATTAAGAGATAGCTCCATTAATGGTGCTCAGACCTGTAAATAACACAACCTGAAAACGTTACGATCGTGTTTTCAGGTTGTGTAAATATACAGCAGTGCCCCAATTATTCAATCGCTATAAGATGGCAGTGATGCGGAGCAACTTCAACACTGACCTTTTCCCCTATTTCATAGATTCGAGTGCGCATCATGCTGATGATGTGGATTTCCCGGCCGGAAGCCAGCTCGATAAAATAGCTGACCTCTCCACCCATATAGCTGCGGTCCTTGATTTGCCCTTCAAAGGAGTTCATACCTTCTTTTGCGGTAAACTCCTCCATGTTGTAGAGATCGAAACGCTGGGCCCGGACAACCAGTTCGACCTTTTCGCCTGTGCTAAAGCTCCCTTTGTTTTCGGCGATGAGCAGATCGCCTGTTTCGATCTTGACGTTGACATGACTCTTCTCAACGTCGACGATTTCGCCTTTGATAAAGTTGGAGTGGCCGAGAAAATCAGCTACAAAGTGATTGACCGGCTCGTTGTAGACCGTCAAGGGATCACCTTCCTGCTGCTTGCTGCCGTCCTTCATTACCAGGATTTTATCCGACATGGAGAGTGCTTCACGCTGGTCATGGGTAACGAAAATCGTAGTGACACCGAGGAGCCGCTGGAGGTTGTCCACTTCACGCCGCATCTCTTCTCGGAGATTTTCATCAAGGGCGGACAGTGGCTCGTCCATCAGCAGGACATCGGGTTCGATAACGATGGCTCGTGCCATGGCAATGCGTTGCTGCTGGCCACCGGAGAGTTGCGAAGGCATCCTGTTCTCCACGCCGGGGAGGCGTACCATTTCAAGGGCGCGGCTGACTTTTTCCCTGGTCTTTTCCTTGGAGACATCGCGATATTTCAGGCCAAAGGCAACGTTTTCATAGATGGTCTTATGAGGAAAAAGGGCATAGTTTTGAAAAATCATTCCCAGGTTACGTTTGTGGACCGGGGTGTCGTTGATGCGCTTGCCCTTGATAAAGATGTCGCCTTCGGTGGGCTCTTCCAGACCTGCAACCATGCGCAGCAGGGTGGTTTTACCGCAGCCTGAGGGGCCAAGCAGGGTTACCAGACTGCCCTCCTCGATGGAAAAGTCAATTTTCTCAACGGCGACAACATCGCCAAAACGTTTAATTATGCCCTTAAACTCCACCATGGGCTGTTTCTTGCCGGTTGCCAAAGTTCTCTCGCTCCAGGTTCTGATTGTGTAAGCAGTTACAGGCACTCTCTTTTCAAGATAGCCTAAAGGTTGAGGCTGCCCGCCAAAGAGTCGGTTCTAGCGGACAGCCACGTTTGGAAAAATCAACTGATTACTGGTTAAAAGTATAATGTTAAGTAACCACCCGCTTTAACTGCCGGCCTTGATACGGTCCCACTTTTCCGTCCACTCCAGCTGGTGGGCGTTCCAGTAGTCCGGCTCGGCAAAGAGATAGCCTTCCAGTTTGCCGGTGGGATCAAAGGCGGGCATCTTCTTGATCTTTTCGGTGAGCTCCACCTTGGTCGGATCCAGGCTCGGCGGATAGTTCTGGCCCTCGGAAACGGCAATGGCGGCACTGGGCTCAAGCATGAAATTGAGCAGCTTCTGGGCCACTTCGAGATCCGTTCCCTTGAGGACATAGAGGTATTCCATCCAGGAGTAGGTCCCGTTTGGAGAAAGGTAGCCGATGGGGTGGCCCTCCTGCTGGAGCGCGGCGACTCGGCCGGACCAGGCAACGGTGGCATAGATTTCCTCGTTGGCAAGCAGGCTCATCAACTCGGCGCCGGAGGACCAGTATTTTTTGATGAGATCGCGCTGTTCCCGCAGTGCCGCCCAAATGGCCTTGATGTCGGTCATGTTGTTGGGGCTCTGGCCGGTGTGCAGTGCGGCATACCACATATTGGTGCGGAAATCTCCCGCCCAGCTTCCCACCTTGCCTTTGAGGTCCTTGTCCCAGAGGAGTGAGGCGCCGAGTTTTTCGGCCTTCTCTTTGCTGATCTGATTGGTGTTATAGGCGATGCCGGTCTGGCCAAGATCGTAGGGAACCGCGGAGAGCGTGCCCTTGGTGATTTGGCGCAGCGGCTTGATCATGGAGGGCATAACGTTTTTCAGATTGGGAATCTTGGACTCATCCAGTACCGTGGAATAGCCTAGATTGGTATAGCGGGCGTAATCATAGACCGCACTGAGATGAGCGACATTGAACTCTCCGCCGGGCGGATAGGAGGCTTTGACCCGAGTCAGGTAGGAGTTCATATCACCGAACTCGCCGTCGATGACCTCGATGCCCGTTGCTTCGGTGAACGGTTCGAAGGCGTACTTGCGGAAGGCCTCGGAAACCACACCACCCCAGCCGTCAAAGCGAATGGATTCAGCTGCCCGTGCCTTCCCCAGCATGTTGGCGAAGGGAGTTCCCAGCAGTCCGATGGAAGCACCGGCCAGCGAAAGGTATTTGATAAAGTGGCGGCGGCTCAGTTTGCCGCTGGTGTAGGCATCATAGACCCGGTCAAGTTTCTCTTTGGTTACGATAGTCATCGGTTCTCCTCCCTTGTAGTTGGTACTGCTGTAGTTGGTACTGCAGTAGTTGGTACTGCATTGGTACTGCGGTTGGTACTGTAGTTTGCATTGCGGTTGCAAGTGAGCTCCGCTCTTTGATAAAGTGTCACTCTTTTATCTTGGAAAACTTGCGTGACAGATAGCCTGCCAGCAGTGGTGTGGCTACCGTGAGTACAATCATGACAGCACCAAGAGCATTGATCTCGGGGCTGATGGAGTTTCTCAGCATACTGAATATTTTCACCGGAACCGTCTGGTTCTCGGCGGTGGCCCAGAAAAGCGTTGCGGTAATGTCATCAAAGGAGATGGTAAAGGCAAAAAGCGCTCCTGCCAGAATGGCGGGAAGCAGCAAAGGAAAGGTGACTTCCCTGAAGG
>Ga0136557_1001199_pt1 | contig 17385 bp, 12 predicted proteins | sample AntRauTorckE6832_FD_104796 | JGI IMG/M metagenome (GOLD analysis project Ga0136557, IMG submission 104796) | Saline lake microbial communities from Rauer Islands, Antarctica - Metagenome Torckler E6 #832 | ecosystem: Environmental > Aquatic > Non-marine Saline and Alkaline > Saline | place...
AGCTTCTCTTCAGTACGTGCCAACAAAATGACATGAGCACCGCATTCACTAAGCAAAAAAGCAGTACGCTCACCAATACCGCTTGATGCCCCCGTTATAATAATATTCTTGTCTTGAACTGCTTTACCGATTGCTTTTTTTGAAGGGTTAGCCATGAAACATCCTTTTAAAAATTAGACTTCCGTTAATATTTACCTAAATCATAACAAAGAAATATAGGTTAAAGGAAATAAATAAGCAATAAAGCCAGTTTAACTGGATAGACATTCTTACTAGATGAAGTATGGATCACTTTGTGCTCGACATATGCTCTTCATTGTTTATTCATGAGCATTCAAAAAATCCTCTACCACACGGAACTGTCCGGCGGTACTTTCCTCACCATACATGGCTTGCCTAAAGGCGTTAGAGTTCGGAATACCGGTGGTATACCAAGCAATGTGCTTGCGAGCAATACGGCAGCCTGAGTATTCACCATAAAAACCGTATAGCTCTTCTAAATGTGTCAGTACAATTCCTTTTATCTCGCTAACACTGGGTGATGCCAGCGTCTCACCTGTGCGCAAAAAATGCTCAATATCGCGAAATATCCATGGTTGTCCTTGGGCAGCGCGTCCAATCATCACCGCATCACAGCCGGTCAACTCATAAACACGCTGCGCTTTTTGCGCGCTGTCTATATCGCCATTTGCGATGACTGGAATGCTAATACTTTCTTTGACCTCACGTATCAGCTCATAACGCGCCTCTCCGGTATACATATCTTCACGCGTGCGTCCATGGATAGCAATAGCAGCTATACCCGCTTGCTCTGCTCGCTTTGCAACGCGCAAAATGTTTTCACGTCCATTCTCGTAGCCCAAGCGCGTTTTTAATGTGACAGGCGCATCCACTGCGTTGACGGCTGCATCTAATAGACGCGCTACCAAGTCCTCGTCTTGCAACAGTGCAGAACCTGCCAGCTTTCTACAGACCTTTTTGGCAGGGCAACCCATATTAATATCAATAATTTGTGCACCATTATCAATCTGATAACGCGCCGCTTCTGCCAATTTATCAGGTTCAGCTCCAGCAATTTGTGCCGAAATTGGCGCGATTTCATTATCAAAATTGGCACGATAGAGCGATTTTTTGCGCGCATACAATGCCGTATCAGCGATAATCATTTCACTGACTGCATGACCTGCACCAAAGGATTTGCACAATCTGCGAAAAGGGTTGTCTGTCACGCCAGCCATCGGTGCAACTATCAAACGGTTCTCAATCGTCAAGCCGCCAATCACGAGTGGCTGCAATAAAGGATGGTCTGAGGTAGGATTAGACGAAAGTAAAACTGGAGAATCAATAGACATAAAAAAAACGGCTTGATTGGTAATGAAAACAAGCCGTTATTCTAAGGATTCGTGAGCATATTGCAAGGGATTACGTAATCATTTGCTCAGCTCATAAAGTTTATCAACATTAAATGTCCTGTTTAATATACCTATTTATCAAACACACTGCCCTGCTCAAGCGTTATATCTTCATCATGCTCTTGCATACGCCACGGTAAAATATCTGGTGAGACATTGACAAAGTGTAGATATTTCTCAAACTGATCGATAATGTCATTAATAATCGACACTGATTCATAACCATATAAATCATAGGTCTGACCACCACGGCGCAAATACACTTCAGCACGGTAATGGTGCTCTTGTGGCAATTTGTTTGCCATATCTTCCGTATAATAATCAGGAATATCATGCTCTGATAAGCGAACCTCGTACCAGAACTCCACATTATCGCCACTTCTCAATTCTAATACAGCGCGATTATTGACTTCATCATAATTCACGTCAGGCAACCAACCTGTATCGGCGAACTTCTCAGCCACTTCGTTCATAGAAGATAAAATCGTTCCTTTGATATAACTAAGCACTTTATCGCGTGTTGGCTGCTCAGTCATATAATCAATACGCTCGCGCCAAGCCTCTAGTTTCAGTAGATGCGGCGGCAAATGGTTATCATTACCTAAACTCTGGTTACGATGACCTTCAATACGTAGCGCTCGCCACATGCCAAATATCGAAATCAATATAATAACGGCAAAGGGTAAGGCGCTGACAATAGCGGCAGTCTGCAATGCTGTCAGTCCACCAGCGACCAGTAAAGCCGCGGCAACTGCCCCTTCAGTCACTACCCAAAAGGTACGTTGCCACCATGGCGTATCACTACGTCCACCCGCTGCAAGAGAGTCAATAACTAGCGACCCTGAATCCGATGAGGTCACAAAAAAAGTAATAATTAATAGTACTGTTAATGACGACACTATCTGAGTAAAAGGCAATTTCTCTAATAACTTAAATAAAGCAATTGCTTGGTTGTTCTGCACTTCAGTAATGAGTGCATCGTAACCATCAACCATAATCATATGGAGCGCTGTATCGCCAAAAACTGCGAACCAGAAAAATGTAAAGAAGGTTGGTACTAACATCACGCCTAATACAAACTCACGGATAGTACGACCCCGACTAATCTTGGCAATAAACAATCCGACAAAGGGTGCCCAAGCAATCGTCCATGCAAAGATAAAGAGTGTCCAACTGCCGATCCAATCACTCGATTGATAAGCCTGTAAACTAAAAGTACGCTCAACAATATTGCCTAAATAGCTGCCCGTGTTTTCCATAAAGGCGTTTAGAATAAAGATGGTTGGACCCACGATAAAAACAAACAGCATCAGCCCCGTTGCTAACATCATGTTCAAAATTGAGAGTCGCTTTACCCCTTTATCCATGCCAGCGAGAACAGATGCCAAAGCTGCTAGTGTCACCAGCGCAATGATAATCACCTGAACTGTAATACTAACAGGTATCGTATTTGGTAATAGATAATTTAAACCGGCATTGATCTGTGATACAGAAATCCCCAAACTGGTCGCAATACCGAACATCGTGCCCACAATGGCAAACACATCAACAGTATGTCCAATCGGACCATAAATTTTATCACCAATGAGTGGATATAGTGTTGAGCGCATTGACAAGGGCAAGCCATGACGAAAAGAGAAATATGCCAGCGACAAACCTACCACACCATAGATCGCCCAAATATGAAAACCCCAGTGGAAATAGGCAATTTGCATCGCTTCTTTTGCGGCCTCAATAGTCTGCGGCGTTGAAAGCGGTGGACTGGCAAAGTGTATGACTGGCTCTGCTACGCCGTAAAATAGTAAAGCGATGCCATACCCTGCAGAAAACAGCATGGCAAACCACTCAAGAAAATTATACTCAGCCTGAGCATGATCTGGTCCCAGTTTAATACTGCCATAAGACGAAAACGCCAAGACAATGATAAACATCAAAAATATAGCGACTGCTAGCATATAGAACCAGCCGAAAGTCTCAGTGGTAAAATTCAGAACGGTGCTAAATAGTTCCCCAGCAGACTCAGGATTAATGGCAGTACCAATCACTAATAGCAGCATAATGGCTGCTGCCGGTACGAAGACGGGCAAAAGAATAGTGGAACGGGAGGATTTGTTCTTCATAAGCAGATTCTTATATTAACGATCAAGTAGACTTAATGTTTACCACAAACCGATTACTAACCCCAGTATTGCTGCTCATTTGTCACATTACTTGAACTATTGTTACAGCACTATTACCTAAAAACAAAAAAGGCAACTTGTTAGTTGCCCTTTTATTATTACCTAAAGAGTAAGTACTATCTGTTCTTTTAACTCATAACAACGATAGACGTTTTTAAAATTACGCAGTAATAATCGCTGCCAGTTGTTCAGCTGTTTTTGCAAGCTCGGCATGATCTGCTTGTGTGACGGCATGGCGACCAAGCTCATGAATACTAGAAGGAATCAGGTGCACATGATAATGAAACACCGTTTGCCCTGCTTCTGCACCATTTAGCTGCATTTGGATAATGCCTTCACGATTAAGTACCTGACGCTGGGCTTCCATAACTTTTTTAGCCGTCATCAACACAGCTGCCGCGTATTCAGGTTCAAGATCAGCTAAGTCCACCGCTTTTTGCTTAGGAATGACCAAAACATGCCCCTTTGCTTGTGGCATGATATCCATAAAAGCAAGAGTCTTATCATCTTCATAAACTTTATGATAAGGGATATCGCCATCGAGCATTTTGGCAAAAATATTATCGTCTTTATAAGTAGTTTGCGGATTGGCTTGGCTCATTATCTTATTCCTTTAACCTGTATTATTATTGAATCAAAGTTAGTATTGATTGGATAGCGAGTATTAAACGAATACTTACACCATTAAATATAGTGGACGAAATCTCACTTAAGTACAAGTATCAGATAATCACTGATTGATCTTCATGAACTAACTTGCTGCTCTCGTTGATGATTAAATTATTGACGAGCCATGCGCGATAAATGTTATATTAATCTACTCTCTTGATGACCTTACCATGATGGATTTGACTGCCTTGCCAACTCAATTATCTAATAATACTGACGCTCATACGCAGTCTATCAATGACGCTATCATAAACAATGATGAGCATAAGCAAACGCTTGGGTCAAATAACCCTTCAGCTACTGACCCAAATGCCATTATATTAGCGCAAGCATTGACTGATAAAGCCATCAGTTGGCGTATTCATAACTGTAAAATCAGTCAAAAGACCCTCACTCAAGACTTACCGCTGCCATTTTTATATCATTATGACAGTTTGGACGATGTCGTTAAGCAGACCTATCCTTTAACCCCAAAGCTACTGGCACAATTTAATACACCGATGACAGCGCAAGAAGCTGCCAAGCTAATTGGTATCGATGAAGCACTCATATCCAATCCGTGGCATGTCAAGGTGATTGGCTCATTGGTGGTATTTAGCGAAGCATTACAACTCGCTGTGCGTTTGCATTGGACCAATACGGGTAAAGAGACGCAGCAGATTTATACTAAAGATAAAGATGATGCTATCATTGCAGCCTTTAAAGAATGGCAGTTTTTTGGTCGTATTGATATCCTGTATAAAAACAACAAACAAGCGCTGATTAGTATTGACGAACAGAGCATTGATACAGAAACCAATCAGCCGCTACCATTGACGATAGAAGCCAATATAGAGTATCAATACCTACCAGCGACTCACGCCTTAGTCGTCATTGCCAAGCTAGAAGCAGATAAAGCTGAGCTCCCTTGGTTTGAAACCGCTATTTTGGAGCGGCTTGCATAAATGATTGACCCTTAAGTCTTGTTTGTTATAGGTTAATTATTTTCAGTTACTCATATCTAATGGTATGGTAACGACTTAGTATTATTCACTAGTACTCTCCCGGTATAAAAAGCACACTATCAACATTGCAGCGGATGCTGCACATATTAATAAATCTCGCTCATTTGTAAGGAATACCACATGGATTACAATTCAAAAACCTCTACCGGCGGTCGTAATATGGCAGGTGCTCGTGCCCTGTGGCGCGCAACTGGCATGACTGATGGCGACTTTGGCAAACCTATAATTGCCATTGCCAACTCTTTTACCCAGTTTGTACCCGGCCATGTGCATTTAAAAGATTTGGGACAAATGGTTGCACGCGAAATTGAAAAAGCAGGTGGCGTGGCAAAAGAATTTAATACCATTGCTGTTGATGATGGTATTGCCATGGGTCATAGCGGCATGTTGTATTCACTACCGAGTCGAGATTTGATTGCTGATTCTGTCGAGTATATGGTCAATGCTCATTGTGCCGATGCCTTGGTGTGTATTTCTAACTGCGATAAAATAACTCCGGGTATGTTGATGGCAGCCATGCGCCTCAATATCCCCGTCGTCTTTATTTCAGGTGGCCCAATGGAAGCGGGTAAAATTATCGCCAGCACGGTCGCACACAGTCATAATAATGATGGTAGTAGCGACGTCCATAGCACTGACAGTAAAGGTAATGCCATTCGTAAGCTTGACCTCGTCGATGCGATGATGGACGCGGCCGATGATAGCATTAGTGATGAAGATGTCGCTGCTATTGAAGCCTCAGCGTGCCCGACTTGTGGGTCGTGCTCTGGCATGTTCACTGCCAACTCGATGAATTGCTTGACCGAAGCATTAGGATTGGCATTACCGGGTAATGGATCATTATTAGCAACCCATTCGCTACGTCGCGAGCTATTCCTAGAAGCTGGTCGTACCATCGTGTCACTAGCCAAACGTCGCTATGAGCAAGATGATGATTCAGTCCTACCGCGCTCTATCGCTACTAAAGCTGCGTTTGAAAATGCCATGACTTTAGACATCGCCATGGGCGGCTCTACCAATACTATTTTGCATTTGCTTGCTGCTGCACATGAAGCCGAAGTCGACTTCAAAATGCACGATATTGACCGTTTAAGTCGTGGCGTCCCTTGTTTGGCTAAAGTTGCCCCTGCTTCACAAAAGTATCATATGGAAGATGTGCATCGTGCTGGTGGTGTCTTTGCGCTATTGGCCGAGCTTGACCGTGCTGGTTTGCTGCATACCGATTTGCCAACTATCCATAGTGCCACGATGAAAGAAGCGATTGATAAATGGGATATTATGAATCCTGACAATCTTGAAGCACGTGCACGCTATATTGCAGCCCCTGGTGGCGTACGGACGACTGAGGCTTTCTCACAATCAAAAGAATGGTCAAATCTGGATGTGAACCGAGAGTCAGGCTGTATCCGAAGTGCCCAACATGCTTATTCAACTGATGGCGGTCTTGCCGTTCTATACGGAAACATTGCTGAGCGTGGCTGTGTGGTCAAAACTGCCGGCGTTGATGACAGCATCTTGGTTTTCACCGGACGTGCACGCATCTTTGAATCACAAGATGACGCAGTAGCAGCGGTGCTTGATGATCAAATCGTCGCAGGCGATGTGGTTATCATCCGTTTTGAGGGTCCAAAAGGCGGTCCTGGTATGCAAGAGATGCTCTACCCGACGACTTATCTAAAATCTAAAGGCCTAGGCAAAGAATGTGCGCTGCTTACAGATGGTCGCTTCTCTGGTGGGACATCAGGCTTGTCTATTGGTCATGCCAGCCCAGAAGCCGCTGAAGGCGGCGCCATTGGCCTAGTGCAAGAAGGCGATACTATCCATATTGATATCCCAAACCGTACCATCAATATGCAGGTCAGTGATGAAGAGTTAGCTGCTCGCCGCGAAGAAATGGAAAGTCGTGGACGTGATGCTTGGAAACCCGTTAGCCGTGAGCGTCATGTCTCTCCTGCTTTACGTGCCTATGCTGCAATGACCACCAGTGCCGATACGGGCGCTGTACGTGACGTCAGCCAAGTTGAACGTTAGACAATAATATTTAAGTACCCTTCTTGAACTGAATTTATTAAGCCTGCGCAATGCAGGCTTTTTTTTCACCAAAAAACAACGTATCTGTCTATTTAATCACTATCTGATAACGATTTTTTGCGATATTTAGATGTTTTTACCGTCATTATAAACGGCTACTAAGTGTGACTTTTTTACACTTTAAATCAAATATAACAGCGTGCACCAACCTCATGATTGAAAACTACAATTTATTCTTATTGGTTTGCGGCATTGCCTTCGTATTCGGTGCGCTATTTCCGATTATCTTTAAACGCACGCCTATCTCCTTGCCCATGCTGCAATTAAGCTTTGGTTTGCTGATGGGCTATTTTTGGACAAGTTTGGCATTTTTAAACCCTATCGATAATGGACTGATTATCGAAAAACTGACTGAAATTGTAGTGTTGGTTTCTTTGGTCGGTGCGGGTATCAAGATTGATACTGAGCTGTCTTGGCGATTATGGCGTCCGACGATGCGCCTACTCCTGATTACCATGCCCATCGGTATCTTTGCGATGGCAGTATTAGGTTACTATGCCTTTGGTATGACGATAGGTGCTGCGATTTTACTCGGCGCTGTCCTTGCCCCAACGGATCCGGTATTGGCCTCTAGCATTCAAGTTGGACCGCCTAATACCGGAGGTGAAGATACACCCCGCTTTACCTTAACCTCAGAGGCAGGGTTAAATGATGGGCTAGCCTTCCCTTTTGTATATCTTGCGATTAAGATCGCAGAAGCCTATAGCGAAGGAGAGCGTTTTACGGGCGATATGCTGTGGTCTTGGTTTACCCATGATGTATTGTGGAAGATTGGCGCAGGGTTACTGGTCGGCATCTTCGTTGGCAAAGTCATGGCAAAGTTGGTGTTCTCAAAGTATAGCCGTGAGACGACTATGTCTCAAGGTTATGTGGTCATTGCCTTAACTTTGGTAGCATATGGATTGGCAGAATACGTCCATAGTTATGGCTTTATTGCCGTGTTCGTCGCGGCATTTGCGTTCCGTCGTTCAGAATCTGAACACACTTACCACCATAAATTGCATGATTTTGCTGAGCAATCAGAAGGTTTACTCATGTCACTGGTGCTTGTCATCTTTGGCATGTTCCTTGGACAAGGTCTACAAGCTGGCGTTGAGCTAACATGGCGCGTCTATATCGTCAGCTTTACTTTTTTATTATTGATTCGTCCGCTTGGCGGCTTTATTGCCTTATCAGGGCTGAATCTACCGCGCACTGAAAAATATGCCATATCAGCCCTAGGTATCCGCGGCATCGGTACCCTGTACTACTTATCTTATGCACTCAACCAAGGGTTTTTTAATGATGAAGATGCCCTTAAACTTTGGATAGTGTGCTCAATTGTGATTTTGGCGTCTATTTTTATACATGGTTTAACAGCAAAACAGCTGCTTAAAATGACACCAAACAAAGCGCAATAATAAGATAAACAGTATTTCTTTAACTAAAAAATGCTATTTATAAATCACTAACGCTGATTAAATTTCAGTATTAATTAGATCCAAGACTGCTTCCGTCAGCGCAAACTGGCGGATATCGTTGAGCATGGTTACATCAAAATTATGGACAAAGGCAAACGATAGCTGCCGCTCGGGGTCGCACCATGCAACCGAACCGTTATAGCCCATATGTCCAAAACTTTGTGGCGCATGAAATTTTGTATCGTGAGTGTTTACCTCAAAATTATCGCTATTACAAATACTAAAGCGGCGATGATAACCCAAGCGCCAATCCATATGGGCTGGCATAACGGCATCCATACCAGTGACTTGCGGCGTTGATAGCTGCTTAAAGGTTGCCTCGTCAATGAGTGTTTTCCCTTGCCACATACCACAATTAGCCAACATCGCATAAATCGTCGCCAGTGCATGTGCTGATGCGACGCCACTGGCAGCGGGGATAGTAGCTTGTAAAGTCTGCGGATGGTAATAGTCGATCGGCTCTTTGCTCGCAAGTAACAGGGCTGCTTTATAGTTTTTAAGATTCAGCTGACTGTTGTCAAAGTATAGACGGTTGATTTGTGCCGTATCCAATGTTGGCAATACTTTCCCTACCTGCTCTTTATTATCAGCTGTTACTGATTGGATTGCATACTGATTGGCTGCTTGTTGTTGCCAGCAGGCATAGCTCGGTAAATCGCTATAAGCTTGCAAGGTATCTACTGAATCTGGTTTTAAAACTGGTTTATGACGGCGGGAACGTGGCTGCGGTTGTGAGCTTTCTTGTGCATTTTCTGACACTTCTTCTACTGACTCAAAGTTTTTAACCAATCGCGCAACCTTGTCGACCTGATTTTCTGGTACACCAAAATAGCAGCTGTTGGCAATACCTAATGGCTCTGTTAGATAATGGCGTAACGCTTGAGCCAGTGGCATCGCAGTAACGGCTTCTATCACGCCGCCCAGCACCCAACCATAGACCAAGGCACTGTAAGCACTGTCGTATAATTCCGCCTGCTCAGGGGCAGTCACAGGCATTGCTGCAATTTTCTCTAGCATCATATTCCAATCAAGGACGGTTTCATTATCAAGGTCAATACTTTGAATCGAAAATAGATCGGCTTGATGCGACATTACGCTGCGTAAAGTGATTTTCTCTTTATTTTGCGCGCCAAATGCTAACCAGTAATGGGCAATCGGTAGGTCATAATCCAGTTTTTTCTGTGATACCAATACATGAACCAGTGTCGCCAAGATGCCTTTGCCAGTCGAAAAGTTCAATGATAAAGTATCTGGATTCCATGATAAATCAGCACGTGCTAACCCCACACTTGCCTGTGCGATACATTTGCCAGCTTGATAAACCACTAATGCGCAGCCTGCCGGCGCATCATCAAGCTGCAAATCTGTTAGCAACTGTTGAAGCCGACGTTGGATATGATTGTCGGTATATGTACCTACGGTAGCGTTTTGATGGGTAGTTGTAGAGATGCTTTCATTATTATTTTTCATAAGTGCCCTGTTCTATTTTATATTTATGAAGTTATTCAGTTTAAAGCCTGTCATACATCTTATCAGGATAAAAAATCTCTATCCTCCAAAATATTTTTATAATGTATCACACAATAAAAAAGGCAACCCTAAGGTCGCCTTTTTTATTGTTAGGGATATTTATGATTTAACGCGGCACTAGCAATCGATTATGAACCTCTTCTGCAAGTTTAGTCAAACCATGACTACGCCCACGCTCCATAGCCGTATCCATTTTACGTCCACGTAACCAACCAGCCCGCAAGGCTATGGCAGCGCCAACACGATTGCCAGAGCCACAATGCATGGCAATTTTTTTGCCATGATGCTGACGTAGTATGTTATCAAACGCCAGTATTTTAAGCTGTTTCAAGTCAGCAGTGCCATTGATAGGTAAATGCTCGTATTGCATGCCTGCCTGCTCTACAGCTGTACTTTCATCGAATTTCAGCTCTTCATCAGGCTGCAAGTTAATAACCAACTCAACTCCAGCTGCTGCCAATGCGGCCACCTTTTCATCATCAAGCGCACCGCATACGATGGTATTTTCATCAGGACGAAAATATGGATCGAATATGGTGGCAAGATGGATGCCATTATCGTTGCTACTAGTGTCGGCACTGCTAGCATCAGCAACTGTTGCTTTGTCTACCGCAGCTGAATGAGCAGAGCATTCGATGCTTTTTGAATTTTCATGTAAAGTCATAAGGATAAATGTGTTCAATAGTAATGATTTTTGATATAAAAATTATATTTTACTTCGCTTCATCCTGCAAGGTAATCACACCAGCAAGATGCGGCTTGTCATTTTTTGCACTAAACAAACCAAACTGGCAAGTATCTTCTGCGCCTTCTAACTGAGCAAGTGGATCAGCGATAAGCTCTACTTCAGATGGTAAGAAAATAGGCAGCTTAAATGACACCTCAACCGTACAAGCATCAGGCAGCTCGCCCATCATCGCCAAACACTTAGCTTTTGACCACATACCATGAGCAATGGCTTTTGGAAAACCAAAGGCACGCGCTGATAATGGATGCAAATGTATCAGGTTAAAATCACCAGAGACAAACGCATAACGGCGACCGATATCTTCTGGCACTTCAAAAATACTGTGAACACCCTCTTCATTGATTGATGGCTTAACGGTTACTGGACGCGGCGTACTCTTTTTGTCCTTACTGCTGGCAGGTTTTTTGCTGCGTGATAGATAAGTCGACGTGCCTTCCCAAATGATTTCGTCTGCTGCTTTTACCGTGGTGACAAAATCAAACTGCTGACCTTGGGCATGGTCACGCAAATTATCAAACATCACTGACATAGCAACCGTTTCACTCTGCTTAATGGCACGATACTGGGTCACGCTGTTATCGACGTGAACCAGTCCTAGCATAGCAAATGGAAATGGCTCTTTGACCATCATATTCATCTGTAACGCCTGTGAAAGCACCGAAAAATACGTAACTGGCACATTGCCATCGTCTGCAAAGCCGCAAATTTTACGATAGTCATTTAGATTGCTTTGATCGATATGCAAATCATCTACAAAATACGTCGCTTGCGGCAACTCATCGCGGCTGACTTTACCATTATTACCGATAGGCAATAGGCTTTTGACAATATTTGCATAGGTAGTATGCGCTTTGGGCAACGCATCATAATGTTTGTCTGACATAATACATCCTAAGTTGGGATTGAGTAGTTTTTTGATGGCATTTAATATGCTATGAATTCGATGACTAAAATATAAGATGAAATCCTAAAATAGGCGCAACGGTGTTTGGCTTATTGTCACTTTGTTTTTATCATAAAAAAGCCACCCTTGGGCAGCTTTATTATAAGTTATGAGCAGTTTTTTCGTAAGCATATGTGAAGTAACGTCAATACCTTGTTTAATAAAGGCAATTAACGACCAACTTTATGGCTTACATAGCCTTCGTTATCATCTGCATTTTCATCTGATATAAGAACAATTAAGCACCTAATAAGCTTTGACCGCAAACGCGGACAACGTTGCCATTTAGACCACCAGAAGCAGGTGAGGCAAACCATGCGATGGTTTCTGCAACATCGACTGGTAAACCGCCTTGGCTCATCGAGTTCATACGACGACCTGCTTCACGGATAGCAAATGGAATCGCTTCAGTCATTTGCGTTTCGATAAATCCTGGCGCAACTGCATTGATGGTCATGCCTTTTGCATTGTCTTCTAGCTGCTTGGCGGTTGCATTGACTAAACCAATGACACCAGCTTTTGAGGTCGCATAGTTGGTTTGGCCCAAGTTGCCAGCGATACCTGAGATTGAAGACACACAGACGATACGTGCAGCATCTTTTAATACATCGTTATCTAGTAAATAACGGTTGAGCTTAGCGATACTGCCCAAATTGATATTGAGCACCATATCCCACTGTTTATCATCCATATTTGCTAATGTTTTATCGCGTGTGATACCAGCATTATGAATCACTGAATCCAAACCACCCCGTTTTTGTGCAGCTTCTGCGATTTCTTTACCAGCATCAGCACTGGTAATATCCACTGTCAAAGCCGAACCACTAATTTCACTTGCCACTTTCTGCAAGTCAGCTTGCTGCTGTGGTACATCTAAACAAATAACATGCGCCCCTTCACGAGCCAATACACGGGCAATTGCTTCACCAATACCGCGACTTGCGCCAGTGACAAGCATGGTTTTGCCACCTAATGGTTGGTTCCAATCGACATCGACCTTGGAACCATTACTGACACGTACGACCTGTCCTGACACATAAGCTGAACGCGCTGACGTGAAAAAACGTAGCGTTGAGTCTAAATTCTGCTCTGCGCCTGCTTCAACATAGATAAGCTGTGCGGTAATACCACGTTTAAACTCTTTACCAACTGATTTTACAAAACCTTCAAGGGCACGCTGCGCCAATGCGGCTTCGATATCAGTCAACGCTTCTGGTGGACGACCAATGACGATCACTCGACCTGATTTTTCGACACGGCGCGCAACGCTATGAAAGAACTCGTACACTTGTTTGAGCTCTTCAGCATTGCTAATATTGCTGGCATCAAACAATAAGACTTTAAACTTATCATCACTGCCAGTATTGGCTTTGGCTTTGACGCCTGCATCCGACAGGGTATCTTTTACGTCATCACCACTATTTACAAAGATTTCCGTATGCAGCTCTGACAAAATACGCGCCACTGACGCACTAACTGCGTTATCGCCACCATTAGCACGACCAACCAGCACGCTGCCACGTACCAAAGGTTGACCACTATCAAAACGGTCAAGATCTACTGGCATCGGTAAACCTAAATTCTTTGCGACCTTTTTACCAATAGACGACTGAACAAAATCACCATAACGGTCTGACATAATATAATCCTTTAATTGATGAGTAAGATAATAGTAAACAAGAATAAAATGTATCTATGATGAAATGCGCGCTATTAAAGTGCATTGATTATAAAAACTACCTGTATAAAGCGACATTAACATCATCATTTATAAATAATAAGTACTTATTAAATAGGTTAGAAACGGTCTTAACTATACACATTCATACCGAATAAGTCCAAAAACCACTAATGTCCATAGCAATATGTAGACAAGCCAGTATACAAGATGGTCTATTTTTCTGCCGTTAAAGGATTTTAGTTTGTGCTAAACTAAGACCTATAAGTTATAGCAAATCCATTTATCGATAACAATATATTATCAAACCTACGATTATGCAATGCTTTTAATCAGTACTAGCCAGTTTATAAAGCTTGTATTTATCCTTGTAAACACTGCAATATCTACGGTTAAGCGTCACATCGTTTGCTAAAGATATACAGTAAGGTTATAAAAAGCGTCTTATGCTGTATGACAATAATGTGTAATATATATCGCAATAAATGGTAATACGTATCTAAAGTATTTTAGTTGTTTTTAGAATAAAGACTTCTATTATTTAAATCTTTTTTTGATAACTTCCCTTTTCTATTTCTACCCATATTTTTTAAGGATAATATTATGAGTAACAAAAGCAATCACCCAGATAGTCCTATTGTTGAGACCACCGTGGTAAAAGCCAGTGATACTAAGAGCACTGATACTGCTGTAAAATCAGACACCACTGATGCTAAAAAAACAGATGCCAAAGCAGCAGAACCAAAAGCTGATAGCGCTAAAAAAGAAACCGTAGCAAAAGATAGTAAAACCACTGCTACGAAAGAGGATAACGCAGCTAAAGAAAGTGCAGCAAAAGGTAACAGCGATAAAAAAGAAGCGCCTAAAAAGGCTGACGCGACTCCTGCTAAGAAAACAAATACTGTGGCTAAAAAAGCAAGTACGACTAAGCTTAGCTCAGGTCAGAACCGTGTGGCTATCCTAGGTGGCAACCGTATCCCATTTGCTCGCTCAAACGGCTCATATGCTGATGTTAGCAACACGGATATGCTCACTGCTGCGTTAGATGGTTTGGTCGAGCGTTTTAACTTACAAGATGAAAAAATCGGTGAAGTCGTTGCTGGTGCAGTTATGAAACTGAGCCGCGATATCAACTTGACTCGTGAAGCGACATTAAATACTGCACTTAACCCACATACCCCAACGTATGATATCTCACAAGCTTGTGGTACTGGCTTGCAAGCGACGTTTGCTTCTGCCAATAAAATCGCGCTTGGTATCATCGATTCAGCCATTACTGGCGGTGTTGATACTACTTCTGATGCGCCTATCGCAGTCGGCGATGGCTTACGTAAAGTATTGATTAAATTGGGCGCAGCTAAAGACAATAAACAACGCCTAAAAGCATTGATGGGTCTAAACCCGAAAGATTTACTTGATACGCCGCAAAATGGTGAGCCACGTACTGGTTTATCCATGGGCGACCATCAAGCGATCACTACGCTTGAATGGAACATCAGCCGTGAAGCGCAAGATGAGCTTGCCTTCAATAGTCATCAAAACCTAGCACGCGCTTATGACGAAGGCTTCTTTGATGATTTAATTACCCCATATAAAGGTCTGACCCGCGATAACAACTTGCGTCCAGATACCACTTTAGAGAAGCTAGCTAAGCTCAAGCCTGTTTTTGGTAAGAAGAATGCTAAGCCAACCATGACTGCTGCTAACTCTACCCCATTGACTGATGGTGCATCTTGTATCCTATTGGGTACTGATGAGTGGGCGGCAGCACATGGTCTAAAACCATTGGCTTATATCGTCCATCAAGAAACAGCGGCTGTTGATTTCATCGGTAAATCTGGTGATACAGAAGGCTTGCTCATGGCACCGGCCTATGCCGTACCGCGTATGCTTGAGCGTGCTGGTTTGACGCTACAAGATTTCGATTTTTATGAAATCCATGAAGCTTTTGCTTCACAAGTATTATCAACGCTTGCTGCATGGGAAGACGAGAAGTTCTGTGAAGAGCGTCTAGGTCTTGACGCGCCATTAGGCTCTATCGATCGTAGTAAGCTAAACGTCAACGGCTCATCACTTGCTGCAGGTCATCCATTTGCTGCAACCGGTGGTCGTATCCTAGCCACTGCTGCCAAACTATTAGATCAAAAAGGCTCAGGTCGTGCGCTTATCTCTATTTGCGCCGCTGGCGGTCAAGGTGTGACCTGTATCCTAGAAAAATAGTGATATGTAAATACAACGTGTAAGACTGATTCAGTTTTAAAAATACCCTTTAATCTATTGATTAGAGGGTATTTTTTTATCTAAATAAATATTGGCTACTTTATTAACACAATAATGAAGCCTTCTCTACTCATAGAATTGAGCGTGCTATGCTAAAGTAAAGATGGGTATAAAACAGAATAAAAATATTTGTCAAAACAACACTTGTATCGACGTAGTTTTGGATTTAATGGACTATAAGATAGTAACGGCATAATAAAAATATTTATCAGGAGCGCATCATGGGTAAAAAACCCTTAATAATTGACCCGACATCTTTAACCGAGCAAGAACGCAGTAAATTAACCACACCTGAGCAAGTGACATTCATAGAGCGTATGGATAAAGATCTTTTGAACGATGAGTTAAAACGCAAGATGCATCAAGACTTAATTGACAGTTACGATGAAGAGCTTGAGAATGAAATAGACGATTATGTACGCGATTTCCGGTTTGATGGTCGCGAGATGAGTGAGCAAGAGCGGTTAGATCGACGTACCTACTTTCAAGAGCTGGTACGTTTACAACGTGAGCTGATTAAACTGCAAGATTGGGTCGTTGATCGCGGTGAGCGCATTGTGGTGATATTCGAAGGACGTGATTCTGCGGGTAAAGGTGGGGCGATTAAACGTATCACCCAACGATTAAACCCCCGTGTTTGTCGAGTGGCTGCGCTACCCGCACCTACTGAACGTGAACAGTCACAGTGGTATTTTCAACGTTATGTGGCGCATTTACCTGCTGCAGGCGAGATTGTCTTATTCGATCGTAGCTGGTATAACCGCGTGGGCGTCGAGCGTGTCATGGGGTTTTGTACGGATGCGCAGTACGAAGAGTTTTTTCAATCAGTACCAGAGTTTGAGCGTATGCTGGTACGTTCGGGCATACGTTTGGTAAAATATTGGTTTTCAATTACTGATGATGAACAGCATTCTCGTTTTATGAGCCGGATTCATGACCCACTGAAACAGTGGAAGCTGTCAGCGATGGATTTGCAATCACGGCGACGCTGGGAAGATTATACAAAAGCAAAAGAGACGATGTTTGAGCGTACGCACATTCCTGAAGCGCCTTGGTGGGTGGTTGAGGGCAATAATAAAAAACGTGCAAGGCTCAATTGTATTGCCCATTTACTTGAGCAAATTCCTTATAAAGAAGTGCCACGCGATGAGGTGGAGCTACCTGATCGTAAGCGTGATGATGAATATTATCGCGAGCCTATTCCTGATGATATGTATGTGCCGCCGCGCTATTAATTATTAGCATTCACACTATCCAGAAAATATTGTGTCTCGTCCTAAAATAGATTGATAGTTTTTGCTAAGCCAGATACCCTGAGTATCTGGCTTTTTTGTATTAAGCAGGACATGAATAACCGTCATGTACCTCAGCAGGTGTTCTCATATTTAAA
>Ga0136557_1001202_pt1 | contig 17346 bp, 21 predicted proteins | sample AntRauTorckE6832_FD_104796 | JGI IMG/M metagenome (GOLD analysis project Ga0136557, IMG submission 104796) | Saline lake microbial communities from Rauer Islands, Antarctica - Metagenome Torckler E6 #832 | ecosystem: Environmental > Aquatic > Non-marine Saline and Alkaline > Saline | place...
ATTCACCAGCTTGAGCATGGCCTTCCAGCCGGCGAATCAGACAACAACGTGCGAGGCAGTGATCAGCGCAACGCAGCGGTCATGAGGTCACCGCTGAACGAAATGATGGGCATTGCAGCTCTGCAGTTCGGTTTTGTCGAAAACGCGGAAGGCGACTATCACCGACCGCTGATGGAGCCCGCCAGCAAGTCGTATCCGAAAACGCTGCGCCCGATGGCGATTATTCGACACACCCCAGATTCGGATCAAGAAGTTACACTGTTGGTAACCTGCAATGAGGCAAGAGACTCGGTAAAGGTTCAGTTCAATACACTGAACGAAGCTTTGCTGGCTACAGTCAATCGCCCCTTTGCGATTGCAATGGTGTGGCGCCTCTTGCCCCTGTTGCACGGTGACCGGGTTGATACGGTTATCGAAGGAAACAAGCTGGACTTCCCAAGCGCCATGGAGGGTGTCATTCATGAATACGACATTTCCACGGATGCGGTATCCGACCTGATCATTGCCCAATTCGGGGGTGCGATCCTCTGATTCAAGGTCAAACCTGTTCCCGGGGCCCGGCGCTCCGGGAATAATCACAAAGCGAGATAAACGAGAATGCGGCAAGGAGAGCATTTTGACTGAAGCAACCGGAATCAAAAAAGGCAACTCTCGAAGGAAACTTCGTTCTTTTTGCTTAGAGCACCTGCACAAGTGTATCTGGCGTCCCACATTCAAAACACTGTACTGGTTCCTTATCTGGGACGGTAAACGGCCAGCATTGGACTACTCAAAAACGGCAACCACTGGCTTCATAGCGGTTTTCGGAACATTCACCACCATTTCCATGGCATTTGGGTTCAGCAAAGTCGGCTTTGGCTGGACTCGAGACATTCTGGACTATTAGCTTTTTGGTGTTGGCGGCCTGGTGGTTATCAGCATCGGATTCCAGGTGCTTCGGGAACAAGCACTTTCGAGACGAACCCAGAAAGCGGAAGGGAAGGCGCAAAAAGCACAAAGAGACCTGGCGAAGAAGCAGCAGTCCGTGAAAAAACAGACGGAAAGCCTGGCCTCGATACTAAAAACCATGCCGCCAGCTCAGGCGCTATCCACGTTCACGGAGTCATTCAACGCTACGCTGTTCAACTGGCGATTTCGCCCCCAGGTGAGATCAAACGCCAGCCCGGGGGAAAAAGACGACGCAATTGATTTTTTTCAGGAGAACATTCGCTATTCACTGAATGCGATTGCACAACTGCTCATTCATTACGAACACAAACCGTTGGATACGGAGTGCTCTGCTTATCTCAGCGAATTTATATCGCTCAATGATATTGGAAAGAATAAGGCGCTTGAGCACCGAGTCAGGACGAAAATTAAGTTTGTTGACGATCGGAGCGACCCATTCCGAGGCCTGGTTGGTGTTTTACACGTCAATCCGACGATGTCCGCGCGGGCCAAGCCCGGCCAGCCAGAAGAGAGCGCCGGGGCCGCCGACCCACTGATCACCGATGAGTTCTTCCTGCCGGTGGCAGACTGTTCAGACGAAGATGAAAAAGCCCTGTCTTCCAGGGCAATCCCCATCGGGCCAAAGGCGTTTCAATTCGGCCAAACGCTGTATGAAAGCGTGCCGAGCGAAATAACGCAGAACCAAGCCTGGCGCTGGAATGTAACACCGAAGGTTACCAAGGAAATCATTGCCTATTTCGAGGGGCTCGAACACGGCCGCGCCGGAAGCGCCGTTGCGCAACGGTTAGATTGGGAAGTGAAATCAAGCGATGGGAATAAAGCAGACCCTTCAAAATGGCCCAAAATGGGCGTCGTGACTATTATGACAGAGCTTCCGACCGATCTGGATAATGCAGTGGTCAGCTCGTACTGGGATCTCGTGCAACCGATTGTCGAGTTGCAAAAAGATATGCTTTTAGAGATAGTGAGATTGCGCGCGTAGATTGGGTTTTCATCATCAAAGCCTCGACAATACTCGCCAAGGAGTAATTTTATGTCAGAACTGCTGAAGCAAATTGAAGAAGCCAACGAGACAAATCGCAATAATGTTCACTTTGCGATGGCTGAGTTCGCGCATAAGCTGACTCAGGAGGCCAACGGCATCCCGATGAAGCGAACCCGACACCAGAACCGGTACGTTGTTCGCAAGGACGGAAAAGCCGAAATCGTGGAGAACGTTGGTTAACCGGCACTCGAGAACCCGGCTTCCAGCCGGGTTTTTGCGTACCGGAACTCTCATTCACTCTTGACCTTAATAGGCTTAACGCCTATACTTGAAGGGCAATCGGGGTAACCGCCCCACCAAAACTCAAGCCAACCGGCGCACCCAGGAGAACACCGAATGAATACTGCAATCGAAAACCTGCAAACCGCTGATGTTTATACCGTCGATGGCAGCCCTTTTCTCAATATGTTTGAGCAAGAGGAGGACGACGCCATTCGCTTTTCGTGGACTGAAAATGATGAAGACTTCGAAGTTTGCATCTCAGGCGAAGCCACCGCAGCCGCGAGCTTCGATGAAAACGTGATCACCATGGAAGATGACGAAGGCTATACCGTCCATGTAGAACTGTTCAACCTGAACAAGTGCGTGGTGTTCAACCCCGCCCATGCTGCGGCCTATCTGGAAGTGATTGTTGGTCTCACCGCAGGCAACTACGTGACCAATTTCAAAATCAGTTTGCTTTTGACAGAAATGGTGAACGAGGTTTACACACCGTCTGAAGCCCGTATCTACAACCAGCGCGGTATACCGGATCAGGTAACAGCGATTCTCAAGCGCGGCCTTTCCAGGTGGCTGGACCTGTCACTGGTGAACGCGAGCGATCTGCACAATGTGGAAGACCTGCACAAATGTCTCGCCCATCCTGATAAAGCCATTTTCGCCTGCGTGGCTTACTGAGGGGGTTGTTATGAGCAATACACCGGTTTTTCGTTACACCCTGATTAAAAAGCAGCACAGCAGCGCCGTATACGGCCCCTGTGAGGTGTGTCACCGCGCCGCCAGCGATGTGTACCACCAGACCGAACAGCGTCGCTACACGCGCTCAGATGGCTCCGAGGGCTGGACGAACGCCAAATGCTCGGATAAATTCGGCCACCTTGAGTGTCTGAAGGCAATCCGTAGCGAAAGCGCAACCGCCAGCGTCAACATAGCTGCCTGACAGAAACGCTATTGCGTGGGGCTGATTCGTTTGCGGCCCCTCGTAAACTGACACCACCGAGGGTAAGACGATGGAAAATAACACTGGCATGGAAAGTCCCACGTTCTCAGTCGATAAGGGTTTGCTGGACACAATCAGCGGCCAACTTGAGCAAAAGGGCCACCCTTCGATCGCACGGGCATTTCTGGATCAGCACCCGGCTGAACTGGGCAACACTCACAGCGTACAAACGGGCGGGGGTTGCCAGGCGTATTTCGTCAACGTCAGCCTTTCGGCACACCAGAACATTCTGGTTGTCTGGACCAGCTCAGACGGTGGCGATCTGCCGGAAGGTGATGACTGGATGATTGGCCTGTATGAAGGCGAGGAAATTACCGAAGATGCTTTATCGCTGGTGTCGTCAGACGACTGACCCGCCAGCTCACAGGGTCACCGTGCGTTACGGTGGCCCACTTAACCATCAATGGAGGAATCCATGAGCAAGAAAAAAGCCGTACCCACACAAGAGAGCGCCGTTCGGCGTGATCTGCGCACCGTGAAGTACCGGATGCGCGTTGTTGAGAGCAAGGCGAAGTTCAAGCGCCATGCGAAACACAAAAACCGGATGGAGCCGTTCTCTAAGCTGGCTGCCTGAGTCACTTTAGAAAACGGCTTGTCCGGCAGTTATGTCGTTGACCTGCAATATACCGGTATTTGCCGGTTTTTTTATGCCTGTCACCTTGCTTTTAATAGGCTTAACGCCTATTATTATAGGTGTAATCGGGGCACCTGCCCCGCCAATAAAAGCCAACCGGCATAACCAGGAGAACGACACATGCATTACCTCTACACCGGCCAACTAATTGACGCAGCAAAACACGCTCAAGTGGATGGCGCCGACGAGCTGATTCAGGTCATCCAGCAAACACAAAGCAAATTGGCCGATCTGGTCGCAGAGCACCACGGCATCGCTCACGGCGTGACTTCTTTTGAAATGGGTGAGATAGGTTCCGGTTTCGGCCCGAAAGAAAAGGGCCAGAAGTGCCCCTGCGATTTCGCCGTCTACGATGACAGTTCAAATTGGGTCGATGACCCGGAAGAAGTTGAACCGCTCAAGCCTATGGTTGTGCTGTTTCAGTCTCAACTGGCTGAGTTTGTGCTGCCAACGCCCATCGCGTTTCGGTGCAACGCCAACGACGCCGATCACGCGGAAAACCTGTGCTTGTCCTATGAGTCAGCACCCATCGAGATTCTGTGGGTGACTGAAACCGACAGCGTAGAGGTTGCACTGGACTCTTACTGGCGCTACGACGAACCGCGTCCGGAAGTTGCCAAGCGTGGCTTGGCCGAACCTGCCGACAATGACAGCCAGAACTTTCCTTTCGATTTCCTTGACCAGTCTGATGGCCCTCTGGACGAGGCAACCGACTATCAACCCATCAACGGCAACGTAACCGCGTTCCCTCACGGCCTCTCTGTGCGCGTGAACGGCTATACTGACAACGCTTCCCAAGATGATATGGGTGAACTATTCCTGCTCATTCGACAAAACGGAGATTTGAAGCTGATTGTCTTTGCTGATGTGAATCAGGAAGAGCCAACGCACACGATTTCTCTGGAAACCGCGCGCAACCTGAATCGAGAAATCCTCCACGCGGTCTAAGACAACCACGAGTCCGGGCCACTGGAACGCATAGAACGCCCAACTAAACCGGCCAAGCGCCGGTTTTTTTGTGTCTCCCGACTTGATACTGATAGGCTTAACGCCTATACTGAAAAGGCAGAATCGGGAAGGCAACCGCCTTCTTAAACCAAGCCAAACGGCACACTCAGGAGAAAACACATGGGCAGAGCTCAATCCCCAAAAGACCTAATTCCGCTGATCACCACCATCGAGGACTACCCCATTCCGCTGACCGATCGGGAGGGCAACTTTGACGATTTGGAGCCTCTGAACCGCTTTTGGTTCAAGCAGCTAGATGACAAACACGCCCCGACTGTTGCCAGAGTCAAAAAGGTTCTGCGCAACCTGACCGATCAGTACAACCAGACCGATATACCAGCGTCCATCCCCGGTGATCCGCGCCTCTTCCAGACTGAAGAACTGTGCTTCATCGCCCACGGCATCAACCGCATTGGTCGCAATCAGCTTGGCATCCATGTGGAGTTTGAACTGGATACCGAGGACGCCACAGACGACGAACTTGCCGAACTGGTATCGGTTTGGCAGGAGCGCCTGATGCCACTGCTTCCCATCTACAACCACACCACCTTTTTTCTGGCGATGGGCAACATGACCTACAAGGATCGCCTGACGCTGAACGCCTTTACCCCACTGAGCAACGGCATAATCAAGGGCATCCAACTGGCCCCGGCCCGCAAGCAGCTAATGGTATCGCCCTACCACGCACAATCGCTGAATCCCGATCTTGAGTGGTGCGAAACGCTGGCGGAAATCGTGGAAGTGCTCATTCAGATGGGAATTCACGACCGTTTCGCCAATGACGCGGTTCTCACGGCCCGCAGCAAGACACGGAGCGCGGCGGCTTAACCGCCCGCTTTCCCCTGACTTCAGGAGACGACACATGAGCATTCAGCAGTTTCACGACACCGCCGACCAACTAATCGACAGGATTCACTCGTTCATAGAGGCCAACCTCGATAATTCCTGGGAGAACAACCTGACGGAGGCGAGGAATGCCCTCTGCCAACTGTCAGCCACGTTCAATGGGGTCACTAAAGACGACCTGACTGACCCTGAATCTGATCATCAGCGGGTCTTTCTGGAACTGGACCGAGCCACAGCGGAGGCACTGATTGAGGCAATCAACATTGCCACCGAATCACCCCGACTGTCCGATCAGGTTGTTGAGCGGGCGCAGGAAGTCACTACTCGGATTACCGATGCACTGGTCGGCTAACCTGCCAGGAAAACACAAACTCACTGACAAGGGCGCATATCGCGCCCTTTTTTGTGCCTGAACGCCCGCTATCAGCTTGATTTCAATAGGCGTAAAGCCTATACTTGTAAGTGTAAGTCGGGCACTCGCCCACCTAAAAATCAAAGCCAACCGGCAACCCAAGGAGACACAGCATGGCACTAGGTCGAACCACGATCGCTGCACTTGAAGCGGCAGGCTGGGAGCCAAGAAAAGAGCTTTCACAAGGCGCGATGGATGAGCTTGAGAATGCGGCTCAAACCGCTATCTCATTGTTCAGCGCAGTCAACGAAATTTACGAAGCCTTTTATCAGCCCGAAACCGAACGCTGGATGCTGATAACAGATGGCGGCTCAACGTTTAAGGTAAACGCTCCCGGCTTGTTGATTGCCAGCCCGAACCCTCACCGTCTGGACACCCAGAACCCCACTTATCGCGAAGCCACCATGATTTTCACCATCGGTCTGGATGATAAGACCGTTGGGAACTGGATCGCCTGGGTTGGCGCCCAGAACAACTACCCACAACGCCGCCCCGATATGGGCTTCGATTACGTCAGCTAACGCCCTCTAAACCTACTTAATGGATGGGCTGGCGGAGTAATCGCAGCCCATCCCGGAGATACCCATGACCGTACTCACCGCACAACTCGAAACCTGCTCATTGCAGATTTGCCTCGGCGGACAAGACATTCCGATGACCGATCGCCGCTTTCTTTTAATCCCCATATCTGGTTGCGATACCAATGTCGTCGCCGACCAGAACCTTCACCTCGGCCAGCTTCATGTTTCCGATTTCGGAGCCGAGAACAGTTGGCCCGAGGGCACGCATCAGATCATTGCCCACCTCGATGTGGGCGAAAGTGTGTGTCAGAACGATGGAATAGCCCAGCAACAGGTTATCGTAAGGGTTATCTAAAACAGACCTCAGCAGGATGAGCAATATGAGTGAAGCACCTACTCGATCTGGAAAGAACTCTGTACGCATGGGGCATGAGCGAGAATTACGGAATCGACGTTGATGAAGAACCCGAACGCGGCCCCTCACCCGGCTAAACGGCCAAGCCCCTCCATTGAAAACGGCGGGGCGCCAATGTTCAGGAGGGCAACGCCCGACTGAGCATAAACGCCAAGGGGCAAAGCCCCGCCCGATACCAACTGCGATGGTTCGGTGGAATCTCAAAGGTTCAGTCATCGGGAGGTCTTTTGCCAAGCTCCCTGTTCAAAGAAATCAGTTGAGGCTTTTTGTACGATGCACCACCCATTCAATGAAGATCTTAAAGAAACGCTGGATAGTATGTCGGCCTACAACTTCCTGCCGGAAGGTACGTGGATGGAAGGTGGTTGTACGCTATTGGCAATGTCTCTACAAAGACTGGTACCTGACAGTGAGCTTTATTCTGTTGGCCGTCTGGATGGCGGGATACCTGACCATACCATCCTCAAGGTGACCATTGCCGGGGAGCAGTTATTTATTGATTACGATGGCCTGCACAGTGAATCCGAGATGCTGGACAAGGTATTCGAAGAATGGGCGCTTGACGGGGTAACGATTGCCCCTGCCAGCATGGAGCTGCTGGTCGATGCCGGGATGCTTGCATTCACCGAGTCCGCGCCTGCCCTGGCAAACCTGATTGCCAAGAGAATTGGCATCATTGACTTAGATCGGCTGAACCCTGAATGGGGTGAACCTGCATCTATTTCCCCAGCATTATCATAGATAAGGAAAACCTATGAAAATTATCAACGTCATCAAATGCTATTTGTAAGGCGGTTGCATTCGAACCGGTTCCGCTAAGTAGGGTTCAGCCGATCTGGGGGGGTTGATGCAGTGATAATCTGGAACAAGGCTTTCAATTCTTGTTTCGGAGATCCATAAACATGGGCTTGTTCTCTTTCACACGCGCCGAAGATGGCAAAAGCATTCCTGCCGCCAGCAGCGGATTACCAACGCAAACGCATTATCTCATCCAGCCAAACGGTCAACCGCCCATCGCTGAACATGCCTATCAAGGCAACGGCTTCTTTGGTGGCGTTGATGTTTTCGAGTGGTTGGCACAAGCCAACGCTAAAGCCATGAACTTCAATCTTGAGGCATTCCACCCACTGATGATCCGGGATATTGGCATTACGCTGGATAGAGGTGATGTGTTTGAAGATACCCGCAATGGAAATTTATTGTGGCCTGGCAAACGAAATCCGATTGCCGGTAAATCTGAGCAGTGCTTCACCGGTTTCGACCAATACACCCACGAACTCGGCGGTACCCCGAATGATCTTATTGATAAGGGCATCCTGGTACCGAAGCCTGCCAGGGAAGCATTGAATCTGCCCTACCCGATAAAATTATCCGCATATCGCGCTGCAGTTTATGAAGATTTGCCGGCGTCAGGTGATTGCCCCTATCAAGGCCACAGTTTCCCGGCCGACGATCCAGAGGCGTTTCGTGAGGTGACCGGATTCAATGTAGATCAGGTATTTCCGGAAATTGATCCAGCCCTGAAAAGATCTCTTGAAGATGAGCGCCGAATGAACGGTGAATTTGACAATTACGATGAAGACGACCTCGATGATGAAAGGCCATCCGGTCCATCCCCTGGTTGAGCAAATTGGCGGCTTTGTCGCCAGCTACTCTCCGCCTTCTGGATTCCAAGGTGTAAATTTTCGTCAAAATTTGACCCAACAACTGTTAGCGCCTAAAAAGTCTGTAATAGTTGGTTAATAAGTGAAGCAAAAGACGACATAACTGATGTGAGTTTTTGGACAAGGTTAATGGAATTACAGGGAATGAAACGTGAACACGGACAGATTTATCAGTTTAAACCGCACCAGCAAATTTCGAGAGAACTGGATGCAGCAGTACGCACGATACAAACGCTAGACCTGAGCAAAACCAATCGTCAGGGTTTGTCGTCACTGGTAACGCTGGTGTTTGCCCCACTCGATAACTCCATAGCCACAACGCGGTTGCAGTCCAGTTTATTCGGTACCATCTGCCTTATTTTGCACCTTGAATGCGTTGCAGTTTTCCCAAGGGGCGCCAAAAAGACGTTCCGGTTACTCAATCCTTACACGGTATCGGTCACGTCTGCAGAAAACGGCCCTCAGTTCCCTGTATTCACAGAATCAATGAACTTTTTCCATGCAACGTTCGGGACGCTCAAGCCAAAGCCGCTGGCTAACCTGAACATGGACGCAATGTTCAGCGAGCTTATCGACGATTGCTCGGTCGGCTGGGTCCGGTCCTCCTTCTGCCAATTAAATGAATTCTCAGGCAAATCAGTGGATGAATTCATGGAACAAATTGGTAACCGGAACGCCAATGCAATGGCTCGCATCCTCCTGCATGAATTAAGCCGGATCAATTCACTGTAAACGCAAAAACCTGAGTTTTTTCAAGACAATCGTGGTTCGCGCCGCTCACTGCGGTATGTAGCTGATAGTGTCACTGAAGGAATACCAAAACTGACACAACCACGGAGTAGTACCATGAAAAAACTCGTTGCCGCCGCAATCCTTCCTGTCCTTATGACTGGCTGTGCCAGTATTATTAAAGGCAATTCGGACGAAGTAACTATCAATTCCCTGGAACAGGGAACAACCCTATACGTTAATGGCGCGGCACGCGGCAAAGACTCTGCATTTGTCACCCTAGATAAAGGCAAAAAGCACACCATTACGGCGAAAAAAGACGGCTGCTCTCCGGTAACTGCGCAGACCGGCGAATCCTTTGACCCGACGACCCTGCTGGGTATTTTCATCGATTGGGGTATCTTCACAATCCCAACTGACCTGATCTCGGGTGCGGCATGGAAAATCCAGCCAACCAGCTACACCGTTACGCCGATCTGTGACGATGAAGGACTGGCAGAGGCTCCGCTGATTTTCCGCAGCAACGGTTAATCCGTATTCGGAAATAAAACGCCGGTCATCGAAAGATGGCCGGTTTTTTTACGCCTGAATAAAACCATTCCTCGCAAGACAAACACATGGCACCGCCGTATACATTGTTATGCAGATTGTTCTATTCAAAAGGGATTTGAGATTACAGGACTCAGTGCCGCTGTTTCTCTCGATGAAAGAGTTCCGGCGCTCTGGTGCTGTGCTTCCCCTGTATATCCATGAGCCCTCCCTGATTCAACAACCCGATGTGGCCCGCCAGCATCAATGCGTTATCCATGAAACTCTGGATGAAATGGCCGCAGACATACAGAGCATCGGCGGTAAATTGCTTGAGCAGTGTGGAGAGGCGGTACAGGTGCTTGAAGGCATTCATGCCCGCCAGCCCATCACCAAAATATGGACGCACCGAGAAACCACCCAGAGCAGTCAGTATGCGAGAGATGCCCGCGTCCGTGCATGGTGTCGCACCCAGGGAATAGAATTGCACGAAATTGCTCAGGATGGCGTTGCCCGAGGCAGCGAATCCAGAGAAACATTCCCTGACTACTTTACCCGCGCTGTGCAGAATCCGATTCGTGACCCGATGGGCAAGGATTTATCCGAACGGTTTGCCGATCTGCCTGTTCCATGCGTTGACCGTATTGATGTACCACTGGCCGCTGGAAAAGATAAACCTGGTCGGCACAGAGGTGGACGAAAAGCCGCAATGACGCTGATGGATAATTTCTTCCAGATTCGATTCATTCAGGCGTACCCATCAAACATTTCCTCGCCTAATTCTGCGTGGGATGGAGCTTCGCGCCTCTCCACTTACCTCGCCTATGGGATTATTTCAGACCGCGAGATTTTCCAGCGGGTTGACCGACTGGTGAGTGTTGCACACGGCCAGATGAGTAAGGTCCAATTTGATAAGTTCCAGTCATCGGCTCGCTTCTACCTCGATCGGCTTGGCTGGCGGCGGAATTACCTGCAAACCTTTGAAGATAAGCCCCACCTGGAAACCGAGTGCATGCTGCCAGAATTTGAAGGTATGCGGTCTGCCGATTATGACCAGGAAGCCTTTGAACGATGGAAGCAGGGGCGCACCGGATTTCCTTACATCGATGCTGCCATGAGATGCCTTGATCACACCGGCTGGCAAAATATGAGACTTCGCGCCACCGTGGTCAGCTTCGCCACGATGAATCTCTGGATACCCACTACTGATGTTGCCCGTTTCCTGGCCCGCCAGTACGTCGATTACAGCCCCGGAATTCACCACACTATCCACCAAATTATCGCTGGCACAACCTCTTTTGAATCCATGATGGTCTATAACCCTGTAAAACAGGGTGAACATGACCCGCAGGGCCATTTTGTTCGTCGTTGGGTGCCGGAACTGTCTGACTTGAAGGCTCCCGCTCTACACGAACCGGCGATGGCCGAGGGGCATTGCTCAGACAAGGCAAAGGCCGAGGGTTATTCGCCTTATCCGCCAGCGGTAGTTGATCATAAAGCTACGGCGAAGTTTGCAAGAGAACAGATCAACCGCGCCCGTATGAAAGGCGATAAAAAAAACAGTTTCGAGCAAAGAGAAAATTCAAATGATACGCCACGAAGGGTGCAGCAGAGCCTTTTCTAGCTCTCTTATCAGAAAACTTTAATTGTCATAACGACCACTTTAATGTGTAATTCCACTTGACCGCAATAGGCTTTACGCCTATACTAACAAGTAAGAAATCAGGGCAGGCAACCGCCGCCTCAATAGCAAAGCCAAACGGCAATCCAAGGAGAAAGTAACATGAGCGCAGCAGAAGCTATCGCCACCGAGAACACCCAAGCCACCGAAGCACCGGCCCAGGTTAAACAGGCCGCACACATTATTCCACGCGACCGCATCCATAAGATCGAAGGCCACAACCCACGCCGGATTCGTTCAGCCAAGAAGCGCGACGAAATGCGAGAGTCCATTCGTGCCAAAGGTGTTCTACAGCCTGTTCTGGTTCGCCCTCACCCTACACTCGAAAAGCAGTTCCAGTTGGTAGCCGGTGAAACTCGCTACGATCTGTCCGGCGAGTGCAATCAAGACCGCATCCCTGCCCTGATTCGCAACATCAGTGACGAAGAACTGCTGTCCTACGCCTTTTCAGAGAACAACGACAGGGCAGCGATGTCCCCCTCAGATGAAGGTGAGGCAGCAAGGGCGCTGCTCATCCAGCATGACGGTGACAAAGACCTCGTATGCAAGGAACTCGGTTGGTCACGGTCTAAGCTCGACGGACGTATTCAGCTTACTCACTGCATCACCGAAGTACGTCAGGCATTGGCCGACGAGCAGATCAATATCAGCCACGCTGAAATCCTGTCCAGCTTGCGCGAATCTTCTCAGAAAAGCGCCCTCGGACTGGTGCTGAAAAAGGGACTGTCTGCTGACGAACTGCGCCAGCGTATCGAGGCTGCATCCCTGCAACTTGCTCTGGCATCGTTCGACACAACCGAGTGTGCGTCCTGCCAGCACAACTCGTCCACTCAGGCCAGCCTGTTCGACGCCTCAACCGGCGAAGGAAAGTGCTTGAACAAGGTCTGCTTCGAGGAAAAGACCGAAAAACACCTGCAAAAGACCAAAGACGATCTGAGCGAAACGTTCCACCGCGTGGAACTGAGCCGTGACGTTGCCAACGACACCACCGCCATTATCGCCACCTCAGGCCCCACTGGTGTGGGCGAGGAACAGTTTGCTGCGTGTGTGGAGTGTGAACACTACGGGGCCACCATCAATTCACAGGTAGGCAACCGCGCTCACGTTACCAAGAACGTCTGCTTCAACGTGGCCTGCAACAAGAAGATGGTTAAGGCGTATCAGGAAGCTATCGGCACTGATACCGCTCCTGCCGGTCAGGCGGCTGCAACTGGCGCGGCAAGCGAAACGGCCAAAACGGCCAAGAAGCAGAAGGCGGCTCCGAAGAAAGCAGCAACACCGGCTGCGGTAGTCTCCAAGCACCACAACGTCCATCGTGCGGCAGCGGCCAAGGCCATTGCCAACAATGAGCGCGACTGCCTGATTGTCAGCGTGATTTCGCTGATGGCCGACACAAGGGCAAAGCTGGCAAACCCGCCCGAAGGTCTTGGTCAGTAGCTTGCCAGTTCACTAACCGGCGAGAAACGTGCAGAAGCAGCCAAAATTCTGGATAAGCTGGAACTGAAAGAGCTTCAGGCCATGCAGCAGGAACTGGTCGCAACCGCTTTGCACGAATCCCGCAAGGGCGATGGCCAGGAAGGAAAGGACAGCTTCGGCTCACTGGCCGAGTGGTACAGCGCAACCCGCGAGTGTGATCTGACCGAGCAGTGGACTATGGATACCGAGTACCTGAACCACTTCACCAAGCCGGTCATCGGCCAACTACTGGCCGAGGCCAAGTTCGATGAAGCCTACGATAAGGCTAAAGGCGAGAACGCTTTCAAGAAGCTGATAAACGGCAAGAAGGGCGACATTCTCACTGCCGTTAAAGAGTCGAAGTTCGACTTCAAGGGATTCGTCCCTGCCAACATGAAGCTGTGAAGCCACGGAAGGGGCGATCTGCAACGGTCGCCCCGCCCCTGCAAACGAACCCCTTTGACCAGGGGGAACAAAACCCTGAAATTAAACCGGCCAAGTGCCGGTTTTTTTGTTTTGATAGCTTGACCAGTATAGGCTTAAAGCCTATACTTTGAGGTGTGAATTGGGTGGTAACCGCCGCCCCTAAAAACCAAGCCAAACGGCAACCCAAGGAGAACACCATGAATTTGTTGAACGCCATTTCCCCGATCATCAACAGCAAGACCGCCAAAGTCACTCTGGAAGTATCAGCCAACCCCAAGGCAGAGGGCCAACTGGTCGTGCTGGCGCGTCCCGTTACAGGGCCGGTATCTGACAAAGCCCCCGAAGAACTCAAGCAACTGTGCGCGGCACTGGCAACCCCGATCAAGGTGATTGGCACACCGGAGGACATTGAACAGGCACTCGCAGCCGCAGTCGCAGAGCAAACCGAGGCCCGCAACTCATGGGCCAGCCGTGCGGCCTCACTTGAAGCTCAGATCGCCGCTGGCGCACAGGCTGACCAAAAAGGTGCAGCGAAGGCACCCGCAACACCGGCACCAGCCAAAACACCGGCCACCGCTGCCAAAGAACAGGTAACCGCCGAGGCCACTTCCGCCGAAACCGCAGGCACCGCCGACGACGATGACTTTGGCGATCTGGTTTAACCCGCCAGCAACAACCGGCCTGCCCGATGGGTGGGCCTTTTTGTCTCTGCCAACCGGCAATCCAAGGAGAATCTCGATGAAACCAATGACTGATCTTGAATACGTCGACAATGAAGGTCTGCTCTGTCCGTATTGCGGCCATGACGAAGTAACGGGCGATAGCCCCCAGGTCGATGGAATGATGGTCACTCTGGACGTTACCTGCGAAAGCGGTGAGTGCAGAAAGCAGTGGAGCGACCGCTACGCTCTGGCCGGTTATGATGCACCTGAGAAAAACGCCAGCGAGGACTATGACGGACTGACCTGCTACCCAAGCCTCTACAGCTTCGCAAAACGGCTGAACGAGGCATGGGAGGAAAACGAGGGATTGGACTGGCAAGAAGCCGAGGACTTGGTATCCATGCTCCGTAAGACAGAGACAGACAACGGAGCAGCCAGTGAACTGGAAGTCTTGCGCTCTGAAATTCTGGCTTACTGTGACGACAATGAAGATTGGGACAGTGGCGAAGTAGCCCGTTGGCCGAATCTGATTATGATTGCCCTGGACGACAACAGCGCCGGATTGATGAAAGAGAACATCGATGACGGGTGCCAAGTGTTCGACCTGCGCCTATCCGGTAAAAAAGAATGGGTTGCCAGCTTCAATCAGGAAAACCTGGCGATCGTGTTTATCGGGCTTTACCAGTAACCGCCAGCCCCAAAAATAAACCGGCCATGTGCCGGTTTTTTTGTTCTGATGGCTTGACCATTGTAGGCTTAACGCCTATACTTTGAAGTGTGAATCGGGTGGCAACCGCCGCCCAAAACAAACGCCAAATGGCGACCCAAGGAGAAGCAACATGACCGCAGTAACCGTTAAGCTCAACCGCGTTTTCCGTATCGGCACAACTGATTTTACTGATCCAGATTCCGATCTAACTCCAGAGCAAGTGCTTGAGCACTACGCCGCTCAATATCCCTCACTGCGTCACGGCAAAGTTGAGGAAGTCGGTTCCGAGGGCGACCGGCTCGTTTTTGCACTCAAGCCGAGCGAGTTTAAGGCCAATGGATAACCAGACCGCCGCCGCACTGGACGAACTGGAAACGTGGGCCGATGAATCGGCCCACAAAACGGGCAACGAACCACAGGAAAACGCGCCATGCTTGGAACAGCATCAAATGAGCCACTTGAAATCACTGCTCAGGTCCGTGAAGGGCTCTCCGCTGCCGAATTCGGTGCTGCCCGCCCTACCCCGCTGAGTGCCTACACAAACACCGCTGTAGCGCGTCTTCCGCACCTTCCTTCGCGTTCTGACCTGCTGGCGGGCTTTGCTCGTCATCAGGACAGCGCGATCAAACCCACTCGCAAAGACCTGTTCACCACCGTCAAGCTGGCGGTAAAGGCCGGAATCATCAATCCGGCTCAGGTGAAATGGCTGGCGGATAACAAGGAGCAACCGGCCCATTTCTACAGGGCGGTTCAGAACCTTCTCGCTGACGTGTTCCCGCCTCAGACAGAAATGGTCAAGCAACAGGGTGTTTCGCTGCTGTCGCAGTGGCCGCTGCGCGAAATCACCAAGTTTGTGGCCGCGTGGATGCGCTACGACAACGATCTGGTTGACCATAACCTGATTTCACTGCTCTCCGACGCTAAAGCCAGCCTACAAAACCGCCCAGGCGAAATCGTCGTTAATGCCGATACGCTGAGCGAAACGATCACCGGATTTGTTCAGAACATTGTAAAGAAGCTGAACCAGTTTAATGCCGAGGCCGAACGCCAGGATTTCAACCCACTCTGCCCTGCCCGCTTTCTGGAAGTGGTAAGCGGTGAACACGTTCTGGCAATGGAAGCCTGTGATGTGATTGGCGTTGAACTGCCCAATGCGGTCAGTGAAGGTCAGGAGGAATACTGGACGCTCCTGAAATTAACGTTGAACCTGATTTCTAGTTACCTGCAACCGATGGCAATGCCGGAAGACCTTGAGGATATGTTCGGCATGCGCTTTGAAGAAGAAGAACATGACGTTTATACCGTCGATTACTACCTGCAAGAGAACAAGCTGGAAGATACCCCTGAGAACGTTGAGAAGGCGCTAGAAGCCTGCGCTAAAGAAATCTCTATGGCCGGTAGCCATGAGGAAATAGAAGGATTCAGGGCGCAGATTGACGACACCAAAACAATCGTTGCCGAATGGAGGTCCCCAGAAGTCAGCATCGAGAAGCTGGCCGAGCTTATTGAAACACTGCCCACGGCACAGACACAGACCGAGACAGAGATCGCCTCTCTGGCTTCCGATCTGCTGCACATTCTGACCAACGACATTTGTGAAGGTCAGTTCCATGAACTCTCCTGTGATCTGGCGTTTCCGTTTCTGCACTCCGTTGTGTTCCGCGAAATCGACTACCCGGTTCAGGAACAGGCACAGATGTTTTTTGAACACGTAATGAACGGCGGCTGTGAAGAAGATGGATTCAATCTGTTCGACTGGTCGGTACAGCCTCAAGCCCTGGTGGAAGCCTCCAAGCGCCTGTCCTTCGCCACCCAACTGATGATTCGCATAGTGCGCCTTAACGACATTGAATGATCGGCACGTTCTTCTTGACCTGTATAGGCTTAACGCCTATACTGAGTGGTAAGAAATCGGGGTAACCACCCCGCCAAAAATGCGCCACTCGGCCACCCAAGGAGAACGACCGATGAATCAAGAAAACAGCCAACCCTCTGTCCATTCCCTCGCACTGGTTGTCCATAGCGCCAACCTCGGCTCCGATCAAACCCTGAGCGTTGTCGCACACGATGTTCACCACCAGGACAGAAAATCCATGCTTGGCCCAGGTCGGGTGTTCTCCACGCGGGACAAACAGGAACTCCTGGGCCTGCTGTCGGGCAACCTGAATATGTCTCTGGAAATGCTGGACGAGCGCTGTTTAGCCGCTTCGCAAGAAACGATCATGTGGTTCAAGCCACGCGGGAAACAGTTGGTCAACGTCCAAGGCACCGAACTGGAAGTCCCTCTGCCCTCGCTGATCTTCCTTTTGCATCAACGCCAGCTTCATATCGTCGCCTATAAAGGCAACCGCCGCCCTGACCCCGACACCAAACTGCTGGCCTGCGGTCTGCCCAATGTGAGCCGGAACGGAAGCTGGTGCAGCGGTGGCAACGCCATGCCAGCC
>Ga0136557_1001204_pt1 | contig 17329 bp, 19 predicted proteins | sample AntRauTorckE6832_FD_104796 | JGI IMG/M metagenome (GOLD analysis project Ga0136557, IMG submission 104796) | Saline lake microbial communities from Rauer Islands, Antarctica - Metagenome Torckler E6 #832 | ecosystem: Environmental > Aquatic > Non-marine Saline and Alkaline > Saline | place...
AAAATGACTCCAGATGAGTTTTACTATGACCAGCTACCACAACAAAATAAGGTAGCTTAACTAGAGCAGAGTATCACTTATAAATAAGCTTTTAGTTGTTCAAACATGTGGGACCACCTCTAATCGAAGATGCTCAGCGAGTGTCTTTGACTGAGGTTCCTTACGATGAATGGGGTGGATTTCAGATTGCTAAAACTGTGGATGATGCCGGATATACCTCAATCAAGATGCCCAAAACTACAAAGACATTCTCACCAGCAATGAAGGAGCTAGAAGCTGCTATTGCTGCAGGTCGTTTTCATCATGATGGAAATCCAATTCTTAGTTGGATGATCGGCAACGTTATTTCTAAAACAGGAAAAAATGAAACCGAGTTCCCAGATAAGGAAAAGAAGTTTAAGAAAATCGATGGTGCTGTAGCGTTATTAATGGGCATCAGTCGGGCAATGGTGCTTGCAGGGGAACCTACAGGTGATGAATTTTATGATGATCCAATTATGGTAGGTGTTGAATGAGTACAAAGAAGCCGGGTCGGTTTGCTCAAGCAGCTTTGCGCTTCCTTGGGCTTGATGGGCATCTGAGTCTGGAGCCTGAATTATTAAGGGCATTATTGGCCACATCGAGTGGTAAGCATGTAACTGTAGATTCGGCGCTTCAATTGAGCGCCGTTTTTTCATGTGTGAGTTTGATTTCAGAAACAGTATCAACGCTGCCTCTTAAGATTTATCAGCGAAAAGCGGACGGTAGCCGGGATGTTGCAGTTAAGCATCCGCTCTACAATCTTTTGTGCCGGTCACCAAACTATGAAATGACGCCAAGCCGGTTCATGCTGATGATTGTGGCCAGTATCTGCCTATGGGGAAATTCATACATTGAAATTATTCGCAGTGCATCAGGCCGGATTATTTCATTGAATCCATTGCTACCCCAAAACATGGTGGTGACCAGAAACAAGACCAATGGAATGCTGAAATACACTTACACAGAAAGTGGTGCTAAGCGTGAAATCACTGAAAAAAACATGATGCATGTTCGTGGTTTTGGTATCGATGGGGTGATGGGCTTATTTAAGGTCCAGAAAGCGCGTGAAACCATTGGGGCTGCACAGGCTGCTGAAGAAGCCGCAGCAAAGTTCTTTGAAAACGGTTTGCAAACATCAGGTCTTTTATCTGCCCAGGGGAAATTAACGCCGGATCAGCGTGATTCACTTAGAGACAATATGAAGAAATTCATGGGATCCAAGAATGCCGGAAAAATGATGGTGCTTGAAAATGGTATGCAATACCACGGTATCACTATGAATCCTGAAGCAGCTCAGATGTTAGAAACTCGGACATTTGAAATTGAGGAAATTTGCCGCTGGTTCCGGGTGCCACCATTCATGGTTGGGCATTTAGATAAGCAAAGTTCATGGGCCTCCAGTGTTGAAGGCATGAACATGCAATTCCTAACCAATACCTTGCGTCCATTACTGGTCAATATTGAGCAGGAAATTTCACGGTGCCTGATTGGTGCTGCAGAGTTTGAAACCTATTACGTTGAGTTTGGTGTGGAAGGCTTATTGCGGGCAGATTCAAAAGGCCGTGCTGAATATTATGCATCTGCACTCAACAATGGTTGGTATAACCGAAATGAGGTCAGACGCAAAGAAAACGAAGCGCCTATTGCAGGTGGGGAAATTTATACAATTCAATCGGCATTAATTCCGCTTGATCAAGTAGGGACCAATTACAAAGGTGATAATAATGAGCAAACGAAACCTGCTGCCAGTCGCTAATTTTAATGCAAAAGAAAAAGGTGGTGTTTCGCCGTTAGCTTTTGATCGTTGGAATCCTGCAATTAAAGCATCAGATGAAAATGACAACACGATTGGTATTTATGATCCGATTGGTTATGACTACTGGGATGATTCTGGTGTGACTGCTAAGCGGATCAGTGCGGCATTGCGTTCACTTGATGGTGCTGATGTTGTAGTCAATATCAATTCACCGGGTGGTGATGTATTTGAAGGTCTGGCTATTTATAACCTGCTTCGCGAATACAAAGGTCATGTGACTGTACGTGTTTTAGGGGTGGCAGCTTCAGCAGCATCATTTATTGCCATGGCTGCTGATGAGATTCAGATTGCCCGTGCTGGTTTCTTTATGATTCACAATGCCTGGACCGGACTTTGGGGGAATCGCAACGACTTGCGTGAAACTGCAGATTTCCTTGAGCAGATCGATGACACGATTGCTGATATTTACCATGTGAAATCTGGTCTTAGCATGGATGAGCTTAAAGCCGATATGGATAAAGAGCGATGGATCAATGGGCGTGATGCTATTGATAGTGGCTTTGCCGATGCCTTCCTGCCATCTGATGTGGTTGTTGAAGATACAAAGAACTTCACTAAAGAAAAAGTCGCTGCCCATAAAGCAGATATCTTGCTTGCCAAAGCGGGAATGTCTCGAAGCTCACGACGGGAACTTATTCAAGATTTAAAGGGTACGCCTGGCGCTACCAACCAAGCTACGCCAAGCGCTAGCAATGATGTACTCGAAAGTGTTCTTCAAAGTATGCGTAACGCTACCGAGAAATTCAGCACTTAAACCTAATACCAATTTTTATGACCGCCTATATGGCGGTTTTCTTATTTGTGAGAGATGAAAAATCATGACTGATCAAACTAAAGACCAAGCTGCAGCGGCACTTAAAGAAGTAAATAATCAACTTAAAGCGCTTACTGAAAAAGTTCAACCACTGGCTGAAAATGCTTTAAATGAAGCGAAAAAAGCCAATGATCTATCTGCTGAAACCAAAGAAACAGTAGATAAAGCGCTGACTGATCTAAACAACTTGCGCCAAGCCCAGAATGACCTACAGGTGAAGTTGGGTGAAGCTGAGCAATTATTTGCACGTGGTGGCACTGGTAATCCAGGTGCACAAGTGGATGCTCGTGCAGGTGATCTTGCTGTAAAAGATGAGCAGATTATTTCATTTGCAAGCAATGCAACTTCTGGAAAACGTATCAGTGTAGCTGTTCCCCGTAATGCACTGACATCATTTGCAGTAAACCCTGTTGATGGTTCGACTCGTATTGTGACTGCGCCAAATCAGCGCGTGACCATCCGTGACCTATTAGCTCCAGGTCAAACGGCCAGTAATGCGATTGCTTACTTACGTGAAACTGGATTTACTAATAACGCTGCACCAGTAGCTGAAAACACCACCAAGCCATATTCAGAATTAACATTCGAAGAAGTGCTGGAAGGTGTGAAAACGATTGCTCACATGCTGAAAGCATCTAAGCAGATCCTTGATGACTTACCTCAGTTACAAAGCTTTATCAATGGTCGTTTGCTTAATGGCCTTAAGCGTGTTGAAGATGCGCAACTGTTATTTGGTTCAGGCACTGGTAACAACCTGCATGGTATTTATACTCAGGCAACCGCCTATTCAGCTCCAATTACGATTGCATCACCGACTCGCGTAGATACTATGCGTTTGGCCATGCTGCAAGCTGCTTTGGCGGATGTGTTTGCAACAGGTCATGTGCTACACATGCATGATTGGACTGCAATTGAATTACTGAAAGACACTACCGGTGCATACTTGTTTACCAACCCGTTCTCACCTAATACGCCAAGTCTTTGGGGGTTGCCTGTTGCTGAAACCAATCATGCAGCAATGGCTAGTAAATTTTTGACTGGTAGCTTTGCTGAGGCTGCTCAAATCTTTGACCGTGAAGATGCAAACGTAGTGATCTCAACCGAAAATGCTGATGACTTTGAAAAGAACATGATCTCTGTTCGTTGTGAAGAGCGTCTGGCATTGGCTGTGTATCGCCCAGAAGCATTCGTAAAAGGTGAATTTCCAGCTTAATTAAAATCCCGAAGGGGCCAGTCGGCCCTTTCACCTTGGAGTTTAGAACATGAAAATTAAATTCTTAGATGCTGCAATGCTTGGAAATAAGGTTTACGTCAAAGGTGATGAGGCCGAGATTCCAGATATTACGGCCGGTGAACTCATCAAGAAAAAATTAGCGATTGATCCTGAACAGGCGGCAGCTGATAAAGCCAAAGCTGATGCGGAAAAGAAAGCCAAAGCTGCAGCCGATAAAGAGACCAAGGCCAAAGCGGACGCAGAAGCTAAGGCAAAAGCCGAGGCTGAGGCGAAAGCTGAAGAGGAAAAGTTAAAGGCAGAAGAAGAGGCTAAGGCCAAAGCTGCTGCAGAAGAAAAAGCTAAAGAAACTAAAACAAAGTAAGGTCATATCATGCCAGTTATTAACATTGAAAAAGCTATGGTTCATTTGCGAGTAGATGAAGATACTGGCGGTGATGTCCTAGCTAAGTTGAATTCGGCAGAAGATAAAACGGCTCAATATTTGAACCGCTTTTTTTATGCCACTTCAGCTGCATGGACAGAGGCGATTTCTCTCACTTTGGACCAGCTAAATTATGAGCTTGTGAAATATAAAGAGAGTTGCGATGCAGCTAATCTTGTTGCAGATCCAGTCTCAAGAAATATGCTGTTATCTGCGGCTGAAAACCTTAAAAAAGAAGCTCAGCGCAATACCAAAATGGCCATGCAGGGCATTGTTATCAATCCATCTATTGAAGCTGCTGTTTTACTGATCTTAGGTAGCCTTTATGACAATCGGGAAGATGAAACCAGTAACACGGTAAATGAGTTGCCGAAAGGCGCTTTGTGGCTGCTTGATCCATACCGTTTAGATCTGGGGGTATAGATGAGAGCAGGTCCTTTAAGACACCGCATTCGTATTGAAGCCTTTACCGAAACCCAAGACAAAACCACAGGTCGTATTACTCAAGCCTGGACAGAGTTTTGTACAGTCTGGGGAAAGCATGAGGCTTTATCTACGCGCGACCAGCTGCAAGCTCAGGCAATTGATTCAAAAATGACTGCACGTTGTCGCATTCGTTACAGCTCAAAGGCAAGTCAGATTGATTCAACCATGCGTCTATATTTTCGGGATAAGTACTGGAAGATTGACGGTGATCCGGTGCCAGATAATGAAAGTGGTCTTGAGTGGTTGACGCTCAATCTTGCAGAAGGTGAATCAGAATGGCATCAGTCGAGTTAAATATTGAAGGCTTGGATGATCTGAATAAAAAACTCAAGCAGCTTTCAAGTCCTAAAAAAGCCAAGCAAATTGCACGAAAAGCCGGGCGCCAAGCGATGAATCTTGTTCGCGATGCTGCACGTAGCAATGCAAAGGCAATTGATGATCCTGAAACACGGGAAAAGATTCATAAGAATATTGTGACCCAAGGTGGTAAGAGCCGTAATCCTAATGAGATTAAGATTCGAGTGGGGGTGAAAGGTGGAGCAGGTCAAAATCAATACTCTGTCAGCACGGCTGGTTTAAGTGGTGGAGATACTCGGCACTTTAGATTTATTGAGTTTGGTACTAGCAAGATTCCAGCCACTCCATTTTTAAGACCTGCTTTAGCTAATAATGCTGATAAGGTCATAACCAAGTTTGTCCAGGTATTTGATGCTGAAATCACCAAAGCATTACGTGAGGCTATATGACAGCACCTATTTTCCCATTACTTAATGCGAGTGATGAAGTTAAGTCTTATCTGGAATCTGGCGGGATTTTACGTGCATTTGAATTTGGCCTTGCACCAGATAAACCAAAGCCGCCGTACCTGGTCTGGCAGGATATCTCTGGTATTCCGCAAAATCATTTAGATTGCCCGGCAAACATCGATCATGTGACGATCCAAGTTGATATCTATACAACGAATGCGGATGACCTGCGAAATATTCGAGAAGCGGTTCGTAGAGCTTTTGAGCTTGATAATTCGTGCACTATAACCGGTCTGCGAGGAAATGAGCGTGATCCAGACAGCAAGATGTATCGAACCGGTTTTGATTCAAACTGGTTTGTAGATCGATAAATAGAATTTTCTACTAGCACCCAACTGGGTGCTTTTTTTATGCCTAAGATTTGAGGAGAAGTAATTCATGGCAGCACAAAAAAAAGGTGTTTTAGGGAATGGTACTGCTGTATGGATTGTCCATGGTACTGTGCCCACATTAACAAAGATGAGTTGTATTAAAGCATTGGTTTTGGGTGACGACAGTGCAACTGAAATTATTACAACATGCCTAGAAGAAACAAGTACTGCGACCTCTGACTATGGACTTGTTACTCCTGGCGAAGGTTCAGTGCAAATCGATACTGACCCTAAAAACCAATCGCATATGACAGTGTTGCAACTTGCAGCCAATAAAGAACGGGTTGAAGTATATGTAGGTTGGTCAGATGGTATTGCGGAGCCAATATTAACAGGCAGTGATGTTGAACTTCCTGAAACTCGTACTTGGTCTAGTTTTGAAGCTATTTTACGAAAAGGCTCACCAGTCTTTGCCGTAGATGCCATGGTGAATCACACCATTCCAATGAAACGCCAATCAGAAGTGATTGATCAGTTTAAGGTGACTCCATAATGGCTAAACTTACCTTAAATGCAGCAAAGGCTGCTGTTGGGACTGGTGCTTTCGCCGAAAAGACAATTACATTTCGTGATTCGAAAGGGGCTGAATTTGAAGGTGAAATTCTTGTAAAGCGCTTGTCGCATGATGAAACAATTACTGCTGTTGATGCATGGGATTTGGAAGATCGAAAGACAGCTACGATTGATCAAATTACTAAGGCCATAATTTTTAGAGCAATTTATAGTTCGGCAGATGAGCCGTTTTTCCCAACGGTTCAAAGCACAGGTGAAGTTTCATCTGAAATTGTGGATGTGATGTATCGCGTAGCCGATGAGGTTAATGATTTTTCGGGAAAGGAGTGGATCTGGAAGAAGAAGAGTTCTGGTGCGAACTTGTCCTCAACGGAATTGGTGGAAGAACCATTGAAAAAGCAAAAAAAACGATCAGCCCGCGCGAGTTTGCAATCTGGAGAGCGTATAGAGAAAAAAGAGGCTCACTCTTCATAGGTCGAAGGGTTGAGCAGGGCTTTGGTAATTTAATGGCCCATCACACAATGTTTAAAGTGAAAGATCCTGAATCAGTCTCTGCTCTGACTTATATGCCACATGAAGATGCTCCAGTGACAACTTTTGAAGAAGAACGTCTGAAAGCGATTAAAAAGAAATCTGCCTAGGTGGGTTTCTTTTCATTAATATCTCAATTAAATATAGCTACTTGTGATGAGTGGCTTTTTTCTGTGCATTAACTTAGTATTTCCCATAATTTATAAAACTCTTTGGGGGAGAAATGGCAGTTAATCCATGTAAAGAATGTGGTGGGCCAGTGAGTGATAAAGCTGAAAGTTGTCCCATGTGTGGTGCAAGGCAAAAGAAAAAGACATCGGTGCTAGCTTGGATTGGTTTAGTACTTTTGGTTTTGGCTGGTATTGGAATGTGTACCGAAAAAACTTTAGACAAGAATCCATCAGCTTCAGCGTCTACTCAATCCAATGAAAGTGGTGCAGCTGAGCCGATTCAAAATTGGGAATATAAAAACTCAAAAGACGAAATGCGTGGTATCGAAACCAAATTTGCAAGTACAGTTAGCGCCAACACGGTAAATTTTGATTTCCCATATAACGGTGGATCTAAGTTAATTATGGCATTACGTAAAACTGGAACGGATACGGATGTGATGTTATCAATTTCAAAAGGGCAAATTCTATGCGATTTCCGAAATTGTGAAGTAGCCTTTAAGTTTGATAATGGGAATGTTCAATCAATTACTATGTCTAGACCATCAGACCATTCTTCCGACTTGCTGTTTGTAGCCTATGACAAGACTAAACATAATATTATTAACGAACTAAAAAAAAGTAAGAAGTTAGTTGTAGAGGTTCAGTTTTATCGTGAAGGTAAAAAGCAGTTCACCTTTGATGTAAGTGGTCTTAATTGGGATTAGTTTTTCATCATTTAGTTTTAATCAAAGCACCCTAAAGGGTGCTTTTTTATTGCCTGAGGTTTTACATGAGTGCCAAACTTGGAACGTTAACACTAGATCTAGTCACCAAAATTGGCAACTTTGTAGGGCCAATTAAAGAAAGTGAAAAGCAGGTCAAAACAAGCTTTGCCAGTATGAAAAAGGATGTACTTGCATATGGGGCTGTAGCAGTATCTGGTGCGACAGCAGCTGGAGCAGCAGTGTTTGCAATGGCAAAAAATTATGCTGATGCAGCGCAGGAGTTAAAAACATTTGCAGCCATTTCTAATGCGACAACACAAGAATTTCAGGCAATGTCTGCAGCGGCTCAATCGGTAGATATTAACCCAGATAAATTGGCAGACCAATTAAAAGACTTTAATGAAAAGCTCGGAGAGTTTATTACCATCGGTTCGGGTGGTGCCGTCGACTTCTTTGAACAAATCGCTATTCAAACGGAAGGTAGTGCTGAGGGTGCGCGAAAACTTGCACTTGAGATGCAGAACTTATCAGGCCCACAAGCACTGCAGCTTTATGTCGACAAGCTTGAGGAGGCAGGTGTTTCCCAACAGCAAATGTCTTTCTATTTGGAATCCATGGCTTCAGATACCACTAACCTGATTCCATTACTTAAAAATGGTGGGGAAGGGTTTAAGTTCTGGGCAGATGCTGCGGAGCGTTATGGCTTAATCATGGATGAATCTGCGATCCAAAAAGCGTCTGAATTTAAAGTTCAGTTAAAGCTTTTAGATATGCAGGTACAGGGGGCTAAAAATCAATTTATTCAGGGGCTAATGCCGGCACTTGTTTCTGTTGGTGATGCGATGACAAATGGTTCAAATCAGACAAATAGAATGTCGGATGCTGGTGAAACATTAGGGGATGTATTTAAAGGTGTAGCTGCAACAGGAATGGGTGTTTATGCGGTTGTTCAAATGCTAGCAAATGCAATTGCAGGGCTTGCACTTACCGCGGTAGACGCCAAAAAAATGGTTGATGGGGCTGGTGAGCAGGGCTCCTTTGCCGATAGATTACCAGGAATAAAGCTTGGTAAGGCGTTAATTACTGGAGGCATCTTAGCAAAGGCACCTAATAGTGGTGTAGGAATGGCTGCCCAAGATAATCGTGCTATAGCTGATGACTCTTTAGCTGTGATTAAAAAAATGTACACGGATACAGTAAATGAGTCCGTGGCAGCACAGGCCAAATTAGACAAGTCGCAGACTGGAGTAATTAAAGGTTCAGACGAGTGGATTAAAAAACAAAATAAGGCTGCAGATGCAACAAATGCTGCAACTAAGGCCTTAAAAGAACAGCAAGCACAGGCGCGAGATTCCATTGCATATGAGTATTTGGATGATTTTGCAAAGTTTGCCGAAGACTATAAACGTCAGGTGACAGAAATTGGTAAAGCAAATTTTGGTGCTGAAGAGGCTTCATATATTGCAAAAGCTAAAAGCCGTTATGAGTTTGCTGAAGAAATGTATCTTCGTCAGATTACTGAGGAAATAAATACCTTTAAGTGGTCTGAAGAGGAAAAGCTTAAATATGCGTTTGAAACACAGCGCATTATGATTAGTGAATCGGGCAAATATAATAGCGAACTGAAAGAGTTAAAGCTGAAAGCACTAGATGAACAGCATGCGATTGAGTTAAGAAAAACTCAGTGGCATGCACTTGAAATGCGCCAAACCTTAGAAGATTCAATCATAGGTCTTTCTGGTGGCGCTGATGATATTTTTGCGAAATCTACGATGACTCCGCAAGAATATTCTCAGTGGAGTCTGGAAAGTGATCGTTCAAAGGCACAAGGTTCATTAAACAACCAGCGTGTTGGTGTTGAACGAGACATTATGACGAGTGATACTTACACGACAGATGATGAGCGTTATGAAGCACTTTTGCAGGCACATCAAGAATACCGTGATGGGTTGTATGCAATTGATCTTCAATATGATCAAAGCGTTAAAGATTTGGCTCAAAGTCAACATAGTGCGCAAATGAGCATTTGGCAGGATTTATTAACCCGAACTGGAACCATATTTAATGATATGGCTGCAATGGTTAAAGAGACAGCTGGTGAATCAAGTGCAGCGTATAAAGCGATGTTTCTTGTTAATCAGGGTATCTCGATGGCACAAGCCATGATCAATACGGAAGTTGCAGCAACAAAAGCCATGGCAGAAGGTGGTACGGTTGCGGGGATTCCTATGGCAACAGCAATCCGGGCTTTGGGTTATGCATCAGTGGGTTTGATTGCCGCTCAAACGATTACAGGTATGGCCCATGATGGTATTGATAATATTCCAAAAGAAGGTACATGGTTGCTTGATGGTGGTGAGCGTGTACTTAACCCACAACAAAACAAAGACTTGACCAATTATTTGGCAAATCAGGGTTCAGGTGATAGTGATGTGAATATTCAGGTCAATATTACTGATTCAGGTGTAAGTACTTCGGGTTCAAATACCCAAGAGCAAAAACAATTAGGTCAACTGATTGGAAATACTGTGCGTGCCGTTATTCGCCAAGAACAGCGCCAAGGGGGGCTACTTTCAAAATGAGCAACCTAAAATTTACTTGGTGCCAAGATCTAGAGGGTAATTCTCAATCATCATCATTTAATGTGCTTTCTAGTAAGTTTGGCGACGGTTATGAACAGAATATTTCCGTTGGTATTAACAACCGAAAAGGACAATGGGCATATACACGAACAGCACAAAAGGCCGAGATTCAAGAGATCAAAGCCTTTTTTGATACCCATAAAGGAGCTGAATCATTTTTATGGGACTCACCGCTTGATGGAGAGTTGCGTGTCAAAGCTGGAGATTATCAGTTAAGTAAAGTAGGTGGCCTGATATGGCGAATATCAACCACATTCACCCAAGTCTTTTACCCCTAATCTAAATCAATTTGATGCCCTGCTCAGTCAGGGCTTTTTTGTGAGAAAAATATGACTAAGCAATCAGTCAATCTTGGGACATCTCCAACTGGTGTCGGTGGTGACACTTTTCGCACAGCTGCATCTAAGTTTCAAGCAAACGATAACGAAGTGTATGCACAACTGGGTGCAGATGCAGAAGGGAATTTACCCAATGCATTGCCAGTAAATAAAGGTGGAACAGGTGCAACAGATGCTGCTGGTGCACGTTCTAATTTAGGTTTAGGTACAGCTGCAACGAGAGCAGTGGGCACAGATCTGGGACAATTGATGGAGGTGGGGGCGTTTGGGTTGGGAGGTTTATCGCCCTTGGTTGCACAACCAAACGATGTAAGACAGTCCGGCTTTTTTCATACATTTAATGATAACAATATGGCTTATTGTGCATTTTTAAATATCATGCACTCATCACAAGATACATACCGGTGGCAACTGGGAGTGCCAATGGGTGATACGACTTTACACAGTTTGAGAGCACGTATTAGAACTGAGTCAGGCTGGTCATCTGAAGCAAAGATATGGAATCAGCATAATACAACTGTAGATTCAAACGGTTTTATCAAAGCAGCCTCACCTATTGTTAAACTTTTCGCTGAAAAAATTGAGTTAAATGAGGAGGCCAAGCAACAAGATCCATTGTTTGAAAAAATAGATATTGGTCATTACCTCATTAAAAATACATTAGGTTTCTCAGATCTTGGTTGGTACATCGAGATGCCCAAAGATGCCAATGGAAATGTTTTAGTTGCAGTCCAGTATGAGCAACTTGAAGACAAAACGATTGAGGTTAAAACATTTGCTAAAAAGTTTGATGAAGAAACTGGGGATATTGTTCCAAATCTTGAAAAGTCACGTGATATTCCATTTGGTCGTTGGATTGATATTCGATTACAGGAAATGCCTGAACCTGAATTAGTCATACCTGAGTCAAATACTCCAGCGAGCTTCCAGCCTACGGGTATTGCACAAGCGGTTTCGGAGATGATGAATGGCACTGAACAGTGATTATCAGAAGCTGTATGTCGATGGATTGATTCAGCTCTATGAACTTGATGCCAGCCACTTAGGGGCTGGCATTTTACGTTTTCATGGGCATATTTCATTTCAGGATTGGGAAAAAATCTACAGTTCTATTGGTTCGGATGCACTCATAGGTGCAGATGTAGGTTCAATCGGTAAAGTCTTTGATGTCGGCTCAGATAAAGTATGGAATCGAAATATTGTTTGGCAAGGGCAGACTTTTGAGCCTTTAGCCTTGGATGTTTCGGGGCTTGAAATGCGTTCCGATGGCAAGGCTTCGGCACCGTCCTTGACCATGGCCAACAATATTGGCGGTATTCAAAATGCGGTTTCTGCCTATTGCCTTCAATTCAATGACTTTGCAGGGGCAAAACTGAAAGTCATTCAGACCTTAGCAAAATACCTCGATGCCGAAAACTTCAGTTCGGGTAATAGTCATGCATCGAATGAAGCAGAAGAGCAGCTTTGGTATATCGAACAAAAGACCTCTGAAAGTTCAGCTCAAGTGAGCTTTGAGCTGTCCAATCCGATTGACTTTGAAGGGCGAAAAATTCCTGTCCGGCAAATTACCAACATGTGTCACTGGTGTGTGATGGGTAACTATCGCGGTGAAGAGTGTGGCTACATCGGGACGGCCATGTTTACAGATAAAGATGAGCCAACGGATAACCCAGCATTAGATAAATGTGCTGGCCGTTTAAGTTCCTGCAAAAAAAGAAACAATGTCGGGAGTTTTGGCGGGCATCCTGCCTCTAATTTAATTGGGTGATTTATGCAATTAACCGCAACAATCCAGCATGCGATTCAACAGCATGCCGCTGAAGTCTTCCCGCAAGAATGCTGCGGGGTCATTGTCACAGGAATCTATTTTCCTTGCCGCAATGTTGCGCAAGGATTGGACCAATTTGAAATCCATCATCAGGATTTAGCCGATGCTGAGGATTTAGGCGAAATTCAAGCCTATGTGCATTCACATCCGAATGCCAGTGCTCGAGCATCAGAGCTGGATTTAATCCAAATTGAATTGCATCAAAAACCATGGGTCATTTGTGCTTATCCTGAGGTTGAGTTTCAAGTCTATGCACCGAATGGCTATCGGGCACCATTAGTGGGGCGTAATTATCACCATGGCTGGCAGGACTGTTATGCACTGATCCGTGATTATTATCAGCGTGAGCTTGGTATAGCTATTCCCAATTTTGAGCGCATTGACCGCTGGTGGGAAAATCCAGCACATGCATCGCTTTATTTAGATAACTTTAGCAAGGCGGGGTTCTATGAAGTGGATTCTATACAGCGCGGTGACGTGCTTATTTGTCGCGTGGGTCGTACTGAACACCCTAATCATGCTGTTGTGTATCTTGCTAATGATGCTGAGCTCCAGTCAGAACAAACAGAACCATGCATTGGTTCAGCATTGATTCTGCACCATCCTTATCAGCGTAAATCGGTACGGGAAGTCTATGGCACACAATGGCAAGAACGTGTGGTCAAGATAGTGAGACATCGAGATGTTAAAAACCATTAAGTTGTACGGCATTCTTGCGAAGAAATTTGGCAAACAATTCAAACTGGATGTAGCCAATACCCGTGAAGCTATTCGTGCTTTATCCGCGCAAATACCAGGCTTTGAAAAGTTCATGCTGCACGCCCATGAGCACGGTTTAGGCTTTGCCGTATACCAGGACAAACACAATATTTCAGAATATGAAATTGATATGAGCACTGATGCCGCAGTGATCAAGATTGTCCCCAAAGTCATCGGTGCGGGTGGCGATAATGGTGTATTGCAGGTCGTGCTTGGCGTGGTCTTAGTTGTGGCGGGTTACTTCACTTTCGGTGCAACCTCGCCCTATGGCATGGCCTTGATCGGTGCAGGTGTGGGTATGGCCATTGGGGGTATTACACAAATGCTGATGCCCACTGTGGATACTACTCAAGACGGCAACCAAGATGGTAATCGAGCCAACAAAGGCTTTGGTGGTGCCGTGACCACTGTAGCACAAGGTAATCCCGTTCCCGTATTGCGTGGACGACGAGAAATCGGCGGCTTCATTGTTTCAGCGGGTCAGTATCCAGAAGATTTAATGTAGTTTTCTTATTTGATTTATAGGCGCTTAAAGCGTCTTTTTTTATGCCTGGGTAAATGTATGAATACAGTCGTGCACGGTGCAAAGGCAGGCGGTGGTGAAGCAAGAAAGCCTGTCGTTGCCATTGATTCAGCACAATCAAAAACCTATATCAAAATACTTTACGGACTCTCAGAAGGTCCAATTAAGGGTTTGGTCAATGGAATCCGTTCAATTTATTTGGATGATACACCGCTGCAAGATGCCAATGGGATCTGGAACTTCAACAATGTAACGGTAGATACCCGCTTAGGCACTAATGACCAAACCTATGTTGAAGGCTTCCCCGACATTTCCTCTGAAACGGGCATTGGGGTTGAGCTGAAAGCTGAATCGCCTTGGGTAAAAGGTTTTACCAATACTGAATTAGATGCACTGCGTATTCGTTTACGTTGGGGACCGCTACGCCAGCAGAATATAGAAAATGGGGATGTGAATGGCATTACCATTTTATACGCCATTGATTTACAGACCGATGGCGGGACGTGGACCGAAGTTTTAAACACCAAAATTTCGGATAAAACCTCAGCCAATTATGAGCGTTCACATCGAATTGATTTGCCCAAGGCTGATTTTGGTTGGCAGGTTCGTGTACGTCGAATTACCCCGAATGCCAGTTCAGACTCGGTTAGCGACAAGATGTATGTGCAGGCCATCACGGAAGTGATCGATGCTAAATTGCGCTATCCAAATACCGCTTTGCTGGGCTTACAATACGATGCTGAAACCTTTTCCAACGTGGCTAAAATGGCTGCGGAATGTGAAGGGGTAGAAATCCTCGTCCCATCTAATTACAACCCTGAAACTCGTGAGTACACGGGCCTATGGGATGGGACATTTAAACGCGCGTATACCAATAACCCCGCTTGGCATTTTTATGATGTTTGTGTCAGCAAGCGCTACGCACTTGGGGATCGAATCAATTCCAGCATGATCGATAAGTGGTCGCTTTATCGGTTGGGACAATACTGTGATCAATTGGTGCCTGATGGCAAAGGGGGATTAGAGCCGCGCTTTACGTTGAATGTATATGAGCAATCCCAAGACGATGCCTGGTCTGTACTTTCCAAAATGGCAGGTGCATTTCGCGCCTATATTTATTGGGATGGTCAGGCCATTATCTGCGATGCGGATATTCCACAGGATACCTATTACACCTATACCGCTGCCAACGTCATTGATGGGCATTTTGAATATTCAGGTACACGTGCGCGGGATCGACACACGGTAGCCAAAGTTGCTTGGGACAACCCAAACAACCGTTATAAAACTGAATATCTGTATGTACGCGATGAAGCTGCAATTGCACGGCTCGGTATTCGTATTGTCGAAATCGCAACCTATGGCAACATCGTTGAGGGACAAGCGCAGCGTGCAGGGCATTGGGCACTTAAATCTGAGCAATTTGAAACTCGGATGGTCACGTTTAAAGTCGGACTTGACGGTTTTATTCCTCGCCCTGGTAAAGTCATCGAAATTGCTGATCCTTTGTTTGCTGGCCGTTCCAATGGGGGACGTATTGCAGCAGTGAGTGCAGACCTTAAAAAGATCACTTTAGATCGGGATGATGTCATCTGCCGTGCAGGTGATCGACTGGTGGTCAATGGTGAAAATGGCAAGGCTCAAGCGCGTATCGTGCAATCAATCTTGGGTCGAGTGATTACCGTGGTATCGGCATTTGAATCTGTTGCTGTAGAAAATGTGTGGGTGGTCGATGCACAAGATTTGGCAACGATGAAATTTCGGGTGATTTCAATTACCCAAGATGATACCCATCAATTTACGATCAATGCTTTGCAATACAATGCATCAAAATATGATGCGATTGATAACGGGGCCTTTATTGATGAACGGCCTATTTCGATTATCAATCCGAAACTTCAAAAGCCTGTTGAATCTGTTTCAGTCAGTTCGGATGAAATGATCCAGCAAGGGCTAACTGTAGCGACGATGTTGATTGCATGGCCACAAATTGAAGGGGCAACCAAGTATCAAGTTGAATGGCGCAAAGATGATGGTTCATGGTTAAAACTACCGATTACTGGAAATAATTCAGTTGAAGTCCAAGGCATCTATGCAGGCAATTACCAGGCGCGTGTCATTGCCATTAATGCATTTGATATTGCATCACTGGCGACCTATTCAATTCTCACCCCATTGAAAGGTAAAGCAGGTAAACCGCCAAAGTTGGCTTATATCAGTGCAACTGGCATTTTATTTGGGATGCAACTGAACTGGGGCTTTCCAGCGGTTGGGGCTTTGGATACGGCTTATACCGAGATTCGAGTTTCACCCGATGGCCAAAGCAATATTGCGATTTTGGGTCAGTTTGCCTATCCGACCAATGCCCATACGATTCAAGGTCTACAGCCGAATTTAACCCAATATTATCAAGCTCGATTGATTGATCGGATTGGCAATATTGGGGATTGGTCGGACTGGACGCATGCGACCACTTCAGCGGATGCTTCCGATGTGCTGGATATTTTATCGGGCAAGATTACTGATTCGCAGCTACATCAAGACCTGCAAACCAAGATTGACCGCATTGATACCGTTGACGGTGATATTGCCGACATTGTTCAGGCAGTACAGGGCGTTGAAGATGGTTTGACACAAGAGCGTACTGAACGTCAGTCAGGCGATCAGGACGTATTGAATCAATTGACCATCTATAAAGTCAGTAATGATCAAGCAGTTGCTGCTGTGGTTGAAGAGGTTGAAATCTTAACAACCGAGCAAGGTGCATTATCATCAAAAATTGATGGTGTGTTTGCCCAGGTGAACCCACCGATGATCGGATCAGAATTTGATTTGATCGGTAGTGAAGCAGGCTATGCCGGTGTGTGGTCAGAACAATCTGCGCGAATTGAAGGAGATATGGCGCAAGCACAGCGGACTGAAACCGTACAAACCCAAGTGAATGAGAATCTGGCTTCAATTCAAGAAGTCTCATTATCAGTTAACGGATTGTATGCTCAGAAGTTCACTAAAATTGATGTGAACGGCAAAGTGATGGGCTGGGGTGGTGCGAATGATGGCGTTGAAGGCAAGTTCATTTTTAATGTGGATGCGCTGGCCATTGGCAGCGGGGACAGTGTAGGTTATTACCCGTTTATATTCAGAACCACGCCATTCACTGATCCTTTAACAGGAACAGTATTTCCAGTTTCGGCTTACTTTTCTGGCGCTATGATGGATTACCAATCTGTGAAAACTTCACATATTGAAGATCTCGCGGTCAAGGCAGCCAAAATTGACAGTCTAGCGGTAACGACAGCCAAGATTGATAACCTTGCAGTGACAGGTGCCAAAATTGCTGATTTAGCCG
>Ga0136557_1001207_pt1 | contig 17287 bp, 11 predicted proteins | sample AntRauTorckE6832_FD_104796 | JGI IMG/M metagenome (GOLD analysis project Ga0136557, IMG submission 104796) | Saline lake microbial communities from Rauer Islands, Antarctica - Metagenome Torckler E6 #832 | ecosystem: Environmental > Aquatic > Non-marine Saline and Alkaline > Saline | place...
GGTAGAAGTACGCGCCAATAATGCAGAGCAAGATGAAGCGGTGGAGATGATTCAAGCTAAGTATCAAGGTGAGCCGATGGAGTTGTCCTTTAATGCTGCTTATCTACAAGACGTGCTAGGTGTCATCCAAGGCGACTTGCAAATGCATATGAGCCAGTCAAATGCGTCGGTATTGGTTAATCAGTTAAATGATGAGTTTCATCAGTACGTTATTATGCCAATGCGCATATAATCTATTCTTTAAATGATAGATAATTAGGGTTGAAAGTTATAATTGTTATGAATTTTAACCCTCATCATATCGATAATTTTAAGCTTCCTAAGCTTAAAATTCTATATTTTAATTAAACTTTTGCCTGCTAAAATACAAGCAGGATTTATAGGCGGCTGTCGGTATTATGATTGAACGTCTACAAATCTCTCACTTGCGCAATTTAACGCACATCAATTTATCTCCTGCAGCTTGTAATGTTATTATCGGCGCTAATGGCAGTGGTAAAACCTCGTTACTTGAAGCTATATTCTTGTTATCAAGAGGCAAAAGTTTCCGTCATCATCAGCCTAAACGCTATATCCAACATTATCAAGAGTCTGCCACTATACATGCTAATCTCAATGACAGCCATACCTTAGCTATCCAAAAGAAAGCAGATGCGACGACTACTCTGCGTTTAAATCGAACCACTGTTTACAACCAAAGCATCTTGACCGAGCAGCTACCAACATTGCTTATAGACCCATCAACGATGGACATGCTAGAGCAGGGTAGTGCCAGTCGTCGCCAGCTATTGGATTGGTTAGTGTTTCACATGAAACAAGGCTTTCACCCCCAGTGGGTTGCTTATCAACGTCTTCTAAAACAGCGCAATAGTTTACTAAAGCAACGGCGTCATTTAACTCAGGTTCAGCTCGCTGAGCTTAAAGCTTGGGATAAGGGGCTGGCCAGTCATGCAGCGCTGATTCATCATTACCGTCAAGCTATATTTGAAGCTTGGCAGCCTTATTTTTCTAAGAGCATTGCACAGTTATTGCCTGCTTATGCTGAACAATTGAGCTTAAGCTACAATGCAGGCTATGATACTGGTATAGCGCTCGACATACAGCTTAACGAACGCCTAGAGCAGGATTTGCAGTTGGGTTATACCCGTATTGGTAACCATCGTGCTGATATTCACGTACATTGGCGCTCGATAGGCTCAAGACAGATAGCTGATGAGAATCTAAACTCACCTTTATCAGCGGATTCGACTGTGAAACTGCCTATTTTAAAAGAGCAGGCGGCTAATATCTTATCTCGTGGAGAGAAAAAACTGTTGATTACGGCATTGCGTTTATCACAATTACCATTGTTGCTTAATGCTAAAACTAATAGCGAGCTATATAACAGTGACGCTAAATTAAGTGCTACACCAGTAGTATTACTAGATGATATTACCGCAGAGCTAGATGATAAGGCGATAGAGATTTTATTATCAACATTAGCACAGCTACCATGTCAGGTATTTATGACCAGTTTGACAGACAGTATTTTACCTTTAGTACATAAATATTGGGAAAAATCTCAAGTGTTTCACATGAAACAAGGTGGTATTTTACCAGCTCAGTAGCTTTTACTAGGGTATTGATATATGCGTTATTAATCCTTATTTTACGTCCCTAAGCGCCCGTCCTCTTGCATATTTTACCCTCGTTTTATACTACATTCTGCTACTTAGAAATCGTTCCCTAAACAGTGACTTACAGGCAAAAAAATGCTAAAATAGAGCTTTATTTTTGTCCTATTCTTAGCAAGTTATCTTACCGTTTTATATGGATCTTTATTATTGGTTGTAAGGACTTAAGTTATTGATAATAATGAATTTGATTCAATATTTTTAAACTTCATAGTTTTTAGAATAATCGCAGTATGGATCAAATAGAGTATGCAGACCTGACATATTTTTCAATCTGGTTTTTTGCCTCTATATCATTTTCTAAAAAGCTTAGGCCAACCTTAATAAAGACAGTATATGACTACAAAACGATATTATAGATAGCATCATTAAGTATCACCACTGTGGTGAGCTGATGATAAACAGCTGATAATGGCTAGATCAAGGAATGCACATGAGTGACTCATTACCTACCGACCACCAGCAATTAACGTCAGACAGCGCAGTTGAGACTATTGCCGCCGCTGTCGCTCCTGAGGTATTACCCTCTGATTACAGCTCGAAAGACATCCGAGTACTGCGCGGACTAGAAGCGGTGCGCGTGCGTCCTGGTATGTATATTGGTGATACCGATGATGGTACCGGCTTGCATCATATGGTCTTTGAGGTGGTGGATAACTCTATCGATGAAGCGCTTGCTGGTCATTGTGATCAAATTGATATCATTATCCACGAAGATGAATCTGTCAGCGTGATGGATAATGGTCGCGGTGTCCCTGTCGACATTCATCCAGAAGAAGGTGTGTCTGCCGCACAGGTTATTATGACGGTACTGCATGCTGGTGGTAAGTTTGATGATAACAGCTACAAGGTATCTGGCGGTCTGCATGGCGTTGGCGTTTCAGTCGTTAATGCATTATCCAAAAAGCTTGAGATGAATATCTGGCGTGAAGGTTATCATTATCATCAGACTTATACTGATGGTGTGCCTGATGGCGATATTCAGCAAATGGAAGCGACAGATCAAACTGGCACACAAATCCGTTTTTACCCTAGCAATGACGTATTTACCGGTACTATTTTTGAATATGATATTTTAGCCAAGCGTTTACGTGAGCTGTCATTCTTAAACTCTGGCGTACGTATTGTTTTGACTGATGAGCGTATTGATAAGCGTCATGAGTTTGAACATAAAGGTGGATTGTCAGAGTTTGTCAGCTATATTAATGCTGGTAAAGATGGCATCAACGATGTGTTCCATTTTATCAGTAATCAAGATGATGGTATCAGTGTCGAAGTGGCGTTGCAGTGGACAGATACCTATAACGAAAAGGTGTTTTGTTTTACCAATAACATTCCACAGCGCGATGGCGGCACGCATTTATCTGGCTTCCGCTCAGCACTCACGCGTTGTTTGAATACCTATATGGATCGTGAAAATCTCTTCAAAAAAGAGAAAGTGGCTGCGACTGGTGATGATGCCCGTGAAGGTTTAACGGCTATCGTGTCTGTTAAAGTGCCAGATCCTAAGTTTTCAAGTCAAACCAAAGATAAACTGGTATCAAGTGAAGTAAAATCTGCCGTCGAATCAGCAATGCACGATAAGTTTAATGATTATCTGCAAGAAAATCCAAGCGCTGGTAAATTAATTGCCGGTAAAATCATTGATGCTGCTCGTGCTCGTGATGCTGCTCGTAAAGCGCGTGAGATGACTCGTCGTAAGACCACATTAGATATCGCAGGTCTGCCGGGTAAATTGGCGGATTGCCAAGAAAAAGATCCTGCATTATCAGAGTTATATATCGTGGAAGGGGACTCTGCTGGCGGTTCAGCCAAGCAAGGTCGTAGCCGTAAAACGCAAGCAATTTTGCCTTTAAAAGGTAAAATCCTAAACGTTGAGCGCGCGCGTTTTGACAAGATGTTATCGTCACAAGAAGTCGGTAATCTAATTACTGCACTTGGTTGCGGTATTGGTCCTGACGAATATAATCCTGATAAAGTTCGCTATCATAAAATCATTATCATGACCGATGCGGACGTTGATGGTTCGCATATTCGCACCCTTTTATTAACCTTCTTCTTCCGTCAAACGCCTGAATTGATTGAACGTGGTTATATTTATATTGCTCAGCCACCGCTTTATAAAGTCAAAAAAGGTCGTCAAGAGCTGTATCTAAAAGACGATGAGGCACTTAAAGCGTATTTATTATCTTCAACGATTGATAATACTAGGCTGCATATCAGTGCTGATGCTCCTGCGATTACTGGTCAAGCGTTAGAGACACTACTAAATGATTATAACCAAACGCAGTTGATTAAAGCCCGTTTGCAGATTCGTTATCCAGCCGTTTTGTTAGATGCCCTAACGCATACGCCAAAACTTAGTACTGATATGACGTATGATAAAGATGCAATGCAAGCATGGAAAGACACGCTACAGACCCAGCTTGAGCACTTTGGTAGTGACTTAAGTCCTGAGATTGAGCTGGTGAATATCCATGCACCGCAGCCTAAAAATATGGATGCCGCTGCCGCTGATTTACTGGGTATGAGACCTGTCGTTGCCGTTGAAGAAAGTGATAGCTCTGACACTGAAGCGGTAGTCGCAAAAGCACAATGGCTGCCACGTATTACGGTCTATGTGCATCAGTTGGCCCATCATTATTTGCTCGATGCCAGCTTTATCAATTCGGGCGAGTATACTAAGCTGCTGCGCTTATCAGCTGAATGGAATACCTTGCTTGATGAAGATGCCTTTATCCGCCGTGACGCAACAGCGGGTACAACCAAAGACATCCCAATACGTGACTTCGATTATTTGTGGCAGCAAATGATGCTTGACGCGCGTCGTGGTCTAGCGATCCAGCGCTATAAAGGATTGGGCGAGATGAATGCCGATCAGCTGTGGGATACTACCATGGATCCTGAAAACCGCCGTATGCTGCGCGTCAATATTGAAGATGCTATCGCAGCGGATCATATGTTCACCTGCTTGATGGGTGATCATGTAGAGCCGCGTCGTATTTTTATCGAAGAAAATGCGTTAACGGTTTCTAATTTAGATATCTAAATGGCATAATATTGTGAATCAATGAAAAACCACCGCTTTGGCAACCAATGCGGTGGTTTTTTAATATCAAGCTTGTTTCACGTGAAACTTAATTGAATAAATGCTTTAAATAATGGATATAGAAATGATCGAAGTTATTTTACTTGCTATAGCATTGGCAATGGATGCGTTTGCGGTATCAATTGGTTTAGGCGCTAAGTCCCAAAAACAATCGTCCGCTTATGTTTTACGTTTAGCGGTTTATGCAGCACTGTATTTTGGTATCGCACAAGGTGTAATGCCATTGATAGGGTATTTATTGGGTGCAGTATTGCTAGGCTGGTTGGCGACTGCTGCCCCGTGGCTTGGCGGTGGTATCCTTATTCTGCTTGGCGCTAAGATGTTATATGAAGCTTTTAATGGTGAGATTGAAGCGGTATTAGAAGACAGTTTTGATAGAAATATGCAAGAAAAAATCAATCATCGCATGATGTTTACACTAGCTATTGCCACCAGTATTGATGCCATGGCAGCAGGATTTACTTTAAATTTACTGGCACTTAATGCGTGGTTAGCGTGCTCCATCATCGCTATTGTCACCGCTGGATTTGGCTTTTTTGGTATCTATTTAGGTAAGTCTTCTGGAACGTGGCTTGAGGATAAAGCTGAGATACTTGGTGGATTGGTATTGATAGCCATTGGTATAAAGGTTATGTTTATCCGTTAATAAGCACCATTATTTGGATTAATTCTCTACAATAAAAAGCACCCCTTTGATAATCAAAGGGGTGCTTTTTATTGTTTCACGTGAAACTATAATTATTATAATCTTAATTATTATTTACTCTTCATCAGTATTAAAACGCCATGCAAGTATACGCGTACTTTTTTGACCTTGACTCATCTCGATGATACGCATTTGGGCAACACCAAGTTGTTTTAACAGCAATTGCAGAGGTTTTACGTTTTCTGATTTTGAGACCAAACTTGTGAACCAGCCAACATGCTCAGCGAAATCTTGACTCTCTTTTGCCATCTTAGTTAAAAAGGCAATCTCACCGCCCTCAGACCACAGCTCTTTATGCTGACCACCAAAGTTTAGGTTTTGTGCGGCATTGCCAGACTTTGTTGAGCTACGGCTGATTTGTTCATTCTCATTCTTACCGCGATGTCGTTGTAAATTATGCTGCTTACGGCTATTGGCTTCCATCGCTTCTTCTAATGAGGCATGGAACGGGGGATTACATACCACCACATCAAAGTAATCTTGGCGACCGATGATATTTTTAAAAATAAATTTAGGTTCGGTCTGTAGTTTGACTTTAACAGCACTTTTTAGCTTTGGATTGGTTTCACAAATCAGCGCGGCGGTATTGACCGAAATAGGGTCGATATCAGAGGCAGTAAAGCGCCAGCCGTAGCTTTGACTACCAATAATGGGATAAATTGCACTGGCACCCGTGCCAATATCTAGGGCGTGGATTTCTTTGCCAGTTGGCGGTGTATTGTCTTTATTCACATGCGTGGTTTGCGCGAGCAGGTCAGCGATATAATGGATATAGTCGGCACGACCAGGGATCGGTGGGCAGAGATAACCTTCAGGAATATCCCAAAATTTCACGCCATAATAATTTGCTAGTAGTGCCTGATTGAGCACTCGTACCGCTTGATGATCGGAGAAGTTAATCGTCGACTCACCTTTAGGATTGGTAATGGTGTGCTTGGCAAGCTCTGGTAAGGCACGAGTCAATGATACAAAGTCATAACGACCTTGGTGCGGATTGCGCGGATGCAGCTGCCCTAATTTTTTGGCAGTCTCAGGCGAGCGGTTTCTGTGATTATTGGCGGTCGGGCGACGGTTTATAGGCTTACTGGTCATAGTATCGGGCTTTGATGTTTGAATATAATGCACCATTTTAGCAGATTTCACGAGTCACTAGCGTCTTATCGACTACGTAAAATAAGATTTAATCCCAATATTATCATCGCTGTACCCAATACGCGGTCGATCCAATGTTCAAAACGCTGAAAGCGACGATGAACGGCAGGAATAGACAGTAACATCACCACGGTACTAAACCATGCCATCTGCAAGACCATCATCCATACGCCATAAATAGCCAGTTGCCACAGCGGTATATCGGGTGAGAGTACGAGTGTAAATATCGCGACGAAATATACTGGTGCTTTTGGATTAAACACATTACAAAAAAAGCCACGGCGTAAAATGGCAGTGGTCGATTCAATATCAGTAGGCAGTTTTTTATTAGAAATGGCTTTATCAGAAAGCTCGGCATCATTGGTAGAAGTCATTTGCTTAATAAGCATATCTTGTGAAACGTGAGCACCTGAATCTATTAGCTCTACTGGATTTGCTAATTCTGATGTTTTTTTCGGTTTGGCTTGAATACCTTGCCATCCTAGATAAATAAGATAACTGCCGCCCAACCATTTAATAGCAGTGAGTAGTGGCTGCGAATGGGCGATGACCGTTGCCAGTCCTAGCACCGAATAAATGATGTGTACGGCAAGACCCAAAGTAATACCAAGGCTACAAATCAAACCAGTACGTCGACCTTTGGCTAAGGTCTGCTGCGAGACCAAGACAAAGTCAGGCCCTGGTGAGGCGGCGGCCAGCAAGTGAACGCTCGTGATTAGCAAAAATCCGTGCCAAAACTCCATAAAACCCTCTGTACCCTATCCAGTCTGAATCATAGTTGCACTTATCGTAAATGAGGTCAACTTTTATCTATTATCGCGCCATTCGAGTCATTGCTATCGCTTGTGTTATCGCTATATGGTGTCTATATTAAAAGGTGGATGAAAAGCAGGTTTATCGACAAACCGCTATAAATAAACGATCAAGATTCAACCATCAAGACTCGACGATATAATCACTGACTTCATAAAAAATTACTTCGACAAGGACAGCACCATGACGACGGACAGTAATACTCAAGACAAGCGCATCACTTATGACACTGACGGTTATATCTGCCTGATTGGGCTAAACCGTGCCAACAAACGCAATGCCTTTGACAGTCATATGATTACGCAGTTATCTGACGCACTGACCCAATATGAAGACGATGACAATTTACGCTGCGCGCTCATCTTTGCGCATGGCGATCACTTCACCGCTGGGCTTGATCTGGTCGAGCTGCAAGACAAGCTAAACGACGGTGTGTTTGAATTTGATGACAACCAAATTGACCCGTGGGGCATTAGCGGACGCTTACGTACCAAACCTGTGGTGGTGGCGGTCAAAGGGACTTGCTTTACCGTGGCTATCGAGCTGATGCTCAATAGTGACGTGGTCATCGCCAGTGATAACTGTAACTTTGCCCAAATGGAAGTCCAGCGCGGCATCATGCCGTTTGGCGGGGCGACGGTACGGTTTGTCGCGGCGGCAGGCTGGCAAAAAGCCATGCCATATCTACTCACGGGTAAAGCATTCGATGCGCAAACGGCTGATCGGCTGAACTTGGTCAGTGAAGTGGTGGCAAATGGGTCTGAATACGAGCGCGCATTAACGCTGGCACAAGAAATCTGTAAAGCCGCGCCATTAGGGGTAAGAGGCGCGCTATCATCCGCACAAGATGCGAGCCGCAATGGAGCAGCGACGGCACTGGCCAATATCCATAGCTATCTGCCGCCGCTCTTTCATTCAGAAGATGCGAAAGAGGGCGTGATGGCGATGGTTGAGAGAAGGGAAGCTGAGTTTAAGGGGCGTTAACCTACTTTTGATTTATCAAGAAGTAAATATATTATTTTTATAATGCCAATTAAGCACTTGAAATAACATTAAGCTTTATTCCAGTAATTTCATTAATGTATGTCTCAGCATTACCCAAAATTATAAGCTGTTCGTCTGAAACTTTACTTTTTGAGATTGCTGGTTGGATAATTGTCATATTAAATTCATAATATGCTAGCTTTGCGACCTTCTGCAAATAAAATAAGTATTCTAGATCACCTTTATCTATTCGAGAAAGTTCATCTTTCGCTAACCTCTGAGTTTCACGATAAATTAGTCTAGATATAAGCTTATCTACATCACTAATCCACTTGATACTTTTCGCTGCTTGACCTGCTACTTGATAAACATCATCAACTCTGGCCCCAGGATTTGATAGACCTTCCTTGTTTTTTGAACAATATTTTAAGTGAAAAAAGTCAATGTAAAGCACTCTATCATTGTCATTTTTAATAGCAACGATATCTGCAATTTCACCACTGCCATCGTCATCAAAAACTAAGTCGTAAGAACCTTTTATCTTTTCTATAGTATTGTATTGAATAGAGCTACGAATCTTTTGTACTTTTTGAGACTCTGTAGATATATCTACGCCCTCCCAATTCCAGATTTTTATCTTATTTTTATCATATAGATATGCGTATTGTTCATTGGGGTAATAATGTTGGTCACCCTCAATGTAAGATGTATCTACCAATAATAATGTTGGTGGATGTTCAGAAAAGAAATCATTGAGTAATATAGGTGTCTTACCAAACTGAATATATAGATCATCTGAAGACTCAAACTTCGCTTCATCATTATTTAATGAAAACTTTATTTCGCTTCTATTTTCAGGTGTGCAAAGGTAGATAGAAATTTCTTTACCATCAGGAGCAGGTAGTAAAGCTGAATTTAATTCGCAGTTTACTAATTTTTCACTCCAATCAGTATTTCCTATAATTATTGTTTCTTCGTTCTTTCGAAGTAGTTCTACTGGCCAATCTATAGAAATTATAGGCAAATGAGGGAAACTTGAAAGAGTAGTATTGCGCATAGCAGTTTTAAGCACATGATTAGGATCTATACTTTCATCAAGAATTTTCTTACCAACATTCTTACACCATGTAAACCATTTATCTATAGAGTCGCTATCCATTGCCCAAATTTTACCTTTATATGAACAACCAATACTAGTTTCCTCACCGTTCTCAAAACCTTTGCCAAAAATATTCGATTTTACAGCTCTCTGTGCTTCGATATCAGGTATTTGTTCAGCTATATCTCTACCAGTATGCATAGTGTAGCGAACCCCTTTTTTATTTTTGTTAAGGCCTACATTTTGTAGGCGCAAACGTCTAAGTCCGTATAGTGCTCTAAATATCGGTTCCCCTCTGACTTGAATTGCTTTATTAGCAATCGACTTGACTATATATCTATTTAAAGTGCCTTTATTAGAAGTATGAAAAAATAGTAGGCTATTTTCTTTGTCATAATATAGGACATACAAGTCCCAAATTTCGTCAAACAACTCTTTAGATTTAGTCCAGCCTACAGGGACATAGGTCTTTGTACTAAAGATAATAGTATCGTTCTCATCATTGACAGTATGTTCAAATATTTTAAAATGTTTCTCTCCTAGCGAGAAAATGTTTTGAGGATTCCATGATTTCGAAGCTAATCTGTATATGGTCGTACTCATATTAGGTACTAAGCCTAAATTAAAAATATTTGTTGATTCTGAAAATTTTTCTTTAAATTCTTGATACATTTTCTCATCTTTAATTTTGTTTAAACTTACCTCGCTGATAATGTTATTCCAATCAGAATCTTCTACATACAATTTTGCAAGTTCTTTACTAACCCCAGTATTAGCGATATTAGCTATGAACTTAGCATTGCCTAGTTTGTTATTTGTTCTCGTAAATCTACCTATAAATTGAAGAGTTATATTTATACTTTTATGAACATCATGCATGGCAGATATTTTTAAGTTAGCAAGGTCGAAACCTTCACCTAGCATATCTACGCAAACAATTATCTTGTGACTTCCGTTTTTGATAGCTTCTAATTTTGTCTTACTATTTTTTGTCTTACTATTTATTAATACTGGATATAGGTCTGTTTCACTCTCATATAATTTGAAAATCTCTTTCGCTCTTTTTATAGAAGATGCTCTAGCCATAACCATATGGTCAAAGCCTAAGCTAATATCATCTCTAAGGATTTTGATTGCTTTTTCAGAAATGGCTTTGTCGGATTTTTCCTGAGTAAATTCCTTTACTGAATGAAAATCAATTTCTTGAAAGTAACCATCTAATTGAGCCTTTTTAAGGGAATAATCGAAAATAATCCTGCCTTCCACTCTAATACCATCGGATCTAAAAGGTGTGGCAGTAAACTGAAAAACTTTTTTATCTAAAAAATACGTTTTTATATTAGTCCATGTTTTTGCTGCTATATGATGTGCTTCATCAACAATAAGATGTGTACATGCATTCAATAGAGTAGCTAGGCAACTAGCGGAAAAGTTAGAAAATACAGATGGCGTTGCTATGATAACGTTAGAATTTAATAATTCATCAATTTCCTGAAGCCTTTTAACGCCATGCGTTATTGTAGCGACGTGGGGATTTTCAAACTTATCATCAACTAACTCTAGCTTTCGCAAAAGACCAAGGTTCAAAAATTTGTTTTTAATTTGAGTACGTAGCGCATCTGAAGGCACTATAACTAAAGTTAAAGGGAACTTTCCAGCCACTACTAACGATAAGATTGTTTCAGTTTTACCAGTACCTGTCGGCATGACAATAGTTGCAGATTCATTATGATCGGACTTTTCATATCCTAAACCTGCATGGATTGCTCCTATTTGTGGAGGTCTTAGCCCTTCAACTCCAGTGCTAAGATCCTCTTCCTTGAAAGCAAAAAAATTAATTTTCCAAGAATGTATTACGTCTTTGTAACTCTGATTAGATTGATTAATTGGCTGCCAGTAAATGCAGTTTTCACCAACTTCTTTACATTTGACATCAGTGTTCACAGGATATCCTTTTTAATATTTACTAACTTAGATAGAAGCAATTTAATTTGACTTGTATTTTAGTGAAGTAGATTTATCATAATATAAATAATTTGACTACCAATTAAAATAATAAGTATTTGTTTGCTAATTTAGCATAAAATGATTGAGAAAAATCTTAATATATTTATTAAAGTTGCCCTAAAAACAGTTTTAGCCCTGACAATAGTAGATGGCAGGATTGGCTACTTTTCATCACTACACAGTTTAAACCTCGCCCAAATCTTCCATATTCACATACTCCTTTTTACCATGGATCGTATACATCTTGCGATTGATCTCTGGATACAGGGTAATGTCAATCGGTGGTCGGCTGCCGCCCATCAAGTAAGTGGCATCGGTATCGCTCTCATTGCGCATCGAGTGCGCCGCGCCATGAGCAGGAAAACCGACAAAATCTCCAGCACTCAGCTGATAATGCTCATTGCCGTAGCGAAGTGACAGCTCGCCTGACAGTACATAAATGAACTCATCTGACTCCTCATGATAGTGATGCGTCGTTGTCTCATCGCCTGCCTCAACGCGCACAAGGTGCAAGCCAAATTTGGTCAGACCGACGATGTCGCTGAGCGAAACGGTATGGCGAATGGCGTGCTGATTGAACTGATGGACGTGCTTAGTCTCAGGCGTGTTATCGATATCGGATTTCGTCAAGACGTATGCTTGCGTATCCTTATGTGGCTGTTGGTCTAGTGTCGTCATCATCTGTCTCCTTGATTGATGCTTTGAGTGTATACCACTATTAGCCAATAGTATCAGGTTTTAAAAAGGACGAAATAGGCGTGATTTTGATAATCATATAGCGACTTAATATATCCTTCATAAAGCGATTGTTGATGACGCCATTCATGTTGTACCCTGAACCATCATTTTTAAATAAAGGAGGGTGCGGGTGTTGTATAACTTTGATGAAGTCATCGATAGACGGGATACGGGGTCGCTCAAATGGCACTATACCGATGATACGATTCCGCTGTGGGTGGCGGATATGGATTTTAAGGCCGCGCCGCCTATCTTAAACGCGATTGAGCAAGCCGTGCAGCATGGCATATTGGGCTATACCAAACCCACCGAGGCACTGTATGACGCGATCATTGATTGGCATGGTAGTCGCTATGAGTTGGCGCTTGCTAAAGAAAATATTTTGTTCTCACCAGGTGTCGTCCCAAGCCTAGCGCTGATGATGAAAGTATTTACCGAGGCAGGGGATGCGGTACTCATTAATGACCCTATCTATACGCCTTTTATGACCAAGGTTTTGGACAATGGTCGTAAGCTGGTGACCTCTGCATTAAAGGAAATAGATGGTAAATATCATCTGGATTTAGCTGATATCGAAGCCAAAATTATCGAGCATAAAGTTAAGCTATATTTGTTCTGTAATCCGCATAATCCGGGCGGGCGGGTATGGACGGCGGATGAACTTGAAGCGCTGCTTTGTATTTGCAAGAAGCACGATGTGGCCATTGTGAGTGATGAGATTCATCAAGATTTAACTTTGAGTGGGTATACATTTACGCCTTTTTTAACCCTAGCAACAGGCTACGAGCACAAAGTAGTCAGCCTAACTTCGATGACCAAAACCTTTAATATTGCCGGTATCAAAGGCTCGATGATATTTGCTAAAGACAGCGGATTACTGAGTAAAATTAACCAGCAGCAGCGTTTGAGTGACGAGCATGAGCTAAATTTATTCGCTTATACGGCGATGCGTAGTGCTTATGAGCAAGGTGGTGAGTGGTTGGCGCAGGCGCTGACTTATATTGAAGCCAATATTGACTTAACGCTACAATTTTTAGAAGAGCATTTACCTAAGATTAAGGTGATGCGTCCAGAAGCTTCGTATTTGATTTGGCTGGATTGTTCGGCATATGCGCAAGACGATCAAATGCTTTATGACAAATTGAGAGCTGCTAAGGTTGAGCTGAGTGCAGGGATTAAATATGGTGATGAAGGCCATCTTAAAATGCGCCTTAATGTGGCTTGTCCTAGAGCGCTGCTGATAGAAGGGCTAAACCGTATGCAAACAGCATTAAATAGCGATGTTTTTAATATAGTCGATTCAATTTAAAAAGAATACAGTGCTGCTGGGATAAATTTTGCGAAGCCTCTGGAGTGCAAAGGGCACAGCAAGCGAGGAAAGTTTATCCCAACATAACGCTATTTTTAACATGCCTCTTTTATATCGAACTGACTATATTACTTAGCTGGATAACCCGTAATATCTTGAATGCTTTGATATAAAGGCTTTAAGCGCTCATACATTTTGAGATAAACCTCATTATAAAGACGTTTGTAGAGCTGGACATTGGCTTCGATAGGTAAGAACCCATCACCCAAATGGGTCATGGCCTGAGTTGCGGTTAAATGGTCAGGATAAACGCCAAGTCCCACCGCACAGTTGATGGCAGCGCCTAAGCCTGAGGCTTCATAAGTATGCGGTCGATAGGCGGGCATACCGAAGATATCTGCCGTTAGCTGCATGGCGGAGTCGCTTTGGGAGCCACCGCCAGACACACGCAGGTGTTTAATGGCTTTGCCTGTACGCTTCTCAATGGTATCAAAACCAAGCTTTAGCTCATAAGCCAGCCCTTCTAAAATAGCGCGGTAGACATGCGCTCGCGTATGTACATCACCAAAACCAATAAGCGCACCTTTGCCTTCAAGACCCGGATGACGAACACCGGGCGACCAGTACGGCTGCATCATCAAACCCATACAGCCTGCTGGAATGTCTTTGACTGCCTTGTCGAGTAGTTTTTCAGTATCAACACCCTGCGTTTTTGCCAGTTGCTCTTCATACTGGGCAAATTGCTCCTTAAACCAGCTGACCATCCAAAAGCCGCGATAAATCATATACTCATGATTGTAGTAATTTGGCGCGGCGGCGGTATAAGCGGGCATGTGCTTGAGTATCTCAATATAATGGCTCGACGTGGTATTAATAGTCGCAGTAGTGCCAAAGCTTAAGCAGGCGGTATCGGCGGCAAGTCCGGCGGAACCCAACGCTTCGCAAGCTTTATCACTGGCGGCAGCAATCATTGGTGTGCCTTCAAGAATACCAGTAGCGGCGGCAGCTTTAGCAGTAATACTACCGAGCTGCTGCCCAGGTGGTATAAGTTTGGGCATTTGCTCTATCCGGCAACTGAACAGTCGCCATTTGATGTTGTTTGGCTTAAACCATGCTTGCGTTTTGTAATCGTAAGGCAGATAGCCTAAGGCATGACCAGTAGAGTCGGCAATCTCGCCTGTGAGCTGATAGGTGAGGTACGCGGATAAATTGACATAATAGGCTGTTTTCTCCCAAATTTCTGGTTCATGATGCGCAAGCCAATTACAGCGTGCTTTTTGCTGCGCCTCTTGTACCAGCTCGCCCATACCGATGACTTTGGTGAGTGGACCTAGAAAGCCTATGTCATTGTTCTCGCCGCGACGCAAATCCATCCACACAATGGCTGGGCGTAGCGGTTGTTTATCCTTGTCCAAACATATCATGGTATAGCGCTGGGTGGCTAGGCTAACACCGGCAATTTGCGCTGGCGTGATATCGCAATTTTGCCACAACTGCTGACAGGCCTCGCTTAATTTTTGCCAATAGTAGTCAGCATGTTGCTCGGCAAAACTAGGCTGCTCAGAAAAATACGGCTCGATAGGGACGCGTGCTTTGGCTATCTCGGTGCCGAATTGATCAAAGATAAGCGCTCTAACGCTTTGGGTGCCATTGTCGATAGCTAAGAAATAAATAGGCGCATCAAAGTTGTCGGTCATAGTCATCCTTAACTATGTGGGAATATAGATTGAAGCTAACTTAGAGTATAAAGCGGAACGGGTATTAATTTTCCTTGCGTGCTGTGCCTACGCCGACAGAGGCTGAAAAAATTAACCCAGTTCCGCCATATCTTTTCAACAATGAGTTTAGTATAGATAAATTAGGATATAAAAAAGCGCTAAGCCGCAGGCAGATAATAGTAGCGTTGCCATAAGGCTTGATAACGGTCAGACTCTTGCTGCCATTTTTGCTCATCCCAGCCTAGCTCCTGCTGACATATTTGCTTGACTCGCTGACTGATTAGCGGGGTCATCGCACCATTGGGCAATATAAGACCCAAGCGCGTGCGTCGTAGTAATAAATCATCCAAATGAATAACCTGCTCATAGCGAGCAGCAAAGCGAATCTCCGCCCAAATGGTATTGCTATCAGTCACATAAGCCAAGTCATCGTCATGAGCCAGCTCTAGCAAAGTATCGAGCTGTAGGCCATAAAAACCTTTTAAGCGCTGTTGTAATGGTAGCGGCAGGGCAGTAAATTTAGGGTTGGTTGAGGTTTGCTTGCTAAAAACTTGGCTGCTATATAATACATTATCTTGAGTAGCTGATTCATCGAGTTCGAGTACCTTTTGACAGACTTTTAGTACATCAAGGGCGATTAGGCGAAAGGTGGTTAATTTGCCACCGCTTACAGTGACCAGATTATTATCCAACCAGACGCTATGATCGCGTTTTTCCTTACTAGGACTGACGCGCTTACCATCATTGCCATCAGAAATCAGTGGACGCACGCCTGCCCATGAGCTGATGACATCCTTGCGGCTAATATCTACATCATCAAAAAGATCATTGGTCGCGGTCAACAGATAGTCCACCTCGGCATTGGTAATGCCGACTTCTGTATCATCTAAGGGTGGATGGTCCAAATCAGTAGTACCAAGAACGGTTCGGTTCTCCCACGGAAAGACAAAGATTGCTCTTTTATCGACAGGATGCAAAAAGGTATAGGCTTGATTGAGCGGTAGGCGCTCTTGACTGACTACCAAATGACTGCCACGCGATGGACGAATTTGCTTATGAAAGGTTTGTTCCGTTTGCTGACTGGCTTGCATCCGTAACGTATCTGCCCAAGCGCCCGTGGCACTGACCACGACTTTGGCCTGAACGTCGTAAGTATGGGTGCTATGTTGGGGAGAGGTGTCTTTTAGAGTAGCCCCCACCACTAAGCCTTGTTCAGTGGTTATGAGTGATTCTGCTTTAAGATAGTTAATCGCGTGCGCGCCATCATGAATAGCTTCGTCCAATACCCGCATCACGAGCCGTGAGTCATCGGTCACGGCATCACTAAATTGACTGGCACCCAAAAACTTATCTTGTTTAATATGAGGGTTAAGGCTAAGAAAGGCGTCTTTTTTAAAGTACTTAAAGTAGTGCTTACCCGCGAGCTTATCATATACCCTAAGTAGATTATTAAATATCCATGGCGGTGGAAACTTGCCTTTGTAATGGGGCATGACATAGTGCATCTCATTAACGAGGCCACTTGCTTCATTCAGCATGCGTTCACGCTCGCGTACGCTGTGCAGTGTCGTCTTGAAATCGCCCGAGGCAATGTAACGTAGCCCGCCATGTACCATTTTGCTTGAGCGGCTGGAGGTGCCCCAAGCGAAGTCTTTTTGCTCAATTAATAGTACTGCTAAGCCGCGTCTTGCTGCTTCGCGAGCAATACCAGCACCAGTGATCCCGCCACCGATAATGAGCATATCCCATGGTTCAGAACGAGACAGTGGTGCTAATGCTTGCTGGCGTTGTTGATATTGATTAGCTCGGTTCATAGACGACTCATTTTAATTGTTACTTAATTTCAACTATGTATGTTATCCAAATAATCTAATTCATAGTCGTTACTAAATAAAATAAATACACTATATTATAATGCGCGACTGGTATTAATTTTCCTTGCGTGCTGTGCCTACGCCGACAGAGGCTGCGAAAAATCA
>Ga0136557_1001214_pt1 | contig 17246 bp, 21 predicted proteins | sample AntRauTorckE6832_FD_104796 | JGI IMG/M metagenome (GOLD analysis project Ga0136557, IMG submission 104796) | Saline lake microbial communities from Rauer Islands, Antarctica - Metagenome Torckler E6 #832 | ecosystem: Environmental > Aquatic > Non-marine Saline and Alkaline > Saline | place...
AAAATCAAAACCGAGCATATTCATCACCCATTTGAAAAAAGGGTGGGTTCTTTGCTCTTTATTCCTAAATAAAGCTGAAATCCAACCAAACATCAATTTATTTATTGTCTAGAACATTCATTCTATCTTCTAAATCACTTTGGATAACATTATCTATACAAACAAAATAATTTATTATACAAGGTGTTTTAAGTGAATAATAAACTTTTAATCCATCCTTTTTTGATTCCACAACACCAGCAGTTTTTAATATATTCAAATGTTTTGATACTGAAGATTGATTTAATTCTAATTCTTCAACTAGGTCTGACACACACATTTTTAAATTTTCACCTAAAGTATCTACAATTTTCAATCTATATTTATTTGCAAGAGCCTTCATAATTTTTGATCTTGCTTCATATAATTTTTCATTCATGTTACCACCACCTAGTTATAATATTACTTTATAAGAATATGGTTGTCAAGATGAGAACTGTCATTTTTAATTGATAATAAAAGAGCTTATAAACAGTTAATAATAGAAGTTTTTAAAAGAGGATAATATGGGTATTTATTCAAATAGTACTCAAGGGTATATTAATAAAGGATTAAAGGGAACTGTTATTTGTGAAATATTAAAAAATAGTATTACTTGTGTTTATTTTTGTCTTATTATTTTTAGCTACTGCTTTATCTAGTTCAAAGTTAACATACTATACTACTATTAAATAAAATTCAGACCAAATTCCAGTTGAAGTTAAGCTATAAGACTTAAAACAAGATAAAATTATTATAGGTATTAATCAGTTGAAGGGACAAAAAAAGATGTACCTATCCTTGAATTTGACGATCAAGATTACGATAGTAATATTATATATAAAAAAGGAGCTCTTTTAGCATATTTGATTGATAAAGAAATACAAGAAAAAACAAATTATAATCATTTATTAGATGATGTTTTAAAATATGCTTGGGAAAGATGGGAAAAAAGAAAATGAAAAATAAATTATAAAGTAATGAAAAATTATTTAAAAGATGATCTGAATGTAAACAGTATAGATGATTGTGGGAAAAATATATTATAAATAATGAACTAATAAATACAGATAGTCTTTGTATTTAATGTATCTATTAAAAATATTGAATTTATTCATTGACATAGATAATATATAACGATAAAATTTCAATTAATGAAAAAGAATTATTTAAAGGAGCTTAAAGATGTCTGATGATAACTATTTTATGAAACAGGCTTTAATTGAAGCAAAAAAAGCATATAAGATTGATGAAGTTCCAATTGGTGCTGTAGTAGTATATAAGGGTGAAATAGTCGGTAGGGGATATAATAAGAGAGAGAAAAACCAAGATCCTACTGCACATGCAGAAATGATTGCAATAAAAAATGCCGCTGAAAGATTAGGAGACTGGCGTTTAGAAGACTGCATCATTTATGTAACTGTAGAACCATGTTTAATGTGTGCTGGTGCAATTCAGAAAGCTAGAATAAAGAAGTTAGTCTATGGTGCCGAAAGTAAAAAAGACGGTGCCTTCGGTACATTAATAGATGTATTACAAAATGAAGAGCTTAATCATCAACTAGAAGTAGTTTCAGGAATAATGGCCAAAGAAAGTCAAAAACTTTTAAAAGATTTTTTTAAAAAGTTAAGAAAAAGGAAGGATGGGTGAGTCTGGCTGAAACCGCTCGACTCGAAATCGAGTAGGCATCATATGCCTCGGGGGTTCAAATCCCTCTCCTTCCGCCAAAAGTATAAATTAAGCAGAATTTAATAGAATAATTCAAAATCAACTCTTTACTTATCAACTTATATATATTATAATAATAAAAGCTTGGAGGTCATAGTTTATATAAAAGTTAAGTAATAACAACTTTAAAAAATCCTTCAAGAAAAATTAATATTTATTATAAATTAAGCATGGAGAGGTGTTCCGAGTCTGGCTTAAGGGGCTCGCCTGGAAAGCGAGTGTAGGCTTTCACCTACCGAGGGTTCGAATCCCTCCCTCTCCGCCATTATATTTTCAATTAATGACAAAACATTTGGTCGTACTAAATGGGGGGGTAGCGGTACCCTGTAACCTGCAATCCGCTATAGCAGGATTGATGCCGAGCTGAGGGTTTGCTTTTTTAGGGTCAGGCCCTGGAAAGTGGCGATGATGATCGGGTCTTGCGCAATGGAGCTTTACCAACCCCGTCAGGTCCGGGAGGAAGCAGCGGTAAGTAAATGTCTCCATGTGCCGCAAGGTCGCCTGGTTTGAGCTAACTACTAGGGTAACGCCTGGGAAAGGAAATTCGAGGCCGGTGTACGGCCAATTTTTTATAATCTTAAAAAAAGTGGTGATTTAACAATATGCCTTCCTTATCTCTATACAGAAAGTACAGACCACAAAAGTTCAATGAAATAATTGGTCAACCAGCAGTAACCCAAACTATATTAAATGCAATTGAAAATGATAGAATTTCTCATGCCTACTTGTTTTCAGGTCCCAGGGGAACTGGAAAAACATCTACAGCTAAAGTATTAGCAATGGCAGTTAACTGCCAGGATGATAAAACTGATGAACCCTGTGGTGTTTGTGATTCTTGTAAAAGGATAAAGTCAGGTAATTCAATTGATGTTATTGAAATTGACGCAGCTTCAAATAGAGGTATTGATGAGATTAGAGAGCTAAGGGAAAAAGTTAAGTTTTACCCTAGTGAAGGCAAGTATAAAGTATATATAATTGATGAAGTACATATGTTAACAACCGGTGCCTTTAATGCACTGTTAAAAACCTTAGAAGAACCACCTGAAAATGTGATATTTGTATTAGCAACTACTGAGCCACATAAAGTGATTCCAACAATTATGTCCAGATGTCAGAGGTTTGACTTTTCATTAATATCTGAAAAAGAAATTGAAAACCATCTTGAAAACATCTGTAAAAAAGAGGGGTTAGAGTTTGAAACAGCTGCTCTTAACTTAATTGCGAGGAGTTCTCAGGGCGGTTTAAGGGATGCCTTAAGTATCCTTGATCAGGCAATATCATATACAGGCGAGAATATAAATACCGAAATAATTGAAGAGATGTTAGGCAAAACTTCAGGAGATCAACTAAAAGAATTTATGATTCTAATAAATAATAACAATACAAAAGATGCGGTATCTCTAGTAAATGATATCTTAAATGAAGGAAAAGATGTTGATAGGTTTTTAGAAGACTTAAAAGAATTTATTAATCAGCTTCTTTTAATTAAAGAGTGTGGAATTAAAACCAACTTAGTAAAACTTCCCAAGGAAAGACTAAAAGAAATGAATGAGTTAACTGCAGAATTTAGCTTAAATCAGTTAACCAATACTGTCGATATACTAAATGAAATCAAAAATGAAATATCACTGGGTGGAAACAGCAGAATTAATCTAGAAGTTGGTGTATTTAAACTTTCAGATAAAACACAAGAAAAAAATCTATTTAAAGAAATAGAGAAACTAAAAAATAAAGTAAATAAACTTGAAGAAAAAATTAAAAATGTTAAGATAGATACAAAGGTAGAAGAAAGTATAGAAAGAAAAGAAAAAACAACAGAAAATCAAACTGAAATCAAAGTAGAAAAAACACCAGATAAAAAGGCAGATAAAAAAGAAGTTAAAAAAAATAAAGCTACTGATGAATCCAAAACTCTTAATCTACATCAAGTAAAAAAATACTGGCCTAAAATTTTAGGTAGGATTAAAAGTGAAGATATAAGTATGCATGCAATAATTGTAGAAAGTAAACCGGTTAAAGTTGAAGGAAATAAAATTTATCTTGGTTTTCCCAATGATAAAAATTTCCACAGAAAACGTGCTGTAGAGAAAGAGGAATTTATAGCTAAGTTTTTCTCCAGGCAGTTTTCTAAAAACTGTACTGTAAAAGTTATTTCTGATGAACAAAATGTAAAGTCAAACCAAAAAGACAATAATAATTCAAATAATTATAATAAAAATGAAGAGTATTCTTCAAATAACAAGAGTGATTCAGGAATTGATCAGGTTGCAAAGATGTTTGATGGACAGATAATTGAAACTGATCCTGATATTATTTCAGACAAATAAAAACTACTTAAGGAGGTCATTTTAATGAATATGAACAAATTGATGAAACAGGCACAACAGATGCAGGCAAAGATGTCTAAAATGCAGGAAGAACTTGAAAATAAGACTTATGAGGCTACTTCTGGTGGTGGAGCAGTTAAAGCTTTAGTTAATGGTAAAAAGGAAGTTTTAGACTTACAAATCGATAAAGATGTTGTTGATCCAGAAGATGTTGAGATGTTAGAAGATTTAATTTTAGCAGCAGTTAATGAAGCTATGAGAGAAGCTACTGAGGAATTAAATGATAAAATGGGTCAAATGACTGGTGGTATGAACTTACCGGGGATGTTTTAAGTGGAACATTATCCGGGACCTGTGGGAAGATTAATAGGTGAGTTAAGCAAGTTACCCGGAATAGGTCAAAAAACTGCCCGCAGACTATCATTTTATCTATTAGGACGTCCAAGCAATGAAGTAAAAGAACTAGCAGAAGCTATAGTAGATGCTAGGGAGAAAACAAGCTACTGTTCAATCTGTAACAATCTTACAGAAAATGACCCTTGTGAATACTGCAGCTCAGAGGAAAGAGATCAAAATACAATCTGTGTTGTAGAAAGTCCGAAAGATGTAATTGCAATGGAACGAACAGGTGAATATAATGGGCTTTACCATGTTCTACATGGTGCAATATCTCCGATGGATGGTATTGGCCCAGATCAAATAAAAATTAAAAACCTACTGCCACGTATAAAAGAAGGTATAAAAGAAGTTATCGTTGCAACTGATCCCAATGCAGAGGGAGATGCAACTGCAATGTATTTAGCAAAACTTCTTAAACCACTTGATGTTGAGGTTACAAGAATTGCCCACGGATTACCGGTTGGCGGCGATCTTGAATTTGCAGATGAAATAACCTTGTCTAAAGCATTAGAAGGCAGACGTGAAATTAAATATTAATTGATTATTATAATAAACCTGAGGATTTTTATCCTGGGGTTTATTTTTATATAATATAATTCAAAAAGAGGTGAGATAAATGGATGAAAGATTTAATAAAGTAGCTTTAACATTTGATGACGTATTACTACAACCTAAAAAATCAGATATTATACCCCGGGATGTTGATGTAAAAACTAAGTTAACCGATGAAATTAAGTTAAATATCCCAGTTTTAAGTGCTGCTATGGATACTGTCACTGAGTCCAGGTTGGCAATCGCTATTGCTCGTGAAGGTGGAATGGGAATTATTCATAAAAATATGTCGATTAGAAGACAGGCTGATGAAGTTGATAAAGTAAAAAGATCGGAAAGCGGAGTAATTGTAGATCCTTTTTCATTATCACCGGAAGATTTGATCTATGATGCAGAAGAGTTAATGTCCAAGTATCATATTTCTGGTGTACCAATTATTGATAAAAATAATAAGTTAGTTGGGATAATTACAAACCGTGACTTACGGTTTGAACAGAACTATCAACAACCGATAAAAAATGTTATGACAAAAGAAGGTCTTGTAACTGCCCCGGTAGGTACAACAATTGAAGAGGCTAAGTCTATTTTACAAAAACATAAAATAGAAAAATTGCCTTTAGTAGATGAAAACTTTGAATTAAAGGGTTTAATTACAATAAAAGATATAGAAAAGGCAAAAAAATATCCTGATTCAGCAAAAGATGAGAACGGACAGCTGTTAGTAGGAGCTGCAGTCGGGATAGGAAAAGATACCTTAAATAGAGCAAGAGCATTATTTGAAGCTGGTGCAGATGTTATAGTTGTCGATACAGCTCATGGACATTCAACCAAAGTTATTGATATGGTCAAAAAAGTTAAAGAAAAGTTTCCAGAGTTAGTATTAATTGCTGGAAATGTAGCAACAGCTGACGCTACAGAAGACTTAATTAAAGCTGGAGCAGATGTTATAAAAGTAGGGGTTGGACCTGGTTCAATCTGTACAACAAGAGTTGTGGCAGGTGTTGGAGTACCTCAGATTACTGCAATTAGTGAAGCAGCTAAAGCAGCAAAAAAATATGGCAAGACAGTAATTGCTGATGGTGGAATAAAGTACTCTGGTGATATTGTAAAAGCCTTAGCTGCAGGAGCTAGTACAGTAATGATTGGAAGCCTATTAGCTGGAACTGAGGAAAGTCCAGGAGAATTAGAAATATATAAAGGTAGAAGCTATAAAGTATACCGCGGAATGGGCTCAGTTGATGCAATGAAACAGGGTAGTAAAGATAGATACTTCCAGGACGATAAGAGCGAGAAAAAGTTTGTTCCTGAAGGTATTGAAGGTAGAGTACCCTATAAAGGTAAATTATCAGATACAATTTATCAATTAGTTGGAGGACTACGCTCTGGAATGGGTTACTGTGGTACTAAAGATATTGATAGTTTACAAAAAGATGCAGAGTTTGTAAGAATTACTTCAGCTGGATTGAAAGAAAGCCATCCTCATGATGTAGACATTACAAAAGAAGCTCCAAATTATAGTCTAGATTAATATATGATTTGTTAAGGATTTAACAGCAATCCTTGAGTATAAATATTAGAATAAATATTGAAATGTTTATTAAGGGGAGATGATATGATGTCTGAAGATATTCAAAAAGAAAAACTAATAATCATAGGTGGTGGTCCAGCTGGACTTACATCTGCAATATATACTGCAAGAGCAGGATTGGAGCCACTCGTAATTAATGGTCCAGAACCAGGTGGACAGATCACTTTAACACCGGATTTAGAAAATTACCCCGGTTTTCCTGATGGAATTGGTGGTTTTGAAATCATGGAAAAAGTGACTGAGCAGGCTCAAAAATTTGGAACAAGAATGATATTCGAAATAGTTGAGCAGGTTCAGTTTGATAAAAAACCATATATTATTGAAACAGATTCAAATAAATATGAAGCAGAAACTGTAATTATTGCTACAGGTTCAAAGGCAAAAAGATTAGGTCTTGAACGTGAAGAAGCCTTAACAGGTAATGGCATTTCATACTGTGCTACTTGTGATGGTGCATTTTTTAGAGACAAAGAAGTTGTAGTAGTAGGTGGAGGAAATGTAGCTATTGAAGAAGCAGACTATTTAACAAAATTTGCATCTAAAGTATACCTGATTCATAGAAGAGATAAACTAAGAGGAGATAAAATCTTAGCAGATCGAATAAATAAAAATGACAAAGTAGAAATTCTCTGGAGCACTGAAGTAAAAGAAATTAAAGGAGATAAAAAGGTATCAGGTATTGTTATTGAAAATAATAAAAGTAATGAAAAAAGAACATTAGAAAATGTAAAAGGATTATTTATGGCAGTTGGATATAATCCAAGAACCGAACTTTTCAAAGGTCAAATTGATTTAGATGAAAAAAATTATATCTTAACAGATAATAATCAAAGGACTAACAAGGAAGGTATCTTTGCTGCTGGAGATGTTCAAGAACCAGAATTCAGCCAAGTTGTTGTAGCAGCAGGTAGTGGTGCTAAAGCTGCCATGCAGGTTGATAAATATCTTATAGGGTATTAAAAGTGAATAAAAAACTATAATAATGACAGGTCAGCATATTTATGCTGGCCTTTTTTCGTTGAGATAGCAAAGTACTTAATTGAAATACCCCTATTTATATGATATTATTATTTCAGAAATGTAAGATGACAGTTAATAGTCTAGGAGAGGAGTCATTCTGGATGTCAGGATTTTTTATTTCACTAGAAGGTATTGAAGGTTCTGGAAAATCAACCCAAATAAAACTGCTTAAAGATAAATTAAAAGAACTTGATTATGATGTACTATTTACAAAAGAACCTGGGGGTACAGAAATTGGTAAGAAGATAAGACAGATACTGCTTGACCCGATCCATCATAAAATGGATGACAGAGCAGAAATACTTCTCTATGCTGCTGATCGAGCACAGCATGTGGTAGAAACCATTATACCTGCACTAAAAGAAAATAAAGTTGTTATTACAGACAGGTATATCGATTCAAATATTGCCTACCAAGGTTATGGTAGACAGCTGGATATGAAGATGGTCAGAATGATCAATGAATGGGTAATAAGAGATATTTGGCCTAACTTAACAATCCTTTTAGATATTGATGTTCAAAATGGTTTAAAAAGAGCAAGAGATTTAACTCCAGATAAAACAGGTGATCGTTTAGAACGTGAACTAGTTGATTTTCATAAAAGAGTAAAAAAAGGATACTTAAAGTTGGCTGAAAATGAAGATAGATTTAAAGTAATTGACGCCGGTAGAGATCCAAATGAAGTTAATAAAGATATTTTAAAGTCAATTAAGGAGGCGTTATTATGAGTGAAAAAGAAAACAAAACTGTAAAAATGGTTGTTGCTATTGTACATGATAATGATGCTCATAATCTTATGGAAGCTCTAAGTAATGCAAACTTTAAAGCGACAAAGATGGCTACTACTGGGGGGTTTTTAAGAGAAGGTAATACAACATTTATGATAGGAACCGATGAAGAGCATCTTGAAGAGGTAAAAGAAATTATAAAAGAAAACTGTCAGGCCCGTAAGAAAACTATTGCTCCCATGTCACCAGTGGCAAACTCAATGGAAAGCTATTATTCATTTCCAATGGAAGTAAAAATAGGTGGAGCAACAGTATTTATTATGGATGTAGAACAGTTTATCAAAATGTAAGGAGTTTTTAATGAGCTTTAATAAGATACCAGGACAAAACAAAACAAAAAAAATATTACAGGACACGATTTCAAAAAAACGTATTAGCCATGCTTATTTATTTAATGGAAATAATGGTTTGGGCAAATTGGAAATGGCTGAAGAATTTGCCCAAGCTATTTTTTGTAAAAATAATATTATTGATGGGTGTGGAAACTGTATTAGCTGTAGAAAATTGCAGCATAACAATCACCCCGACTTCTTTAAGATTGAGGTACAAGAAGATCATTCCAGTATATTAATTGAACAGATCAGGGAAATGCAAAAAGAAATTAATTATAAACCCTATGAATCAGACTATAAAATATATATAATAAACCAAGCTGAAAAGATGTCTTTAGAAGCCCAAAACAGTCTGTTAAAAACATTAGAAGACCCACCAGACTATGCTGTAATAATATTAACAAATGAACAAAAAAAAGATTTAATACCAACAATTGTATCAAGGTGTCAGGAAGTAAAGTTATATAACCAACCAGTAGATGTGATTAAAGAATATTTAATTCAAGAAAAAGGTTTTGATAAAAAGGAAGCCTCCCTTTATGCCGTATTAGCTAGAGGAAAGTATAAAAAGGCAGTTAAGTTAGCTTCAAAAGAAGATTTTGTCAATGACAGGGATAAAGTTATAAACTTTATAGCAAACATTGAAAAAAAAGATAATTTTGAGATATATGAGTTTTCGGACTATTTAATTAAAATAACTGATAAGGACTTTTCATTGTTTGAACTAATGTTAAGTTTGTTTCGTGATATTTTAGTTGCAAAAAGAAATGGAAATGAAGATATCATTAATTTTGACTATAAGGATTTAATTATAAATTCTATAAATAAATTTAAGATTCAAGAGTTGTATGATTTGATTGAAATTATTAACAAATACCAGAATTATTATCTTAAAAATATTAAAAAAGATTTATTGTTTCCATCATTACTATTTAAGATAAGGAATGAAAAGGAGTTATAAAAATGGAAGTAGTAATAGGAGTAAGTTTTAAAAGGGCAGGTAAAATTTATTACTTTGACCCTGATAATATAGAAGTTGAGAACGGAGAAAGAGTAATTGTTGAAACCTCTCGAGGGATTGAAATGGGAAAAGTTGTAGTGGAGAAAAAGAAGGTTGAAAAAAAAGAAATTGTATCTCCACTAAAAAAGGTAATCAGAAAAGCTACCTTAAAAGATAAAGATAAAAATGAAGAAAACAAAAGATTAGAAGATGAAGCATTTGATATAGCATTAAAAAAGATAAAAGAACATAAACTACCGATGAAGTTAATAGATGTTGAATATACTTTTGATCATAACAAAGTTATATTTTACTTTACTGCTGATGGTAGAGTTGACTTTAGAGAGTTAGTTAAGGATTTAGCTCGTGTATTTAAAACAAGAATTGAACTACGCCAGATTGGTGTAAGAGATGAAGCAAAAATGGTTGGAGGATTAGGTCCTTGTGGTAGAAGGATTTGTTGTGACACATTCTTAAGAGATTTTGACCCAATTTCAATACAGTTGGCCAAGGATCAGGAACTTGCTTTAAATCCAGCAAAAATTTCTGGACTTTGTGGAAGATTAATGTGTTGCTTAAAGTATGAAAATGATTATTACCAAGAGATCACTAAAATAATGCCTGATATTGGAGAAAAAGTCACCTTATCAAATGGTAGTAAAACTGAGGTAGTTGATAGAAACTTAGTTGAACAAGTAGTTAAGTTAAAAAACAAAGATGGCGATGTAATGAAATATAAATTAGAAGAAATACAAAAGATGAAAGAAAAAAATTAGGAGCGATCGATTATGGACGAAGAAATTTTAGAAGAGCTAGCTTTGTTCCAAGAAAAGATAGAAGAAATATCTATGAAGTTTAAAAACTTAAAAGATATTACTTATAAATTATATAAAGAAAATGAAGAACTTAGAAATGAAAATAAGGAGTTAAAGTCTATTATTTTTGAAGAAGAGCAGGATACTTCAAAAAGTAAAAATAACTTATCAAGACTCCATGATGAAGGTTTTCATATTTGCCATCTAAGTTTTGGTGAAAAAAGAAAAGGAGAATGCCTTTTCTGTCTAAGATTATTAGAAGACGATAAAAAGTAAGTAGAAGGGAAATCAAAGTGGAACAAACACATTTTTTAATCCCCGACAAGTTAAAAATAATACAAAATGATAAATACTTTAAATTTGGCACTGATTCAGTTCTTCTAGCTAACTATATAAATGTAAGAGATAATGATAAAATTATTGATTTAGGCAGTGGTAGTGGGGTGATTCCACTGCTTTTAGCTTTTAAAAACAATCCAAAAAAGATATTTGGAGTAGAGATTCAAGAACCTTTAGTTAAAATGTCAAAAAGATCTGTTAAGTTAAACAAGCTAGAGGAAATAATTGAAATTATCAACCTTGATATAAGTAAAGTAATGGAGTATTTCAAAGATAATGAGTTTGATATCGTAGTATCAAACCCACCCTATATTCCTGCTAAAACAGGTAAAGTAACAAAAAATAAGTATAAGGCTATAGCAAGACATGAAATAAAAACTAATATTGAAGAAATTATTAAGGTATCTGTTAGACTGTTAAGAGCAAAAGGAAAATTATATTTGGTACATTTAACAAAAAGATTACCTGAAATAATTTATTTGCTTAAGGAAAATAATATTGAACCCAAAGAAATGAGATTGATTCAGTCCCGTGAGAAAAATAATCCTGACCGTTTCATAATGAAAGCTGTCATGGATGGTAATCCGGGTTTTTTAACTAAAACAAACATAGTAGAATTTATTAAAGATACTGATCAGTATACAAAAGAAATCAAAAAAATATATGGAGAAGATTAATATGAATGAAATAGGAAAACTATATATGTGTGGAACTCCAATTGGGAATTTAGATGATATAACCTTTAGGGCAATAAAAGTGCTTAAAAATGTTGATCTAATTGCTGCTGAGGATACCAGAAGAACTGAAAAGCTTCTCAACCATTTTAAGATTGATAATAGATTAACAAGTTACCACGAACATAATGAAAAAGAAAAATCTATACAGTTAATTAAAGAAATAAAAGATGGTTATGATGTTGCATTAGTATCTGATGCCGGTATGCCAGCAATATCTGATCCCGGTTTATTACTAGTAAAAAGCGCAATTGAAGAGGGCATTGAAATTATTCCTATCCCTGGTCCAACAGCCTTAGTATCAGCCTTAGTTGTGTCAGGAATAAAAACTGATAGATTTACTTTTTATGGTTTTGTTCCCCGTAAAAAAAATGTAAGGGAAGCGTTTATTGAAGATATAAAAAAAGATGAGAACACTTCAATCTTTTATGAATCACCTCATAGAATAAAGGATATATATGAAGAATTGGCTGAAATAATACCAGATAGGAAATCTGCTTTAGTTAGAGAAATTACAAAAATACATGAAGAAAAGATATATGGAACAGTTTCTGAAATCCATGAAAAAATTAAATCAAGAGAAATCAAGGGCGAGATTGTTGGTATTGTTGAAGGAAGATTAAAAAAGGAGCCTGATAAAGAAAACTGGACTGAAATTAGCATTTTAGACCATGTCCAGTTATTTATGGATAATGGATATACTAAAAAAGAAGCTATTAAGGAAGTAGCTAACATAAGAGATATTCGTAAAAAGGAAGTATATGAGGTAGCAATTCAAATCAATGTTAATAGATAGAGAAGAAAGGATGATTTCAAATGGATAAAAAGGATAAAACATTTTATGTAACCACACCGATCTATTATCCAAGCGATCGATTACATATAGGTCATGCATATACAACAGTAGCTGCAGACAGTATTACACGATATAAAAAAATGCAGGGTTATGATACAATGTTTTTAACAGGCTCTGATGAACACGGTCAAAAGATCGAAAGAAGTGCCAAAGAATCGAATAAAAAACCAAAACAGTATGTAGACGAAATCGTAAAGACCTTTAAAGAACTCTGGGAAGCTCTAGAAACAGAGTATGATTACTTTATTCGCACGACAGAAGAAAGACATGAAAAAGTAGTACAAAAAATCTTTAAAAAACTATATGATAAAGGTGATATATATAAAGGAAATTATGAAGGATGGTACTGTACCCCTGATGAAGCCTTTTGGACCGAAAGACAGGTCGGTGAACAAAAAGTATGTCCGGACTGTGGCAGACCGGTTGAATGGGTAGAAGAGGAAAGTTATTTCTTTAAAATGGGCAAATATGCAGACCGCTTATTAAAACATATTGAAGACAACCCTGAATTTATACAACCTGAGTCAAGAAAAAAAGAAATGATTAACTTTATAAAACAGGGTTTAGATGATTTAAGTGTATCTAGGACAACCTTTGATTGGGGTGTTGAAGTCCCTATTGATAAGGATCATGTTATATATGTATGGATAGATGCTTTAAGCAACTATATTACAGCAATTGGTTATCTAACAGATGAAGAAAACTTTAATAAGTACTGGCCAGCTGATCTTCATATAGTTGGAAAAGATATCTTAAGATTTCATACTATAATATGGCCAATCATATTAATGGCTTTAGATCTACCATTACCTAAACAGGTTTTCGGACACGGCTGGCTGTTAAGTGAGTCCGGTAAAATGTCAAAATCCAGAGGTAATGTTGTTGACCCAATCGAGTTAATAAATGATTTTGGAGTTGATCCAATAAGATATTACCTACTAAGAGAAGTACCCTTTGGTACAGATGGAACCTATTCTACCGAAGCTTTGATACAAAGAATCAATTCTGATTTGGCAAATGATCTAGGTAACTTATTAAACAGAACTGTAAGTATGGTAGATCAATACTTTGACAGTGAAATACCAGAGCCAGCAGAGTATAATGAGATTGATGAAGACCTTAAAAAAACTGCTTTAGAAACAGTTAATATAGTAGCAGAACATATGGAAGAGCTAAGGTATACAAATGCTTTAGAAGATCTGTGGAACTTTGTTAGAAGGACTAATAAATATATTGACCAAACTGAACCCTGGATATTAGGAAGAGAAAACAAAAACGAAAGACTTGGGACAGTACTATACAATCTATTAGAATCTTTAAGAATGATTGCAGTTATGTTAAAGCCATTTTTAGTTAAAACACCACTTAAAATTGGAAAACAACTCGGTGATGTTAAACAAATTGAAAATGCAGACTGGTCAAACTTAAAGTGGGGTCAGTTAAAAACGAATATAAAAGTTAAAAAGTCAGATCCTATTTTTCCAAGAATTGATGTTGAAGAGTATTTTGACAAAAAACAAAAAGGGGAGCAGGAGAAAACTATGACTAACGAGAACAATAATAATAGAGATGATTTAATTGATTTTGATACATTTAAAAATATCGACTTAAGGGTTGCTGAGATAGTTGAAGCCGAAAGAATTGAAGATAGTAATAAGTTGGTAAAGTTACAGGTAAAACTTGCTGATGAAAAAAGACAGTTGGTAGCAGGTATTGCCAAACATTATGATGCTGATGAACTGGTAGGCAAAAAAATTGTAATTGTTGCCAATCTTGAACCGGCTGAAATATTTGGTGTTAAATCCAATGGAATGATTTTAGCAGCTTCTAATGAAGATGAACTTACATTAATTACTCCAGAAAAAGAAATAAATAGTGGAAGTAAAGTGAAATAATATTTAACAGGGGGTAAAAAAATGAAAGATAGAGATTCAATACCAGCAGCGACTATAGAAAGACTACCTCTTTATTATCGCTGTCTTGATAAATTTTCAATGTTTGAAGAAACTGATGTTGTTTCTTCAAAAGATTTAGGTGGGAAACTAGATATTCCATCTACACAGGTTAGAAAAGACCTTTCATATTATGGTGAATTTGGCCGAAGAGGTGTAGGATATAATGTTAAGGATCTAAAAAAATCAATTGGGGAAATATTGGGTGTAGACAAGAAATGGCCTGCATTACTCATTGGAGCGGGTAACTTAGGAAGAGCTTTAATCAATTATGCCGGTTTTAGTAAGATGGGTCTAGAAATAACGGATATCTTTGATAATGATCTTAATAAAATAGGTAATAGGGTTGGCACTATTAAAGTAAAAAGTATAAATAATTTAGAAAAAACGATTAATGATAATGATATTAACTTAGGTATTGTAACTGTACCTGCAGATTCAGCCCAAGAGGTTGTAGATAAATTAGTAGACTATGGTATTAAAGCTATTTGGAATTTTTCACCTACTCGCTTGTATGTGCCTGATGACATATTTGTCAGAAATGAAGACTTAGCAGTAGGAATTGTTAGCTTGATTTATCATTTAAGCTGGCAGATGGAAAATGAAGAAGAGTAATAACATACTTTAAAATTAGATTATAAGCTAGAATCTATAGGGTGGAGTTTATTTATTGAGTTAATACTTTATAAATAATCTCTACCCTTTTATTTTTTAAATAAAAATTTATGACTATTAGAGGTGGTCTTGTGCAAATTAACGTATCAGTATTGGCAAGCGGTAGTTCCGGTAATTCTATTTATATAGATGATGGTAAAAATTCATTTTTAGTAGATGCCGGACTTAGTGGTAAAAAAATAATAAATAGATTAAAAAAAATAGATGTAAATCCAGATCAAATAGACGGCATATTCATCACACATGAGCACAAAGATCATATAAAAAGTGTTGGTATATTATCAAGAAGATTAGATGTCCCAATATATGCAAATGATGAAACCTGGGGAGCCTGTAATAAAGAGTTAGGAAAACTAAAAGAAAAAAACATTAAAGTTTTCAAAAATGAATTTAGTTTTGGTAACTTTGATATTCGAGCGATTAGAATATCTCATGATGCCTGTGCTCCAGTAGCTTATGTTGTTTATAGGAACGATAAAAAAATTGTATTAGCTACTGATATGGGATACATTAATGATGAACTTATGGAAGAGCTCAAAGCTGTTGACTTTTTACTTTTAGAATCAAATCATGATATTGATATGTTAATGTCAGGGAACTATCCGAGGTTTTTAAAAAACAGGATAAAAGGTAACCAGGGTCATCTATCAAATGATGCAGCGGCAGAAATACTTCCAAAGATTATAAACGGCAGATGTCCTCATGTATTATTAGGGCATCTAAGTCATGAAAACAATAATCCAAAGGTAGCATATATGACAGTTGAAAACATATTAAAAAAAGAAGGCTTGATAGTAAACAAAGACTTAAAGTTGGATTTAACTTATCAAAACAAGCCAACCAGGGTTTATGAAATCAAATAAATTTAGGTGGGATAAAGATGGATATTATTTTAATAGCAGTAGGTAAAATGAAAGAAGCATATCTTATTGATGGTTTAAGCGATTATATAGATAGGATAAAACATTACAGTGATGTAGAATTAATTGAGGTAGATTCTGAAAAAACCAAACATAAGATTAATGATTCACAGATTGATAGAATCAAAAATGAAGAAGGTAAAAGAATTCTTGAAAAAATACCGGAAGGTAAAAACTATATAATCAGTTTGGACCGTAAGGGTAAACCGGTTACTTCAGAAGGGTTAGCCAAATCTATTAAAAACTTACAGGTTAGAGGAGAAAGTAGAATAACTTTTGTTATTGGTGGTTCTCATGGATTAAGTGAGGAAGTATTAGACAAATCAAACTATAAAATGTCTCTATCATATTTAACATTTACTCATCAAATGAGTAGACTTATCTTATTAGAACAAATATATAGAGCATTTAAAATCTTAAACAATGAACCATATCATAAGTAGTATATCGTTCCCTCTAAATCAAAATAAACAATTAGAGGGAATTTTTTATATTTTAATGATAAGTATATTATTAGTTTATGGATATAAGGTGTTAAATTATATAAAAAGTGTATCAAATAATACATAATAAACTATTAAATAATTAAATAATACATAATATTTGATATAAATGTATTAATGATATATAATACTATTATAATACAAATGACAAAGGGAGCGATTTTAATTTGTGTATAAATAAAAGTCAAACCCAAAAGCACTTGGATTTTAGTGAAAAAGAAATAACTAAATATCTTAAAAAAGTTAAAAAACATGTAAACAATAATAAATATTCAATTTCTAAGAATGAAAACAGAAAGAAAAATATAAAATTTATTGAAGATTATAAAATCAATACAAAAAAGGAGAAAGATATTCTTTTAAGTATTGAACATAAAGATTTTTGCTATGCTGTTGATAATAAAAAAGAAGCTTTTTCCCATGAAACCCTGTATATATTTTGTATACAACGAGAACTTGATTTCTGGGGTTCTTTAAAATTAGTTGATATTTATATTAAAATAAATATGACTAACACTGCAAGAGGTTCCTTTATGTACATAGTATCTTTTCATAAAAGAAAAAAGCCTATAAAATATTTATTTAGGAATAAAGAGCAAAGAACCCACCCTTTTTTCAAATGGGTGATGAATATGCTCGGTTTTGATTTTGTCATACCATATGTAACATCAACAACCTCTTATTAAAATTGACTTTATAA
>Ga0136557_1001216_pt1 | contig 17226 bp, 11 predicted proteins | sample AntRauTorckE6832_FD_104796 | JGI IMG/M metagenome (GOLD analysis project Ga0136557, IMG submission 104796) | Saline lake microbial communities from Rauer Islands, Antarctica - Metagenome Torckler E6 #832 | ecosystem: Environmental > Aquatic > Non-marine Saline and Alkaline > Saline | place...
CTTTGTGCGTTTCTTCTTTGCTTTCATCTTTGTTGCGCACCGCTCAATACCACTCGCCACGCCTCCCAAAGACCGAGGCAAACTACTTGATCACTCTCCTGCTGTCAATGACTTTTTGAGGGCTTTATTAGGAAAAGATGTGCACTCTATTATACGAGGTGATCACTCATATAGCTCATTTTGAGTTCATCTTGTCGTGCAAGAAGTATATATCCAGGCATGGTGCAGGTTTATTGAAACATCTTGCTTTTCATTATCAATAATCTTAACATACTGTCTCGAAAAGCTGCAGGCTACTTCACCTGTGGAAAGAGGACCACAATGCAACTCTTTTTACATAAGATATTTTATCACTTTCAAAATTAGAATGGAAAAGAAAAACGCACTGCTCAAGACACTCCCTAAAATCGATGATTCCATTGCGATGCTTCGCCATGAAATCACTGAAGATGTTCCCTCAAGTCTGATAAGAAAAATTGTACGCAAAAGTGTAGAGCAGCAGCGTTGTTCAATTCTGGCCAATGCTGATGGTTACCGTTCCCTTTCTCAAAGCGAATGGAAGGAATTGTTTTTGCGGGAGCTTGCTGAGGAACGAAAGACTAATCTGCGTCGAGTGATAAACGGTACAGGGATAGTCATACATACGAATTTAGGCCGTTCGTTGCTTCCTCCTGAGGCAATGGAGCAACTGGTCCAGTGCTCCAGGCATTATTCAAACCTGGAGTTCGACCTGAAGAGCGGCAAGAGGGGGAGCCGCTATTCACTTGTCGAAGAATTGTTGTGCGATATTACCGGGGCCGAGGCCGCGCTTGTCGTCAATAATAATGCAGCAGCCGTTTTTCTGGTAATAGAGACACTGGCATGTAACCGTGAGGCTATTGTTTCTCGGGGGGAACTGGTTGAAATAGGCGGATCTTTCAGAATACCGGATGTTATGGCCAAGAGTGGAGCCACACTTGTGGAGGTTGGCGCCACAAATCGAACGCATTATTACGATTATGAAAATGCGCTCACAGAAAATACATCGTTGCTGCTTAAAGTACATACTTCAAACTTCCGTATGCTTGGGTTCACCAAAGAAGTTTCGAGTCAGGAACTGGTGACACTGGCCCGGCAGCATAATATTGCTGTCATGGAGGATCTGGGCAGCGGGTGCCTGGTCGATCTTTCTCCTTATGGCCTGCCCCAAGAGCGAACCGTGCAGGAGGTTGTGGCCACCGGTATCGATGTTGTCACCTTCAGTGGAGATAAATTACTCGGTGGTCCGCAAGCTGGGGTGATAGTGGGCAGGAGGAAGGCCATTGACAGGATTAAAAAGAATCCATTGAACAGGGCACTGCGTATTGATAAATTCACTCTCGCGTCACTGGAGAGCGTTCTGCGAATGTACTATGATATTGACCAGGCCCTGGAAAAAGTGCCAACGCTTGCCATGCTGGTAGAAAAACCGGCCGATATCAAAAAGCGGGCACAGCGGATTCTGCGCAAAATTAAAAAAGCCAGTTTGGTAAACTGCAATATCTCTTTAGCGCCGACTATTTCTCAGACCGGCGGCGGCGCCATTCCTGAATATGGCCTTGATAGCTGGGCAGTGCAAATGACCCCGATCGGAGTTTCGGTGAACAGGTTGGAGCGGGATATGCGTACCCGTGATTTGCCGCTTATCGGGCGAATTGAGAATGAACATTTCATTATAGATTGCAGAACTGTCCTTGAAAATGATGTCAATGAGATAGCTACTGCTGTAATTGAATATTTCAGGCCATAAAATTTCATGTATCCTTCTTCACATCTCACCAGCCTGGAAACGCTTGAAAAAGAAGATTTCAAACTGTTCTACCCTTCCTTTGAAAAACTGGTGGCCACCAAAATCCCAGGTTTCACCAATCTCCTTTTTCTAGGAAAAGACGATGAGATTTCCGAAACCATTGTGCCTTCCATGCTGGTTGAAAAGATACAGCACTATTTCAACGGACATACCCGAAGGGAGAACTATTTCATAGGTTTTGACAATGCAATCCTCTTCACCATTCCAGCTCGAGAGCAAAATATCATGGTGGTCGCCACAGGTGTGGATACCTATTTTGCCGAGCATGTCTCCAAGGACTGGTTGGAGGAGTTGAGCAGAGACCTGGAACAAATGTTTGTGCATATTAAAAAGGCCGGTGTCGATCTTGAGACCGGGCTGCCCAACAGTCTGCACTTTCATGCCTTGCTTCAGGAAGTTGAAAAAAGTGGTTCACTCTCCATCTTGCTGGTAGAAGTCTATCCACGTGCCCGTTCAGCACAGGAGGCCAAGATTCATACTGCCAAAACGGTTCGGTCTTTGAGGAATTGTTTGAATGGTAAGGTCTTTCTTTTTTATCTTGGCCATCATGTCTTTGGGATTTTTTCTACTACGATTGAACCGTCACGTTTTGCCGCATTAGCAAAACGTGTTCTTTTATGGCTGCGAAGAGATAGTTTTCGCAGAATCCATTTAGGGTTAGGTGGGGGAGCAGAAGAAGAGGGGGGGCAAAATATTCGGCAATCCTCTCTTCATCTTGAAGCTCTCGACCAGGCTGAGTTCGCCCTTGATCGTGCCCAAAAACGCGGTCCTTTTTCACTGTGTGATTACTATTGTTTGAGTCAACCGCACAAGCATCCCTTACGCAAGCCTTCAAAGGCACTTCTTGCCAAATTCTGGAGGAAATGGAAGAATGTCGATTCGTTTTCAATACTGGAGTTGCAGCCTCCTTCGCTTAAGGAGAAAGACATTCTGGCGCAACACTTACCGGCGAAGCATGTTGTCCATGATAACCACGATCTTTATGTTTTTCTCCCTGATATACCACCTGATGCGGCACTCAGGTGGTGGGAAAAATATGTGGAAGACAATGCTCCCGGCCATGTTCAGGTTGGAATAGCGTACTATCCACATCTTTTTTGCAGCAAAAGTGCAACGGTTTTTCACTGTCGCAAAGCCCTTAATCACGCCCAGTTTTTTGGGCCTGAGGGCAGGGCGATTTTTGATGCCGTCAGTCTCAACGTCAGTGGAGATATTTATTATGCCGAAGGAGATTTAACCTCGGCCGTGGCAGAGTATAGAGCGGGGATAGCATGTGAACAAAATAATGTCAATCTTCTTAATAGCTTGGGTGTTGCCTATGCCGACATGGACAAGCATCGAGAAGCTCGGCTCTGTTTTGAAAGGGTGTTGAATCTTGATTCCGGTAATTTCATGGCATTGTATAATTCCGGACTGGAGGCTGAACTTAACGGTAGATATGAAGAGGCCTATACCTTTTTGGAAAAAGTATATGTATTATTGGATGATCATGAAGAGGATGGCCAGGAACTCAGAGACGACATCATATATCGTTATGGCAGACTCTGTTCAGTCACTGGAAGGCATCAGAAGGCGATAGAGGTCCTCCTGGCATGGTATGAGCATGAGCCGTTTCACAGAATAAAAGACAAGACTTTGCCGCATCTGGGACAATCTTATTATGGCCTTGGTCAATATGGTAAGGCTGTTAAGTGGCTGCAAAAGGCTTTGCAGTATGATGAATTTGATAGTGAGTCCATGGGCTTGCTCGGCCACTGTTATCTAATTTTACAGCAGGGTGATGAGATTGCTTTAGCATTATGCCAAAAAAGTACCGAGCTCAGTCCCGACAGGAGTATTTTAAAAATATACCTGGCACGGTCACAGATTGCCTGCAGGAGGTACGATGAGGCTGAAGCAACATTGCGACTATGTCTGCTCAGGAAGGAAACCAAGAAGGAGGCGCAACTGCTGATGTGTTTGAATTATCATAGGAAGGGAATGGTGAAGCGGTCGGCACAATGGCTTGAAAAAGTATATGCCAATGCATCGCTGGAGCCTGGATTGGCGCGTGAGGCACACCAGCTGGATACGCAGATCAGTAAGCAGACAGACGAGGTATTTAATGAAGTATAATGGACTCAACGAGCGACGAAGGGTTTCCCGCGAACCGAAATACAACCTTGACAACAATGTGGTTGGCGATTCATGGCGCATGTTCAGGATAATGGCTGAGTTTGTGGATGGTTTCGATGCCATGTCAACCATAGATATTCCCGCAGTCACCATATATGGTTCGGCACGGACTCCCGCAGATGATCCGTATTATGTCATGACGGAAAAGGTGGCTGCCGAACTGGTCAAGGCGGGGTATGGTGTTATAACCGGTGGTGGGCCGGGAATAATGGAAGCTGCTAATAAGGGAGCCTATGAGGCTGGGGGCCTGTCCATCGGCCTGAATATCTCTTTGCCACAGGAGCAGGCAGCCAATCCCTACACTAACTTTCCACTGAATTTTAAATATTTTTTTGTGCGCAAGGTCATGCTGATGAAGTACTCCATGGGATTTATCTGTATGCCCGGCGGCTTTGGCTCACTCGACGAAATCTTTGAGGCGGCGACACTGATCCAGACAGAGAGGATTCGGCCCTTTCCCATAGTTCTTGTCGGTTCCGACTACTGGGGCGGCCTTGTTCAATGGATTGAGGAGAGGCTATTGGCCAGCGGCAATATTAAGGCGGACGATTGCTCATTGTTCAAGGTTCTCGATGAGGTGGATGATATCGTGCAGTATATAACGGCCAAAGTTTAAAACGAGAGGATCGTAAAGGGGTATTTACATGGCTCAGATTGATGCGTTTTTTAAACTCATGAATGATGAAGGGGCTTCCGATCTTCATATGGTGGCGGATATGCAGCCGATTCTCCGTATTCGCGGGGATATGGAGAGGGTTAAATTTAAGCGGCTCAGCAATGACGAGCTTCGGGCCATGCTCTATGAAATATGCCCGGAAGAAAAAATCAAAGTATTTGAAGAAAGCGGTGATGTTGATTTCGGCTACGAAATCCCAGGCCTTGCTCGGTACCGTTGCAACTTTTTTCAGCAAAAATATGGCGTTGGTGCCGTTTTTCGTGAAATTCCAAGTGAAATCATGACCTGCGAGCAGCTGGGGCTTCCCAAGGTTGTTCCGAGGCTTGCCCATCTTCCCAAGGGGCTTGTTCTGGTAACCGGGCCTACGGGGTCAGGCAAGTCGACAACACTTGCAGCGGTGGTCGATGAGGCGAACAAGCACCGCAAGGATCACATACTCACCATCGAGGATCCCATAGAATTTGTCCATACCAGTCAGAAGTGTATTATAAACCACCGGGAGGTGGGGACCCATACCCATAGTTTCGGGGCCGCATTGCGTGGTGCTCTGCGTGAGGACCCGGACATAATTATGGTCGGTGAGATGCGCGATCTGGAAACAATAAGTTTGGCAATGGAGGCAGCAATGACAGGTCATCTGGTCTTTGGTACGCTCCATACCATTAACGCCATGAAGACCGTTGACAGGATTATTGAGATTTTTCCGGCAAATCAGCAGGGCCAGGTGCGTTCTACCCTTGCCGACGCGCTGAAGGCGGTTGTCTCGCAGACTCTTTTCAAGCGTGTTGATATCAAAGGGCGCTGTGCCGCACTGGAAATTCTCATTGCCACTCCTGCCGTTCGCAACCTTATTCGAGAAGGTAAAACCTATCAGATTCTTTCTACCATGCAGACGGGAAAAAAATACGGCATGCAAACTCTTGATGATGCTATATTGGAGTACCTTGACAAAAAGATGATCAGTGCCGACGAGGCCTACTCCAATTGTGTTGAAAAATCAAAGTTTGTCAAGTATTTACGCAAGCCTCCCACTGACTTCACCGATGTCTAATCGGCCTTTGGTGGTACCTGTTGGTAGTGAGAGGAAGCAGGGTTGAAGGTTTCAAGGTGATACCCTGGCGGATGCGTGCGGATGCTGATGGTGCCGGCCGTTTTGGTTGGCATGACATCAATGCCAAGTTTCCGGCATGTTTTGACCACGGCAGTGGATGGAAATGCGAAAGCCTTGTTGTCACCAGATGAAACAACCATAACCGATGGATTGACCGCTTTGAGAAATCCCCGGGAATTTGAAGTGCTGGAGCCATGATGGGGGGATAAGAGTATATCCGCTTTGAGATCGAGTTCGGCGGTAATGAGATCATGCTCAATGGCAGCTGAAATATCGCCGGGAAATAATGCCGCAAATTCATCATCCCTATAGTGTACAATGAGCCCGTTGTCATTGTTTGATGCACGATGGGCTGAGGAGGTATTGGCGAGAATATGCAGGTTGGCGGTATTGCCACCGGCAAGTTGTTTTCCCGAAGAGGCGGGAATGATTTCGGTACCCGTTGCCGCAACATGTTCAAGAAGAGCCTGCCAGCGCCGGTTGCTGCTCTCTTTGGAATGAATCCAAAGTTTTTCAACATTGAAATGATCGGCGATGAACGCAAGCCCGTTATAATGATCGCCATCGGCATGGGTGATTGCAATATCGTTGATTTTCTGAATGTTTTTTTGCAGCAGAAAAGGGGCAATGACACTTTGGCCGATGTCAAAATGCGGTGAAGATATTGCGCCACCATCTATGAGTATGGTTTTTCCTCCAGGCATTTCAATCAGACAACAGCTGCCGTGACCGACATCGAGAAAGGTAAGGGTCGATTCCGTATCAAATTTTCTGATGAAGTTTTGAGGAGAGATGAAGATACAGCCGATGACGACGACGAGGAGTGCAGCCGCGGTTGTCCTGATCCGCCGTGTCAACGTTTTGTTGAGCAACAACATGCCAAGACAGCCGTAATAGAGGGCAATGAGAGCAGGGGAGGGTGGGGGAAGGTAGGTGAAGGAGAAGGGCAGAGAGTAAAAGGTGGAAACCGCGCCAACCGCAAGATCAATTCCTATTCCGCCAAGATAGAAAAGAATATTTGCCAGCGGTGGCCAGATAAACAGGCAAACAGCAGCGGCAAAACCAAAAGGGAGACTCCATAGGCAGATAAGGGGTTCGACAATGAGGTTGGCCAGAGGACCGATAAGGGACATTCTGTTAAAATGATAGATGAGCAAAGGTGCGGTGCCCAGGGTTGCCGCAATGGAGACACCCATAGCGGTTACCGTCCAGGTGCATATCGTGGCAGGTATGCGAGCAGATGTGTTGTCGACGATCCTGAAAGTAAGCTGTTGTAGAGCAGGCAGTGCTGCGGCAATGGCAATCACAGCGGCAAAGGAGAGTTGGAACGATGGAGTGGCCAGGTCGGTTGGAGAAAATGCCAAAATGACCAGTGCGGCGCAAGCCACCAGTGGTGCGAAGGAGTGTTTTCTCCCCGTGCAAATAGCGACAATCACCACCAGGCTCATGATAAATGATCGCACGACGGGAGTTTTTGCACCGGCAATGAGGGTATACAGCAGCAGGGGGAGAATGCACAAAAAAAACGCTGTCTTTTTGGTGTTTATCCGCAGGATCAACCATTGTGAGCGCCGCAACAGCCAGTATATAACGGCGTAGAGAAACACGCCCAACAGGGACATATGCAAGCCCGATATAGCAAGTATGTGAAGCACACCCGCACCTTTGAAATGTTCGATAACCTGGTTTGTGACCGCAGATCTATCCCCGGTAAGGAGGGCTTTGTAGATGCCGGCCTGGTTGCCGTTGAGGTGTGTGTTGATGTAGTGGTTGATTCTCGCGCGTAGGGTTTCAGGAGTGTAGCGGAGAGTGTGCAGAAAAGAGGTCGTTTTGGAAACATTGCTGATATACAGCGGTGACTGTATGAAGCCGGTGACATAGATATCGCGAAGTGCCAGATAGGCAGGATAGTTGAAGCTTCCAGGCGTTTCAAATCGTCCGGGGTGTTCCAGCTCAGCCCGAATGGCAACTGTCTGACCCGGTATGGCGGCGGGATCAGGTCGGCCCTTCAGGGTATAGCGTATGAGTCCATGACTGTTTTGAAACTCCGTGGTTTGCGTTCGTATCGCCTTGACCGCGACATCCAGCTTTGATGTTCTTCCATTGAAACCGTGACGCCGAACTATGTCGCCCACTGTGACGTATTCGTGTTCTTCGGTGATTGCATTGCGTATATGGGTATTCGACATTGGAGGTGTCCGGGATAGAGTGGTGCAATACAGTCCCGTGAGAAGAAAGAAGATGAAGAGGAGCAAGAGCATGCCGGTTTCCTGCTCGTTCTTTCGGCGCAAGAATACAATGGTGAGGAGCAGGGATGCTGCCGTCATTGCTCCAAGGAATGCATGTAAGAGTGGAATTCCGGAAAAAGAAAGGAGTATCCCGACAATATAACAGAGGGTGGCACCAATCAGAAGGTTTGAACGGATCCATGCCGTGATGTTCACAGCAGCTCCTTGATAAGGGCAAAATGCTTATTCAGGACGCCCTCCATTTTGAGGACACTTTGGCGCGCCGATAGCCCACAGCGGCAGCGGTATTCCGGATCATTGAGAAGAGTAGTTAAAGTCTTTAAAAGGTCATTTTGGCCGGTGACGGAAGCACCTCCGCCGCCGGCAATAATATCTTGACTGATTTCCTCAAAATCATCCATGTATTGTCCGAAAATAACTGGCTTTCCGTGATAGGCCGGTTCAAGTGGATTATGGCCGCCTATAGTAACCATACTGCCCCCAACAAAACAAATATCGCCTAAAGCGTAAATGGCGGCGAGTTCGCCTATGCTATCCAGTATTAAAAGGTCTTTGGAAAATACTTCGGTGGTTGAGCGGAGCTGTACCGTAATATTACGAGCATGGGCCATCTCGACGATATCACCTGTCCGCCTGATATCTCGTGGTGCAATAATCAGACGGGGGCTATGGTGTTTCCTGAGCTCAACGAAGGTGTCGAGCAAAATTTCTTCCTCACCGGCATGGGTGGAACCGGCAATGATGAGCGGGCGATCATCCCCTTTATCAATGGAGGGCAGGCTTGCATCCTCGGCGATAAGAGCTTCGTATTTGAGGTTGCCTAAGCGGAGTATTCTGTTTTCAGAGAGACCAAGATCAATAAAACGTTTTTGATCCGAGTCATTTTGTACACATAAATAGCGAAAGGTTTGGAACATGGGTTTAAAAAAGAATGCATTACGGGTATACCGTGCCATTGATTTTTTAGAGATTCTGCCGTTAACGAGGATTGCTGGGATATTTTTGCCATGGAGCTCGTGAAGCAGGTTGGGCCAGAAATCAGTTTCTACAAGAATGAAAAGATCGGGACTGATTGTTTTTATGAAATACTTGCAGACCGGTAATATGTCAAGGGGCAGTGAAATGACGATGTCACTGTATGGTGCCATGATTCTGCCGGCCAAAGTGAACCCTGTCCTGGTTGAAGCGGAAAAAACAATATTTACATCGGGTGCTTCCCGGCGCAATTTGGCGACAAGTGGAAGGGCGGAAGTAACCTCCCCGACCGAGAGCGCATGGATCCAGATTGTCCGGCGTGATCGACAGAGTCCGGCCACAGCAGCTTTGAGGTGTATGCCGAGCCTTCCGGGCAGCATTGTTCGGTATTTCGGGTTGAGCGCAATAATGATGACAAGGAGCGGAAATAGCAGTATTAAAAGGAGAGCTTGGAGAAAATTATAGAGTAATAGCATTATATGTTCCTTGATGAACGTGCCTTGGCTTTGTAATAATTGAAAGGTAACTACTCATGGGGGAGCGACGTAATGTAACTACCCCCGGTATTTGTAGCTGCTTGCAGGGTGCCGGAGATTCCCGCGATCAGACTGGTGAAGCGTATTGGTCATACGTAAGCCAGGTGGTTTGCGGGGAGCCCTGGTGCCCTTTGAGCAGTAACACTCTCAGGGCCGAAGATATTACCATATTGCCGCGCTTTGGCAAAGCTCCATATGGATGAAGACGCGGCAATAATCTGAACAGGGCAGTATGAATCTGATAATACTACAACGACATGAGGTTATCGACCACACAGCTCGGCTGACGGATAATCGGGCTAAACACATTATAAGGGTGCTTCACTGTGTTGTCGGTGATCGCATTAAGGTGGGTGTTTTGCATGATCGCATTGGTTTCGGGACGATCACGGCTCTCCAGCCGAAATATCCTTTTATGGTGGAAATGACGGTGACGCATGATAGTCCGCCTCCGCCGAAGGTTCCACTGGATATTGTGCTGGCTCTGCCCCGGCCGATAATGCTACGGCGTATTCTAAGCCAGGTTACGGCGCTTGGTGTTGGCAAGGTCCATATAGTCAACGCCGCTCGGGTTGAGAAAAGTTTCTGGCAGGCAGGGCTTGTTGATGAAGATGCGTATATGGCGTATGTAATTTCCGGTCTGGAACAGGCGATTGACACTATTCCGCCGAAGATTTTTTTTCATCGAAAATTCAAACCGTTCGTTGAGGATTACCTTCCAGGTATTGCGGATCACTACCATTATCTGGTATATGCACATCCTTCCAGTGCAAGGGGGGTGCACCTCTGTATCGGCCCAGCGCAGGGCAAGGTGTTAGTCGCTGTAGGCCCAGAGGGAGGATGGCTTGACTACGAGCTGGACAAATTTGAAGAGCAGGGGTTTTGCGGTTTTGCCATGGGAGCGCGAATATTGAAGGTTGATACTGCCGTGGTCAATATACATGGCATGATCATGGCTGAGCTTGAACATTGCCGTTGAGTAAACCGCCTCCAGCTCTACACGATGAGCCGGCAATGGTTCCGGCGAAAAATCCAAATGATACAGTATATGGGAGAGAGGGAGTGATGCAAGCGCATCAAGTGCTACAGTTTCGAAACATTGTGCCGCAACTGGCGCTGTTTGGTGCCACGGTATTATGGGCGAGCTCCTTTATTGCTCTTAAAATTGCTTTCAGAGCCTATGACCCGATGGTAGTGATCTTCGGGAGAATGTTTGTCGCCAGTCTCTGCCTGCTTGCAGTTGTTTTTCGCTTTCGCCGGTCAGTGCACTACCAGAAAGGGGACTATAAAATCATTGTCCTCTTGGTTTTTTGCGAGCCCTGTCTGTATTTTCTTTTTGAGGCACATGCAATTGTCTACACAACCGCTGCCCAGGCAGGGATGATCACTGCCATTCTGCCTATTCTGGTAATGATAACCGCTTCAATTGTGCTGCAGGAAAGAACAGGTGTGCAGGGATGGCTCGGAGCCGGCATCGCCGTAGCTGGAGTGTGCTGGCTCTCTTTAGAGAGCACACCCAGTGAAAATGCACCAAATCCATTGCTGGGAAACTTTCTGGAGTTCATGGCAATGGTCTGTGCTACTGGCTATATGGTAACAATGCGCTATTTAACCCTTCGCTACTCGCCGTTTTTTCTTACTGCGATTCAGGCATTTGCCGGTTGCCTTTTTTATTTCCCTCTCCTTTTTTTACCGGGGACGCACTTACCTGATCATTTCAACCTTCCTTCGGGAATGGCAATCTGCTATCTGGGAGCAGTGATTACCCTTGGTGCTTACGGTCTTTACAATTACGGTTTGAAGTATGTTTCGGCAAGTCGTTCGGCTGTATATGTTAATCTTATTCCGGTTGTCAGTGTTTTTCTGGCATGGCTGATTTTGGGCGAAATGTTTAACCGGAATCAGCTCATTGCTGCCGGTGTGGTTATGTTTGGGGTGTGGCTGACGCAGCAGTCGCCTGCAAGAGAACGAGCGTAGTGTGTTGCTTGTATACGGTTTTTATGTTTTGGTGGATCTGAGTAAAAGTCCCGTAAATAACTCTGCAGATGTTGGGAAAAATATATTTCATGATCACCGAAGTTGTTTTTATTTGATTACGAACAAAGCTCAGCTAATCGATCCAGGACCTCACATGTTGTATACGAGGTAAACACCAGAGAAAAATTATGAGTCAACGTCCTGTATATAAAAAGTTAAAAGAACGAATCATACTCCTAGAGTATAAGCCCGGATCGGTCCTGCGTGAGAAAGAGCTCATGAAGGCATTCGGTGTGAGCCGTACACCTGTCCGTGAGGCCTTGATGCGTTTGGAAGTGGAGGGGCTGGTCCGGATTATTCCCAATGTCGGCACCATTGTCGCCGATGTAAGTTTTCAGCAACTCAAGGATGTCTTTGAAGTTCGTTCCAATCTCATACGGCTTTCCGGTCAGCTGGCGGCAGCGCGTATAACGGATGAGGAGATTGCTGAGATTCGTCGGTGGATCAACAGCATGAAAGAGACAAAAGACGCCAAAGCGCTGATGCAGCTCGATGGCGAGCTGCATGGTATTATCAACAGGGCAACGAAGAACGAGACACTTATACACATATTAAAGACGTTGCATGACCAGGCTGTCAGGATCTGGACGTTCTCGGCGGCGGAGGCCAACTATTGGAACGACATCGTCCTGGAATTTGAAGAAATTGTAGAAGCACTGGAGCAGCATGATGAAGAGGCAGCTGCGCTGCTGCTGGAAAAACACGCACGACAGTTTGTCGAGAATATTCGCAGTCAACTCACTCTTTAGGGTCCGCTCAGCGCTCTTTTGAGGATTTTGCCGTCTGCCGATCGCCGCTAGGTATGTTGCAGTTGCGCCTCAAAATGTGAAGCTATTTTTGAGCGGACCATAAGATTTGTTGGTAATCAGAATGGGTTATGCGGGAAAATCAGGAAAGCGAAGGTTTGCCACAAAGCTCTTTTGAAATTCCTGACTCGTTGCCAGGTCAATAACGGAAATTTTTGCGGCAAGCTTTTGAGTTGCCTTGAAATACCGATCGCTGCATAGCGCCATGATTGCCCCGGCACCGGCAAGATTGCCAGCAGTTTCAATGTGATCGTCATCTATATTGGGGAGTAAACCCAAATCTTTCATGTCATTTTTGTCGAGGTATGATCCGAATGCTCCGCCAATTATGATTTTTCCCGGCAAAGTTTTTTCTTCAATTCTCAACAGAAAATTGATCCCTGTGAGAAGAGCGGCCTTTCCGAGTTGAATGGAACGGATATCTTTTTGGCTGATGCAGATCTCCCGGTTTTCTCCGCCTTGATCTCCTCGGGCCAGAATATAGTGCTTCGCGCCTGAATCATCCTTCTGCAATGCTGCAATATCGGCATCATCGACCAGTGCACCCGTCGGTCTGATAATACCGGCCCGATACATTTCCGCGGCAGCGCTGATGACGCCCGAGCCGCAAATGCCGGCAGGCTGGAGCCCAGTGTTTTTTGTCCGATCCGCCCCGATCATACGGCAACGAGGGGTTCCGGTACGGCCTGCAATTGTTACCTTGTCGATTGCCCCAGGCAGTGCCTGCATGCCATAGGAAATGGATGCTCCCTCAAACACCGGCCCAGTGGCGCACGAGGTTGCATAGAGCCCATGCTCTCCCTTGTAGATGAGCTCTCCGTTGGTCCCGATGTCGATGAGCAGGGTTCCGGCAGGTTGGCGGTCAAGTTCCGCGGCAATTGCAGCTGCAAGTATGTCTCCACCTAAGAAACCGGAAATCTGTGAGAGCGTGGACACTGACATATCCAGCTGTTCAAATCCCAGTTTTTGGGCCTGTTTGCATTGGCTGTCAAAAAACACCGGCCGGTAGGGGGCAACACCTAATGTTCCCGGCTGTATTCCCAGCAGCAGATGGATCATGGTGGGATTGCCCACCACCGTCATTTTTTCAATATCCCTGAGCAAAATTTGAGATTGTGTGCTGAGCTCCCGGCATCCCCACTCGATGGCTCGAAGGGCCAGTCTTTGCAAGGTCGAGAGATTGTCATCTTCCTTGGATGCTTCGCCAATGCGACTCATTACATCGTCGCCGTATATCGCCTGGGGATTTTTTACCGAAACTGAAGATACGACCAAACCTGCATTGACATTGCAAAGATACAAGGCAATGGTGGTCGTGCCAAGATCAACGGCTACGCCATAGCGTACAACATTCGGGCGCGAGGGTGTATACGACGCAGTGAATGAAGGTGGCAGTACCGCCGCTGATTTTTCTACGATGTGGGGGGAGAGCATGGACGCAGGCGGGATTGTAATGCGAAGATCCTGGTCGACGCTGACTTGGCAGGCTTTGACCTCCTCACTAGTGTTGCCGGCATGCTTGAGCTCAATTGTGCATTTTCCACACACTCCTTTGCCGCCGCAATCGGCACGCAGGAGGATGGAATGTTCCACAAGTGATGCCAGCAGGCTGATGTTTTTTGTGACCTTTAGTTTGCGGCCATGCGGCAATATTTCGATAATATGATGTTGTGACATCTCTTCACTCTACCAGATTGTCCAACCGCTCGGTGAATTTGTCTTCTCCGGCGGGACGCAGTCCGAATTCTTCACCGGAGTCCAAGATTGCCTCCACCATACTTCTGGCATACCCCCGGCTGCAGCTCAAGAGAATCCCTCCTGAACCATCGGTTTGTCTCCGCAGGGTGACAATCTGACATGGAACATGACAAAAAGGACCTTGAGAGATAAAAGGGGGGGCTTTATCCGGAGCCAGAAAGTCCAGAGCTGTGAGTTTTTCCGTGACATGAAAGGCTTTGGGGCCGAAGAGGGCCAGGAAAACGCTGGACTCCGTAACATCGGTATAGGCCGTGCCAGTTTCCAATTGCGGCTTTTCGCTGCCAAGGCAGTAGAGGGAAGCCTGTCTGGCGTTCATACGGTTGATCAGCAGGGTGTTGGCGTAGACGCTCATGCCGGGAGAGGGCGGCACGGCAACGCCGCCTGGCGAGAACTCGTTGATTTTGCTGTCCTGCAGGTCAAAGCGCGATTTATGGGAAAGATCAACCAGCCACGGGCCCTCTCCTTCATCCTGATACTGCAGGACCACCGTCCAGCTCTCCCTGTTTTCACTTTTTTGCAAAGGTGCCCAAAACTCTACGGCTGAGTGTCGTTGTAACGTATTCATGAGAGCTCCTTACATTTTCATCCGTTTGCCTTCGGGATCATAAAAGGGTGTGGCAATGACGGTTGCATAGAGCAAATTCCCTTCACACTCATCCTCGAAGATTTGCAGCCGGTTTCCCTGAGCGGCAAGCTGGGATTCAACAAGTGCCATACCGACAGCTTCGCCGGTGGCAAAGCTCTTGCGGGCGGTGGCCACATAGCCCCGTACTCTGTCGTTAACAATGAGGGCTCCGTCACGGGCTGCACGGCTGCTATCCTCCATGCGAATACCCACCAGCTTGAGACGGCCCTCGTCATGTTCCGCCTGCCTGAGCGCTACGGCTCCGACGGTTTTGGCTTCGGCCTTGCCGCGGTCCCAGAGAAAACCAAGGCCGAGATCAAGAAGATTGGTGCGCTGCTCCGACTCCGAGCCCAGAATGACATGACATTTTTCCATGCGCAGAACGTTCTGCGCCTCGACGCCGAAGTTGCCAATGTTGAACTCCGCTCCGGCATCTTTGAGAAGGTGCCAGACCGCGAGCATATAGGATGAAGGAACATGGAGCTCGTAGGAAAGTTCGCCGACAAAGCCCAGTCGCATGGCACGTACCGGAAGGTGTCCGGCAATGGTGACGTGCCGGTATCCGGCAAAGGGGAAGCTCTCGTTGGAGATATCTTCATCAACTATTTTCTCCAGTACTTTGCGGGAACGGGGGCCTGCTATATTGATTACTCCCATGGCATCGGTGAGGTTTACCAGGTGAAAATCCCAGTTGTCAAAGCGGGTGTGATAGCGAATCCATTCGATGGTTTGTCCAGCTCTGCCGGTGGAGGTGGTGAGGTAGTAATCGTTTTCTTCTTCTTGTACCACTACACCGTCATCAATGACACAGCCGTCCTCGTTGCACATGGCGGAGTATTTGATGCGCCCTTGCCGTACCTTGCTCATGTCGGAGACATAGACCCTCTGCAGGGCTTTCAGGGCATCGGGGCCGTGGATTCTGAACTTGCCCAGGGTGGAGGCGTCAAGCAGGCCGACGTTGTGCCGAACATTGTTGATTTCTTCTTCACAGCTGAAATCCTCGGAGAAATACCGTGCCCGCTTCCATACACCTATGTTGCGGAAAATACCGCCGTCATCTTTCTGCTGCTGATGCAGAGGGGTACGTTTAAACATATCGTGATGCGCCCCGGCGTAGGTCGCAAGAAAGGTGGGAACCAGGGGAGGGCGGATTGCTGTAGGTCTGGGCGTTTCAGGTGTCTCATTTTCCCGGGCAACAAAAAGGGGCAGATTGTGTCCGGGGATCCCGCCCTGACCGGGGCCTGTTCCAGCCGATGTGAATCGTTTAATCAGCTCGGGAACATCGAATCCCATCTGCAGGGCCTGCTTGATGTTCTTTATGGTGGTGTCCTCATCAAAGCAGATAAAGCTTTTCCGACCTTCCACCGGCGCCATGACCAGCGTTGTGCCCTTTTCCGTTCCAGGCAAAGTCGTTGCGGCGTGCTGAGCTGTGCTGAGTTTGTCGTGGAGTGTATCAAGCAGGGGGTGATCCGATGCAATCCGGCAGCTCAGAGCAGCCTGAAGCCCGGCGATTCTCCCGGATACCTCAATGGATTGGGGGTGGTTCAAACCTGTTACCCTTCCCGCCTGATACATTTTTTCGGGCAGCTGCGAGGCGACAAAATAGCCGGTGTGGCTGTCAAAGGCTGTTGTGGTACCTGCAAGGATCATTGGGCCCGTAACCGGCGTAAGACCAGCCGAGGCGACCACAAGGTCACAGGAGACTGTTCTGTTTTTGCTGCCGTCAACTGTGACCATGCTGATTTTTTCCACTCCTTTCCTGCCGTGGGCCTGTGCTGCCACCCACCCTGGAAGAAAATGGATGTCGCGTTTTTCCAGAGCTGCCATGAGCTCCGCGGATTGGCCATTTTCGCGAATATCGGCAACACATTCGATATCAAGCCCAAGATCGTGCAAATCGATGGCGGCTTCAAGGCCCAGATCATGGCCGATGCTGAAAACAGCCCTGTTGCCGGAAAGCAGCCCATAGGTTCGGGCCAGGCGGTGGGCACATGCTACCTGCATGATGCCCGGGCGCTCATTGTGTTCAAATATCAATGGTCGCTCGATGCATCCCGTGGCAACGATAACGGTTTCGGAACGGATTTCGATATAGCGTTCGGTGAAACCATCACTCTTTGAGCCCACCTGAAAAGCGGTGATGAGATTGTTGGTATAGGCTCCGATCATCGATGTATGTTTGAAAACTCGAATATTGGCAGCCTGTTCGACCTGTTTGGCCAAATCTCGGGCTCTTCTGTAAAGCGGAGTGTCGGTGTCATATTTTCTGACACGATAGTCAAAAGTACCGCCCAGGTGAGGACGGGATTCAAGTAGAATAACCCGCAGTCCCGATTCCCCGGCAGCAAGGGCTGCAGACATACCTGCGGGACCGCCGCCGATGACGGTGATCTCAGCCTGAGGGAATATCTCATCATATTTTCCCTGTAAAACATAATCCGGAGTAATCA
>Ga0136557_1001217_pt1 | contig 17221 bp, 17 predicted proteins | sample AntRauTorckE6832_FD_104796 | JGI IMG/M metagenome (GOLD analysis project Ga0136557, IMG submission 104796) | Saline lake microbial communities from Rauer Islands, Antarctica - Metagenome Torckler E6 #832 | ecosystem: Environmental > Aquatic > Non-marine Saline and Alkaline > Saline | place...
CAACGGAATTCCGCATTCCCTGTTGCCTGATGCCCGGCCTCTGCAGCCGGTGGGCGGCCGGCAACCCAGTCAACGGCGCCGCTGATCAGTCCGCGGGAAAGCAGCAGTGGGTGCTGTTTTCCCTGTACGGCAATCAGGACGTTGCGCGACAGGTCTTTCTCTGCCACGTACCAGGGGTCGTCGCCGTAATTGCTCAGCCCGCCAATACCAAGTCCCTGACGCTGTCCGATGGTGTGGTACATCAGGCCCTGATGGCGACCAATGATTTCGCCGTCCGGGGTTTCGATGTTTCCTGGCTGTGCCGGAAGATACTGCTTCAGAAAATCGCTGAACTTGCGTTCGCCAATAAAGCAGATACCAGTGGAATCTTTCTTGTCGTGGGTTATGAAGCCCTGCTCGGCAGCGATTCGGCGAACCTCGGGTTTTTCCAGTTCTCCCACCGGGAATAGCGTGCGGGCAATGCGCTCGCCGGATACGGCATGCAGGAAGTAGCTCTGATCCTTGTTCGGGTCGAGACCTTTGAGCAGCTGAGCCTGGTTTTCATCAACGGCACGGCGCCGGGTGTAGTGACCGGTGGCAATGTAATCAGCGCCCAGGGTGACCGCATAGTCCAGAAAGGCCCGGAACTTCACTTCCTTATTGCACAGGATGTCCGGATTTGGCGTGCGTCCGGCCTGATACTCGGACAGAAAATGCTCGAACACCCGGTCCCAGTATTCCGCTGCAAAACTCGCAGTGTGCAGGGTAATGCCAATGTGGTCGGCCACTGAGCGGGCGTCGGCAAGATCCGTCATCGCGGTGCAGTATTCGGTACCGTCGTCTTCATCCCAGTTCTTCATGAACAGGCCTTCGACCTGATAGCCCTGATCTTTGAGCAACCAGGCGGCTACCGAAGAATCGACGCCCCCGGACATTCCGACAATAACTCGTGTCTGTGATGGTGCTTTGTTCATGGCAGGCTGGAACGACTCTTCAATTCAAAAAAAGGAGCCGATAGTAGCATTTCATGCTGGCGGCGTCTGCGGCTCGACAATGACATCCAGCGGAAACCGGCGTCCGTTTCGGTAATCTTCTATGCATTGCAGTACCAGCGGGCTGCGGAGCTCATCTTCCCGGGCTTCCAGGTCCTTCAAGGTGAGCCAGTGGGCGGCAATAATATCGTCATCCAGTTGATCTGTAGTCCTGGATAGAGCGGTGGCGGCATAGCAGAAACGGTAGTAAGTGACACCGTTTGCCGGCGCTCTGAAAGTATAAAGGCCCAGAAAGTAATCAAGCCTGACCTGCCAGCCGGTTTCTTCTAGCGTTTCGCGCAACGCCGCATGGTCAATTTGCTCGTTTTCTTCCACATGGCCGGCGGGCTGGTTGAAGACAACGCGGCCCTGGCTGACTTCTTCCACCATCAGAAACCGGCCCTGATCGTCCTCAACAATAACAGCAACAGTGGCATGGGGCTTCCAGGTCATGATCTGCGATTTCTCCGAGCTGGGTTTTTGGCCGCGGCGCTTTTCCGGGCGGGTGCGTGAACGGTCAGGGTCCGATAGTCGCCGGGTGCAAGCCCCTCGACTGTCCACTCGCCAATAGCGTAGCGAACCAGACGCAGGGTAGGGAAGCCTACCGCTGCGGTCATGCGTCTTACCTGCCGGTTGCGGCCTTCGGTGATGGTGATGCGGATCCAGCTGGTGGGTACGGTTTCCCGGTAGCGGACTGGCGGGATGCGGGGCCAGAGATCCGGTGGTTGCAGGTGTTCGGCGTGAGCGGGTCGGGTCTTGCCATCTTTAAGCGTTACGCCTTGCCGAAGCGATTGAAGTGCATGCTCGTCTATCTGTCCCTCCACCTGAACCCAATAGGTTTTGGGCATTTTGTTGCCTGGTGATGCAATCTGGTGCTGCAAAGCTCCGCTGTCAGTCAGAAGCAGCAGGCCCTCAGAGTCATAGTCCAGCCGGCCAGCGGGATAGATGGAAGGCAATGAAATCCAGTCAGCCAGGGTTGCGCGTTTAGCGGTGGCGCTTTCCCCTGCCTTGTCGGTGAACTGGGAGAGAGCCTGAAAAGGTTTGTTGAAAAGAATCAGAGATGCCATGGTGCCTGAACAAAGTAACCCTCCAGAACGCTCTGGGGTTTACGTTCCGGAAAGTGTATGTGGTTTCAGGCAGCGGAATATCAGCTGTTTACAGCCTGCTGCTGGTCCCGAAACGTGTTGTCGCTGGTGTCGGCTTCGCTCTTGTCGGTAGCCGTTTCCTGCGCCTCTTTCTGGGGCATTTCCTGCGGAACGATATCGACTGCATGAATGCCTTTGTCGCTCGGCTTTTTCTCAAAAGTCACCGGCTGACCAGCTTTGAGGGTCTTGTAGCCCTCCATCTGGACCGAAGAGAAATGCGCGAAAAGATCGTCAGTGCAACCTTCTTCGATTATAAAGCCGTATCCCTTGGCGTTGTTGAACCACTTGACCTTGCCTTGAGGCATGATGAACTCCCCTGTTCTGTCATTGTCGGACACTTGTTGTTTGTGTTGTTATTCGACGGTTCCGGTCTTCGTCGTTTTGGTGCGCCTGACCCTTATCGAAAGGACACCAAGGCGCCCGGTTACAGACTGGTTACGCCATTTAACAATATTTTACATTGGTTTTTTGCCGATGGCCAATATTCGTTCAGGTCAAAATGAGAAACAGTACGTATCTATTGTTCGTGTATGGTTGGAACCTTGCTCCAGGCTGTATGATTACGAAAACGAAATAAACGCTCTCGGGCTGTGATCAGCGCTTGAAAACCGCGAGAGTGACAACCATCTTAAATGAAGAGGCACCGATTTCCGGTAAAGAATCATGCGGACTATCCAGAATTCTCTACTAGTATTTAATCAGGGAGACGAAGAAGAACCCGGGCGTCAGGACGATGTGAGTACTGCGGCCGAAAAGCCGGCACTGAAGCGACCTGCGCGCTTCCGGGTGATGCTCCTTAACGACGATTACACGCCCATGGATTTTGTAGTGGAAGTGTTGATGACATTTTTCGGGATGAATGAAGAAAAGGCGACGCAGGTGATGCTGCTCGTCCATACGCAGGGAAAGGCTGTATGCGGGGTATATTCCCGGGACATTGCAGAGACAAAGGCGGCACAGGTGAACCAGTATTCTTCGGAATGTGACCACCCGCTCCTTTGCGAGATTGAACGTGCTGACTGATCGACTTTGGGGTAGCCCATGCTGAGCAAAGATCTTGAAATTACATTGAATTCGGCTTTCAAAAGTGCCCGCGACAAGCGTCATGAATTCATGACCGTCGAGCATCTTTTGCTGGCTTTGCTCGATAACGAATCGGCCGTGGGCGTACTCAAAGCCTGTGGCGCAGATCTGGCCCAGCTTCAGGAAGAACTGGCTGAGTTTGTGGACTCAACCACGCCACTGATCCCTAGCAGCGACAGCGAGCGCGAAACCCAGCCAACGCTTGGTTTTCAGCGCGTGTTGCAGCGTGCCGTTTTTCATGTCCAGTCCTCCGGAAAGAAAGAGGTAACGGGCGCCAATGTTCTGGTGGCAATTTTCAGCGAACAGGAAAGCCAGGCCGTGTATGTGCTCAAGAAGCAGAGCATTGCCCGGATTGATGTGGTGAATTTCGTCTCTCATGGTATTTCCCGGGTACAGGGTGCCGAAGACGAGGGCCATGACCAGGCGTCCCAGGAAGAAATGGGCGAAGAAGGCTCTGGCTCCAGCCCGCTTGAAAGTTATGCAACCAACCTGAATGAGCAGGCCCGCCAGGGTCGTATTGACCCACTGATCGGCCGTGAGCACGAGGTTGAGCGGGTTGTGCAGATTCTTGTGCGGCGCCGGAAAAATAATCCGCTGCTGGTCGGTGAAGCCGGTGTTGGTAAAACCGCCATTGCCGAGGGGCTTGCCAAGCGGATTGTCGATGGTCAGGTGCCGGATGTCATAGCGGATGGCGTTGTTTACTCGCTGGATCTTGGCGCATTGCTGGCCGGAACCAAATATCGCGGGGACTTCGAGAAGCGCCTCAAAGGTCTGCTTGCAGACCTGAAGAAGCAGGACCATGCGATTCTGTTCATCGATGAGATTCACACCATTATTGGTGCGGGCTCAGCGTCAGGCGGGGTTATGGATGCGTCTAACCTGCTGAAACCCATGCTCAGCTCAGGTGAGATTCGCTGCATTGGTTCGACGACATTCCAGGAATTTCGCGGCATCTTCGAGAAAGACAGCGCGCTGGCCCGCCGTTTCCAGAAAATCGATGTAAACGAGCCAAGCGTTGAGGACACCTTCCAGATTCTGAAGGGTCTGAAGCCTCACTTTGAAAAGCACCACGATCTGAAATACACCGATCAGGCTTTGAAAGTGGCCGCTGAGCTTTCTGAGCGGTATATCACTGACCGGCATCTGCCGGACAAGGCAATCGATGTAATCGACGAAGCCGGTGCTCATCAGCGCCTGCTGGCGACGAATAAGCGCAAAAAGACCATTGATGTCCCGGAAATCGAAGACGTGGTGGCCAACATTGCCCGGATTCCGCCGAAGAACGTCTCCACCAGCGATAAGGATCTGCTGCGAAATCTGGAGCGGGATCTGAAAATGGTGGTGTTCGGGCAGGACCCGGCGATCGAATCGCTTTCCACCGCCATCAAACTGGCCCGCGCCGGGCTGAAGGCGCCGGAGAAACCGGAGGGGGCCTTCCTGTTTGCCGGCCCGACCGGCGTTGGCAAAACCGAAGTGACCAAGCAGCTTGCCAAGGTATTGGGTATAGAGCTGGTTCGTTTCGACATGTCCGAGTACATGGAGCGCCATACGGTTTCGAGACTGATTGGTGCACCGCCAGGCTACGTAGGCTACGACCAGGGCGGCCTGCTGACCGAGTCCGTGAGCAAGCATCCCCATTGTGTGCTGCTGCTGGATGAGATCGAGAAGGCCCATCCGGAAGTCTTCAACCTGCTACTTCAGGTAATGGACCACGGCACCCTGACGGATAACAACGGTCGCAAGGCGGACTTCCGTCACGTGATTCTTGTTATGACCACCAATGCCGGTGCAGAAAGCATGGCAAGACGTTCCATTGGCTTCAGTGAGCAGGACCACAGCAGCGACGGCATGGAGATTATCTCGAAGACCTTCACGCCGGAATTCCGCAACCGCCTGGACGGTATTATCCAGTTCGGCGATCTGCTGCCTGCAACCATCACCCATGTGGTCGACAAGTTCCTCACCGAACTCCAGGCCCAGCTCGACGAAAAACACGTTGTGCTGCATGTGGATGAAGATGCGAAAGTCTGGCTTGCAGAGAAGGGCTACGATGTGACCATGGGCGCCCGTCCGATGGCCAGGTTGATTCAGGACAAGATCAAACGGCCACTCGCCGAGCAGATCCTGTTTGGCAGCCTGTCAGAGAAAGGCGGCGATGTGTATATTCATCTCAAGGACGACGAGCTCGTCTTTGAATATGAAAATGAGCCAGCGGAAGCCGTCTGACGGATCCAGTGCCCATCCACGCATGGCGATCAAACGCCATGCAACCAAAAAGGCCACACTGAAAAGTGTGGCCTTTTTGGTTCAATCCGTTATCAACAGCTGTTAGCGGGCGCGGTAAACGATGCGGCCTTTGCTGAGGTCGTAAGGAGTAAGTTCGACCTTCACTTTGTCGCCCGTCAGGATGCGGATGTAGTTTTTACGCATTTTTCCTGAAATGTGAGCGGTCACAACGTGGCCGTTCTCAAGTTCAACGCGGAACATGGTGTTTGGAAGGGTGTCAAGAATAACGCCTTCCATTTCAATAGCATCTGCCTTCGGCATTCAGTAGAAACCTCGTAAATTAACTTGCGATAATTTTAGTTGCGCAATTCTGCCTTATTTCGGGCGATATGGCAAAAGTCAGTGAGAGTCCATCGTTTGCCAATGACCGTCCTGAAGTGCCTCAATGGGGCGAAAGCGCGTTTTATAGTTCATTTTACCGCATTCGGCAATCCAGTACCCTAAGTATAGATACGGGATACCCAGGCGCCGGGCTTCTTCAATCTGCCAGAGAACAGCGAAGGTGCCCAGGCTGCGCTGCTCGTAGTCTGGATCGAATACCGTGTAAATAGCTGATAACCCCTCATCCAGCTTGTCGATTGCTGCAAGGCCGATGAGTCGGTCCTGGTCCAGGATTTCCAGAAACCAGGAGTCGGTGGCACCCTCGACGAGGAACGATGTGAATTGCTCCCTTGAGGGCGGGTGCATATCACCGTCAGCATGGCGTTCTTCGATGTAGCGGGCATAGAGCTGGTAGTAGCGCTCTGTGAAACTGGCACGCACCATTCGGCAGTTCAGGTCAGTATTTTTCTTGAGAACACGGCGCTGACTGCGATCGGGCCTGAATTCTTCTACTCTGAGTCTGACCGGGATGCAGGCATTACAGCTTTCACAGTGCGGACGATAATAATGAGAGCCGCTTCGGCGAAAACCAAGCGTGGTCAGCTGGCTATACAGGCGCTTGTCGACGTTGGCCCTCGGGTCGACAAACATGGTTGTGGCTTGTCGGTCTGGCAGGTAGCTGCAGTCGTGAGCAGGTGTGGCGAAAAAGACCAGCGTTCTCAGGTTGCTCATTTATCCCTCCGCTAGTCTTTCGGTTGGCCCTTCGGAATCGGGCCAGCGCCATTGTATGTCCCATCGGTCATGGTCGGGGTCCTGGTTGACGGCTTCCCTGAGTATAGATAAAAACCTCTGGCGCGGGATAGTACGGGCCCCCATCCTGAGCAGGTGGCCGCTTTCGACCTGGCAATCCATTATGGCGTAACCCCAGGCATCAAGCTGTCTGGCCAGGTGCACCATCAGTACTTTAGAGGCGTTGGTTTCAAGAGAAAACATGGACTCACCAAAGAAACAGCGGCCCAGTGCGATGCCGTACATGCCGCCGACCAGTTCACCGCCCGGATTCCAGGCTTCGATGGAGTGGGCGATGCCCTGCCGGTGCAGGGTGCTATAGCTGGCCATCATGTCGTCGGTGATCCAGGTGCCTTCGGCCCGGGTCTGGGCGCACAGGCGAATGACCCTGCCAAAAGCCCGATCAGCGGTGATGGTAAAGTGCTGACTGTTCAACGTCCGCCGCAGGCTTCTGGCAACGTGTATTTCGCTCGGGAACAGCACGCATCGTGGGTCGGGAGACCACCAGAGAATGGGCTGGTCGTCGCTGAACCAGGGAAATATACCGCTCTGATAGGCCAGTTTCAGGCGTTCCGTGGACAGATCGCCGCCGATGGCCAGCAAGCCATCGGGGTCGTCCAGAGCCTGTTCCGGGTCCGGGAACCAGAGTGCGCTTTGGTCTAGCCAGGGAAGTGAAGTCATCCGGTCTCGGCTTTGTCCTCAGCTCAGTCCTGGTCCAGAAACTTTTCCGCGTCCAGCGCTGCCATGCAGCCGAAACCGGCAGAGGTGACGGCCTGACGGTAAACGTGGTCCGCAACGTCACCAGCGGCAAACACGCCCGGTACACTGCTCTGGGTGGCCATGCCTTCAAGGCCGGAGCGAATGCGGATATAGCCGTTTTCCATGTCCAGCTGGCCCTGGAACAGGTCGGTATTGGGCTTGTGGCCGATGGCGATGAACACGCCGGCCAGTTCTTTATCCTGAGTCGAGCCGTCTTTCATGCTTTTGATGCGCATGCCGGTAACACCGGTGCCGTCGCCGAGCACTTCGTCCAGGGTGTGGTCCCAGACGATTTTGACGTTGCCGTTTTTGGCCTTTTCAAACAGCTTGTCCTGCAGGATTTTCTCGGCACGCAGGCTGTCGCGACGGTGTACCAGGGTGACTTCGTCGGCGATGTTGGACAGGTACAGCGCTTCCTCCACGGCGGTGTTGCCGCCACCGATAACCGCAACTTTCTGTTTCTTGTAGAAAAAACCATCGCAGGTAGCGCAGGCGGATACGCCCTGGCCGAGGAATTTTTCTTCGGATTCCAGGCCCAGGTACATGGCACTGGCGCCGGTAGCGATGATCAGGGCATCGCAGGTGTATTCGCCATTGTCACCTTTCAGACGGAAAGGGCGGTTGTTCAGGTCAGCTTCGTTGATGGTGTCGTACACCACGCTGGTTTCGAAGCGCTCAGCGTGTTTCAGCATCCGTTGCATCAGCTCCGGGCCCTGCACGCCGTCGTTATCGCCGGGCCAGTTATCGACGTCGGTGGTGGTCGTCAGCTGGCCGCCTACTTCGATACCGGTGATCAGAGTCGGGTTGAGATTTGCCCGGGCTGCGTATACCGCAGCGGTATATCCGGCGGGGCCTGAACCGAGAATGATCAGTTTTGAATGCCTGGTCTCGCTCATGGATGTTGCTCGCTTAAAGATTGGAAATAGTGTGTTGATACTGTCGTGATAGTGCGATGAATGTTAATTATTCGATGACAGAAACTGAAGTCAGCAGTTGCCGTATCCTTTCCTGGCTCTTTCCGGATTCGCCCTGTTCAAGGCGATGCTCTGCCACCGCAGGGAATACTGCCTGAATGTCGTCAGGCAATACGTGGTTGCGCCCGTTCATCATCGCCCAGGCTTTGGCGGCTCTTACCAGTCCGAGCCCGGCGCGAGGCGAAAGGCCGTAAACCAGTCCGGGCATGCGGCGGCTTTGTTCCAGCAGTCTCTGAACGTAATCCAGCAGAGCAGGGCTGGTTGTTATCTTCTCAGCCGCTTGCTGCAGCACCTGAAGGTCTTCGTCTGAGAGGAATTCTGACAGGCGATCCGTCAGTGCCCGGCGATCTTCGCCCTCAAGTAGCTCCCGTTCCGCTCTGGGGTCCGGATAGCCTAAACGAATCCGCATCAGGAAACGGTCGAGCTGTGATTCGGGCAATGGATAGGTCCCGCCCTGTTCAATCGGGTTCTGGGTGGCGATAACAAAAAACGGTTTCGGCAGTGGCCGGGTTTCGCCTTCGATGGACACCTGGCGCTCTTCCATGGCTTCAAGCAGTGCGCTCTGGGTCCGTGGCGATGCCCGGTTGATTTCGTCGGCCAGAACCACCTGGGAAAAAATGGGGCCCGGGTGAAAAATCAGGCTGCCGGCCGCCTTGTCATACATGGAAAAGCCCAGGACATCGGCAGGCAGCAGGTCGTTGGTAAACTGGATTCGTTTGTAGGTCAGGCCCATAACCTTTGCCAGGGCGTGGGACAGAGTGGTTTTGCCCATACCCGGGATGTCCTCGATGAGCAGGTGCCCTTTTGCCAGAAGCCCGCATAGCGCCAGCCTTACCTGATGGTCTTTGCCCAGCAGAATGCTGTTCAGTGCTTCAATCACCCGGTCTGTTTTGGCTTTCATGCGCTACTCAGTCCCTCACCCGTTTGGTTATATCGCCGTAGGCATCGACTCGGCGGTCACGTAGATACGGCCACATCCGTCGAATCGATTCACGGCGGTGCCGGTCGATGGTCGCAGAAAGGATGGTTTCGGAGCCCTCATCTGCACGGGCCAGGAATTCACCCTGGGGTCCACAGATAAAGCTGTTGCCCCAGAAGCGAATGCCGTCGGAGGTGCCTGTCGGGTCTGGTTCAGTGCCGGTTCGGTTGGGGGCGATGACTGGCAGATTGTTTGCAATGGCGTGGCCGCGCTGGACGGTCACCCAGGCCTCCAGTTGCCGCGATTGTTCGTCCGGGTCGTCGGTAACATCCCAGCCAATGGCTGTGGGGTAAATCAGAATCTCGGCGCCGGCCAGTGCCATTAATCGGGCGGCTTCCGGATACCACTGGTCCCAGCAGACCAGCACCCCCAGGCGACCAACAGCAGTGTCGATGGGGGTGAAGCCACTGCTGCCATCGTTACAGACAGCATCGCCCGGCGTGAAGTAGAACTTTTCATAGAAGCCAGGGTCATCGGGGATGTGCATTTTACGGTACTGGCCGGCCAGGCTGCCATCCGTGTCGAACACTACGGCGGTGTTGTGATAGACGCCGGCCATTCGTCGCTCGAACACGGAACCGACGATGACAACTTCCAGTTCTCTGGCCAGCGCAGCGAGCCGATGGGTTGTAGGGCCCGGAATGGGCTCGGCGAGATCAAACACATCGGTGCTTTCGGTCTGACAGAAATAACGGGTGGCGTGAAGCTCCTGAAGCACCACAAGCCGATGGTGGTCGGCGGCCGCCTGGCGAATTAACCGCTCGGTGTTGTCCAGATTTTCCTGCTTGTTGTCGCCGCAGCTCTGCTGGATAGCCGCGACTTTCAACAGGCGTTTGTCTGGGCGGGTTTCTGGGTGAGTCATGGATTCACCACGCCTGCCGGTATCTGCATGGTGACGCAGTGCAGGCTGCCATGCTGTTGGATCAAGGGGCGGCAGTTAATGGCGATCACTTCCCGATCCGGAAAAATACCGCGGATAATGTCGAGGGCCTGATTGTCCTGGGGGACGTCATAGACCGGAACCAATACTGCGCCGTTGATAATCAGGAAATTGGCATAGGTGGCTGGCAGCCGATCTCCGTCCTCATCATGAATCGCGTCAGGCCAGGGCAGGGCCGTGAGTCGGTAAGGGGAGTTGTCAGCCTGGCGAAACTGCGCGAGGTCTTCTTCCATGGCGGCCAGTGCGCTGTAATGCTCATCGCTGACGTCGGGGCAGCCCACGTAGCAGATGTGGTCAGCGGCGCAGAATCTCGCCAGGGTATCGATGTGGCTGTCGGTGTCATCGCCCGCCAGATATCCGTGGTTGAGCCAGAGCACACGCTCTGCGCCAAGGGTTTCCTTGAGCATTGCTTCAATGGCGGAGCGGTCCATGTCCGGATTTCGTGATGGCGTCAGCAGGCATTCGCTGGTGGTCATGATGGTGCCGCGGCCGTCTGATTCCAGCGACCCGCCTTCCAGTACGAATTCAACCGGCACCAGGGGTGTCGTTCTGAAGCTGCCAAAATTGGCAAGATGCCGGTTAAGGGCGTTGTCTTTCTCCCATGGAAACTTCCCACCCCAGGCGTTGAAACTGAAATCCAGCAGTTCCGTTTTACCTTCGGCCGTTCGCAGGGCTATCGGGCCGTGGTCTCTGGCCCAGGTATCGTTAGCCGGAGCGGGAACACCAATAACGCGTCCGGGTAGCTGATGATCAGCGGCGTATTGGTTCAGCTCCCTTTCAAGCGACTGCAGCCGGACCACATGCTCGCAACTTATCAGCAGGTGCTCGAAACGCAGGATAGTCGTGGCAATCTCGAGGAATACCGGTTCTACCTCATCAAGCACCGCGCTCCAGTCTGTCCCCGGGTGGGGCCAGGTAAGCATGACGGCACTTTGAGGTTCCCATTCCGCGGGCATCACAGGTCTGGAGGTCAAGATAAGAACACCTCAATCAAAAGCGGACATTCTACCGGACGGACCGCATTGCGTCAGGGGATGACGCCGGAATTTTTAGCGATCGTTCATCAGAACGGAGTGAATAACTCTATCACCCTCGAAGTAGACGACGAAATCCTCGTAGTGCCACTGCCGGATTGGTGGTTCGCCAACCGGTCCGGTGGTGGACTGAGGCTCTCCCCAACGGTTTCTGACCGACGATTCACTCAGGCCCGTCCGTGGCAGGTCTTCCTGAAGGCCTCGCTGGACCTGATTCTTCACTGATACCCCGACTTCTTCGGCAACGGCTGTGCCCAACGGGGCCAGCAAAAATGTTGCGACAGTGGCTGCGCACAGGATTTGCAGTTTGCGTTTTTTCATCAGTGAACGACTCCCTGGGTTATTCGGTCCGCTTTTGTTGAAAGAATGATGGACGTTGATAAATGGTAATTTGCGATAAATTGCCGGAAAAAACCACCCTGAATCTGTGACGTTTGGTCACCGATTACTCTTTCTGGCGCTGGCGGGCCTGCCAGCGCAGCACGTGTCGGGCAATTTGCTGGCGGTCATGATCGTGGATATCAACAAATTCGGTGTGAACCCGGTAACGACTGGTGTCGCAGGGTTCAATTGTTAATATGCAGGCGGTGGCCAGTGGCTGAAACAGTTCCGGTGGCAGCGTCAGGCGCATGGACAAACGCTCACCCACGCAGTAGTCACCGGTGGCTGTTTCAAAGGCGAGCCCCCCTTCACTTAACGTCACCGTCTGCCAATCCTCAGGTTGCAACGGATTTTGCTCAAAGGCCATAATGCGCGCCAGAATATCAAGCTTGGTGTTAAGCGATTTCATCAGCGACGTCAGAAGCCGGTCCCGCTCCGCCAGGGTGGCCAGCTGTGATCGGACATCCTGGTCTATGCGGTGAAGTTCGGCGCGCAGGGTTTCAAGATGGCTGTCGTCGAAGGGGTCTGCGGGGGAAGCGTTGTCCGCCGTATCGCGCCGGATTTCCAGGCCGATCCGATCGCTGATGCGATAGTAATGCCGGCGGTCAGCAGGAACGCCGGAAGAGTCCTTGTTATCGGAAGGGTGGGCAGCCATCTATACTCCATTGCGCCGTACACTTGTTGTCCAGGTATTTTTCAGGAACCGTTTCCCGAGAACAGTTTAGCAGCTTCCTGCCGGATCGTAGACGGCAGGAAATCCGAAGCATCACAAGAAGGCAGTGACAGGCTCCTACCCAATGTTCAAACCCTTATCACTTTACATCGGCCTGCGGTACACCGCTGCCAAGCGACGAAATCACTTTATTTCCTTTATATCCCTGACGTCCATGATTGGTCTTATGTTGGGGGTCGCGGTGCTGATCATTGTACTGTCGGTCATGAATGGCTTTGATCGAGAGCTGAAACAGCGGATTCTTGGCATGGTGCCCCATGCTGTTATCCAGGGAAATCCGGAACTGCAGGACTGGGAGTCGGTTGACCGTGAAGTAGAACAACATCCCTCTGTGCTGGCCGCAGCGCCTTTTATTCAGGGGCAGGGCATGGTTACCGGCGGTGGCAATGTGCGGGGAGTGATGCTCAATGGCATTCTGCCTGAGCAGGAACGAACCGTATCCATCATCGAAAACCATATGCTGTCCGGCGGTCTGGATGACCTGAGATCCGGAGAGTTCGGCATCATCATCGGCAAGCAGATGGCTCAGAGCCTGCGCCTGGGACTGGACGACAAAGTGACTGTGGTGCTCCCGGAAGCCTCGGTAACCCCGGCCGGTGTGCTACCAAGGCTGAAAAGATTCACGGTTAAGGGCGTGTTCAGCGTAGGCGCAGAGCTGGATGGCAATTACACCCTCATTCACATGGATGACGCTGCAAAACTGATGAGAACTGGAGGCAAGGCCGAGGGTATCCGCCTGCTTGTGGACGATCTTTTTCAGGCGCCCAGGGTCGCCAACGAGGTGGCAAGTCAACTGTCCGGTCGACATTACATCTCAGACTGGACCCGCACTCACGGTAATCTGTTTCAGGCCATCCGCATGGAAAAAACCATGATCGGGCTGTTGCTGATGTTCATTGTAGCGGTGGCAGCATTCAACATTGTTTCAACGCTGGTGATGGTGGTTACCGACAAGACCGCAGACATCGCCATTCTCAGAACCATGGGGGCAACGCCCGGACGGATCATGAGGATCTTCATTGTTCAGGGTGCTGTCATTGGCCTGACCGGCACGGTGGTTGGAACCACCCTGGGCATCCTTGGGGCCTATAACATCAGTGCGTTTATCGCCTGGCTGGAGTCGGTTCTCGGCCATCAGTTCCTCAGTTCCGATGTGTATTTCATCAGCTATCTGCCATCTCAGCTTCAGTGGCAGGATGTCTACATCATCAGTGGAGCAGGCCTGGCATTGAGCCTGCTTGCAACCATCTATCCGGCCTGGCGCGCGTCGCGGGTTGATCCTGCAGAGGCCCTTCGATATGAATAATCATGCATCAGATAGCGCCCAGCCGGCACTGGTCATTGACTGCGACAAAGTCACCAGAACCTACAAGGAAGGCCCCACTGAACTGACGATTTTTTCTGATATTTCGCTTAAAGTGGCCAGCGGCGAAACCGTGGGTATTGTGGGCAGCAGCGGAGCCGGAAAGACAACATTGCTGAATCTGTTGGGTGGTCTGGATCGCCCGTCATCCGGGCATATTGATATCTGTGGACAGGATATTCATCGGCTCAGTGAGGCTGGCCGGGCCAGGTTCAGAAACCAACACCTTGGTTTTGTGTATCAGTTTCACCATCTGCTTCCGGAATTTTCGGCGCTGGAGAACGTTATGTTGCCGGGTACTCTGGGGGGCATGTCCGTGCGGGAGGCGTCCGATCGCGCCTCCACCATGCTTGGTCGTGTCGGGCTCGGAGACCGGTTGCAGCACAAGCCCGGCGAATTGTCCGGTGGTGAACGCCAGAGGGTTGCCATTGCAAGGGCACTGGTTAATGAGCCGGATTGCGTTTTAATGGACGAGCCTACCGGTAATCTTGACGAACAGACCGGAGAGAGCGTGCAGAAGCTTATCGAATCGCTCAGGGATCAGATCGGCATCGCCTTTGTGCTGGTGACCCATGATATGACGATCGCCCGAAGCCTGGGACGGGTGCTGCGACTTGAGCAAGGTGAGCTGTTTCAGGAGTCATGACCGGCCTTCTCTCGATCGCGGTCAGGTCTTGCCAGCATCTTCTGAAGCCGTTTTTCGCGGATTCTTCCCCGCCAGTCCTGCCGCACTTTTCGCCTCCAGAGAAACTGAATAGTGACGTAGGCGATACAGCCACTTACGGTAGCGACAATAAGTGAACCCAGATAGAGGGGAATGCCAATGTCCACCAGCCGACTGCTCAGCCAGGACCAGGAAAGCTGGAACTCAATGTCCAGTAACGGTCGGTCCAGGATCAGAGCTCCGATTTTGTAGTTGAAGTAGAAAATGGGCGGCATGGTAACCGGATTGCTGATCCACACCAGAATGACCGACAACGGAAGGTTGGCATTGAACCAGATCGCGAAAAAGGCGGCGGCCAGCATCTGGAAGGGCATTGGAATAAAGGTGAAAAATATACCTATCAAAAAGGCGCGGGCACAGCAGTGGCGGTTGATGTGCCAGAGGTTGGGCTCATGAAGTATATCGCCCAGAAAGCGGAGCGATTTCATAGCTCTCACTTTTTCCGGCGTGGGTAAATACCGTTTCATGAACTTCTTTGGCATCGGGAAGTTCTACTGACAGTTGAGGGGACAGGGAGTGTCCGAAAATTTAATGGCCAGGGTCGGTCTTGCCTGTTTTGCGTTCGGGATTATCTTACTGTATCGCCCATCGGTTTTACCACCGTCGAGCCTGCCTATTCTGATGGCGGGGCTGGCTTTTTTGCCAGCGTTGATTGTTCGTGCCGGAACGGGCCGCCTGGTCTGGCTGGCGCCGGGATTTTTTCTGGCAGGGTTTGCCTGGGCGTCCTGGCATGCCGAAGATCGCCTTGAAACCCGTTTGCCTGGTTCGTTGGAGGGCAAAACCCTTGAGGTGTCCGGCTACGTCTGCGGGGTTCCAGAGCCTGGCAGTTTCAACAGTGTCCGGTTTCCACTCTGTGTCTCCAAATGGCATGACCAGGCGAGTCAACGGTTCCATGACAACTCCCGGGATCGCCTTCCGCAACGGCTTCGCCTGGCCTGGTATGGTGATGATGCCACGCTCGGACTTCCCTCGAGGCTTCGACTCACCGTTGTCCTGAAAAAGCCCCACGGATCGGTGAATCCGCGAGGCTTTCGTTACGAATCCTGGCTGTTCCGCCAGAACTACGGGGCGACCGGCACTATCCGGGCAGCCGCTGAGGACCTTTCTGTGCATTGTGGCGTTGAGTGTCAGTATCACCAATGGCGCGGGTCCATGGTGGAAAAGCTCGGCGAGCGTTTGCAGTCCGTCGAGTCGGCGCCGCTGATAGCATCGCTGATGCTGGGTTACCGGGGAGGGCTTGAACCAGGGCATTGGCAGGTATTGAAAGCCACCGGAACCATTCACCTGGTGGCCATATCCGGCCTGCATCTTGGCCTGGTGGCAATCGGGGCCGGTTTTGTCATCCGGCGATTGCTGGTCTGGCTGCCGGAGCGATGGCTGTCTCCGGCGGGGTCCCGGCTGATGCTGTTTGCGCTGGTAGGCCTTGCCAGCCTTGGTTACGCCCTGGCAGCCGGGTTTTCGGTACCCACTCGTCGGGCGCTGATCATGGTTGCGGTGGCCTGCTGGTGGGTCTTTACCGCCCGTCGGGGGCAAGCCTCTGATGCGGTGCTTTTTGCGCTGTTTCTGGTGCTGGTGTTTGACCCCTTGTCGCCGTTGGACCAGGGCTTCTGGCTGTCTTTTGGGGCAGTAGGGATTCTGACGCTGGTTTTCAGCGGTCTGTTGAAGCCTGTCGCCTGGTGGCGAAGCCTGATTGTCGCGCAAGTGGCCATATTCGCAGCGCTCTGGCCCATTCTGTCAGCGCTGGACCAGTCCCAGCCATTGACCGGTTTTTTTGCCAATCTGATTGCTATTCCTCTGGTGTCCTTGCTGATCATGCCCGCGGTATTTCTCTGTGCGCTTTCGCTGCTGGTTTTGCCGTGGCTGGACTGGCTTTTCATTGGCGCACTTGATTACCTGTTAGTGGGTCTCTGGTGGTTTCTGGAACAGGCGGCCGGGCTGACCCTGCCATCCATTAACCCCGGAATCCTTGAACTGACTTTTGCGGCGCTGATGGTGGCCATGGCTCTGGTTCTGCCATTTCGTGCATTCCGTATAACAATGGGCCTGACAATGACACTCTGGCTTGCTGCCGCAGCCGGTGTCTGGGGGCAGAAGCAGGCGCCTGAGAATACCGGTATGCCATACCCGGAAATCTGGGTCTGGGATGTCGGGCAGGGGCTCTCGATACTGGTTCGGCAAGCCGATCAAGTGCTGCTTTATGATACCGGGCCAGAACTCGAAGGCGTCTACTCTGCCGCCGAATCTGTTCTGATCCCTAATCTAAGAGCGCTGGGCGTCGCCCGTATCGATACCCTGGTGATCAGCCACGCGGATAACGACCACAGCGGCGGGGTGCCGTTGCTTCTGGAGAATTTTACCGTTGATCAGCTGCTGACAGGTGAGCCGGAACGACTGGCAGACCGGCTGGGCCCGGATGCTGGTGTGGCCATTCGGTCCTGTGCCGGGGTGAATAGAACACAAAAGCCCGCCTTCACGTCCTGGCAGTCAGGTGGCAGCTCTGACAAGGCTGAAGAGGCTGTGGAAGGTCCTGTTGAAAGGCCGGTTAAAGGCAACGATGCGTCCTGTGTTTTGACTTTTTCGTTCAACAACGGGCGTCAGGATGTGTTCCTCAGCGGCGATATCACCGCTGAAACCGAGCGGCTTTTTGTTCAGGAAAACCTGGCGCAGGTGGCAAAACCTGACCGTTTCCGGATCGTTCTG
>Ga0136557_1001218_pt1 | contig 17203 bp, 10 predicted proteins | sample AntRauTorckE6832_FD_104796 | JGI IMG/M metagenome (GOLD analysis project Ga0136557, IMG submission 104796) | Saline lake microbial communities from Rauer Islands, Antarctica - Metagenome Torckler E6 #832 | ecosystem: Environmental > Aquatic > Non-marine Saline and Alkaline > Saline | place...
GGATGCAGGCACCCGCCCTACAGTCATAAGTAGCTCTACTTTTTTAAATGGTGAACCTTCAATAAATTTTGCAGGGAATGGAGATCATTTCGTTGATTCTGACGGTGAGAGTTACATCAACGGATCCTCAGAATTCACCATTTTTATGGTTTATAAGTCAGACCTGACAGGCACAGATAGAGGATTATTTAACGCACAGGTTCCAAATAATGAAGATGCCCTTCTAACTTTCAGGTACGATGCTTCGGGTGCCAACAATGGAGGATCTTTTACCAATGTAGTAAAAACCGGGATTTTGGCTAACACTGCTAACAATCAGTTAGAAAGTTTTACTGATATCCAATCTACTAATGGTCAAATATTTGCCTTCCAATGGCAAAGTGGTAATACGTATGACATTTTTATTGATGGAATTCTGAATAATCCATCCTCAGCAGGACCTCCACCCACAGGTACCCTCTCCGGCGCTACAACCGCCATAGTTGGTAAAGGAGGAAAAGATGATCCAAACGTAAATAACCAAAGCTGGGATGGGGAAATAGCTGAGTTTATTTATTATGGAAGACTCCTGTCACAATCAGAACGAGAGAATGTAGAAAACTATCTATCAGAAAAATACACGCTTTCAATACGAAAAATTACAGCCGCAGATGGTGGTGAAAGTATCTCTGCTGATGATGCCAATACTTCTTACACTACTTTAACCGGACCCATTATTAAGGAAGGTTTTGCAGGAGAACTCACCGCCAGCGGTACATTCATTTTGGATGCCCCTGCCGGTTTTGAATGGAATACAGGTGCAAGTCCATCAGTTACTACTTCCGCTGTATATGGAGGGACCTCCACCCTTGCTGCTTCATTTACCAGCATTACCGCTACTCAGGCTACATTTACAGTCAACACTGCATCTGCTTCTAATCCCGGTGAAATTGAGATAGGTGGTCTTCAAGTTCGTCCAACAACCGGAACCTTACCTAATACTGGAAACATAACCAATTCTGGAACAACAGGGCTTGGAGGAGGAACTAATTACGGTTCGCTTTCTATGGTGGCAGGTACTTTGGATAGCCTGATAATAACTCAACAACCATCTTCTACAAATGTGAACACCTCTATTACACCGGCTGTACGTGTGCAAATTACCGATCAATTTGGGAATAATGTAAAGCAATCTGGGGTGTCTCTCAATATGTCACTGACTTCGGGAACCGGAACATTATCAGGTACTACCGGTCGTCTTACAAACTCATTGGGAATTGCAGACTTTTCTGATCTTGAAATTGATGATGTGGGGACAAAACAACTCACAGCTACAAGCCCTGGCCTTAATAACGCAATCAGTAACAACTTCAGTATTGTAAATGCCGGAGTATTGACAGGATTTAGGATTGAACGTGTGCCCTCCGGAAATATCAGTCCAAAAGTAGCCGGACAGAATTTCAATATAAAAATTACGGCTATCGATGGGTCTGGAGCCACGGTTACTGCCTTTGCAGGTACAACAGTAGTAACTTCGTCTTGCTCTATGGGAATCGGCCAGGGAACTACTCCCAGTTTTAGTACAGGAGTATTATCATCGCTTACTGTAAGTCTTACAAGTGTCGGAAATTGCACCATATCTGTAACAAATTCATCTGGATCTGAGTCAGGTATAAGTAATTCTTTCCTTGTATTAACCGGGATACCTGATGAGTCCGAAACTACCATTTCTGCCTCCCCCTCTGTGATTTTAAATGATGGATCCAGTACTTCTACGATTACAGTTCAAGCCAAAGATGCTTTTGGAAATAATGTTACAACCGGAGGAGCAACAGTTGTGTTAAGCACCGACGAAGGATCAATTGGAAGCGTAACAGATAATTCAAACGGAACTTATTCTGCCACGCTTACTTCTTCAACCGGAACAGTTGTTGCCACCATTACCGGTACTTTGAATGGAAATAATATCACTGACAATACTCTGGTCGAATTTGCTTCCTTTAGCCATATCTGGGAAAGTCAGTTGGGTTCTGTGGCTGCTGCCTCTAATTATTTTGATCCTGATAATTGGAATGCGGGCTCTATACCTAATGCTTCATCCGTTGTCTTGATTCCTGCAAGTCCGGCCGTTGGCAATGAATTTCCTGTTGTAAATATTACAGATACCGAAATTGCAGCGCTTTCCATTGAAGCAAGTGCTGAACTTAATGTATCTGGCGGAATTAACTTTATAGTTTCAGGAAATGTAACCGGAAATGGAGAAATGCTGGGAAGTAATAATGACTCCCTAACCATTGGCGGAGATCTGAATATCCCTAATTTCACACTTGGAAATATCATATTTGATGGGAATACAGATCAAACCATTGAGAGTCCTCATTCCTTTGTAAATATAGAAGTAGATAACCCAGGTACAGTAGAAATTACACACAATTTTGCCGTTAGCGGTACCCTTACACTCACCGATGGAGAATTACTAATACCAAGCGGAATTAATCTAATAGCCAATGATCAGATATATGGCACGGGCATGCTCCGCTTTCAAAGAAAAATATCTGGCGTAAGGGGCTGGAGAATGCTTTCATCGCCTGTGAATTCTACTTTCGGCGATTTCCTTGACGGAACACTTACGCAAGGGTACACCGGGGCAACTTACAGCACCGGCGGACTTCCGGGTGATACCCTTCAACCCAATGTAATGTGGTACCTGGAAGATTACGATACAAACACAGATGGGTTACCGGCCACAGATAATGACCGGCTTAGAGCACCTTCAAATGCAACAAATTCTGTAGTACAAGCTCGTGGTTACTGGGTCTACTTTTTTGGTGATATTCCCGCCGACCCCCTTTATAATAATCCATTGCCAGATACTCTTGACCTAACCGGACAAGAATTTGATGGAGATGGAACTGAAGTTGATTTTGGAGTTACATATACTGTTGATGCAGATTCCGGTTGGAATTTCGTTGGAAATCCATTTGGTGCCGCCATAAACTGGAACAGTGCCTCTAACTGGACCAAAAAAAATATTGAATCCACCATTTACATTTGGGACCCGGCTGCAAACAGCGGAAATGGAGAGTTTTTGACATGGAATGGCTCTACCGGTTCATTAGGTAGCGGAATCATCCCTCCTTTCCAGGGATTTTGGGTAAAAGCAAATGCTCCTAACCCAGAGCTGAAAGTTAAGAAGACAGCTAAAACAACCGGCGGTAACTTCCTGAGAAAAGAAGCTGTCACCGAAAATCCGGAAAATTCCCCCCCTGTAATTGAGTTGAAAGCACAAGGTGATGGGTTGGAGAAAACAACTCATATTATGCTCAGTAATAACGGATCAAAAGAGAAAGATTCTCAGGATGCCTTACGCTTGGCACCATTTTCAGAAACCCATATTGAGTTTTATTCAACTCTGGATGATGGTACCGAACTGGTCATTAATAATCTTGAAAAAGAATTCAATAACAGAAACAATGTACCAATCCATTTTGAAGCTTTTAAGAACGGGAGCACTGCAAATGGAGCATATACTATTAGTTGGCCGGGAATACGGAATCTTTCCGAAGAGTGGATTCTGCTATTGCTTGATAATGACACGGGCCAACAAATTGACTTAAGAGAAGAATCTTCTTACACATTTAATTATTATTCTTCTAACGCAAAAATTTATAAGGCAACCCCTTCCAACGGAGCCCCTGCTAAGAAGAAGAACAATAAGGGATCACGATTTACACTTCGTATCACCACCGGAGAAATAGAAGCCAATATTCCTGAGCAGATCTACCTTTTCCAGAACTACCCGAACCCATTTAACCCAAGAACAACTATTCCATTTGGGTTGAACCAAGAATCAGAAGTAGTGCTTGAAATATTTGATATTCTGGGGCGAAAAGTTGAAACCCTTATTTCAGACCGAATTCCTGCAGGTAGATATGAAATTCCATTTAATGCCCAAAAATATGCCAGCGGATTGTACTTATACCGACTTCGGACAAACGAGCAACTCATCTCCAAGAAAATGGTGCTTATCAAATAAATATCTTTTCCAGGCCGCAATCCTAAGTGCATCCATTCTCTTAATTATACTACAAGACAGATTACAACTGTCCAAAACATTTTAGGATTCATTTAAAATCTTCGTTTCTTTTAATATGGGATAGATTTTATTGTAGTTCGGAAATCGATCCCCCCCTTCATTTTTCTCGCAGAGTTACGCAGATGAATCCGCTGAGCCTCGCAGATATTCTGCGTAACCTATGGTTAACTCAGCGAGAAAGGGAACAGGTATTACTTGGGGTGTAAATTTATTTGATCGTTTTGGACAGTTTTGAACACAGTTATATTAGAGTAACTGCAAAACATGCTATTAACCTGAGTTCTATTAAAAAGAGCAAAAGAGCCTTTATGAGTCATTCCTGCAAAGGCAGGAATCTCATTGTTGCCAGAAAATCAATGGTTGATACCTAAAAAAACAATTAAATTTCGGGCCTACGCCGCGAAATGACCACCAAGTCTATCATATAAGTATTTTTTAAACCGAACTCAGGTTATTATTAGAAATTTTTAATATTTTAATAGACAGTTCAAGCATTACAATTTTAGAGATTAGGTCTTGAATTATTTGAAATAATTAATTCGAAAGTATCAAAATTATTCATTGATTTACGAACAGTTGAAATTTATTTGTAACAAATGAGAGCTGATGTGTTCTTTTTATACAGGTGACTTTTCAATGTCCTAATTAAACCAACTTATTATGGCTGATTATTCTGAAGTGATTTTTTTAACAGCTGCGCTGCTCATTTTTGGCACACTAACCATTAATACTGCCAGAAGTTTTCATATTACTTCCGATACTATGATCCGTTCAGATCTTGAGTATCGCGCTATTGCTATTGCCCAAGACGAAATTGATGCCATTCGCTGGGTACAGGCACGCTCAAAAAACGGACCGGTTTTTCCATATGACCCCTTTGACTCGGACAATAGTAACTTTCTTTATGACAATAATCCTGAGAATAGAGTGATCACTTACGGAAGTGAGAATCAATATTCTGAAACATTTATCATAAACAGAACGGCTGAACTTCTTGATGAAACCTCTGACCAGAGACAATATTTGATCACTATTAATATCAGTACTAATACATTAAAACCACCTTTGGACGTATCATTGGACTTTATTCGAACTTTAACTTTTGAAAATTAGACTGCCATGCAACCTGGATTGATTACATCTTTTACTATCGGCGGTATGCTATTGATTTCCTTGTTGGCTTTCAATGTAAACATGTCTAGTACTACTCAGCAAACAACTTTGACCACCATCAATCAATTAAATGTTGATAACATTGCTCAGGTGTTGGAAATGGATTTCAAAAGGATAGGTTTTAACGATGTCAATGAGTCTGAAACTTTTGAAAAACCGGTTCTATCCAGCAGTGATTCTGTGCATATTGAATTCATAATTAACGATAGTAATGACACCATCGAGTGGTATGCCGATCCAGGCGATCTGGTTACAAACACAACAAATCCCGATGACTATTATTTGTACAGAGAAGAAAACGGAGTGGTTACTTCTTTTTTTCCGGTTGTTTATTTTGATATAAAGTATCTCGTTTATAGCGATGTAACTCGAAGTTGGACTGAAACTGCAAATCCAGAAAATGCAAAGAGATTTATAGTTGAATTTGTTCTCGAATCGGGAGAAACCATTCGTCAGAAAAACAACGTAGATGCCACATATCACCTTACGGCATGGAAACGGACTTATACCCCTAATAATATTAATAAACCTTGGTAACAAGAGGAGGCCAAAATGGGTCGAGCAATGTTAATTTTAGTAAGCGGACTCTTAATCGTGTCAGGCATAACCCAATTAAATAATGCCACCAGGGCTAATATGTTGCCAGACCAGGTAGTCGATCAATACTACGAACATCAAACACGGAATATATCCTCAAGTTTGATAGATCAGGCTATTAATAGTCTCTTGGTTGACATGGAATGGGAAGGCACCATTACCACTGATGAAAATTATGAAGGTACCGGCACTTTAACGACCAGCCCCGACCCCAGTGATCCACTCAATCCTTTTAAAATTTTACTAACCAGTACAGCTAATTTTGGAGGGTACGAATCAGAAATAGAAGTGCTTATGAACAGAGATTCTTTTTCGAAATACTCCTATTTCACGGATGAAGAAAAATTACCGAGCGGCACAAATATTTGGTGGTGGAACGGTGATGAGGTTACCGGTCCTGTTCATACTAATGGAACATTCAGAATAGCCGGAACCCCCAATTTCAATGGGTTCGTATCTAGTCCCAACGACTGGATAGGATATACAGGAGATAAAGACAGTAACGATCCGGATGAACGACATGGAAGTGATTCTCCAAATTTTAATGAAGGTGCTAACTTTAATATGAATAGATCCATTGATCTGCCAAGTTCCGATCAAATTGATGAATTGTCCACGTTAGCAGCAGCCGGGGGAATTACTTTTGATGAAGACGCTGAAATTGAGTTTTTTGTTGATAGCGGTGAAGGATATCTCAAACACTTTGAAGAAGAAACCGTTAATTGTGGTTGGGGTTGCTCTTACACAGTTGTAAATGAAACAGATTATTTGCTTTCTGACTACAACGGAATAATAAGTGTTGATGGAGATGTAAAAGTAAAAGGCACAATCAAAGGAAGAGTTACGCTTCACTCCACGGATGATATAGAAATAATGGGAGATGTTAAATATGATACCAGCCCAATAGATGATGGAAATTCAACGGATATGGCCGGATTTGTAAGTGAGGGTGATGTAGTGGTTGACAGATACGCCCATGATGATACTGGAAGTAATGATATTAACATACATGCTTCAATTATGGCTTTAGGCAATTCTTTTAAAGTAGAGAATTACAGCTACGGCGGCTCAAGGGGAACTATTAATTTACTTGGCGGTATCATTCAGAAAAATCGTGGAGCTGTTGGCACATTCAGTGGCGGTAGTGTTGCTTCCGGATATAATAAGAATTATGTATATGATACCAGGCTTCGAAACACAGTACCTCCTTCTTTTCCTCGAGAAAGTATATTTTCTATTGTTTACTGGAAAGATAAACCTGTAGAACATCCGGTATCTAACTAACTTCAATTCTACTTCTATATTAAACATATGAATAAAGTTCTGCTCATTACTGTTTTTCTGTTATCGCCAACCATTTTTTTATATGCTCAAACGACCGTTACTTTTAACGTAAACCTGAGAACTATGTTAAAAGACAGTACTTTTATTCCCGGGCAGGATGTAATACAAATTACAGGCAACGTCTATCCTCTTGATAAAAGAAGAGGAATTGAGCTATCTGACGGAACACCCGCCGATAGCGTTTATTCTGTAGAAATTGATTTTCCCAGACGTCGAAATAGCCAAAACTTGCTCTATAGTTTTGAGGTAAAAAAGCCCTATGACTCAATTACTGAAAATGCACCTCGTTCACTAAATCTAGTTGGTGAAGATCAGGTGTTACCACCGATGATTTTTAACTCTTTTGTACAGTAAAATTTTTGCACTTTTCTGATATTTTAGTGATATGACATACCGGCTATTAGCTAGTACTTTTTATCTGGATAAGATCCAATCTGACCATCCTTGCTATTCGTACACTTTGTAAATAGACACCTCTTCCGGTTAAAAATTATTTAATCGGAATTAAAATATACTAACTTGTTTTAATCTGAGTTTAAGGTGATCTTTAGAATGTTGAACCATATACATGAACTCCTCACTCAAAACATGAATAAAGCGTTCCATATACTATTATTTACCGCCCTACTCTCCTATTCAGCATTGGCACAGGATTCAAATGGGAACGGCATTACTGCCAGTATTAACGTAAGTGCGAACGTAGTTCAGTCGATCGAACTGATCACAGTTAACACCATGCAGTTTGGGAATGCGCAACCCGGGCAGAGAGAAATTTATGTGAATCCTATAAATAGCGGGAATGCCGGTTATATGATAGCTATTGGAACACCTGAAGCTGAATTTCGTTTGAATTATTTACCGGAACGTGAACTCAATCAAATTGATGGTGAAGGCAGCCTTATCTTTACGTATGAAATTTCAGGCAGTTCAGAAGACGAACAAACAACCTCAGAGCTATTGGAACTTGATAACCGCAATATTCGGTTCAACAATGAAGGCCGCTTTTATATTTGGGTAGGCGGACGTGTAAATCTTGAAAATGCTTCACCGGGTAATTACGAAGGCGACTTCACCATTGAAATTGATTATATATGATCACAAAACTTCACAGGAGTTTCGATCTTTTCAGATCTGTAAGTAATTTTGCAGATTCTGTACTTCCTGTGATCTATTCATATTCATATGCTTTTCTATTTTTTCTCTTATGCAGTTTTAACTTACCACTTGTTGCACAAGCGCAGGAAATTGACTTTGGGAGCTTCAGCAGTAAATATGGGGTAACCGTTTCCGAGTTAAATCCCGCCGAAGATCTGAGTTTTGGTATGGTCATTCAGAATGAAGGGCTAAAATCCATTGATTTGACCAATGCCAAGGTATTAATGATCGAAGGGGTTAAGTATCTGGATGTGATCGTTGATGTAACAGCAGATAACTATTTATTCCTGGACTCTGACGTTTCTTGTAATGGCTCCAATTCCAACTGCATCCCATTTACACTTCAGGCTGCCTATGCTAACAGAGGGAATAACAATACCAATCAGGCCGTGCTTATGCAGGTAGCTTCCAATGTTGCAAGTGCACAATTTCCCATTTTAGCCCGCGGTAATCTACCCCCCGGCCCTCCTCCCACTCCGGATTATAAAGGCTATAACCCCGCTTTATATAATGAGACTGCTTATTTATACATTTATGGTTCTCTGAATATTGGAGCTGTAGATGCCGGCAGTTACTCAGGCACAATTACGGTTACGGTCAGTTATGATTAAGGTCCTCCCTCTCATATTGTTTTTGATTTTCCCATTCACTTTTTCAGCACAGGCACAGTTCATTAATCTTCAGCTTAAGATCGAACCGGAACTAAGTGCTACTGTTGAGCAGGACCTGGATTTTGGTACTCAGGTTACTAATTCCGGACGTACCGAAGTCCAGCTTGGTGATGTAAATATGGGGATCTTCAGCATAAGAGCTTTTCATACCCAAAACCTTTATATGAGTCTCCAATATCCTGAATCTTTGGAGAATAATGCACCCGGGGTTGAGGCAGAGATCCCGTTAGAACTGAGCATGAGTTATAATAATTCAGGAACTAACACTCCTGCTAACTCATCAGCTCTAAGTGATAACAACGGGTATATTTCAATTCATGATAATATTGGACCGGTAAACCAAAATGACATTTGGAAGCAAATGTATATCTACGTGTATGGTGCTATTGTAGTGGGCAATATTCCCAATGGCACCTACACAGCCGATATTGTTCTGAGTGTAGATTATGATTGAGCTTCTCCTAGCCTTTTGTAGGTAGTGCCTGAAATCTTCAGGTGTTCGTAGGTTAATACCGAATCTTTAGTAACCTTTAGATTCCTGCCTCCGCAGGAATGACCGGGTAATAATTCATATACCGTAAGTAAGAGATAAAATATACTTCATGAGATCCATCTGACGGATTACCCGTCTGATGGATTTGCTCGAAATAGCCTGGCGTCCGGAATCAAAACGGTCAGACGGACTGGGAGCCGTCAGACCGTACCGCTATTCTGAGATCTGATTGGAAAGTATAATTATTTCTACTTAGTTCTAAAGCAACCTGATAGAGTCTGAAAGTCCTAAGAACGTTAACCCATCGGCTGTGAGTACCTGCGCACGTACACATGTTATACTGTCACCTAACCTATCGCAATCCAATACGTACTTCGCTTCGTATATAACATTAAAGAACTCTAAATTTAAATCACCTTGGTGTTAAGTATATTTTGGGTAACAAACCTTCATCTACAGGTCAATAAATAAGATTTCAGCATATGATTAGGACGTTTTAATTAAGAATATCTAATTGGACAGCAAACTAATCTTTAATAATTTTCTCTCAGAAATTAAACAAACACAAAACTCAATCTCACGATTATGAAAACTCTCAAAACCCTTTTATCCATTTTTGCAATAGTCGCTGTTTTTTCAGCTGGTGCTTATGCTCAATCTTCTGATGACATTACTGCAACTGCAGATGTTGTTTCAGCTCTAACTGTTGTTGGTGTTGAAAACTTAGAATTTGGAACAGTAACAAGAGGTACAACCGAAACTATTGCCCCTGACGCTACTGATGCCGGTAAGTTTGTAGTAACCGAAGCAGGTGCTGATTTTGACATTGATTTTACTTTACCTGGCTCAATTGAAGATGGTGCTAATTCAATGACTTTAGCTCATAGCGCTACTTCAGCATTGTGGAGTAATGCTGATGATGCAAGTGGTGCAACTGGCTTTGATCCAAATTCTACCGAAAATGTGGCCGCTGCAGATGGTGATGTGTACATTTGGTTAGGTGGTGAACTTACTGTAGCAGCTAACCAACCTGCTGGCAATTATTCTGGAACTATCACGCTTGCAATTACAAATAATTAAATTTTAGGCTCATATTAAAGTCTCATTACATAATTGTAATGAGACTTTTTTTTTGCTTGTGTTAAAGATTAGTGTCAAATTCATTATTATGTTTATAAAATGAATCATTTCATCGTCTAATAACTAATCATATTACCATGAATAGTCGCAAACTTATACTCTCTATATTTGTTGTACTCTGCCTTAATTGTGATTTATTGGCACAAGTTACAATTGCCCCAACAAACCTATTCATAGATTCGAATAATAAATTTGGAACTTTTATGGTGATAAATGGGTCAAATCAAGCTCAGGAAATCTCAGTAGAGTTTTACTTTTCTTATAATAAGACCGATGAAAATGGCAACAGAACCTACATTAATGACGATTCATTAACTGCCAATACTCATTCGGTTTCTGATTTCATTCGTGCATTTCCACAGAATTTTATTCTTGAGCCTAATACTAGGCAAATAATTCGAGTCAGAATTACAGCGCCAAATGATTTAGAATCGGGAACTTATTGGTCAAGAGTTAAAACAACATCTACAAATCAAGCTGCTCCCATTGAACTCGGCAGTGATGATGCTGTTTCAGCTAGAATTGGTGTAGTCTTTGAACAAATAACAAGTTTGTTCTATAAAGTTGGGGATGTTAATACGAGAATAAGCATTTCCGATATTGAAACTGAGTTATCAGAAGAAGGTATTCTAACGCTCCTTACTCATTATGAAAGAGAGGGTAACTCTCCTTTTTTAGGAACAATTACAGCAAACTTAAAAAATAATAATGGAAATGTTGTTAGAGATGCGAATGTTTCAACAACTTTGCATTTTAGTGGCGTACAACGTCATACTATAAATATTCAGGACTTAGAATCAGGTACTTATAATGTCGAAGTCACTTTCGATTCAAGACGAAGTGATGTTTCTTCTAGCGATTTAGTCCAAATGGAACCCGTCACAAAAACAACCACTGTAACCATTCCTTAACGGTGATCAAGCGTTGGCAGCAATCAATAATTACCATATTCTTATTTGTTTTATGCTTTGGGGGCTTTCAGCATACCCTCTTAGCACAAAACGATAGTGGAGATGAATTCGAGGTTTACCTCGACTTTCGCCATCGCGGTGTGATCAATTCTGTTGTCATCTCTTATTACAAAAACGACGAGTTCTTCCTTCCTGTCTCCGAGCTTTTCTCTCTTTTCAATATCGATCACAGTGTAAATGGGTTGGTCATAGATGGGCAATTCGGGCTTGAGCAAATTCCTTATCGAATAAATTTTCAGACTAATGAGATCCGGTTTGGAGACCAGACCTTACAGATCAGCACCGAAGATTATATCCTAAAAGAATTAGACAGCTACATTCGCGCTGAAGTTTTTTATGAAACTTTTGGGCTCGATTTCACCATCGACTTCAACAACCTCACCTTAAACCTGCAAACCGATCGCGAACTCCCCGCCATTGAACAGGCTATTCGCCGGCAAAGGAGACAGGTGGCTGACCGCAACAGATTTCAGCAAGAAAAATATGAGTTGAGATATGATCGGGAACGTCCTTTTTTAGATGGGGGATTTGTTGACTATAATCTTTCCTCCAGTTTCAGCTCCGGCCAAAGCGTGTATAATGTGAACACAAATCTGGGAATTCAGCTATATGGAGGTGACCTGCAGGGGACTGTATTCGGAAGTTATTCCAATAATTTCAGCAATTTCGCTACCAATAACTTGCGGTGGCGCTATATGTATCGAGATCAGCCCTGGCTCAGTAAAATAACGATCGGCCAAACTACCACTGACGGATTTGCCAGAAACGCCTACACCGGAATTCGCCTCACTAATGAACCTATAGAGCCAAGAAGATTATTTGACGAATTTGAAGTTCAGGGCTCCACTATTCCACAGTCTGAAGTGGAACTGTACCTAAACAATGCACTCATTGATTTCCAGCAAGCGGATGAATTAGGAAATTATCGATTCCTCACCCCTATTACCTATGGTGCCTCTCAACTTAATTTGATGATCTATGGGCCAACGGGGCAGATCATTGAGCGTTCAGAACGTATTCAGGTCCCTTTCACCTTTCAACCCAAGGGAGCCTTTAATTATACCATTAATGCCGGGCGTTTGGATAACCCCATTTTTGGAGAAACCTCACAGGACCTTACTGCACAGGGTAACGGTGCCTATGGTCTCACAGAGTGGCTCACCGCAAAAGCCGGGGTAGAATACTATCAGGGTTATCATGAATCACTCCCGACTTTTACTTCAAGCCTATCCTCACGAATTGCATCAAATTATATTCTAACACTTGAAGCCGCTACCGAGGCTTATTATAGAGGTATGTTGAATGTCATCTATCCCAATTCAGCAAGTTTCAATGTTGATTTCACCGATTATACAGACGGTTTTAGCATATATAACCCTTCGAATGACGATAAACGACTGGTAGCCAGCGTATTCTATCCGTTCAACTTTTGGGGACTCCCCTTCAACCTTCGTGCCTCCACCTTTTCAAGGATCCGTTCAACGGCTAATTCTACAACTTTTCGGATTGATGCCAATTCCAGAATTGGTCGAATAAACCTGAGACTTGGATATAGTGATCGTTATACCGGTGACATTGACTTATTTAATCCAACTACCACTGCTTTTATAGAATCATCAGCTACCTATAATATTTCAAGAAACAGAAACCTGCCATCTTATTTACGCGGTGTTTTTCTGAGAGGGCAAATGCGTTATGCACCGGCTGTAGATGAGTTTGAGTCTGCTGAATTTTTAATCTCACAAAATGTATTCCAGCAAGGCCGTTTTCAACTTTCTTATGGCCGGAATTTTGCCCGTAACTTTAATTCACTTCGTTTTAGTTTAGTTGTAGATCTGAATAAAGTTCGATCCAGTTCCACTTTTAGTAGTATAAGAGGCAGTAATAATTTCACCCAAAACATTCGCGGTTCTGTGGGGTACGATACCAACTACAATAATTTCTTATTTACAAGCAGAGATCAGGTAGGCCGTTCCGGAACAGCTATTCAACTTTTTGTAGATAATAATGCGGATGGAACATTTAATGAAGGTGATGATCCTATCACAGATAATGCCATTCGGGTTCAACGTTCAGGCGCTCAAAGCATTCAGAAGAATGGTATACTCTACTATACTCAGATGCAGCCCTATTTTCATTATAACATGGAAATGAATAAATCTGCTATTAGAAATCCGATGCTGGTTCCTGAATTCGGAAATTTTGGATTGATCACCGACCCAAACCGATTCAAGAAAGTAGAGATTCCTTTTTATATGTCCGGGGTTATTGAGGGAATTGCAGAACGGGAATTTGCGAATGGCAACAGATCCGGCATTGGTGGCCTCAAAATAATGCTCGAACAGACCGATGGTGAATTCAGCAAAGAATTGAGAACGTTCTCTGACGGTAGTTTCTATGATTATGAAGTGCCTCCGGGCAACTACACGCTTACTGTTGATGAGGGGAACCTGAATCAGTTAGGTGCTAGATCCATTCCAGAGAAAATTGAATTTGAAGTTGAAACTCTCCCGAATGGTGATTTTGTGGAAGGTCTTACTCTACTGCTTGTACCTACAGATCCTGCTCCTGAACAATTAACACCAATTACTGAAGCAGAAGCAAGGACAGATACCACCGCTGATACTATTTCTTCTCCGGAGGAATTAGCTGATGAAGCTGCAGCAGATTCTCTGGATCAAACACAAATTGCAGAAACGGCTCCTCAGGATACATTGACAACTATTGACCCCGAATTAGTAACGGATGCCGAAACCGACAGCCTTCAGGCCGCAGATAATACTGATCCGGAGCAAACCGAGTTTCCCGCTATCACCATTCCTGCAGTTCCGGTTATTATCCCTGGGACATTAACAGATGTTCAGCAGGACTCCTTAATTGAATCACGATCATTGCAAGACAGCCTTGATAATGTGACGCAACTTGCTGAACTGGAACAAATTACTCCCGACTCCACTGCCCTTGCCGAAGCTGATACCTCACAGACTGTAGTTTTAGCTCCTGACAGCCTCAGCATAGATACTACTATTACCACAACTGCTGATGAGCCTGTTGCTGCCACAGAGCCTGATAGTGTCCAAACAAATGATGGTTCGGAAGACCCCGAGAATACTGAAGGTGGCCTTGTTCCTCCGGTAATAGCACCTCCCGTCATTGCCGTTCCTGAAGTGACACCCCCGATTGCAGAAGCTGATGGAGATTCAGTAAATTTAGCCGGGCAGGATTCTACTGACATGATCACCATGAAACCGGATAGTACCGGAATAGATTCTTCAGAAATTAAAGCACAAGAAACACTTGCTGAGAATCTTCCTGCAGAAGCCGATTCAGCAATGCTCAAAGAGGATGAAGAATCAATTATTGCAGATTCTGTGAAAACAGTCAGTCTTGATCCTGTTACCAGCATAATTTCAGATAGCTTAATTACTCCTCCGGCTGAAAAAGATACACTTACCGGGCAGCAGCCGATCGATGAGAGTGATAAAAACCCGGAGGAAGTCATTGCAATAGCACCACCAGTGAATATTTTGACTCCCCCTCCTGCTTCAGTCTCTGAAGAACAAACAGGAGTAGCCCGGCAAACAAATGCTGATATGGATGCAATACCTTCAGCCTTCAGTTCTACAGCTGATATTGAAAGCTTGAGTCCCGGCCGTTGTATCTATGGAATTCAATTTGCCAGTTATTTTACCGCAGAAAGATCCACGATCTTATCTCAAAGAATAGAAGATGATTATTTGACCTATATAGTCTATAACGAGCCCTATGAACTTTATGCTGTTCGTGAGATCAGATATCAAAGTTTAGCCACAGCAGGCGAAGCTGCCAAAAAGATAAATTCTAATACATACTTTGATGCTGCTGTTATAAGCCAGTGTTATGCTGATCTTGACCTGAACCCTGAGATCCCTCAATACTATATTCAGTTACGTCAATTTACCGGTTCTGAAGAAGCAACCTCATTTATTGAAGAACTCAACTCTTCCTACAATATGAATGCCAAGATGATTACCCAGGATCAGCAAAAATTGTTTGCAGGCGTACTAGGTCCTTTTGATACAGAACGACAGGCAGCCCGGCAACTTTCCGTATTTAATAATGTTCCCGCTGTAAAAAATTCAGTGGTGATACGAATCTCCCCTCCTGCAAAATCCATCAGTGTCGACTTTGAATTCATGTTGTTACTTGCAAAATTTGAGTCGGTGGAAAATGCGAATGTCTTTGTTGAAGAATACGAAGATAAGATGGGAGAAAATCTAAAAGTGCTGATCGATGAAAATAGATCTGAGTATATAGTTGTGAGTAGAATTACTAAAAGCTGGAGCAGAATTCAGGACCTAAAACAAGAATACAGCTCGATAAATGGCTCTGAAGAACCTGTTATTCTTATGACTGAGAAGAAAAGGTAAGCACTCTTCCTTTTAAATTATTTTGCATAAGCTCAAGATAAGAATTGGTCATTTAATAAAATACATTGTCATTTCGCGGCGGATGCCCGAAATCTAATAAGTTGATAAATTCAACGGTTTAGTTTCTGGCACGTATTAGATTCCCGACTGCACGGGAATGACCATAGCCATCTTTCTTGGCTCATTTCTACAGTTTTATGTCGAATTCAAATCATTTTAAATGACCTGTTTGCGCATTCTTGCAACCGGCTCATTCAACTGTTCTCTGTATTTACTTACGGTACGGCGAGCCACTTTATACCCTTTTTCATTGAGTATATCCGTGAGTTCCTGATCACTCAGTGGTTTTTGTTTGTCTTCATTGTCGATCAGATCCTGAAGAATATTCTTAACCACACGGTTTGAAACCTCTTCCCCACTTTCGGTTTCAAGTCCCTCATTAAAGAAATACTTCAACTCAAAAACCCCAAAGTGGGTTTGCACATATTTACCATTCACCACCCGCGATACGGTAGAGATATCCATTCCAATGCGTTCTGCCACATCTTTAAGGATCATCGGCCTCAACCCTTCCCCGAATTTGAAAAAATCTTCCTGAAGGGCTACAATAGTTTTCATGATATTCATCAGCGTATTCTGCCGCTGACGTATAGATTCAATAAACCATTGAGCAGAATCAATTTTATTTTTCATGAAAGAGCGCGTTTCGGCATCCGTGTTTTTCTTTTTCTTTGCCTTTATCCCCTCCCACATTTCTTTGTATTCAGGTGAAATTCGCAAAGATGGAGCATTACGCTGATTTAAATTTATCACAAATTCACCCCGTTGTGCTCCCCCATCACCTTTCCCCTTCCAATACACCTCAAAATCGGGTTCTATATAATTCTGGGTCTCTTCCATATCACTTGCAACAGCCCCGGGCCTGGGGTCCATATGTTTGATGATCTCAAAAGCTTCTTGTAGCTCTTCCCGACTGATATTAAACTTCTGGAGTAATTTCTTAAAGTGTTTCTTCTCAAAGGCTTTCCATCCATCCCGTACAATTCTTATAGCAAGGTTGTAGGCCTCATTTTTTTTACCTGTAGCTTCAAGCTGTATCAAAATACAATCCTGAAGATCTCTGGAGGCAATACCAATAGGTTCAAGCTGCTGAATTTCCTTTCTCACTTTTTCAA
>Ga0136557_1001225_pt1 | contig 17089 bp, 12 predicted proteins | sample AntRauTorckE6832_FD_104796 | JGI IMG/M metagenome (GOLD analysis project Ga0136557, IMG submission 104796) | Saline lake microbial communities from Rauer Islands, Antarctica - Metagenome Torckler E6 #832 | ecosystem: Environmental > Aquatic > Non-marine Saline and Alkaline > Saline | place...
ATATAAAAAAAAGCTGAATTAAAAGAGGGACTCCCCTGAAAATTTCAACATAAGCATCAAGAATTCTTTTTATTATTCCTTTTCCCGACCTTATTATACCCGTTGTAATTCCTATTAAAAGAGAGATTGTATAAGATACTACAGTGATATTAATGGTTATCTTTGCTCCGGTTATAAGTTCGGGAAGGGAATCTTTAATAATGGAAAACTGAAATCCGTCCATTTTTTATCCTGATGAAGTTATAAATTGTATTTGTTTGAAAACTGGAATTTTTTGTTCACCAGCTAAAAATAATGTCCGGATTGGATAAATCCGGACATGCTTCTTTTATAAATCTTTAATAAATCTATTTTATTGCAAGCCATTTTTTATAAATATTATCATAAGTTCCGTCTTTTTTTACGGCACTTAAGGCTTCATTGATTTTTTCTGTAAGTTTATCTGCATCTTTTGGAAGAACCATAACTATTTCACTTGAATGAAGAGGTTTGCCTACAATCTTAAAAGAAGGATCTTTTTTGTTTTGAACAACAGCATAGGCATAACCGCAGACAACTGCGTCTATTCTATTGTATTTAAGATCTATAAAGGCTTCAGTAGTGTAATTGTACTTTTTTATCTCTTTAAATGCATCAGGATAATCATTAACAGCTTTTTCACTGCTTGTGGCCATCTGAACCCCGACAACTTTATCCTTTAGATCTTTTAATCCGTTAATTTCATTGTTGTCTTTTCTTACCAGAATCACTTCACTGAGGTTAAAATATGTGTCAGTAAAGTTTGCATTCTTTTTTCTTGCAGAAGATTTGCTCATGCATGTAATTAAAATGTCGTAATCTCCCTTGTTCATTCCTGCAACAAGGCCCTGCCATTCCCCGTCTTTAAATTCAGGTTCTACATTTAATTTTTCTGCAAGGGCTTTACCAAGATCAACATCAAACCCTATGAATTCACCGGTTTTTGTTTGTGATTCAAAAGGAGGGTACTGGGCGCAAAAACCTACAGTAAGTTTTCCTTTTTCCTTAATTTTTTCAAAAGAATCATCAGCTGCAGCTCCTGATACTGTGAAAAACGAAAAAGCTAAAACAGCAGTCAAAACAAATAAAACTTTTTTCATTTCTAGACATCCTTAATATTTGAAGGGTTTTTTTCATCAATAGCCATAAAATTTACAGCTATACCTCTTGATTCTAAAACAGCTTTTAGTTCTTCAATAAATATTCCGCTTTGATTTACATTTTTTATATTTTCAAAAGGGGTTTCATCAGGACCAGGCACGCCTCCCTCAAGACCGATTGGAGTTTGAGACACTCCGCAGCTCGGACTTCCGTTAACACCGACAACCCCATGAATTTGATAATCAGCATTAGCAAATGCTTCAATCTGATCTGCATAAGGTTCTAATATTTTTTTGCAATGTCTTCTGTAAGAGGGGTGATCGTACTGGTCTTTTGACATTCCCCATCTGTTCATTCCAAGGTAGGTAACTTCAGGGCATGGAAGCTGAATTATTCCGTATCCTTTTTCAATAAAGTCGTTTACAGCTTCTTTCAAAACACCATTGTAAGTTGCAAGAGGAGCAACTTTAGTATTTGAATTAAGTATGCAATGGCAAAATACAATTATTTTTCTGCTTCTGTTCATGAAGATACCTCAAAATATAAATTTTAAATGCAAATCAACTTTCACATTTAGTTTTTTATGGCAAATTGTTAGTTTTGATGGTTTTTAGTTTAAGTATTTAAAAAATCTATTTCTTCCTTTTTAATTTTTTATTGGCTAAAAACCAGATTGTTTTGTTCAATTCAAGGCAGGTTAAAATTTAAGCGCAGGAATACAGAGGTATTTTGAGGATTAAATTTTGATTTTAACCCAGAACTGGGGAAAAAAGAGAGTTGTCGTTCAGCAACTAAATAAGCTTTTTTATTGTAGTAGGGTAAGAAATAGTAAGGTTGAAAAGTGATTTTTATATAAACATTATTTTTTACTTTCAGTTTTATTGATATCTGCAAAAGCATATCCGTTTTTACTGGAGTGTTTAATTTTATACATTGATTGATCAGCAAGTTTAACAAGTTCTTCAGGTTCTGTTCCGTCCTGGGGATAAACAGATATTCCTATGCTTGCAAAAACCTGCATCTCGTTTCCCAGGATAATAAATTTTGTGGAAATTTCCTTTAGAATTTTTTCTGCTATGAAAATTAAATCGTCTTTTGTATTGAATTCGCTAATTATTATAAGAAACTCATCTCCGCCGATTCTTGCAACTGTATCAGCTTTTCTGATACATGATTGAAACCTTTTGGCAGATTCTTTAAGAAGAATATCTCCGGCGTCATGTCCGAAGTTATCGTTAACAGCCTTGAAACCGTCGAGATCAATGAACATGAAAGCTGTTTTTGAATTGTTCCTTAAAGACCTTTGAATAGCAATATATCCTCTGTCTCTGGCAAGCCTCAGAGTAGGCAGGCCTGTAAGAGCATCATGATTTGCAAGGTATGTGATTTTATCTTCTGCATGCTTTCGTGCTGTGATATCTACATGGGTTCCTGTCATTCTGACAGGGTTGCCGTTATCATCCCATTCAACAACTTTCCCTCTGTCTATAACCCAGATCCAGTCGCCGTTTTTATGCTTTATTCTTGCTTCGCACTCATAAAGATCTGTTTTTCCGTTGAAATGATCATTAAGTTTTTCTTCAGAGTCTTTGAGATCATCAGGATGGCAGAGGTTTGTCCATGTATGGATACTTACCGGCTGAAGTTCCTTAAGATTATATCCGGCTATTTCAGCCCATCGTTCATTGAATATTGTTTCTCCGGTCTGAACATTCCAGTCCCATATTCCGGCGTTGGTTCCCTTGAGTGCAAGATCAAGTCTGTTTCTGCTTTTTACCAGATTTTCTTCAGACGACTGTCTTAGCTTTATGTTCACAAGAATTCTTGCAAAAAGGGTAAGAAGATTTATTTCTTTATCTGAATATGAATGACGGTTTCTAACCCAGTCGAAGCCGACAAAACCTAGAAGCTCGGCTCCGTTATCCAGTGGAACTGTAACAAGAGTTTTTATCTCCTGGGGTTCAAGTAACTCCCTTAAAGAACCTGGAGGCAGAGAGTTGACATCTTCAATTATAAGATGTCTTCCTCTGCGGTGATACTCTACAAAGTCTGAAACTATATCCAGAGGTATGTTCTGAAGATCTTCAATCTGGGGTGAAATATTGTCGGCAGTCCATTCATACTTGTTGGAAGTGGTCTTTTTAATAAAATCATAATCGAAAACATATACTCTGTCTGCATCAACAAATTTTCCCATTTCATTCAATGCGTTTTCGACTGAGTTGTCGACCTCTTCAAGAGGAATATTAATATATTTAAGAGATATATCCATTAAAACTTTTTGCATCTTGCTTTGGTGCAGGAGTGCATTTTCAGTCTCTTTAAGTTCTGATATATCCCAGTTTACACCTGACATGGAAAAAGGCTCGCCATTGTCATCTCTTTTAATCCTTGCTGCTGCATGAATATATCTTATTTTTTTACCCGGAAGAATTATTCTAAATTCAGTGTCGAATACAGCCTCTCCTTTTACAGTTTCGTCCAAAAGCTTAAATGTTTTTTCAACATCTTCGGGGTGTATGGTTTTTTCCCATAAACGGAAATTAGGAGCGGTATCTTTTGGTATATCATACAGCTCATACATTATTTCATCCCATTCAACATTACCAGATTTTATATCCCAGCTCCAGATTCCGACCTGGCCGGCTTTTGCTGCAAGATTAAGTTTTGCAGTTGTATCCCTCAGCTTTTGTTCAACATCTTTTCTTTCATTGACCTCTTCTTCAAGATTTTTTCTTGTTAAGACAGATCTCCATGTTTCATTGTTTGCCCTGAGAAAAAGAAATACGATAAAGCCTATTAATACTGACATTATAAACCCGAATCCTGCTGCAAATTCAGGAAGCAGAGTTTTTTGGCTTTTGATAAAAGTTTCAGTAGGTCTGCACCTTATAAGAAAACTTCTTTTATGTATAATATCGGTAAATGATGCCTCCAGTTTTTCTGAAATATCATTTTTTTCAAATCCGTCCTGCACATATACCGGCTGATTTTCTATTGAAACAGATACTCTGAAATTGTTGAACTCTTTGCGGCTTGCTCTTGCACTGAAGACATAATCGAGCCAGCTCTCTGTTCTGAATGAGGCAAGTATAAAACCGTTAAGCTGATTGTCTGAAAAAAGGGGAAAAAATACTATAAATCCTTTATCCTTTTCAGGAATTTCTATGGGAGGTGTTATGCTGTATTCCTTTTGTCTCATAGCATTTTGCATTGCTTCAGTACTTTTATCGTGAAGAATGAAGTTCTTTTTTCTGTTTCTAACGTACTTAAATTGCTGTGGAACTACCCATCTTGAAGAATAATCGGAAGATATCCATTCAATAGTTTCAAATCCGGGTAAATCCTTAATATATTCCAGGGCATCATTTCTGAATTTTTTTTCATCTGTGCCTGAAGCTATTTCCCACCTGGAGGCCATTCTTCTGAGGGCTGTTATTCTGTTGTTTAAATCTCTGGTAACATATGAAGATAGTTTTTCGGCTTCAACTTCAACTCTTTTCTGGTTGTCGATCTTGTTCTGATAGTTTAAAAACAACCAGATCATAGAGGTTATTATAAGAAAAGGTATTGCGACGAGAACAGCTGTCCAGTAGTTTTTTACTTTAGGTTCTCCCGGATTGATATTTGAATTCCCAGAATCCATTAAATCTTCCCTTGTAATTGAAAAGTTAAAGCTTTGTGGTTAAACTGGTTTGATTTTTATTATATATTAAATTAAAGTTAAGACCATATCAAATGAATTTAAATTCCGCTAAAGTATTATAAGTTTTTTTTGTTTTATGAGTAAAAATTTCAGCTAAAAAATAACGGTTGGTCTGAAGCAGTTTAATCGCTTTATAAAAGGCTTATCCATTGTTTTATATTTTGATAATTGCTTTGAATTCATTTTTAATATGCACTAAAATTGTAGCTCAGACTATTTTATAATATTATTAAATGTATTTAAGTCTTTAATTTTTCGTATTATCTAAAAAAAACTCGAATAAGATCATAAGAAAACATTTAGCAAGACTGAATTCAGAGCGATTTGTGAAAAAATTATTTATACTGTTTTTAATTGCATTAACTATGATTTTTGTTTCGGGTTATGCTCACTGAAAAGAAGATGTTAAGGTAAACCAGGAAGCGGGGCAGTCAATTAACTGGCATAGTGGAGAAAATAATTATTCTGTTATTGAGATAATAAAAATAAACGATTTTTCCTTATCAGAATTTACAACAATCCATCCTATGGCTGTACATATACCATTGATATTTATCCCTTTATCTTTTGCAGTTTCTAAAATGGTTTTTTCAGGAATATCTGCCCTTATGATTATAACAGCAAATACTGTTTTAAAGAGAAGAGAACTTTATGAATATATATGTTAATTCTTTTTTTATCTGTTTTAAACGTTTCAGCAACAGGTCATTATGGTGGAAAGCTTGCATATGGTCCATGGAGTTTGAGCAATGGGAAAATACCTTGATAAATAAATGGAGGTTTTAAATGAAATATTATTTCAGCAAAATTACAGATCTTTCATTTGATGAAGCGGTTAAGAAAGCTGAAAATGAGCTTTCAAAGGAAGGTTTTGGGATTTTAACCCGTATTGATGTTGCCGAAACATTTAAAAAGAAGATTAACAAGGATTTCAGAAGATATCAGATTCTTGGTGCCTGCAATCCTGAATTCGCATTTAAAGCCCTTTCTGCTGAAGACAAGATAGGCACAATGCTTCCGTGTAATGTAATAGTTCAGGAAGCTGAAGAAGGTAAAACAGAAGTTGCTGCAGTAGATCCTGTTGTCTCTATGTCAGGAGTTGAAAATTCAGGTTTGGAGGAGATTGCATCAATGGTAAGGCAGCGGCTTGAAAAAGTAATAGAAAATATATAATTTAGTTAAATTTCTGAAAATTTCTGGTTTATCGTCAGTTAATGAAAAAGAAGTATTTATAAATTTGCGCAATCTTTTCACACCTGAAATGAAAAAGATCTGCGCATTTTTTTATCAGTTATGAATAAACTTTTGTGCTTTTTATTTATGTTTATCCCGAACAAAGCTGTTTCAGCCCTTTGTTTTTTGTGGCACGTATTTTGTATCTATTCTTGTTAAAGAAAACTTAATAATGAGGTCACAAAATGAAATCACAATATAAAATAATAAAAAAAATAGGTTTAACAGCAGGAATTATCTTTGCCTTAGCTTCGTTTGTAAATGCGGGTGATTATTATCAGAATTCTTTCAGAAATTCTCTGGACTTCCAGGGTAAAATTAATCTGATAATGGAAGAAGACAAGTCGCTTAGTTTTGCTCAGGCACAGCAAAGAGCCGGTTCAATGACTACAGGAGCGATAACATCTGAAAATTACAAGCAGGGCCATATCAAAGCAAATTTAAGCATCAATGAAAAAATCAATCTTATAGCTGATGAAGACAGGTCTCTTGCTCCTTATGAAGTATCAGAAAAAGCGGCAAAGCTTGAGGATAATGCTGTAGCTTTAAATAACTATATCCCCGGTCATTTCAGAATAAACGAAGATATTCAAGCTCAGGTCAGGCTTGTTATGGAAGAGGACAGAAGCCTTAGCACTAAGCAGGCAGAGAAAAAAGCTGAAATTATAAGAAAAAATGAAGTCGTATTAAATTATTACTGCCATGATGATCAACTCAGGCACATTATGGGTTCAAACAATTCATAGGCTTTAGTTAAAAAAACTTCTCACAAAACCCTTTCTATAAATCCTCATCCAAGGGGCGTCTTTCGGGACAGCCCCTTTCTTTATTCATTGCAGGTTGTATAACTGCGCATTATTTTGGCACTCTGATTGTAACATTATTACTCGTATCCGCTTTTTATAGAAAAGTTCTTAAATCTGTAAAGAGTATATTAGCATAAAGCCTTGTTATTACTGTATTTGTTTTGTTTGGCATATTTTTTGAATTAATGTAATCAGAATTTGTTTTTAATGTTAATTTAAATCAGTTTTACGGAGGAAAAAATCATGAAAAAAACAACTCAGATTTTGTTAATAGGAGGAATAGTTCTTGCAGCTGCAACACTTGCTTTTGCATGGAATGGCCACCATAATGGAAGAGGGTATGGTAATCATATGGGCGGAGGTTATCATTCGGGAAATTACGGCCATATGAATAACGGTTATCATATGGGAGATGGTGACTACCGCATGCATGGATCCTATAATGGTTCAGGATTTACAGATCAGGATGTAAAAGCTCTTAATCAGGAGAAAAAAGATTTTTTTAATGAGACAAGAGAGCTTAGAAAAAAAGCTTACAATACAAGGATGGAGCTTGAGGATGAGATGAGTTCAGGAAACCCGGACATGCAAAAGGTTGAAAAGTTAAGAAACATGCTTGCAGAGCTGAACAACCAACTTAGAAATATTCATAATGACTATCCTGTGATGAGTGAAATGAGAAGTCAGGGAGTAGGCAGGCATATGATGAGAGGCGCAGGTTATAACGGAAACGGTTACTGCTGGTAAAAATATAAGGGGAGGGTTTTCCTCCCCGATTTTAAAGGAGATTTTATGGCAGCTACAGTTTTAAATCTTTTAAAGGCAGGGTTTAGAAAAAAAGATATAAAAACAATATATCTGATGCACGATATAATGCTTAAATTTGAAATAAAAAATATAAAGTCAGACTTTTGAGCAGATAACCGAAATATTGTCTTTGCCGCCGACTTCAAGGGCAAGATTTAAAAGGTTTTTACAAATTATCTCAGGTGATAAAGAGTCTTTAATTGTTTTTTGTATTTGGTCGCCGGAAATAAAATCGTGAAGACCGTCGCTGGATAAAATAATAAAATCTCCTGTTTCAAGATTTAGTGTTCCTGTGTCTGGAGCACATTCAGGGGTTCCAACACACTGGTCAAGAAGGTTTTTCATGGGGTGAACATCAGCTTCTTCCTGAGAAATGGTATGGTCATCTATGAGATCCTGAATAAATCTGTGGTCATTTGTTATTTGTATAAGTTTGTTTTTTCTGAAAAGCCAGAGCCTTGAATCACCGGAATGAACCCATACAAGCTTTTTTGAATCTGTGAAAAAAGCTGTTAAGGTTGTTCCCATGCCGTTTAAATTTTTTTTTGAAAGCCCCAGATTATAGATTTTGGAGCTGATTTGTCTGACAAGTTCAGCAGTATTTTTTTCATTCGGAATACGATTTTCAGAAAAAAATATTTTAAGACTATTAACAGTCTCTGAAGATGCATAATCACCAGCGTTTTCGCCTCCGAGGCCGTCTGCAACTGCAGCCATATAAAAACCGTTTCTACTTTCAACGCAGATGGAATCCTCATTTGTTTTTCTAATTTTTCCCCTGTCTGTTATACTGTAAAAATCCATATGGAATCCGTTTTTTACCTAAGTTGATCGTTTCATGTATTGCAAGATGAATCTTATAAAAAATTAATTCAATATTATCACGGGAGCTCTTTGATGAACAGCAAACCTTTTCTTGAAGAAGAAACTCTTCTTAAAAATAAATGGATGATACTTGAGCATATAGCCAGCGGCGGAAAGGGAGAAATATATCTTGCCAGGCAGAAAAATCTTCAAAGACAAGTGGCTGTTAAAATTATATCAAGAAGCTTTCTTGAATCACTTGCTTCGGATGAAAATGAACTCGATTCGGAAATCGAAAGATTCAGGCGTGAAGTTCTTATAATGAGTAATCTGAAACATCCAAATATTTTACAGATATATGACTTTGATGAAGAAGAGATAAAAAATGAAAGAATAGAGTTTATTGTAATGGAGTATATTCAGGGTACTACTCTGAAAAGGACAATATCTGAAGAAGGTATGGAAACACAGGATGATATTGCTGAATGGATAAGAAAATATTTTATTCCCGTTCTTAACGGAATAGAGGTTATTCATGATGCAGGGATAGTTCACCGGGATCTTAAGCCCGATAATATTCTTCTGGACGGAGATATTCCCAAAATCACCGATTTTGGCCTGGCTGGAGGCAGATGGTTTTCAAATGTTACAAAAAGTCATCACATTGCCGGAACTATGCCGTATATGCCTGAAGAACAGTTTCTTGATCTTGAAACTACTGATTCAAGAGCTGATATATACGCCCTTGGAAAGATTCTTTACGAAGCTGTTCAGGGGAAAATGAAAAAAGAGACCGGTTTTGTAATGAACACTGCACACCTCGAAAAAACAGACACTCCGTTTTTAAAACAACTAGACAGAATTATCAGGGAAGCAACAGACAAGAACAGGAATTTCAGAACTGCAGAAGTAAAAATTCTAAGGACAGATCTGGAAAATATTGTCAGAAATTATGAAGCAAAAAAATATTCAGGGAAAAAAGAAAAAAGCAGTTCTAAAAAATGGGTATATTCTTCCTTTATTTTTCTAATCCTTTTTCTTGTTGTAACCTTTGTCCATCTAAGAATGGATGACACAGCGCCCAATATTTTAAAGCAGGAAAAAAAAGGTATAGATTCAACAGATCCAGCAGCAATATCTGAAAAAGGGGAAAAGTTTTTAAAGGCTTCTGACGGGGCAACTCTTGTTCAGATTAAGCCAGGGAAGATTACTCATATAGATCCGGATACCAAAGAAAAAGCTGTTAAGGAAGTAAGCGCTTTTTATATTGAAAAAATCGAGGTTACAAATCATCAGTATGCAGAGTTTTTAAACAAAAATTTAAAGCAGATAAGGGTTATAGATAATGTTGTTTATGGGAACAAAAACAATATCTGGCTGATACTCGGAGAGGCAGATCCGGGATATGAACCCCTTGTTTTTAAAAATGAAAGATTTTTTATAACAGACCCGGCTTTAGCTGCAAATCCTGTGATTCGGGTAACACCCCGGGGAGCGCTGGCCTATGCCGATTTTTTCGGAAGAAGTCTTCCTTCTCCTGTTCAATGGCACTTGGCAGCATCTGAAAAGAGCAATCTCAAAGAAGGTTCTGAAGAGGCATTCTTTTCTTCCATAGGCTCTTCAGCAGAAGAATCTGGAAACAATAAAGGTATTTTCCCTGTATCAAGCTCGAAATCAAACAGCTTAGGTGTTAAGGGATTGTATGAAAATGCAGGTGAGTGGGTATTGAAAAAAGATGATCAGGTCGAAGGCGCCAGGTTTTATATTCTCGGAAGAAAAAGAGATGATAATACAGCTTTTTTAAGTCCCGAGCCAAGAAAACCATGGGAAGCATTCAGAGATGTGGGATTCAGAACTGTAAAAAAATTTGAATAGATACTTTTTCTTGTAGTTTGTATGAGTTTTGTCAGTGCAAAAAGTTTAAATAATCCTTGTTTTACCTTATTGATTTACGACTTACTTAAGTGGTGATCTTAATTATTTCTTGGATGACTTATCTTTAATAACAAAAGTTAATAACTTTGCTTTAATAAATAATCAGTGGTATTTTAGATCTTATCTATAACAAAATATTACCGGAGGGCGAATGAAAATCGGTGGAAAACAGATATCAGGATTTCTGGCTGTTTCTCTAATAGTTGTTATTACTGCTGTAGCTGGTTTTTCAGGTATATCTAAAACGAATAAATCTCTAAACAATATTTTTAGAAGTTCTCCTTTAATTGACGGAGCCATGGAGATGAAAATATCTGTTGCAAGGGATATGCAGATGATTATGGAAATTCTTTTTTCTGAATCTCAACAAAAAATTGATAAGGTATGGACTGAGCATAAAAATTTTGAAAAAGATTTTAATGCTTTTGCTGATGCTATCCTTAACGGAGCTGAAACCGAAGAAGGCAGGATTTTTGCTACTGATGATCCCCGGCTCCGAAGTGTTGTGGAAGAAAGTGTTGAACTTCATAAAGCTAAATTTATTCCAAAAATTAACGGAATAAAAAAACTTATAGAAGATAAACTGAGTGGCAGAGATATTGATCATGATGAATTGGAAACTCTTGATAATGAAGCTGATGAATACGGCGAAGAGCTGCTTGTTAAAATTGGAGAAGTTGAAGATATAGCAAGATCAGTTATAATGAATTCTCAAAAAAATGCTTCAGCAGTTGTTAAGTCATCAAAGATGATCCTTTTTGTGATATCTCTGATAGGTGTAGTAGCAGGACTTGCAATCGGTTTTGTTATGACACGATCTATAACTGGTCCTGTAAAAAAGGTACTGACTTTTTCTTCGGAAATGGCAAACGGAGATTTTACGTCTGAAATAAAGCTTAAAAACAAAGACGAGACCGGTATTATGGCTGACTCTCTTACTTCCATGTCTAAGAATCTCAGGTCTATGTTTAAAGATATAAGAAAAGATTCGGACAATCTGACCCAGTCTTCTGAAGAACTTACTAAAATAGCTAAAAATATTGCAGCTCAGTCTTCCCAGACATCCGATCTTTCATCTTCAGTTGCAGTCTCTTCTGAGGAAATGAGCACCAATATGAATAGTTTGGCAGCTGCTGCAGAACAGGCTGCTAATAACATTCAGTCTATTGTTGCAGCAATAGAGCAAATGACTGCAACAATTCAGGAGATAGCCGGTAATACAGAAAACGGAAAAAGGGTTACAGACAATGCAGTTAATCAGGCTGATTCGGTTTCCAAAAAGCTTGATGAACTGAGTAAGGCTGCTAAAGAGGTTGATCAGGTTACATCGACAATTGCAGATATTTCAGATCAGACAAATCTTCTTGCTCTCAATGCAACCATTGAAGCCGCAAGAGCCGGGGAAGCCGGCAAGGGGTTTGCTGTTGTAGCCAATGAAATAAAAGAACTTGCCATGCAGACATCAGAAGCAACAAAGAATATTCAATCAAGGATAAGCGGAATTCAGGGTACAACTTCAGAAACTGTTAATGAAATTGGAGCTATCCTTGGAGTTGTAAATGAGATAAGTGATATTGTTACAACAATTTCATCGGCAGTTGAAGAACAGTCTGTTTCAGCACGTGAGATTTCTAATAATGTAAGTGAAGCTTCACAGGTTATTGCAGAGGTTAACTCAAGTGTAAATGAAAGTTCCGAGGTTTCAGGTAACATAGCCGAAAAAATATCCAAGGTAAATTCTGCCTCAGAATCTATTACTTCAGAGGTTGAAAAAATAAGTAATAAAGCATCAGGTCTTTCTGATATGGCAGAAGGTCTTAATGATAAAATCGGCAAATTTAAAGTTTAAAATATATTTACTGTTTTTTATTAGTTTGAATGTGGATTTACTTGTTAAAAATAAAAGCTCCTGAAATTTCAGGAGCTTTTTTATGCTGAGATGGATGAGTAAAATAAGGTACTAATATTTAATTTTTTACATTACTTCTTTAAATATTTTGTCCGATTTTGCAGCCATGGTAAAATCGTTTTCATGAAGCCCTTTAATTTTATGGGTTACCCATGTAAGAGTTACCTTACCCCATTCTGTAAGTATTGAAGGGTGATGGTTTTCTTCTTCAGCAAGCTCACCGATTTTTGTTGTAAACTCAAGAGCTTTTTTAAAATTTTTAAATTTAAAAACTCTTTTTAAAACTTTCATACTGTTTTCTTCAACAATTTCCCAGTCAGGAATTTGTGGTTTTAATTCTTCAATCCTTTTATCTGAGATAACAGGTGCTCCTTTTTCACATGGCAGGCATTTTTTTTCAGTAAGAAGTTCCATTGAAGATATCCTCCATAATTATTTCAGTATAAACAGTTTCTGAATAAAAAATTCCAGTTTTCGGTCAATCATTAAACACGGCTTTTAGAAAAAATATATTTATTGAAGAAAAAAGTTCAACCGAAATTCAGCATTTCAAGTTTAATCTAAATTCCCAGGGTATTAATTAAAACAAATTTACAAGGCTTAAGGTATGTGGCTGTATGATATATCTTATACAGAGCAGGGTCAATTTATTAGTCATGATATTAAGGCTTTGTATATATTTCAGGATAGTTTTTAAAAGACGTAACTGTATACAAAACAAAAAATTACAGTTTTCGGCCAATTACTAAGTATTATAAAATTTTAGAATTATGCATTTGGATATAATAATTTTTTTTGCTCGATTCTCAGTTTAAGATTATTATTAAAACAAGAAAAAGAGGGGAAGTATATTTTTTTTATTAAACATTTCTTTATGGGGTATGTTAAAAGCATTTTTTATACCTGAAAGTTGCTTTTAAGTTTGAAATAAAGGGTTTTAAATATATCTGTTCCCGGTTGTTTATATTAGTAAGGCCCGGCTGAGCAGAATTTTCAATGAAGTTGTTGGGCTTATTGTTAAAAAAGGGTATAAGCTGATTTAAGCAGTACCTTGATAATAAACCGCAGCAGTAATAAAGATTTAATTCTTTACCTGTATCTGTTTTAAAATTTGTGCTTCATCAAAGAAGTGAGCATTTTATAATTTGTGTACATAATATGAAAGATAATTAATGAAATTTGAAGACTATAAAATCAACGCCGGTTTAAAAAAGAACCTGGCAGATCAGGGGCTTAAGCGCCCTACAGATATTCAGTTCAAGGCAATTACCTCCATTTTAAAAGGTGAGGATGTAATGGCTATTGCCCCGACAGGCACAGGTAAAACAGTTGCCTTTGCAGTACCCGTGATTCATAAGGTAATCCAGGCAAAGAAATTTAATAAAAGCAAGGGAATACAGGCAATTGTCATGGTGCCGACCAGGGAGCTCGCAGCTCAGATCCACGAAGTCTTTTCATCACTTTGCTTTAAGACAAAGGTGGTTCCCCTTGCTGTATACGGAGGTGTGGATCAGGAAACCCAGATCAATAACCTGGATAGCGGCATTGATATTCTGATTGCCACTCCGGGCAGAATGTTTGATCTGATAAGTCAAAAGGCCATTGACGGAAGCAATGTCCGCATTCTTGTTCTGGATGAAGCAGACCGGATGCTGGATCAGGGGTTTATTCACGATATCCAGTCCATAAAACGTCACATGAAGCAGCGTCACCAGACCCTGTTTTTTTCGGCCACCATTAACAAAGAGATAAAAAAGCTGGCTTTTTCCCAGGTAAAGTCAAATGCAATAAGGATTCAGATTTCACCAAATGATCCGGTTTCCAAAAATGTTTCCCACTTTGTTCTGGATGTGGAAATGGATGATAAGCGGTTTTTTTTGAGGAGTTTTATACGTGACAATGAGGATGCCAGAATCCTGGTTTTTGTGAGAACAATGGTAAGAGCTGAGCGAGTAGCCAAAGCACTCGAGCGTGGAGGTATTCCATCTTTAACCATTCACGGGAAAAAAGAGCAGTCAGAACGACTTGCAGTAATGGAAGCCTTTAAAAGCGGTGCTGAAAATATCCTTATTGCAACAGATGTATCGGCCAGGGGGATTGATATTCCAAATGTCGATTTTGTTATAAATTATGACCTGCCTGATAAAAAAGAGATATATGTTCACAGGGTGGGAAGAACCGGCAGGGGCCGATCCAAAGGTACGGCTGTGTCATTTTGCAGTTCAGAAGAAAAGGATATGCTTGCTGAAATCGAAGGGTTTCTCACAAAGCCGGTTGAGAAAATAGAAATAAGCAAAGGAGACTATTCTTTCACTGTGGAGGTTGCAGATGTTAATGATGATGTCCAGGATTTGATCAGTGCCAATGAAGAATGGCAGAAGAATCAGCGGAAGAAAAGATCAAACCGGAAAAAGAAACGCTAATCTTATGTAAATATGTTTACAAAAGAGTGATATGATCTTTGATCTGCTTTTGTTTTTTCAGTGTGTTCCTGGTCCGGCACGTATTTGTTGCCGGCGTGTTAATTCAGTTGGCGGTGCAGACTTCTATAGTATGCATCGTTTGCCAGTAAATCATTATGATTTCCCGAAATCCGCAGGATTCCATTTTCCATTAAATATATCTTATCCATTTTAGGCATTGCAGTGAGGCGGTGGCTTATCATCAATACACTTTTGTCCCCGGCAAACTCAAATAACAAAGAGAGAATCTCTCTTTCAGTACGCTTATCAAGTCCTTCTGTGGGCTCATCCAGCAATAACAAAGGAGCATTGCGAAGTAATACCCTTGCAGCACCTATACGTCGCTGCTCACCGCCGGAGAGTTGTCTGCCTCCCTCACCGATCCATTCATCAAGAGGGTTTTTTTCTTTAGTTAATTCAGATAGTCCCACCTTTTCAAGTACATTAATAAGGTGCTCATCATTTTGCTTTTCAGCTCTTTGTTTTTCATCTGAGTTTTCATATTCAGGAGGATCAGGCTGAGCCAGTGTAAGGTTACTTCTAAGTGTTCCGCTGAAAAGGTAAATACGCTGGGACATAATTGATATTCCTAGTCTTAAGGCTTTCTGGCTGTATGATTCAATATCAGTACTGTCCAGTAATATTCTGCCTGAATCAGGTTCCCATTCCCTGATAATAAGTGAAAGCAGGCTTGATTTACCACAGCCTGTCTTGCCCAGTAAAGCTACCTTTTCACCCGGCTGAACAGATAAATTAATATCTTTAAGGACTTTTCCTGCTTCTTTATTATAAGAGAATTCTACATTTTTAAGTTCCAGAAAACCTTTCTTTATTGCAGCTGTGCTTTTCTCATTAAATTTAATCTCTGTTTTTTTATCCACCAGTTCATTAATACGTTCTGCAGCGTTTATACAGGATGAAAGATGCTGAAAGGCCGTTGTAACAGGTATAAGCATTTCAATGCAGGCAAGCACCATAAAAGCTGTTAATGCAAGCATGGGGCCTGGAGGCTGGTATTTGCCAACACCGGAAGCTGAGTAATATAAAATCAGCACAACAAGGCTGCCATGGCAGATAATCAGGGCTGCCTGACTTAATGCAGTAATATTGGCCATTGCGCGCTGACTTTTAAGAAGCTCTGCTTCCGATTTTTCCAACTTTTCACGGAAGCGGTCAGTGGCACAAAAAAGGGATATTTCAGCAAAACCCTGAACATATTCCAACAATCGAACCCGTAATAATCGCCTGGTTTTGATCTGTTTTATACCCGGTTTTTTACCAAGAAAATAAAATATCCACGGCAGAATAAGCCAGATTAATAAAAGGCTTACACATAACAGGTTTGCAAGTGATACATCTATCCAGCCAACAAATAGATACAGGCAGCCGATTGTTATCAGTGCAGAGATAACCGGTGTGATCAATCTCAGATAAATGTGATCCAGAGTATCAATATCAGACACTAATCGATTGAGCAGCTCCCCTTGCCTTAAATTTTGCATGTCACGGGCATTTAACGGAAGTATTTTACGCCACGCCCATACACGAAGCTGAGTTAAAAGCTTAAACGTTGCTTCATGGGTTGCAAGGCGCTCGGCATATCTGCTTACAGTCCTCAGTATGGAAAAAAAGCGAACACCACCGGCAGGTGTAAAATAGTTAAATGCCTGTGCGGTTGCTATTGTTAAACCGGCCACAGCAGCTGCTGATAAAAACCATCCTGAAAGAGAAAGTAATGCTATACCTGCAATAAGGGTTAAAACACTCAAAAATAATCCTATGAGCATCATAAACCATTGGTGTTTAAATAATTTAATAAACAAAATCAGAGCTTTCATGTATAAAGCTCCCCGCTGTTTTTGTTGTGCAGATTACTTATTGAATCACAATCATCAGGAGAAAGGTCATCTGTCTGCATTTGCCTGAACAGTCCATCACTTGTGTTTAATTCCCTGAAACTGCCTTTTTGAACAATACTGCCATTGTCTAAAACCAGAATAGTATCCATTTGATCCAGCTGATCCAGCCTATGAGTAACCATTATAGATGTTGAGTCTTTCATTGCATCACGTAAAGCATGAACTACAGCTTGTTCACTTTGCCTGTCCAAGCTTGCTGTCGGCTCATCCAATAAAAAAAGCCCGGCATTTTGTCCCAGTGCACGGGCCAGTGCAATACGCTGAGCTGTACCAACTGAAACGCCTGCCATTTGTTCACCAATGGGATGATTAAGTTTAAGTGGCTGCTGATTTACAAATTCGAGTACATTTGCCTTTTTAAGTAAAGATAAAATAATATCATCATTCAT
>Ga0136557_1001226_pt1 | contig 17079 bp, 12 predicted proteins | sample AntRauTorckE6832_FD_104796 | JGI IMG/M metagenome (GOLD analysis project Ga0136557, IMG submission 104796) | Saline lake microbial communities from Rauer Islands, Antarctica - Metagenome Torckler E6 #832 | ecosystem: Environmental > Aquatic > Non-marine Saline and Alkaline > Saline | place...
AGCTCTTCCCATCCACCAAAGCCATAGCATGTTGAACAGGAAGTGTAAAAATCCTCCATGCAAGAACATGTAGGTGATCATCCGCCATGGCTGTGTTAAAAAAGTGGGGAAAGAGGGATCAAATCCCAGGTAATTAATTGCCCAGGTATTCAGGGTTTGCCCCCCCAGCATCTGGATAATAAACACAATAAGTGTACCCAGAATAATGGTTCGGATAGCCACAGGCATCCTCATGAAGGCGTATTTAATGCCTCCCCAAAATGAGTCGAAAGGCATCTGGTTTCTCATACCACCACCGCCTCCGCCACCGGGAAAATTATATGATCCTCTAGCCATTGTGTTCAGGTTTTTTAAGTCCCCAATATTTGATCAGGATGAATCCAACTACCAATCCGCCTAAGTGAGCAAAGTGAGCAATACCGCTGTTCGGCATCGCTAATCCGTTAAACAATTCAAACAATCCGTAAAAGAGTACAAAGTACTTGGCTTTAACGGGGATCGGAGGAATCAACAACATGATATATCGATCAGGAAACATCATCCCGAACGCTAACAAAATTCCAAATACAGCTCCGGAAGCACCTAATGTGTAGGTGAAGTATCCGCCAATAAACATATGAATGACTGCTGCTCCAATTCCGGTGAGCATATAGTAAAGCAAGAATCGTTTTGAGCCCCATAGGTTTTCGATGGCCTGCCCAAAGATCCACAGGGCAAAAAGATTAAAAGTGATGTGCCATATGTCTGCATGGAGAAACATATAGGTAACAAGTTGCCAGGGCATAAATCCCTCTCCCAATGGATTCAACACCAGGTATGGGGCAAGAGCTTCACCTATTGGTGTCCATCCTGTACCAAATAATTGCTTAGTTAAAAGAAAAGCCAGTCCGTTTATGATCAACAGGTTTTTAACGACGGGCGGAAATAAAGTAAATTGGGTGTTCGGTGAAAAATTATTCAAAAATTTCTGCTTTAATGATGATTTTTTCTCTTAGAACCTGAGAGCATCTTGTGGATCTCTTAGAATTCGGGACAATAGTTAAAACGCTTTCAGGACTTATTGAAGCCAAAAGCTCTTGTCACTATCAATGATTCTTTTTGATACGTGAATATACGTTGATTCCACTCAAAGTTACGCCCGGAATTCCTTGTCCCGGATAGGTGGTATCTCCGCAAAGATACAAACCTTTGAACGGAGTTTCGTGTGGTGTCCATTTGAGCAAGCTTCGTGCCATACTTTGGGGAATTCCACCCACTCTGCCTTTTTTGCGGTACACCCAGTTTTCCCATGTTACCGGAGTTGCGGTATGAATAAGCTCAATATGAGCGTCAGAAAATCCGGGGAGTTTATTCTGAAGCACATCAACGATAAAATCTTCCACCTGTTGTTTGGCCGCCTCATATTCTCCATTCAGTGAGTACCAATATTCCGGGGAAGCATGAGTTGAAATGTTGAGCGTTCGCATTCCCTCCTTTGCCCGTGCCGTATCTCCCGGTTTTGACATGGAGATGAAAATGGAATCTGAATCTGTATAGGGAACCGTGGCTCCTTCTTCCAGGTGAATTTGATGATGCAGTGGAAGTTCATCTGAAAAAGAATCTGACACTGCTATTCCAAGCGTGATAGCTCCCCAAGCTTCATCAAAATCTTTGGCTTCCTCTGCAAAGTAATTCTTCATCTCACCGGATGTTATCTCTTTCATATTCCACACCGGAATATTCGAGATCACAATTGGAGCTCGGTAGGCAAAAGTATCATTCCTTTTATTTTTGGTGTGAACCGTGAACTGCTCGCCATCTTTAGTGATCATCTCCACTCCTTCTTTGGTGTGAAGAGCTCCTCCTCTTTTTTCAATAAAAGCTCTTATCGTATTGATCATTTCCAGCAAACCGCCGGGCACATAGAAGTTAGAATAGTTGGTATAAGTAAGTCCGGCTGCACCAAATAAAAATGGGGTTTGGGATGATTTTGCCTGTGCAGTTATCATTAGCTGTTCATCCACGAAACGCCGAAATCGGGGAGTATTCACTCCGTATTTCTCCATCACATCTTCCACCGATTGAAACGCATATTTCAGCACCCACACATCAAATGGATTATTGTTGGTAGCAAGCTGCCCCCATTCGGAAAGTTTTTGTGGTGGGAAAAAAGGATTCTTCAACGAAACTTGCCAAACCAGATCAGAGACTCTAAAAGCTTCTTCCCAAAATGCTCGTTGCGCCGGTTCATTTCCAAAAACCCTCCCACATTCTTGTATCCATTGCTCACGATCTTTATATCGGGTGACCTGCTCGCCGTCAATCCAAACCGACATACTTGGAGTGATCTCTTCTCTGGGAATTTGCATCCCCGTTTCTTTCTCCAGCTTCCATAAAGGCTGATTTTCATCAAAACCAATGAGTGTAGTCGCTCCCGATTCAAACACGTATCCTTTTCGAAAATAGGAAGAGGAACATCCTCCCGGAGCCTGGGCTTTCTCGAGGATGAGTACCTTGTAGCCGTCGTTAGCGAGCATAGCCCCGGCACTCATTCCACCCATGCCCGAACCGGCAATAATTACGTCGTAGTCTGTATTGATATCCATGCCGGTGTAACATGTTTGATGAGCTTAAATGTTCCAAACCAGAGATATCTTTCTAAGACAACCAAAGGACTAATACTTTTAAGCCAAATACTAAAAATAACGCCATTACAAAATTTATTCTCCCAGTCATTAAACCAATATGACCCAATTGAAAATTTGGCTACGTATAGAAAGTAGAGAATAATCAAAGATGAATACCAATCCATTATAAGATTATTCGAGATTGAATTTCACAAATTTTACGGGCGAAGCAATATGCCGAGCTTAAACCCCGACTATAAAAAAGACAAAATATTTATGAGAAATTTTAAAATATCGATTCCACTAATTTTAGTAGTACTAGTCACTTTTTTTACAGGATGTAAAGACAACAGTGCAGGTCCAGATAATGACCCAACAACTAATGATCCCCCAACTGCAGACATTAATACTAATTCAACAAATGTAATGACTGGGGACCTTGTTGAACTTGATGCCTCCGGATCATCAGACCCTGACAATGACGCTTTAAGCTTTTCCTGGGTACTTGATACACCAGCTGGCAGCAACACTCAGCTCTCTGATGGAACCGTTGACCAGCCTGCCTTCACTCCAGATATTGAAGGAGATTACACTGCTACTGTAACTGTAGATGACGGTAACAATGGTACAGATGAGACCAGTGTAACAGTTACAGCAGAATCTTCAAATATGGTCACAGTTGATAACAATATATCTACCAACACAACATGGACTTCCGATAAATCCTATCGTGTGACCAGGGTAATCAACGTCAGTGGTGTTGAACTCGTGATTGAAGCCGGAACACAGATCGAATTTGAAGAAGCCGCAGGATTATATTTTAACGGAACCTCAAAGCTGTCTATAAATGGCACAAGTACCGACTCTGTTCTCCTTACAGGAGTTGAGAAAACCGCAGGTTATTGGAAAGGGCTTGGCTTCGACTCTGGATCAAACCGGCACATTATTACATATGCAAACATCGAATATGGCGGTAACGCTAGCACGCATTCCGGACTAGACGAGACAGCAAATATTGCCCTCGAAAGTAATGTACTTGAGCTAACCAACTCAACCCTCAGTAATAGTGGTTCTTACGGTCTTTATATTGAATCTAATGGGACAATACTTCCAAACTTCTCCAACAACACCTTTGCAGAAAACACAAATGCTTCGGCGTTAGTACCGTCAACTACTACTCCCTACTTTGATAGCGGTTCAGTATTTGATGACAACAATGAATCTACACCATCAGAAGTGTTAGTATTTGATGGCGGAAACTTGAATGATGGAGGAACGATTAGTGCTCTCGACGTCCCTTATCGCATCATCGACAATAACATATTTAAAATTGGAAGCGATGTGACTATAGGTCCCGGCACCGTCATGGAGTTCGGCGAAGCCAGCGGGCTTTATGCTAATGGAAATGCCAAACTCACTATCAACGGAGAAAGCGGTAACACAGTTTTGCTAACCGGAGTTGAGAAAACAGATGGTTACTGGAAGGGTATCGGCTTTGATTCCGGAGATAGCCGACACACAATCACGTTTACTACCATAGAGTACGGAGGCAATGCCAGCACACACTCTGGTCTCAACGAACCTGCCAATATCGCTCTTGAAGACAATATACTAGAGCTAAGTAACTCTACCATTCGTAACAGCGGTAAATGGGGACTATATGTTGAGTCAAGAAATTCATCTCTTCCAGACTTCTCATCGAATCTATTCTCACTGAATACCAACGCCCCTATGTATATTCCGCCGAGCTTGATTTTTGCAATTGATAGCTCGTCAGATTTCACCAACAATGATGAAAGGTTCATTCTGATTTGGAATACCAGTACATCTCGAGGCGGAACCGTGTCACCGTTGGCTGGAGACGTTCCCTACCGGGTTGAGCGGAGTGCTCTTCTTCGTTTCAACAGCGAAGTTACGATTGATGATGGCGTCGAAATAGAGTTTGAAGAGGCATCTGGCGTATTTATGCAGGGTAGCAGCAAACTTGTGGCAAACGGCACAAGCAATGACGGCATTCTATTTACATCGGCCGAAGATAATCCCACAAAAGGTTTCTGGAAGGGTGTCGGATTCGACAGCAATAATCTCACGCATGAGCTAACCCATTTAACCATAGAGTATGCAGGTGGAGGAGACATGACAAACGTAAACGGAGGAGGTAATCTACGTTTAGACTCCAGTTCAAATCTAAGCCTGGTGAACTGCACGATCACTGATAGTGGTACATATGGAATTTGGCGGGATTCCGGCACTTCAGTCATTACTGAATCCGGCACTAGTTACGCACGGAATACGAACGGACCTCAAAACACACCTTAGTATTTAGGTAGTAAAATATGGATATCCAAAACCCCGGGATGCAATAGATCCCGGGGTTTTTTATTTCGATAGTTTTTCTCGTTCCAGCTCCACACTCTATAGAACGTTGATGATCACAAATATATATTAATACTCTTTTCCCCCACAGTTTCTCACCTCATCAATTCCTATTTTTCCCGAAACCCAACACTCTTATCTATGGCTAAGGTCTATTACGCAGAAGAAACTTATAACGGAATTGATTTCACCAAACAAGAATTCGAAACCGGAGATTATGAACTCTGTAGGTTTATGAACTGTAAGTTTCCGAAAATTGATCTAACTGACTGCAATTTTATTGAATGTAAGTTTGATGGGTGTGATCTCTCAATGGCCAAACTATATGGTTTCTCCATCAGAGATTGCAATTTCAAGGAGTGCAAACTGATCGGATTGCAATTCGACACCTGCAACGATTTTTCTTTTTCGGCTGAATTTGAATCTTGCAATCTAAATTTGTCTTCTTTTTTTGGGGTAAAACTGAACAATGGTTTGTTCAAAGAGTGTAGCCTACAGGAGGTGGATTTCACCCAAACCGAACTAAAGGAAACTCTTTTTGAAAACTGTGATCTTGCCAAAGCCATATTTTCCGCAACTCTCTTCAAAAAAGCAGATCTCTCTACCTCTTACAACTTCTCCATCGACCCCGAACTTAACCAAATCGAAAAAGCTAAATTTTCACTGCAAGGATTGCCGGGACTATTGGATAAATATGGGATTGTGATCGAGTAAATTGAATTGCCTGCCGCTCCAACGCAGAGCGTGTGGTGCGAGGGCCTGAGGCAAGAATAAACTACAAGATTCCTGCCTCCGCAGGAATGACCATTAACTAGTTATGAGTTAGACCAGACCTACTTCATCACTTTATCAATCCTCGCTCCCTAATGTGCTTCCAGCCAATTTTCCGCAATCCCCGACTCTACCTTCAGCGGAACATCCAGTTCAACAGCATGTTCCATTAGCTCATTGAGCTTAGCCGAAACTTCATCTAGTTCACTTTCGTGGATCTCGAAGATGAGTTCATCATGCACCTGTAGCAGCATACGGCTTTTCTTGTTGTTGTCAATGAGCCAGTGATGGATCTCGATCATGGCCAGTTTGATGATATCCGCAGCCGTGCCCTGTATCGGCATATTGATAGCCACCCGCTCGGCAAACCCACGCACGTTCCAATTGCTTGATTTGATATCCGGCACATAGCGCCGACGGCCCAGCATCGTTTTCACAAACTCATGCTCCCGAGCAAATTCCTTGGTCTCGTTGATGTAATTCAGAATATTAGGGAACCGCTCAAAATACTGATCGATCATTTCCTTCCCTTCCTCGTTCTCGATGCCGAGATTTTGAGCGAGTCCGTACGCACTTAGTCCATAGGGAATTCCGAAATTCACTTCCTTGGCTTTGCGTCGGTGATCTGCAGTTACATCATCCAGCGAATCCAGATCAAAGATCTCTTTAGCGGTACGGGCGTGAATGTCTTCTCCATTTTTGAACGCCTCAATCATCGCTTCATCTTTGGCAATATGTGCGATTACACGTAGTTCTACCTGGGAATAATCGGCAGACATCAGCTTAAATCCATCCTCGGCAATAAACGCTTTACGAATCTCCCTGCCCCGCTTTGTACGAATAGGAATATTTTGCAGGTTGGGATTGGAGGAGCTGAGACGTCCGGTAGCCGCCACACTTTGGTTAAACTCGGTGTGAATACGCCCGGTTTCTTCATTTACCAACTCAGGAATGGCATCAACATAAGTGGATTTTAGTTTGGTGAGCTGGCGGTAATCCAAAATTAAACTCGGGATCTCATACTTCACAGCCAACTTGGTCAATACTGATTCTGCGGTAGAATATTGCCCTGTTTTGGTCTTCCTACCGGCTGGCAGATCCATTTTTTCAAATAAAATGGTTCCCAACTGCTGCGGTGAATTAATATTAAACTCTTCTCCCGCTTTTTCATAGATCTGTTTCTCGAGTTCGATCAGGTCTTTTTCCAATTCCTTAGAAAAAACTGAAAGCATTTCCGTATCCAGCCTAACTCCCTTCAGTTCCATATCCGCCAAAACTTCCATCAGCGGGAAGTCCACTTTATAAGCGATTTCCAGAAGTTCATCATCTTTCAGGCGTTTATTCAGGATCTCATACAAGCGCAAAGTGATATCCGCATCTTCGCAGGCATACAAATACACATCCTCGACTTTCAGATCTGCCATTGACTTCTGTTTCTTCCCTTTCCCGATCAGTTGTTCGATCGGAACCGGTTTATAATTCAACAGGCTTTTGGACAGCTCATCCATTTTTAATCGCTGATTGGCATCGATCAGATACGCCGCGATCATAGTGTCAAACGCATTTCCTTTCACAATGAGCCCGGCCCGCTTCAGCATCAGGTAATCAAATTTATAATTATGGGCTATCTTCAGGATATGAGAATCTTCAAAAAGCGGACGAATAGCTTCGATCACTTCCTTCTCATCTAGTCCGTCTTCCACATTTACCGGGATGTAGTAGGCCGTTCCCGGAGTCGCCGTCAGTGAAATCCCTACCAATGAAGCTGTTACCGGATCGGGACTGTCGGTTTCAGTATCAAAGCAAAAACGCTCTTCATCCTTATACTCATCCACCAGTCCTTTCACTTTTTCGATGGTATCAAGCAGGGCATAATTTACCTTTTCCTCGTCCAGTTCCTGTTTAGGAGCTTCTTCTTTAAATGAACCGAAAAGATCTACCTGATCACCGTCTTTGGAGGCGACCGGACCTTCTTCACCTAAATACTTCTTTGTAAGGGTACGGAATTCCATCCGCTTGAAGAACACACCGAGTTTCTTTCTGTCCACGTCTCCCCATTCCAGCTCTTCCCAATTTTTGGTATCAGGGACGTCCGTTTTAATGGTAACCATAAATTTGGCATGAAGGGCTTGCTCCCCATACTCCGTCAGTCCTTCCCTCGCCCTTTTTCCTTTTATATTCGGAGCATCTTCTATAGCCGCTTCCAGCGATCCGTATTTCTTAATAAGTTTTGGAGCTCCTTTCTTACCAATTCCCGGAACACCCGGAATATTATCCGAAGTATCACCGATGATCGCCAGCACATCAATTACATCTTCAGGATAAACTCCGAAATAATCTTTCACTCCTTCACGGTCAACAATATTGAATCCACCGTTATTGTTGTCGGGTTTCATCATCCGGATATGGTCGTGTACGAGCTGCATGAAATCCTTGTCGGGGGTAACCATCATCACGTCAACATCATCCACATTCGCTCCACTGGCGATAGTTCCGATGATGTCATCGGCTTCGTATCCATCCTGTTCTAAATTCTGAATACCCCATGCTTCCACCATTTCTTTGATAAGCGGGATACCGATCTTGAGTTCTTCAGGCTGAGGTGGGCGCTGGGCTTTATAGTCATCGTCTTTTTCATGACGGAAAGTTGGTGCATGCGTATCCCAGGCAACGGCAATATGGGTTGGTTTTTTTTCGTCCAACATCTTTTCCAACGTATTGGCAAAACCAAGCACCGGCCCAGTTGGAATTCCCTCTGAATTTTTTAGACGGCTATTGATAAATGCAAAGTGGGCACGATAAGCCAATGCCATTCCATCGAGTAAATAAAGGAGTTTTTTAGACATGAATTTGGTTAAGTTTGAAGCCTTAATTTCCAGATGGAAACTAATTTTTTTTGAAAGTAATTACGAATGTAGATTTGAGACGGTTATGGAATTTATGAACATAGCATCTCTGCCGAAAATAGAATTGCATTTACACCTTGATTGTTCGCTTAGTTTTGAAGTGGTAAAGACACTTCGGCCGGGGACTACAAGGGAAGAATACGAACGGGATTTCATTGCCCCTAAAAATTGTGCCAGTTTGGATGAATACCTAAAATGCGCGCAAGCCCCCATTGCCATCATGCAAACAGAAGCACAGCTTAAGGCTGTAACTCTGGATCTGTTTGAACAGCTCAAGGCCGATAATGTAATTTATGCGGAGATCCGGTTCGCTCCTCTTCAGCACTTAGAGCAAGGACTTTCTGCTGAGGAAGTCGTTCGGATTGTGAATGAGGCAACTGCCCAGGGAATAAAAGAAACGGGAATTGAAGGACGAATCATTTTATGTACACTTCGCCATTTTTCTGAGGAAGAAAGTTTGGAAACTGTCAGGCTGGTTGAACATTTCAAAGGCTCAAATGTAGTGGGATTTGATATAGCTGCCGACGAAACCCTTCCGATCGATAATCACATCAAAGCGTTTGAATATGCGCGAGAGCATGACATTCCATGCACGGCTCATGCCGGGGAAGCGTGTGGTGCAGAAAATGTGAGGGAAGTTCTAGAGAATTTCTATCCCGACAGAATTGGCCATGGAGTGAGAAGTATCGAGGATCCTGATCTTCTGGATCACCTGAAAGAAAAGAATATTCATCTTGAGGTTTGTCCTACCAGTAATGTGCAAACCGGGATCTATAATTCAGTCGCCGGGCATCAAATCAACGACATCTACAACAATGGAAATTCCCTCAGTGTTAATACTGATGGCCGGGCGATCTCAAACGTTTCACTGAACGAAGAATATCATAAATTGAATCATAACTTTGATTGGCAAACCGAGCAGTTTTTAAAGGTGAATGAATATGCTATCGAGGCAGCGTTTTGTGATCAAAGTACTAAAATTCGCCTTCGAAAGATGGTATCAGAAAGTTTCGTGTGATAAAGCAGATCGAATCCACTTATTTCATCACTCGTCACTTCATCACGCTACACATTAAAACGAAACAACAACACATCTCCATCCTTCACTACATATTCCTTCCCTTCCTGACGCATTTTTCCGGCATCGCGGGCAGCTTTTTCGGAGCCTAATTCTTCGTAGTCTTTGTAGGCTATGGTTTCTGCGCGAATAAATCCTTTTTCAAAATCAGTGTGAATTACACCGGCGGCTTGCGGAGCTTTCGTTCCTCTCTTAATGGTCCAAGCACGGGCTTCTTTGGGTCCGGCGGTGAAATAGGTGATCAACCCAAGCTCTTCATATGCGGCTTTGATCAATCGATCTAATCCTGCACTCGCAACCCCAAGCTCTTCCAGGAACATTTCTTTTTCATCTTCATCGAGTTCTGCGATCTCAGCTTCGATCTTGGCGCAAAACATTACGGTGTTATCGTCGTGCTCAGATGCGATCTCTTTCACGGTCTCTACATACTCATTGCCGCTCTCAAGATCAGATTCACCAACATTACAGGCATACAACACCTGCTTGTCAGAAAGAAGGAACAGGTCTCTATAGGCTGCTTTGTCATCCTTGCTCACCTCAAATGTACGGGCTGAGTTCCCTTCACCAAGATGGTCAGCCAGACGTTGTACAATTTCATACTGAGCTTTAAGTGCGCGGTCTCCGCCTTTGGATTCTTTCTTCAGTTTATCCGCTCTTTTCTCAACGCTTTCAAGATCTTTGAGTATAAGCTCTTCTTCTATAATTCGAATATCGCGTTCCGGATCAACACTTCCTTCCACATGGATGATATCATCATCATCAAAGCAGCGAACTACATGTAAGATCAGATCCACTTCACGAATATGAGATAAGAATGCATTCCCCTTACCTTTTCCTTCTGAAGCTCCTTTTACCAGACCTGCGATATCCACAAACTCGATAACCGTTGGAAGTACATTTTTAGATTCTGCCAGTTCAGCCAGGTTATTTAACCTTTCATCAGGAACCGGAACCATCCCTACATTGGGATCGATGGTACAAAAAGGAAAGTTTGCCGATTCTGCTCCGGCGTTACTTAATGCATTAAACAAAGTTGATTTACCTACGTTGGGCAGGCCAACAATTCCACATTTTAAGCTCATTTAAAAAGTCTTTTTAATATTAAAAGTCGATACTTTCTTGTTGAATAAATTTCATATCCGGCAAAACTACGGCTGTTAAAACTCCATAGCCTTTTTCGTTATAAACACAGCCTGTATCAATACCGATCATATTATCTTCCACAATGGGTTCTTTTACCGGAGTATGACCGAATACCACCGTTTTCTCCCAATGATTTTTAGCAGAATACACGTGATCCCGCTGCCATAAAAACTGATCTCGCTCGTACTCACTTTCCAGGTTTTCCCTGATCGTCAGGTCAGGAGAAATACCGCCATGTACAAAAAAGTAATCTTCCGTTTCCCAATAAAGGATAGTGTTCTTAAAAAACTCATAATGAGACTCAGGAAGAACAAAGTTTCCCGGTTCTGAATCATAATCTTTAAGCGTGGTATTTGCGCCATTACTCAGCCACAGGTTCCATTCATTCTTCTCATAGGCATCAAGCAACATTTCGTCATGATTTCCTCTTAAGAAAATACAGGTGTGATCTTCTTCGAATGTGATCAGGTCTTCTACAACTTTCCTCGAATCTGACCCCCGGTCAGTATAATCTCCAAGGAATACGTAGATGGGATCATCACCATATTCATCATGCAGTTTTTCAAGCAGCGCTTTGCTGGATCTGGCACATCCGTGGATGTCACCGATAGAAATTATTTGTTCATTATCAGACATTAGTTACCAAGAGATTGTTGAATCAGTCCTCGTCCTTTCTTAGTTATACGTCCTGATTCATTTAAATCGGTCAAAGCAGCGTCAAGTATTCCATTTATGAATCGACCCGATTTTGCCGTTGAGTATCTCTTGGCAATTTCGATAGCCTCATTTATGCTTACTTTTGTTGGAATCTCCTCAAAATAGATGAACTCACATATCGCCATTTTTAGCACTAACCGATCAATAATCGCCAGGCGATGAATATCCCAGTTCTTGATATGCTTGGAAATCACTTCATCAAGTTCATCTTCATGATCTACCGTATTGAAGAATAATTTCTCTGCGAAGCGGCGAAGATCTTTGTCTTCAGCGAAACCTGCTTTTTTAATGATCCTGTCAGCAACGTGCTGAGTAGAATCCTTGCTGAGCTGTAGTGCGTAAATTGCTTTGAGAACAGTTTCTCTTACTTGTCTGCGGTTTATCATGCCAAATAACTAATCTTAATGAGCGCCAAAGATACGGCATTGCCTAAACAATTGTATAGTATGTTAGCGGGATTTTTTTAATCGCAATTCGGTCCGTCGTTCCATCGTCCATCGCATTTCTTTATTGTTTGATATGCTATGAACCGATGTTCGAAAGACCGATGAACGATTTTTTGTAAGGAATTGAATTCTTATCGCTCTTACTTCATAAAATTCTTACAAAAATGTAAAGATCATGAATAAAATAGAATTAGAAGAGCGACTAGTGGAGTTTGCAGTATTAATAATTGAGATCATTAATGAATTACCTTCCTCAAAAGCGGGCAATCATATTTCAGGTCAGCTTCTCAGGTCTGGTACTTCCCCATCTCTTAACTATGCTGAATCGAGAAGTGCTGAGTCTTTAAAAGATTTCATCCATAAACTTCAAATTGCACTAAAAGAGTTACGTGAATCACATGTGTGTTTAAGAATAATAGATAAGTCAAAGCTTCATGAGAATGAAACTAAGATAAGTACAGTGTTAAAAGAATGTGACGAACTTATTTCAATATTTGTGAAAAGCGTTCAAACCGCTCATAAAAGAAAGTTGAATCAAAAATAGATTCTTTTACTGATTTAGCTTTTAAAATAAATCAAAATTCGGTCCGTCGGTCCATTGTCCATCGCATTTCTTTTTTGTTTGATATGCAATGAACCGATGTTCGAAAGACCGATGGACGATCTCCTTAAAATTCTTAAAACATACTTTGTAATACTACGGAAAAGGTACCTATATTTGGAGCCGTTTATTTAATGACTTATGCGTCCTTAGCTCAGTTGGTTAGAGCGTTGCATTGACATTGCAGAGGTCACTGGTTCGAATCCAGTAGGACGCACTACTCCTACCTCCCATCATGCTTCAGCAGTATTTATTATCTCTTCACCCGATTCTCTCTTCTCAAACTCAAATTCGAAAACAGCACCGGGTTCATTTCTAAAATCGAATTTGGCGTTCAACTGTTTGGCAAGGGTTTTGATCAACGTCATACCCATAGATTTCTTGATATCTGCTTCTGTGTTTTCAGGCAAGCCAATACCATCATCTTCAATTTTTAAAAACAATTTTTCACAGTTCTGAGACAAACAAATCCTGATACATCCTTCCTTTCTACCCTCAAAAGCATGTTTAAAACTGTTGCTCAGTATTTCATTTAGCAAAAGTCCACAAGGAATAGCCTGTGTAATAGGAAGCTTAACCGATCCAATATTCAGCTCAATATTAACCTTTGTTTCGGCTCGCTTCATGGTCTGATGGATCACATGCGATAATTCCTTAAAGTATTGGTCGATATCCACTTCAGCAAAATCTTCACTTTTATAGAGTTTTTCATGAACCATGGCAATAGAATTCACCCGCATCTGACTGTCTTTTAAGATGCGCTTTGCACTTTCGCTTTCTGCAGAAAATGATTGCAGTTCTAACAAGCCGGTGATAACAGCCAGGTTGTTTTTTACCCGGTGATGGATCTCAGCAAGCATCATCTCCTTCTCTCTTAATGATTTCCGAACCTGCTCTTCGGCATTTCTTCGGTCTGTGATATCAACGTAGATCCCGTAGATGCCAACCACACTTTTTCCAACTACTACCGGCACCGCATAAATGATCACATCAACTATGCTGCCGTCTTTTCGAATTCGGCGCTCGGTTACCTGTTTCACACGATCACTTTCATTGAGTCGCATGGCATCTTCATGGCCTTGCTCGGGCACGATCAATTTATCCAGCTCCAGGCCTTTTAATTCATTTTCCCGATAACCGAAAAGCTGTTCAAATCCATCGTTCACCATCTCCACTTCATGATGCTCATTCAACAAGGCAATACCCATGGGAGAAGAATTGAATAACTTACTGAATAGCCCTTCCCTGTGTTTTAACGCTTCTTCCGACTCCCTTTGGTCTGTGATATCCCTTTCGATCACGATCAATACATCTTCCCCAAAATAATTGCCGGTATTAACCAGAAATTCAGTGGGAAAGATCTCGCCGTTCTTTTTTCGCCCCCACCCCTCATATTTTCCGGGCTTACCATTATGTGCCAGTCTGATTATTTCCTGAATTCGTTCTTTATCGTATTTTCCGGGAGCTGCCAAGATTTTGTTATGCTTCCCAACTACTTCTTTTCTTATATACCCAAAAGTCTGCTCCAGTCCATCATTAACCTCAATAATGATTCCGTCTTTATCTAACATGTAGATGGCATCACTGATCGAATTAAACAGGTCCTGATAACTCATCATACCCCGTTTAGCGTAATTCAAAGCCTCTTCCCGATCGGTTACATCATGAGTAAGGGAATAGATAGCCACCACTTCACCAGAGTCATCATAAAGCAGCGAATTATACCATTCACAATAAATAACTTTTCCGTCTTTGGTAATATTCCGGTTGATAAGCGATACTTCTTGTTTCCCGGCCTCATACGTTTCCCTGATCGTATCACGCACATATTCCAGGTCTTCCTCATGGATAAATTTCTGAAGTAAACGGTCCTTATTAACGGCTTCTTCCTCTGTGTATCCAAATATTTCTTCTGCTTTATCAGACCAGCGGATGATCCGGAGAGAAGGGTCCCACTCAATTTCAGCGAGCGGAAAATTATTCAGGCTTAACTGGCTTGAAAGTAATTTATGCTTCGTGAATTTACTTTCAAAAAACCCAGACACGTTATGTGCTATCACAAGTTTTGCAGGCCGCCCTTTGTAATTGATCAGGTGAGCTGAAAGCTGGAAAAAGATATCTCCGCCATCTTTCTTCTTAAATAACCATACGTCTTCAATATTCTTAGAATTGGTTTTACTTAGCTCTTTTTCCAATTCCTGACAGGTTTTCTTAGCACCAAGATCAACAATTCTTTTTTTGCGGAATTTTTTCTTTGTATAACCTAATATATCAGAAGCTGCAGTATTCGCATCTAAGATCTTCAGTGATGCCTGTTCACAAACAAACATAGGCTGTGCATCAAAGAAGCTTTCTTCAGGGGTAAACTTCATGTACTAAAAAGATGATTTATTTATTGCCGAACGAATATCTCATTTCTTATCCATCAATACCAATCCGAGATTTCAAAAAATATCGCAGGAATAAGCCTGTGTGTACATACTATTTTTTTTATCTTATAGGACTAACAAATTTTTGAGAATACAAACTGAATGGCTGACCATAACATTACGCTTACTCTACCCGACGGAACAAAAAAAGAATTTACATCCGGGGTTACCGGACTAGAAGTAGCCCAATCAATTGCCGCCGGCTTAGCCCGTGCCGCCCTAAGTGTTACCGTAAACGGTGACATCATTGATCTAGACAGACCGATCACCGAAGATGCTGATATCACTATAAATACATGGGATAGCGAAGACGGGAAATATACTTTCTGGCATTCCTCTGCCCACCTGCTCGCCGAGGCAATACAGGAGCTATATCCGGATGCTAAATTTGGGATCGGGCCTCCCATTGAAAGTGGCTTTTATTATGATATAGATTTTGGAGAGGATCAGGTCACCCAGGAAGATCTGGAAAAGGTCGAACAAAAGTTCATTGAGATGGCTCGCAAGAAGTCTGAATTTGAACGCAGAGAAGTATCCAAAAATGAGGCACTGAGTTTTTATAAGGAGAAAGGAAATGAGTATAAAGTTGACCTCATCGAAGACCTTGAAGACGGAACCATCACTTTTTACACACAAGGTGATTTCACTGACCTTTGTCGCGGTCCCCACATCCCTAATTCCGGAGATGTAAAAGCCATTAAGCTAACCAGTTTAGCCGGAGCATATTGGCGTGGAGATTCAGACAGTAAACAACTTACCCGTATTTATGGTATCAGCTTTCCTAAACAGAAAATGCTGGAAGAACATCTTCACCGGATTGAAGAAGCCAAAAAAAGAGATCATCGGAAGCTCGGGAAAGAACTTGGTATTTATATGATCGATAGCATGGTAGGCAGTGGCTTACCCATGTGGCTTCCAAACGGAACAGTATTAAGGCGTACACTCGAAGCATTTTTGCGGGATGAACAAAAGAAACGTGGCTATAAAGAGGTCATCACCCCACATATCGCCAATATTGAATTGTATAAGACATCCGGTCACTATCCGTATTATCAGGATTCACAGTACAATCCGATGCAGGTGGATGACGAAGAATATATGCTGAAGCCGATGAATTGTCCGCATCACCATCGTATCTATTCGAACGATATGCACAGCTATCGCGACCTTCCGCTTCGGCTTGCTGAATTTGGCTCTGTGTACCGATATGAGCAATCAGGTGAGTTAAGTGGCCTTTCAAGAGTGCGAGGATTTACTCAGGATGATGCTCATATTTACTGCACGCACGACCAACTGAAGCAGGAAATCAAGAACACGATCGAATTGACACAGCTTGTGTTCAGCACATTCGGAATGCCGGTAGATATCAGACTCTCCTATCGTGATGACAATGACAAAAAGTACGGCGGAAACAATGAATATTGGGAACGTGCTCAAAAAGAGATCAAAGAAGTAGCAGATGAAATGGAGCTAGATTATAAGATCGCTCTGGGCGAAGCCAGTTTCTATGGACCGAAAATCGATTTCATCATTCGTGATGCCATTGGCAGAAAATGGCAACTCGGAACCGTTCAGGTTGATTATGTGATGCCCGAACGATTTGACCTTACCTATGTAGGTTCCGATAATGAGAAACATCGGCCGGTAATTATTCACCGTGCTCCATTTGGATCTATGGAACGATTCACCAGTATCTTGATCGAACATTTTGCCGGTGATTTCCCGGTTTGGTTATCTCCGGAACAAGTTAAGATACTGCCGATCAGTGATGATCAAATTCCATATGCAAAAGAAATTGAAACTGCGCTACTGAACATCGGTGTTCGGGTTTCTGTTGATGAACGCAGTGAGCAGATCGGAGGAAAGATCCGGGATGCTGAAACGAGCAAGACTCCTTATATGTTAATAGTAGGAGCAAAAGAAGTGGAAGATGGGACGGTTTCTGTTCGTCGTCATAAAAAAGGCGATATTGGAACTTTCAAATTTTCTGATTTTCTTTCAGACAT
>Ga0136557_1001228_pt1 | contig 17069 bp, 19 predicted proteins | sample AntRauTorckE6832_FD_104796 | JGI IMG/M metagenome (GOLD analysis project Ga0136557, IMG submission 104796) | Saline lake microbial communities from Rauer Islands, Antarctica - Metagenome Torckler E6 #832 | ecosystem: Environmental > Aquatic > Non-marine Saline and Alkaline > Saline | place...
ATAAGATAGCAGAAACAGACTTGCGATTCCAGAAAAAAAATGACCGGAGCGCCCGGCATGTCATTCAAAAACTGTGCCGAACACTATTGGGTCTGTCTGCATGTTGCCATATCCATTGATTGGTTTGCATGGCTTAATCGTATCATAATTGACATGATAAGCAACGATAATCGTTACACCGACAGGTCAGGGGCATTCTATTTGCTCATAGGGCAACCACTTGCAAAGAAGCCTGCGGATGAATAGACACTTCCGCAGATTCTACAAACAAAATAATCCGCAGATTGCGCAGATGGACGCAGATTTAAAAGAACAGAAAAAAATAATCTGTGGATAACAACAAACATTCCCCCACTCCGAGAAAAATGGTTGAACTGACTTGAAATATTGTACGCTCAATGCTAGTTTAAGTAATAAAAGCATCGAATGAATTTTGAACGAAGCGCTTTATCTACACTTACCAGCGTGTTACCTTGCCACTTCATTACTTTTGGACGTGATACCAATGGCAGACAACGACACTCTCAGCAAGATTCCCGACGGCAAACCTGTACGGGTATTTTTGCCTCTGCGAAATATCGAGGAACGATACAGAGCACAGGCGGTCTATCAACAATCGGCGGCACCTGTTTTCAGCCTGATTTTTCCGCCGGGAACCGTCCCAGTTGAGGATATCAACATAAACAAACCCTGTATAATCAACATTGATATGGGCGGGCCGTCTCTTTCCCTGGAAGCCCAGATATCCGAGATTACCAGCGAGCAACATCTAGTTATGACCGCGCTTCAGGCGATGAGCCATGAGCAGTTACGTGAGTTCTTTCGGGTTGATGCCGTCACCAGTGTTATCGGCCGGGCCTTCCCCTCTAAAACCATGGCAACCAGCGATACCGACATGACCATGGAGGGCGAGACCATCGATATCAGCGGCAGCGGTATTCTGGCAACATTTCCGCAAAAGCCGCCCGAGGTAAAGCATATCCGTCTCGAGATCACCCTGCCAACGGATATTCCGGAAACCGTCACCGCCCTTGCTCGACCTATTCGCACGGTAAAGACCGTTGATAACAAATATGATGTCGCCTTTCATTTTGACGATATCACCAATGAGGACAGAGACAAGATCATTGGCTGCTGCCTGGAAATTCAGCGACGCTTGCTCCGCCTCAAGGTAAACGTTAAGGATCTGTGATACTCAATTGTGATACTACCGTGAACACGCCACTTGAATCGATTGTTGCAGGGATCCAGGACAGCCATCAGGCCCGGATCAAACTCTCCCTCACGGGAGGCGAAGAACAGCATTTCGATTGCATCTTCAAAGAAGATGAGCCTCCCTGTTTTTTATTGGTATTTCAGCTGGAAACACTGCCGGACAATGTTGATATGAACGGTGCCCATCCTGTTTCCATTCTTCAGGACAGCAACATTCCCTCATTGAACAGTACCGTTGTAGCTGTGGTAGATGAACGAACCTTACGCATGCAGGCCACGGGAACAGTTGACCCCGCCAGCCTTCGCGAATATTTCAGGGTGAATGCAACCACGCAGATTACCGCCTCCTATAAGGCTGAAACCGGCTCACTGCCTGACAGCGGCGGCGGCTGGACGATTAACGGCAACACCCAGGACTTATCGGCCTCCGGCGTATTGGCGCTTTTTGATAAGGAGCCCAAAAACCGGGATAATGTCATTGTGGAGATATTCCTTCCCAATAATAATCTTACCGTTACCGCCGTAGCCCATGTTGTTCGTAAAAAAATGCTGCGCAACAGGCGCTGGCAGGTTTCCTTTCATTTCAGCAATATTTCCACCAAGCACCGTGATGCTATTGTCACCTATCTTCTGGGCGAACAGCGTAAGCAGCTGCGGGAGAATATTCGCACTCGGGATCTTTAGAAAATTACCGTACTCGCAACCTTGTTCCTCCACGTTCCCCCGCCCCGGTTACATTCCGGAAGCCGGGCCTTTTCACTGCCTTTTACCCGCCCCGGTTACGGACCTAAAAACCGGACAACAAAGCGGACATACAAGCAAATAATCACCAGGCTGGCAACTTTATTTATTTAATAGTTCTATATTGTTAATTAATTCTACAGGACTAAAAGTTGGAAGTTTTGATTGTTTGAAATCAGAAACATTCCTCGTAACAATATATTCAGCCCCTGCATGGATTGCAGATTCATGAAGAACAGCATCCTCGAAATCTTTGAATTTTGATTTGACAGCACCTTCAAGAACAACTCGATTGACAGGCGCTATTACAAAGAGCGCAAGGAGGGTTTGGATATGACGGGAAGCGGCTTGAGAACCAAGTGATTTGCCGGCGAGACAATGAATCGTTGTTATAGTGGTCGCGCAGGCAATACCTATGATTTCAGATTGTTCCACCAAGGATAGTAAAAACGTCGCATCCTTGGAGAATGAATCTCTGTCTAAAAGAACGTCTAAAATGACATTTGTATCGAAGAGGATTTTCATAAATATTTTTCTTCTAAATATTTTTTATAATCCTTTTCATCGACGGATTTTCCATCCAAGACTCCTGGATCAGCCAACTAAGCTTTGTTAGTCATCAAAAAGATGATAGACTGGCTAGAGACAGCAATGAGAGTCGTTTTCTAAATTTCCAGGCTGAGACAGCCGATACAAACCTATGAGTCCCGTATCCCCTCTCTCCTCAATACTCCCGATCGGCTCGTCAACCTCGGATGGCGGCAGCAGGGGGAAGTCCGGCCAGCCACAGCAGGGGAAAATTTTCAAGGCCCTGGTTGCCGAGGCCAAAAGCCCGACGCGGTTTGTCCTCGATATCGGCGGCAATAAGCTTGAAGCGCAGAGCAAGACCATGCTCACCGTTGGCCAGACGCTCAGGCTGGAGGTCATGTCCACCGGGCCGCAGGTGGAGTTGAAAATCCTTGGTGGTGCCGGCAAAACCGGCAACCTTCTTGCCGGAAAATCATTAACCCTGCTCGGGGAAAACATCGATATTCGAGCACTGTTCACCTCCCTGCAGAATGCCGCCCCTTCACAACTTTCAAGCCTCAGCACTATCAGCAAGCAGACGCTGGAAGCATTTTTTCTCTTTAACCAGAGCCAATTGGGAGGCAAAGAAGGCGGCGACCTGCTCAAACAATTCATTGACCGGCTAGGGCTCACCTTTGAATCGCTTCTTTCCAGGGGCCAGACCGAAAGTGCCCGGCAAAGCCTGAAATCGGCCCTGCTTGAAATGGCCCATATTTTCAAAGGTGCCGACCAACTTGCCGAAAACACGACGAAGATGCTCAACACTCTGGAGCTCTATCAACTGACGCAGCTCCAGCTTGATAAAGAAAACGTCTTTCTCTTTCCGTTGCCCGTTCCTTTTCTGGAAAAAGGCTATCTGCTTGTCGAGGAGCATGGCGGAGGCGATAGCGACGAGGGCCAAAACGAAGAACGCTTTTCCCTTCATCTTACCCTGGAAGGGCTGGGCAACCTGCGCATCGATCTGCTGAAAAACCCTGAAGGACTGTATCTTCGATTTCTCAGCGACTCCCAGGAGAAGCTGGATTTTATACAAACCTTCTCCGATGAGCTGCTGCCGCAAATGGTCGACAGCCCCATACTGGGTATCTCCTTTTCCCGGCAACAGCTGGATACCGCCTCTGATCTGCTGAAGAAGCTAATGCCGGAGGGAGAATCGCTGGTCAACACCAAGGTGTAGGTATGGAAAAAAGAGGTCTTTCCAAAGCGGTGGCGCTGCTCTACAATGAGGACAAGGGTTCCGCCCCACAGGTCGTTGCCGGCGGGCAGGGCAAAATTGCCGAAAAGATCATAGCCACAGCCGAGGAAGCAGGTATTCACATCCAGGAAGATCCCGACCTGGTCGAACTGCTTGCCAAGGTCCCCATTGGTGATGAAATACCCGTTGAGTTGTACCAGACCGTCGCCGAAATACTTGCTTTTGTCTACCAGATCAACAAGAAATTTAAAGACAAGAGAGATAGTCAAATTGGCTGAGCTACTCCTTATAATTCCCTCTGCTTCTTGAATTTTTCCGCTTCATAATTAGTTTAGGCTAGTAAACAGGTCAACGTATTTTTTGGTATCGCAACTTTCCAACAAGGAGCATTAAAAATGGCAACAGAAAAAAACATCATTTTTTCACCGCTGACCATTAAAAAGCATACATTCCATAACCGGATCGGCGTGGCGCCCATGACCAGGATGTCGTCCGGACCGGATTCCATCCCCAGGAAGGATGTTTTCGATTTTCTTGTACGCCGGGCCGAAAAAGGCGCTTCACTTATCTACACCGAAGCCATGGTCACCGATTATGAAAGCGCCCAGGGCTATCCCGGCCAGAGCCGCATAACCTCCCAGCAACAAATTGACACATGGAAAAAGGTTACCGATGCTATTCGCAAGCATAATGGTATCAGCATGATGCAGTTCTTTCACTGCGGCAGGATGGCCTATGACGGTATCAATCCGGCCAACCGGGCCATTGCGCCTTCGGCTATTGCTCCCAGTCAGGACAATCCGCTGACTGGGGAACCATACCCGCAGCCCGAGGCAATGAGCCGGTTCGATATCGATCACGCCATTAACGGTTTTGTCGAATCGGCCAAGGGCGCGGTTGCGGCCGGTTTTGACGGCATAGAAATCCATGGCGCCCACGGCTATCTGATCAACCAGTTTCTCTCCACCTATTCCAACACACGGCAAGACGGCTATGGCGGCCCCGTCGAAAATCGTTTTCGGCTGGCATCGGAAATTATCAGGGCGGTCAAGGCAGTGATCCCTGAGGAAATGCTGCTGTTTTTCCGCATTTCCAACTGGGGAATTGCCGATATGGAGGTGTCGCTGTTTGCCGATGCCTCGGAATGGCAGGAGATGATAACACTGCTCAACAAAGAACCCATCGATGCCATCTCCGTTTCCACCTATGATTTCCAGGTAGCAGCCTTTGATACCGATCTCACCATGACCCAGCTTACCCGCAAAGCAACGGACCTTCCGCTGTTGATTTGCGGCAAAATTTATGACCACCATACTGCCGAACTGGCACTGGAGGATGCCGATCTGGTGCTTTCGGCGAAATCGATCCTTCTCAATCCTGATTTTGTAGACGACCTGCGCAACAAGAAGGAGCTCAAGCCCTTTGAGTCCGAGGAGGCCAACCGGGCGTACACGGATGAACCTTTGCCGTAATCGCAAAGCAGCACCACAATAGCGAGGAGGACCACCATGAACTTACCTGAAGCGTTACGCCTCAAGAAAGAAGAATTTGTGAAGCAGGCTCCGGAGGAAGTGCTTTCCACCATGGGGAAAGCCACCCAGAATCTCGCTCAATCAGGCATCGTTGAAAAATGTCTGCAGCCTGGTGATAAGGCACCGGAATTTTCCCTTGCCTCTTCCGATGGCTCCGTTCTTCATCTCACCTCCGAGCTTGCCAAGGGGCCGGTGATTTTAAAATTTTTCAGAGGTGGCTGGTGACCATTCTGTAATCTTGAGCTGCAGGCTTTGCAGCAACGAATGGATAAGATTAACAATACTGGAGCACGATTAGTGGCCATCTCACCCATGCTTCAGGACAAGACAGCAGAATTTGTAGAAAAACTGGGGATAACCTTTCCAGTTCTTTGTGACAAGGGCAATGAGGTAGCCCATAAATTTGGCCTTGTCTTTACCCTGGAGGAATCGGTCCAGCCCATTTATCGTGATCTGGGAATTGATCTGGTCGACGCCAACGGCGATTCCAGCCAGCAGTTGCCGCTGCCGGCCACATATATACTCAAACGCGACGGTACCATAGCGTTCAACTTTGTTGATGTCGACCATACCAATAGGCTCGATCCTGAGGTCATGCTCGATACCCTCGACACCCTTGAATGATAATGCACCGTTTTACTCTGCTTTTTTTCTTACTTCTTGTTATCGCCCCGGTTTCCTGCGGCACCGGGGCAGCTCCACGACAGGAGATTGAAGAATTTGTTGCAGAGATCGAAGCCCATTTCGAAGAGCGCCGCAGCGCAAAGCTGCGGCACTATATCTCCCCCGACTACCGGGATACGCATAATACCACCAGAAAAGAGCTGCTTCGTATCGCCGCGGGATACATTCTGCGGCACCCCTCCATTCATATACTCTGGAAAAAGCAGTCGCTCTCCCTGGATCAGAACAGTGCCGAGGCAACAATCGCCGTTGCCGTTTCCCCCACTCCTCTGACTGAAGATGATATCAGACTGGCGCAGGCTGAATTTCATCGTTTGGGCCTTCATCTGCTCAAGGAAAAGGGGTGGTTTGGTGATGACTGGTTATTGCGGAGCCTTGCCTGGCAGCGGATAGATTTTGATGCGTTTATGTAACAAAAAAGGGATATAGCTTTTCCGCTATATCCCTTTATCGTAATGGCGGGGCAGACGAGACTCGAACTCGCGACCCCCGGCGTGACAGGCCGGTACTCTAACCAACTGAGCTACTACCCCATATTGTTTTGGTGGGCGGAACAGGGCTTGAACCTGTGACCCTCGGCTTGTAAGGCCGATGCTCTCCCAACTGAGCTACCCGCCCGCTCAATCAAGCGTGGATGAGTATTTACCAATTTCGCTGTTCCCCGTCAAGCAAAAAAGGCAGAAAAAATATTAATGGCGCGCATTCTCTGAAACACTATCAACTTTGCCATAGACCGCGCCCGGGGATACATTCTTAAACACGGTCTGGCCTTCTTTAAGAACGAGCGCATAATTGAGAACTTCGTCCATATGCGAGACAAGATCGATGGTCAGACTCTTGCGTATGGTGGCGGCAACGTCTTTTAAATCACGCTCGTTATCCTTGGGCAAGAGGACATGGGAGATATTGCCTCTTTTCGCTGCAAGCAGTTTTTCGGTAATGCCGCCGATGGGCAGCACCCTGCCACGCAGGGTTATTTCACCGGTCATGGCCAATTTATGCCTGACCGGAGCCTTGATAAGAGCGGATACCAGCGTAGTCGCGATGGTTATGCCGGCGGAAGGCCCATCTTTGGGGATTGCGCCTTCGGGAACGTGGATATGGATATCAAGTTTTTGATAAAAATCCTCGTCCAAGCCGAGCATCTCGGCACGGGATCGTACATAGCTTAGCGCCGCTTTGGCGGATTCCTGCATAACATCACCAAGTTTTCCGGTTATATTGAGTTTACCGTTACCCGGCATCAGCGTTGCTTCAATCTGCAGCAACTCACCGCCGACTTCGGTCCAGGCAAGACCGGTTGTCAGACCGACGGCATCCTTCTCCTCGGCAAGGCCATAGCGATATTTCGGTGTACCGAGGTGCTTGACAATCGATTGAACACCTATGCGGTACTTTTTATTCTTGAGCTTCTTTTTCAACCTGTCCCGCGCAATCTTGCGACACAAAGAGGCAATGGTACGCTCAAGATTTCGGACCCCGGCCTCACGGGTATAGCGCCGAACCATCTCCAGAATAGCCCCTTCGGTCAGCTTGATGTCATCTTTTTTAAATCCGTTGGCCTCGAGTTGTTTGGGGACCAGAAAACCCTCGGCGATCTTCTGCTTTTCCTCTTCAGTATAGCCGCTGATGGTAATAATCTCCATTCTGTCCTGCAGCGGCATGGGAATACCATGCAGGCTGTTCGCCGTGGTTATGAAAAAAACGCCGGAGAGGTCATAATCAAGATCGAGGTAGTGGTCGTTAAAGGCAACGTTCTGCTCCGGGTCGAGCACCTCGAGCAAGGCGGAAGAAGGATCGCCGCGAAAATCCATGGACATCTTGTCCACTTCATCGAGACAGAACACCGGATTGGAGACATTGACCTTCTGCATGGACTGGATGATTTTCCCGGGCATGGCGCCGATATAGGTGCGCCGATGGCCGCGGATTTCCGCCTCATCCCGTACGCCGCCAAGAGAAAGGCGGACGAATTTCTTGTTCATGGCCCGTGCGATGGACTTACAGATGGAGGTTTTTCCCACACCCGGAGGACCGACAAGACAGAGTATGGGCCCCTTGATTTTTTTCACCTGGGTCTGTACCGCCAGATATTCAAGGATACGCTCCTTTGGCTTGGCAAGGCCATAATGATCCTCGTCGAGAATCCGCTCGGCCTTGTTTATCTCGAGGTTGCCCTTGCCTTTTTTCTGCCAGGGCAGGCTGATAATGCAATCGATGTAGTTGCGAACCACCGTTGTTTCAGCCGACATGGGCGGCATGGCCTTAAGCTTTTTCAGCTCCTTGGTTGCCTTTTCCTTGACGTAGACGGGCAGTTTTTTCTTATTGAGGGTGTCTTCCAGTTCCTGGATATCCCCGCCTTCATCGCCCTGCCCCATCTCCGTCTGAATTTCCCGGACTTTTTCACCAAGATAATAATTCCTCTGGGTCTTCCCCATACGGGTTTTAACCTTGGCATCAATTGTCTTTTCCAACTCCGCCAGCTCTATTTCACGCTGGATTATTTCAAGCACCTTTATTATTCGTCCAAGAAGGGTCGGGCACTCCAGAATATCCTGCTTTTCTTCCGTCCTGACGGGGAGATGCGAACAAATAACATCGACCAGCTTGCTCGGACGTTCAATTGACTCCAGAGATTTGAGAACCTCTTTGGCAATTTTCTTGTTCACCTGGGCAAACTCAGCAAAATATTTACGCAGTTCCCGTTCGTAGGCAAGTATCTCCTGAGTCAGCTCCTCTTCCTTAGGAGATTGTCGCACCTCAACCTGGAAAAAATCATCATTGGGAACGAACGAGACGATCTCCCCCCTGCTTTTACCCTCGACCAGTGCTTTGATGGTTCCGTCGGGGAGACGCAACAGCTGCATGACACCTGCCAGTGTTCCGGTGGTAAAAATACCATCTTCATCCGGCTCATCGAGTGTGGAGTCCTTCTGCGTTACCAAAAAAATCTCGGTCTTATTCTGCATTGCGTCTTCAAGCGCCTGGATGGACTTTTTCCTGCCGACGACAAGAGGAGCAACCATATGGGGAAACACGACGATATCCCGCAAAGGCATCAAGGGATAAAGATGTGTAGCTTCTTCCGTAGTGGACATTACTGACTCTCCATGTAGATGAAAAGTGCTGGTTTCCGTCAAACTGCAACACCATCAGCCACTTTTCATTGTTCGTTGTGGCGGGCCCTTATGGACCAGCCATACTGCGTAAACCAATATGCATAGACAGTATAGGTTTAATTGTTTTTCATAATCAGGCACTTTCCGCCTGATCATCATTGGTGTTCTGATAAAGAATAACGGGATAATCACCATTGGTAATAACCTGCTCACTGATAACACATTCCTGCACATTTTCTTTAGAAGGCAGATCATACATAATATCGAGCATGGCACTTTCCATGACCGATCGAAGCCCGCGCGCTCCTGATTTTCGCTCAAGCGCTTTTTTAGCAATGGCAAGCAGAGCGCCTTCAGTAAATCTGAGCTTGACATCTTCAAACTCAAAAAGCCGGGTATACTGTTTGGTCAGTGCGTTCTTGGGTTCCTTCAAAATCCTGACCAGATCTTCTTCAAGCAGCTCTTCCATGGTGGCAATGACTGGAAGCCTGCCAACCAATTCCGGAATGAGACCAAACTTGAGCAGATCCTCGGGCTGTACCGAGGCCAGGAGCTCGCCTAGTTTCTTGGTTTTATCGGAAGCAACATTGCTCTCAAAACCAATGGAACGTTTGCCTTTCCGGCGACGAACGACATTGTCGAGCCCGACAAAGGCACCGCCGACTATAAACAGAACATTGGTAGTATCGATCTTGACCAGTTCCTGCTGTGGGTGTTTACGGCCACCCTTGGGCGGAATGGAGGCAGTGGTCCCCTCTATGATTTTCAGTAGGGCCTGCTGCACACCTTCTCCACTGACATCACGGGTGAGCGAGGGACTGTCGGATTTTCGAGCGATCTTATCAATCTCGTCGATATAGATAATTCCTCGCTGCGCCCGCTCAACGTCGTAATCGGCAGCCTGAAGCAGATTGACCAGAATGTTTTCCACGTCATCGCCGACATAGCCCGCTTCGGTCAAAGTAGTCGCATCCGCCATGGAAAACGGCACATTGAGAATCCGGGCGAGCGTCTGGGCCACCAGCGTTTTACCTGATCCCGTTGGTCCGATAAGAATAATATTTGATTTCTGCAGTTCGACCTCATCCTCGCCGGACGGCGCATCTATACGCTTATAGTGGTTGTGAACAGCAACAGAAAGCACCCTCTTGGCATACTCCTGGCCGATGACATACTCATCGAGATGATTGTTAATCTCCTTGGGCGTCAGCATTATCGCCGAATTCTGGTCATCTTCATCGTCGCCGCTTTCGTCCTGGACGATCTCGTTGCATAAATCAATGCATTCATCACAGATGAAGACATCAGGTCCGGCAATCAGCTTAGTGACCTCATCCTGATTTTTGCCGCAAAATGAGCAGCTGCAGTCTTCGCCGTTGTTATCCATCTCACTCATTTACTTGTCCTCTTCCTCTTCAAGTTCTTCACGTTTGGTGAGCACCTTATCTATTATACCATAATCTTTTGCTTCGGTTACGCTCATAAAATTATCACGTTCGGTGTCTTTTTGAATCTGCTCGATGTCTTTTTTGGAATGAAAAGCTAGAATTTGATTAAGCTCTTCACGCATCCGCAAAATTTCCCTGGCATGGATATCAATATCCGTTGCCTGCCCCTGGAATCCGCCCATGGGCTGATGAATCATTATACGCGAATGGGGCAGTGCATACCTCTTGCCATCGGCACCGGCGGCGAGGAGCAAAGCACCCATGGATGCAGCCTGGCCCATACATAGTGTGGCAATATCGCATTTGACATATTGCATTGTATCATAAACGGCCATGCCGGCGGAAACCGAACCACCGGGAGAGTTGATATAAAAGGTAATGTCCTTATCGGGATCGTCCGCTTCGAGAAATAAGAGCTGGGCAATAATGACATTGGAAACCATATCATCGACACCGGAGCCAAGAAAGACAATACGTTCCTTGAGAAGTCGGGAGTAAATATCATAAGCACGTTCTCCGCGGGGAGTCTGCTCTACTACCATGGGAACAAGGTTCATTTTTTTCTCCTTAAACGGCACGACTGCAGTAGGCAAATACCTGCTGCAGTCGCTTTAATTATCGATCCACTTCCGCCCTCTGTTCGGGCTGCGCTTTTCATGAGGTTGTCTCATAGTATAGCGCAAGGAAGTGGAACCCTGAAGCTGTCTTTGGAAGAAAGCGATTAACTCTCATCCTTGGACGTACTTTCTTCCACCGCTGCCACAGCGGGATCCTTGAATGTCACTTCTTTTCGAAGAAAGGTAAGCACTTTCTCATTGAGCAGCTCATTCATAAGCGGTAAAAGATCATCACGACTGCTGAAAAACTCCTTCACCTGGGCCACTGACATACTGTACTGGTCGCCTATACGCTTAAAACCGCGATCCATATCTTCGTCGTTGACCTTGATCTCTTCGACCTCGGCTATCTTCTTGAGTATAAAATCACCACGAACGCGCTGAATGGCAACCGGTTGATTGTTCTCCGCCAACATTTCCCTGCTCAATCCGGCGGCCTCAAGGTTCATACCGCTTTTTTCCAGCTGTTCTTCAGTCTGCTTTATCATCTGTTCGACTTCAAAATCGACGAGACGCTTGGGGACTTCGAACTCATTCTGCTCGAGGATGGCCTTCATGATGTTATCGGTCAGCTCACCTTCGGCACTTTCTTCTTTTTCCTTGGTTTTCTTCTCCCTGATGGAGTTTTTCAGATCATCAAGGGTTTCGAAGTCCTTGCCGGCATCCTTTGCAAATTCATCGTCTAACTCGGCCAGGACCTTTTCCTTGATATCTTTCAATGTCACCCTGAACTCTATCTTCTTGCCGGCCAATAGTGGATTGGGATGTTTCTCTGGAAAATCAACCTCATGACTGGCCTCTTCTCCCTTGTTCATGCCGATGAGTTTTTTCTCGAAATCCACACCCATCTGCCCGGAACCGACTTCAACGGAGGTGTCCTCGTTTTTGACCTGCTTCATGGCATTGTCTTTGTGGTAGCCCTGGTAGTCTATAATGACGACATCGCCTTCCTGCACACCACGATCTTCAACCGATTTCAGCGGGGCCATCTGCCGCTGGAGGTTTTTGATTTCCTCATCAACCTCTTCGTCCGACACTTCGGTTTGCGGTTTTTCTATCTCTACATCCTTATATCCGGTAACCTCGAAATCAGGACGCACATCCACCTGGGCATGATAAGTGAAACCACCGTCTTCGTCATAGGCGTGATCAAGAATTTCCGGATGGACGACGGCATCGATTTTTTCCTGCTCAATGGCCTCGAAATAGGACTCCTGGACCAGCTTTTCACCGACATCCCCTTCAACCTGCGGCTTGTATGATTTTTCGATGATGGAACGTGGAACTTTCCCCCTTCTGAACCCCTTCATCTTCGATTCTTTCTGCAGCTTATCATACTCTTTTTTGAGCTTTTTCTGCACATCCTCGGCAGGCAGCGTTACCGTGATCTTCCGTGTTAGAGTTCCAATTTCTTCAACCTTTACTTCCATCTGTATCATCCTTTTTTTAGCGTTGTCCCTCAAAGACTGAATATAATTTGTACAATGGTGCGAGAGGGGGGAGTCGAACCCCCACACCCTAAGGCGCTAGATCCTAAGTCTAGTGCGTCTACCAGTTCCGCCACCCTCGCTATTTATCGAAATTGCAATTTTAAAATGCACAAACCGTTTAAAATAACATTTTTTTTGTATATTTGCGAAAATAAAATATTCTTACCACCCAAAATCTTATTACAATAAGGGTCTGTCAATGTGTAATTCACAACATAGGCACAGTCAAGGACCATCATAGGATATAAACACAGTTTGACAGTCGAGAGTAGCCATTAAAGGCAATTTATGCTAGACATGGTAGCAACTTAGGGCCACTCATAGATCAATTCGCCCAGTTGAAAGGCAAATGTAATAGAAATTGCCCCTCAAAGTGTGAAGACATTTATAAGCGGTTCCTACGCTCTATTCTTGCTAATATCATCGATAATGGCTATTATCGAGAACGTTATCCACGGTATATCAACATATCACATACAACATCAAGAGGTTATCATGATCTATAGGAGATTTTTTTTCATATTGTCACTATACGCCGTTGCTTTTTTGACGTTTGCCACCCCCGCATTCAGTGCCGCAGACGCAGCCTCACCTTCCTCAAATCTTGAGTGGCAGGTTCAAGCGCAATACCAGCTTCCCGCCACACCTGTTGATCTGGTTCATTCTCTTGATGGTAAGTATGTTTTCATACTGACCGATCAACATAAGGTCATGATCTATTCCGCCCAGGGCAAGCTAGAGGGATCAGTGCCAGTTGACGCTGGGGTAAACGCCATAGACATAGCTCCGCGAGCGGAAATGCTCTACCTTATCAACAGCGAGAAACAAACATTCTCGGCGCTTTCCGTGAGTTTTATACGCGACATAAATACTGCCGGATCGCCCGTTCTCGGCCCTGCTGACGCACCTGTCACCATGGTCCTCTTTACCGACTTTGAATGTCCATACTGTGGCAAAATTGAACCTCTCATCAAACAGGTTCTGCAGCGCAACCCGGAAACCGTCAAGCTTGTCTTCAAGAATATGCCGCTACAGTTCCATGAATTTGCCGATCCCGCGGCACGTGCCGCCTTGGCCGCCGGGAAGCAGGACAAATTCTGGGAATTTCATGACGCCCTCTTTGCAGCCGAGGAGCTTAACACTACGGTCATCAAGGATATTGCCGTCAAGCTTGATCTTGACATGGAACAATGGCAGCAGGACATGGCCTCAATGGAGATACGCCGTAAAATTTACACGGACATCCAGGACGCCAAAAAAGCAGGTGTCACCGGGACTCCTACCATCTTTATTAACGGCCAGCGCCTTGAAGAAAGAAGCATGCAGGGCTTTCAGCGCTTAATCGATGCAGAGCTCAAAAAATAGCAGTACTATGATATCCGAACACAGCACTGACCTGCATTTTGGCGATAATGCCCAGGCGGCAATACTCTTTGGCGACCTGAACCGTAACCTCGTCACCGTTGAAAAGGGAACCGGCGTCACCATCAACGTTCGAGGCAATGATGTTCGTATCACCGGTCCAAAGCATGAGGTCAATCTCATCAGCGATTTGCTGTGTCAGCTCTACGACCTTATTGGCAAGGGGTATCCGGTCTATTCTTCCGATTTTGCATTTGGCCTGCGCATTTTGGAGTCGACGCCGACAGCCAGACTGGACAAAATATTTCTCGACAAGGTCTATGTCACCACCCAGCACAGGGTTATCTCACCAAAAACCCAGAATCAAAAGAAATACATTGATGCCATACGGCAAAACGACATTGTCTTCGGCATTGGGCCCGCAGGGACAGGCAAGACCTATCTGGCGGTGGCCATGGCGGTTTCCGCTCTTGTCAACAAACGTGTCAGGTCCATCATTTTGACGCGCCCGGCCGTCGAAGCCGGAGAAAAGCTCGGCTTTCTTCCCGGCGACCTGGCACAGAAAGTCAATCCCTATCTGCGCCCTTTGCATGACGCGCTCAATGATATGCTGGGTACGGAAAAATGTACGGATCTTATCGATCGCGGCGTTATTGAAATCGCTCCCCTCGCCTTCATGCGCGGTCGGACCCTTTCAAACGCCTTTGTCATTCTCGACGAGGCACAGAATACCACTAGAGAGCAAATGAAAATGTTTCTCACCCGTATCGGTTTTGACTCATTTGCAGTTGTCACAGGGGACTCTACCCAGGTGGACCTGCCTGTTCCCAAACACTCCGGTCTTCTGGATGCCCAGCGATTGTTGAAAAACATTAACGGTATAGCCTTTTGCCGCTTCGGTAAAGAGGACGTTGTCCGCCACCCGCTGGTCCAAAAAATCATTCAAGCCTATGAGCAACGCAAGCGGGTGCAAGAGTAAGGCTACCTTGGACAAATCTGTTACCAATGACAGTTAACATCTCCCGAAACAAGCTTTTGCACAGGTGTGAGTTTTCCTCTACACGACTGCAAACTTTTGCAGAGAAGATCCTCGTCGATTCCGGGTGCCCCAACGCCACTGTCAATATTCATTTCACCAATGACAGTGAGATTCAGCGGCTCAATCGCACATACCGTGACAAGGATGTTCCAACCAACGTCCTGTCATTTCCGTTTGAATCAGATCTTCCCGCAGAAATTGCAGCTTCAGTTGCAGGTTCTTTAGCCGACCGTGAGCTCGGCGATATCGCCATTTCCGTTGAAACCGCCGCCAATGAGGCGAAACTCTATAATCAGCAGTTCATCTACAGACTGGCCTGGCTCGTCGCCCATGGCTTACTTCATCTCCTAGGCTATGACCATGAGCGCTCCTTCGATGAAGCCGAAACAATGGCCGCCATGGAAGAGGAACTGCTGGCCACATTTTTTACCAACAGGAGAACCACCATGCCGCAACTCGCCATCAATGTCGATCATGTCGCCACCATTCGCCAGGCCCGTGGTATATCCCAGCCTGACCCTGTCTTTGCCGCCTCTCTTTGTGAACTTGCCGGTGCCAGCGGAATCGTGGTTCACCTCCGCGAGGACAGGCGTCATATCCAGGACAGGGATATCTATCTCCTTCGTCAGACCATCAAGACCAAAATGAATCTTGAGATGGGTGCGAACACGGAAATTATCGACATCGCCCTCGATGTGGTTCCAGATATGATTACGCTGGTGCCGGAAAAACGCCAGGAGCTTACCACGGAAGGCGGTCTTGATGTCATTTCGCAGTCGGAAAAACTGAAAAAAGTGATCGATTCCTTCACTACCGCAAATATTCCGGTTTCTATCTTCCTTGACCCCGATACCGATCAGATCAAAGCTGCACAGGATATCGGCGCCACATTTGTCGAGATTCATACCGGGCGCTATTGTGATGCCGTCACTGAGCAGCAGCGCGACAAGGAATTTGAGCTGATTGCCGCTTCAGCGGATGAAGCCTATCAACTCGGCCTCATCGTCAACGGCGGACATGGGCTGGACTATCACACCACTGGCCGCATCGCCGCCCTTGAAACCATTGACGAACTTTCCATTGGTCATGCCGTCATTTCCCGTGCCGTTTTCACCGGGCTTGAAAAGGCGGTCCAGGATATGCTGGAAATAATGCGAAACGCCCAGCAGCAATTATACTGATGGCTGCGTACTGATATTGTTACTCGCCCCAGGGGTCGTTAATCTGCTTGTTTTGCTCATTGACAGAGTAAACCCCAATGTGGTAAAGATCCGAAATCCCGCCTGGGTGGTGGAACTGGTAGACACCCGGGACTTAAAATCCCGTGGGCTAAACGCCCGTGCGAGTTCGAATCTCGCCCTAGGCACCAAGCAAATGATACACCCCGACCTGCGTATACGGCAGTTCGGGGTTTTTTATTGAAAGGTCAAGGTGTAACAACGGCAACTCTTCAACCCTCGTTTGAAGAGGGGCGAATTGTTTTTTCTCCGCCCCAAAACGTAATTCACATGCCACAACAATGCTTGTGCAAACAGTTTCCTCTCCTTTTTCGGCAATTCGCCGTGCAACACTACCGCACGGGTCGCGTATCAGATTGGAGAGGATATTGGTATCCAACAGATAAGCAAAATTTGTCATGTCACAACTCAATATCATCCAACGGCAGTAAATTTGCATCGACATCGGGAAAATCATCAGGCAACGGCTGCCAGCCGGCTATGACCTTCAGCAAGGAACGATGTTGAACAGGTTCGATAATCAGTTTGTCCCCTTCTTTTCGAATCACTGCCTCATCTCCAGGCAATTCATACTCCCGGGGAATACGCAGCGCCTGGTTTCTCCCATTCCTAAAAAGCTTGACGTGTCTTTCTGTTGGCATGATTCCCCTTCTATCGCAAGCATAGGCCTTAGCATATGCCTACGCTGTATTGCGCCTCGTATGAGGTAGTCTCACTATCTCTTATTTCTATTGCTTTTTCTACGAGGCTTTCTGTGTTCGCTCCAAGCCCAACGACATCGAAAACTTTTTTGGGAACAGGAAAACTACGAAAATATAGTGG
>Ga0136557_1001234_pt1 | contig 17017 bp, 36 predicted proteins | sample AntRauTorckE6832_FD_104796 | JGI IMG/M metagenome (GOLD analysis project Ga0136557, IMG submission 104796) | Saline lake microbial communities from Rauer Islands, Antarctica - Metagenome Torckler E6 #832 | ecosystem: Environmental > Aquatic > Non-marine Saline and Alkaline > Saline | place...
ACCTTTCGATTAATGACTATATACAGGGCTGGCACTTATGGCTTTAGGAATAGGATAGTTCTGATAACCTTTCGATTAATGACTATATACAGGCAAAATTTTATTTTTTTAATCCAATTTAAAGTTCTGATAACCTTTCGATTAATGACTATATACAGGCCATTACTGGGAGAGAAATAATTATGCCTAGTTCTGATAACCTTTCGATTAATGACTATATACAGGAAGCTGTATTAGAAGTTACATTAATATCATGTTCTGATAACCTTTCGATTAATGACTATATACAGGTCCCTTAATTCTTCTGCTTCATCTAATACGTTCTGATAACCTTTCGATTAATGACTATATACAGGGTACCATCTTGTGAAGCCTTTGTTTAAGTGGGTTCTAATGGTATTTCCTGTCTTAAAAAATGGCATAATTATGACTTACCTTTAGGTTTTTTCTCCTTTTTTTCAATCGTAGGTGGTTCAATATCCAAGAAATCCACGCCAATTACTCTATCTTGCATGAGCTTATCATACTCTTCAATGTTATTTATTCTAACAAATTTAGGTTTTGTTAATAAATCAATCTCATCACCTTCATGACCTAAAGCAATTTCAAGACCCTTTGTTCTGGCATACGCATCAGAACGTTTAACCTCAACTGCTAGAATTCTTTTGATTGTTTCTCTAACTATATTCGTGACCACTTTATCACTCAATACAATACCCTGTTCACCGATAACATTTAAGTGGGTTGTTCCCCAGTTACCATATTTTGCATTACCATCACCATACCTTCCGTTTATGTGCTTAATGAATGGTTCAACGTCAGTTTCTTTCAACGACATTCTGTCGTAATTATCATCGATTGAAATGAATTGTAATTGTTTAATATCAAAGAATATTTTAGATGCATATTCTATCGCACCACAATTTTCTTTGAAAAATAATGAGGTGTCATCTCTTTCACCTTCTGCGGTTCTAGTTTCAAGCCATGTTTCAGTGTCTGATGTCTGTTCGGCATCTGATACTGTAAGTGCTGACTTCCTTTTAAGATTGGTTTTATCCTTCAGAATCGCATATCCACGGAGAATTGTATTGTCTTGTGATAATAAAGATGTTCTTAGCTTACTTATTGAAATCAATTTGTCAGCGTTAACAAGATTTTCATCACCACAAATCATTTTTCTAAGTAAATTACTACTAATCACTTTTTTAGGAACAAGCACCTCTTTTTCTTTACCATCTTTGTCGATTATGGTTTTCTTATAGTGATTTTCTTTGGCAAAGGAACCATTATTGTTCATTTTACCATTGCTCATCATTTTACCAACAAACCTTTTGTGAGGGTTACTACCATTATAGTTTACTAAACCTCTACCTTCAAGCTCTAATTTTAATTGAACTTTGCTAACTTTTTTCATACTATTGTTTATTTACTTATTTATATTGTTTATTAATGCTATTTTCTATAAAATAATTTAGTTTATAGGCAACATCTTTTACTTCTTTAAGTTTAGGTACTTTTTTCATCATGTTATCATATTCTTTTTGATTTTCTTTGATTGAAACCCCACATTTTTTTATAATAGCGTTCATGGATTTTTCCATATTATTTTCATCCAAGTCTTTATAGATTGTATTATTCCATTTGACACCACTTGTGACCTCATAAAACTTCCTAGTTGAGTTTAGGTCACTGATTTTGGTAAACCCATTTACCGTATATTCCATAATTTCTTCGTAACCTAATATAGTTACCAACCCACCATCTAAGATTGTAGAAAATCCTTTTGTGTGAGTAATCAACTCATTAAACAAGTCATCGTTTAATGGTATGTAAATAAGTCCATTATATTTGTTGCTTGGAGCAGAGCCACGATGTACTCTTTTACCAAAGCCTTTTGGTCTGGTAGAAATTTGTTTGTTTTCAATGTAGTTAGATAGTGGCGTTGATGTATTTGTTCTACACCACAGAATTAAATTATTAATGTCATCATTATCATACGTGATTTCACCTTTGGTGTTTTTAATACCCATGGATTGTATCTCAAGCATAACATCATCAAAAGCTTTTTTCTTTAGGGCTTCCTCTGGTACTTTTAGTACGTTAGAGAGATGATGAATAAAGATTGGATAGAGAGTTCCAGTAACATATTGGGAGTCTTTCCAAGTGTACTGTATAGCTTCCTTCAAATTAGAATTCCAAGGTCTTTTAACTATTGAGTTTGTTTCCCCTTCACATACGTTTTCTATTTTAATATACCCTTCATTAACCACAGACAGAATGTCATTATAAAGTGGCATGTAATCATTGTTGGTATCTCTGAGTTGAGGCTTGGGTGTTCTATCGAATAAGACACAAACGGAATTGTAGATATGTTTGTTATTAATAGGATGGAAAAATCTGTTAGTTCCCAGATAATTTGATTGAGGTTTCTCAACTATCAACCTAGCATGTTCAAATTTTAGTTTTAAAAACTTCATATTAATCTTTTTTTATTGGTTCGATAAAACCTAAACCTAAACTAGAACTGGCACCAATACCAGTTTCGAATAAGTTGGACATTGTTTTACTGTAGTCTACTTTAACTAATAGATTACTTACAGGTATCTTACTTGAATTCTTATAATGAACGACACTCTTATCGTACTTAAGAATATCAATCTTAACTCCGTATTTGTTCTTAACGTACTTAATAAAGTCGTTCTTATTTTCTTCGGTAACCCATTTGTTTTTACCTTTGGTTTTATATCTAACACTATTCAATGATAATAGATTATAACCTTTGAATATTTTGATAGGGATGATTTCAAAATCTATCGCCTCGTTGCTGACCATTGTTTCAATAACTTCTTCATCATTGGTATTGAAAAAGAAATGTGCGTTGTCAGCAAATACTACAGTTCTACCTTTTAGAGTTCCACCAGATATCAAACTACAAGTATATGGTTTATTTTCTAGATTATGCCATTTATGGTTATTACCTAGCATTCTATTTAATACCCTAGAAGTTTCAACAACGATATTTTCAACAGGTAGTTGACTTATATCTAAATTAATTTTAAATCTCATGGTATATTATTTATTGGTTACATGCAAATATAGCACTTTTAATCGATGTGACCAAATGTTTTTGCAATTATTTTATAAAAAAAAACCCGTTCCTATATGAAACGGGTTTTTTGATATATTTATTTTCTTTTCTTCTTTATCTAACTATAATCTTAACGGTTCTAGCTAGGTCATGAACACTTTCTTCCTTATTAAAGTCTTTGCCTTTGAACGTAACTTTAATCTTATTAGGATTAGCGCCAGCTTCCACTAATTTTCTTTTTACGTTATTAGCTCTTCTTTTGCTTAGGCCCATATTATATTCACTGGAACTTTTTGTATTGGATGCATAGCCTACAATGATTATCTCACTTCCGCTATTAACATAGTCAATTGTCTTAGTTAAAGCATTTAATCCAGTTTTATCGATAACATCTGAGTCATGCTCAAAGAATACATTTTCGTTAAGGATACAGTCGCACTCTTGCTTGGTTACAACAGGTGTAGTTACGATAGTTCTTTCTTTTGCAATTTGTTTAATGTATACAGTATCAACCAATCTTTCTCTTACATACCAATCTGCATGTTCTTCGTCCTCATCATCATTGTTAAGGTAGAATGCCAGACCTACGGATAGGTTATTGACAAATGAGTTGGTTTGAGTATTCCTAGTTCTAAAGAATCCATCTAATGTATTGGCTTGGTCAAATTGTGCTGTCATTGTATAGTCCACTTTGAGAGCTAATTTATTAGATAGTTTGAATAATCCTGTTATACCATTAGAAATATTAAATGTATATTGGTCGTCCAATCTGTTATTAAGGTATGAAACGCCTGGGCCACTGTGAGCTAATAGGGTAAATGTATCATTCCTCATATCTACAATATCAAATACATCAACCACTGCTGAGATATTAAATCTACCGAATTGTGAATCAAGCGCATTACCTTCAAAGTTTCTTAGGTTAAGGTCAGAATATCCGAAATATCCACCCAATCCAAATGTTGGGCTAAAGTTATATCTTACCGCACCTTCATAGTGCGAAAGATATTCATTATCTCTTATGGTTGCACTTTGGTCGGATACATTGTTGGCACCGAAAGAAGCTTCAAGACTCCATCTTTTGTATTGTGCATTGGAACTAAACCCAATAAGCAATACAAGAGTTACTGTTAATAATTTAAATATGTTTTTCATTTTTATAATTTATTTTGTTAATAAACCCCTCCCTTAGTTGAGAGGGGGAGTTTTATTTATTAATGACAAGTATTAATTAACCTTTTCAAGTCAAGGTTGATGTTATCAATTGCACCAGAACCTTTAAGTGTAATCTCCATTGTGATAACATTATCTTTATTGATATCAACAACAGCTTGTTGTTGGTCACCAGTTTCTGGAAGACTTAATGTCTCTGTATTACCATCTTTAAATGTTAACTTAACCTCACTACCATCGCTTTCATTATCGATAAGTAAAAATGAATTTACTTTTGCATATTCGTACTGCAATGTAGTGAAGTCAAATCTAAATACACCACCAAATGCATTGTCATTCGGTATTTGGTCATTTTGCGCATTATTTGCAATAATCAGAACGTTACCGTTATTACCGTTTGGTACTACTAAGTCCGTATCTTGATTAGTGTCACGTGTATCAAAAATCATTGCGTGGTTCTCATCTTGATTTTTATCAGGATTAATTCCTATTACTGATATAACACCTGAACTAGTTGGTAATAATGAAACTATGTCGCCTCTTAATAAGCCATTTTCAAAGTTAATTACTTTTGTACTAGTTTCTACATTAATACATCCACCATCGTTACAAATAACTTGCGTATCCTCAATCTCATCTTGTTCTAGTGTACCATTCTCATTATCATCAATACCTCTTCTAATTGCGATTCCTCCGAATTGACATTCATCGCTTGGTGGTAACTCTTCAATGATTACAAGAACACACGGACAACTTTCACAGTCTGCACCGTCATTACCATCATTACCGTCTTCACCATCATTACCATCTTCACCGTCAGTTTCGTCTTCACCATCTTCACCATCTTCACCGTCAGTTTCGTCTTCACCATCAGTTCCGTCTTCACCATCATTACCGTCAGTTCCGTTAAGTACTTCGTATTCTTCAACAACTTCACCTTCGTCTAGTTCGGTGTTTCCGTTGGTATCAACCCATATTTGGATTAACACGCCACCATTACCTGAACAAGGAGTTTTAATTCTATTATTTGTTGATGCAGTTCCTTTAGAACCACAAGCTGGGATTGTTACTAAGTTGATGAATGGACTGATTCCATCCTCACCATCTTCTCCGTTATCACCATCGGTTCCATCAGTTCCATTCTGACCTGACACACCATTACAGATAACACTAATAGTTCCAGCTGTTTCATCACCATCTAATACTCCATTACCGTTAAAGTCTAACCATGTAGTAATTCTAGAACCACCATTTGGACATTCTTGACTAGATTCTACGACTGTAACATCGAATCCTACTGAAGTACCATCTTGGCCGTCTTCTCCATCACAGATTAATACAGGATTACCTTGCTCATTTTCGTCTAATGTTCCGTTAGCGTTTAAATCTTGACCAGAGTATATTTGAATACACCCATCACCAACATCAACAGTTCTAATCAAACTATTAAGTCCATCAATACCATTACATATTTCAAAAGAGTTAATTACTTCGTTAGGGTCTAGTACATCATTTCTGTTGGTATCTAAACCGACTTCAATGATACTACCACCATTTAAACATTCGTTAGAAGGTCTACTGTTGAAAACCATTGATATACCATCTTGGCCATTACATATAACCTCAATAGAGTCAATTTCTTCTTCATCTAAAACACTATTTCTATTATCATCAACACCAATGATTATTTCAACACCACCAGAACCTGAGGTACACCTTTCATCTTCTTCTGATATTGGTTTAGTATCAACGATTGTGTTGCTACCATCATTACCATCAGCTCCGTCATTACCATCAGTTCCGTCATTACCATCTTGACCATCAGTTCCATCAGTTCCGTCATTACCATCTTGACCATCAGTTCCATCAGTTCCGTTACATATAAATGTTTGGGTCTGATATTCTTCAGCATCTAATGTACCATTTCCATTAAGGTCTATACCTGTAACTACAGATACACCACCATTTGGACATTCACCAGTACCATCAACTACTATAACGTCAACAATATAAGGTGATGCGTCTTCACCATCTAACCCATTACATACATAGGCAGTTGATGTAACCTCGTCACTCTCTAATACTCCGTTAAAGTTAGTATCAACACCAAACTCTAATTTAACTCCACCATTTTCGCAATTTTCACCTTGCCCTTCCGTGGATGAATTGACCAATGTGGTCATACCGTCTAATCCCTCAATTACTTGAGTTTCTTCTAATCTGTCGATACTACAGCTTACTAAAGCGAATAGTAAAAAGATTGATAATAATTTGTTCATTTCATTTTTAATTTAAGTTATTATTATTATTTAAATTATCAGATTTTACTGATTCTTGACAAAGATACACAAAAAAATAATTCCACCAAGTAAATGATGAAATTATTTTAATAAATCTTAATATTTGTTATATTAATGGGATTATTGATTTATCTATTTTACTATGCTCTAGCCTCTGAATTTTAGTCTTTAAAGCTTCAATTTGTGAATCAATATCTTTATTGTATTCATCTGGTTTGACCAACATTACAGTTTCTCTTCTGCTATAATCACTTCCTTTTACTATATCATAGGCTTCTTTGGTTGAATATTTACCAGCTGAAAGTAAATTACTATAATACCCTGCGTGATTAGGTCCCCAATAAGAGGAATGACAACCTGCATAAACAACAGCAATTCCATTTGGATTTTCATCCATTATTTTCTTAGCTTCCTCATCTCTTTGTTCACACCATCTCTTTTCACCCACAGCTTGACGAGTCATAACCTCATCATTGCATTTAATTAAATCATGCTCTTTACTTCTAGTTACTCTGATATCAGTAAATTGTACTTCTCTACATTTAGTAAAACCTGTGTTACTCATTTGGACTTCTGCGTTTTGATACTTCATTTCATCAAAACCTTTTGAACGAGCTTGACCTTTATTTTCTGCATGAACAAAAACATCTTCATACAGATAAGGTTCTGCTAATCCACCTACAGTTACGTTCCAGCCTTTTTCTACAATTTCCATTATATTATCTACGTTTAATTAAATCTAACATTTTATTTAAAGCATTCATCTTCACGGCGTGGCTTGAGTCCATGGGATTATAGGTATTATAGGCATTACCTTGCTCTTTAGTTATAGCTTTTTCGGTTATTTCTTTTAATTTAGAAAGGCCATTTATACTTTCCAACTCAGCCATTCTACTTTCTATCATTTCACCACTAATACCTGAAGCGCTGTTACTAGAATACATCAACATTTGTAATAGATTATCTCCTATTCCCGTAATCTTAAGTTCGTTAGCTTCGTCTGATGATTTGATGTAAAGCTCATGATATTCTTCAAATGGTAATTCAATTGAACCTTCACCCAAAGGCTCTCCTATTAGTTTTGAATACTCTTTTAATGTTATTATTACTTTTCCGCTCATAATTATTTTAATTCTTAATGTATAATTCGTTTGTTGTGTATAACCAAGTTAGGTCATCCATTTTACCACCTAATAAACTTTGGTCTGTATATTCCCCATGGAATTTTTTACCATCTTCATATACATTTAGTCTAATATAAGGATAGTCTATTGAAAAGTCGTCCCACCATATTTCACACTTATACTCTGACATAAGTTTTGAATGTATGACATTATGAAAATCTTCTTTACTTTTAAAAAATTGTTTCATATTTCTTTTTCAATAAGACTTAATATATTTCTAACCGCCTTTTTTTTGTCATAAAAAAATCCCTCCGATATGTATTCGAAATCTTCACTAAGAAGTTCATATGTTGTGTCTTTAATGTAAACACTATTACCGCTTAAATAAACGACCTCACCTTCTATTTGAAATATATCTTCATAATCTGTGCTTTGTCCAATGAAAGAAGCGTCATCAACTTTTATGTAACTTATAGAATCACCGAATAAGTCACTCTCATCTTTAACAAGAACAAAAGAACCGATTAGAAAACCTAGAATTTCATTTCTACGCCTATCTATTTCTAATTTCTTAGTTTCAACAGCCTCTTTATATTTTTTTGTGGCTTCAGCTACAGTTTTATTTTGGTCCAGAGACTCTAGAAATTCTAACATTCTCATTTTACTTAGGTTTTAATTGCGATTTAGCGTAAGCTATTTTTTCTTCTTTAGTTAAGTCACTAAAATATTGTACAGCAATTGCTTTTCCAGATAGTACCTTCAAGGCCGCTTTAAAACGCTGGAACAATGTTGTATGTTTCCTATCGTAATTAAGTGGCTTGGCCAATACCCATCCCTCTAAAATCTCATTATCAATCGACAATGAAACCAAAACCAATTCTTTGGCATCATCAGGGTTAATCCTATCTATTATAATTGCTTTCATATTTCTATTCCTTTTTCTTTTGAACCATCAGTCTAAACGTGACATAACGTTGCCTATAATGCTTATGATTTGTTAGGTCATTTGCATCTACATGTATATTTTCTAGGACCTTATCAGCAAATTCTTGCTTCATTCTACTAATCTGCTCTTCAATGCGTAACTGATTATGACCGTAGTCATCAATTGATAGTTTAGATTCCATCACAACACTCTCAAACGGCACCTGATTAATCACATAGCGGTCCTGTAAACTCATATAAGGTATCTCATGGTTATATCCTATATATTCTAATAATTCCTCTCTTAGGAACGCTGCTAAGGCTCTTTTAATTCTCTTCTTTATATTCATCAAAAATTTCTTTTATGTTGATTCCATAGTATTCGCATATATTTCTCATAGGTATTACGAAATAGCCGTCTTTCAATACACATTGAATACCCTCATCATCAAAGACACTTGGTGTTAGTGAACTACCCACCCACGCCAGAGGCGATGGGATGGGCTTCGGAGGTCATAGACTCGCCTAATGGCAACGCCTTACTCCGTTTTTGTTTTATATCCGAATCAGTTCCTGAACCAGATAGTATTGGTTAATCATTACCTTTGTCGCTTACATCCCACCCATGTAAAAACGATGGGTGGGTTTTACGCTCCGTTTTATAAATCTAGTTCTCTCATTGTCCTTGTTTTTCTTCTATTTCATCAGAGTAACACACGGGGCATACTGGGTCAGAATAATCTCCAGTGTCAGCTATTGGGTGACCACCTTCTACTAATCTAGAACTACCCCACCATCCACATTCAAGACATTCAGCTGTAAAGAAATTATCATATTTATCTTCCTCTGAAACTGGCTTGTAACTATGTTCAGCTATTTTTAAGCAATGAACTAATTTATCCAATGTCTCAAGTTGATTAACTAGGTCCCAATCTATTTGAGTCCCTTTACTTGTGATTCTTTTGTTAATATCTTTTTTAATGTTATTGATAATATCAATATCTAGTTTGGTAATCATAGGTTCTTTATTTAGCTGTCCAATTGTAATCGCATTGGAAACATTCTAGGAATGGTTCTGGACCAGTCCCGTCATAACCTACTGCATCACACGCACAGTTAGGGCAATTACCTAATTCAATCTCATCATTTTTCATAACCTAGTTTTTAAGTTCAACTTCAACATTATTAATCTCGTCAATTTCTTGAAATAACTTTGCTATTTTGGATAGGTTTTCAGTTATTTTGGCATGTTCTTTTGTTCCACCTACGTGATTACATTGACAACCGTGCATTATAGGATGTAATTGGCAATACACTAAATTCTTACCATCTATTTGGTATTCTTTTTCCCCTTCATTAAATTGCCACACTACGTAACGGACACCCTTTTTATCTAGTACTCCCATAAAACTCAAATTTATTTATGTAAGAAATATCATTTAGTATTTCTTTTTGTTCGTTCAGTTCACTTACACCTAAAATATCTTTAAGTTTTTGCAATTGCTCATTAGTTAATATTTCATGAGTGTAGGTATTATACTTCTCATCAATCACCACATAATCATTTATGTTTTTAGTAATCGTTGCATTTTTGAACATAATATAAGCCATTGTCTACTTTTTAAAAACGTATCGATATATAAAAACTCCAATTATGAATACAGTTAAAAATACAGTCCATGGTGGATTATTTACAGTCATAAACGTTTGATGAGTCATTATTTGTTGTTTAATGCAAATGTACAATAAATTAATCTACTAAAAAAGCTTTTGGTAAATTATTATAAACCATTTATGTTCAATATGAATTCTTGAATTGCTGGTAGGTAGTCACGTTTGATATCGATATCATCAGCAAAGTCATCATTATCATCAGCCTGATTCAACCTATTTGATAAATGCATCATCTTATCCGCAAATTTATTCAAGTATTCATTAGCATATACTTCTTTTGGTAAATTCTTAATCTCTTTTTGTTCGAATGTTTCAGCAACTTTCATGTTATATTGTTTTAAATTTCACTTAATCTCTCATCTAGTTCAGCTTTAATTCTCGCCATTTCAGGTGTTTCATCCTCAGGATAATAACTTACACCATTCCAAGTGCTTCTATATTTACCACCAAAACCAAGTTTACCACGGAATCTCCACTCACTACAACCAAATTCAGATTCACAATGATGATAAATGAAGTCAAATCTTTCATCCTCACTGGCGCCGCCAATCGAAACCAAAAGGTCGTATACTTTGTTAGCTTTATCTCTTGTTATTATGTTACTCATAATATTGAATTAATTTCCTTAATAACTTTGTCTATTGCTTCAGTAAACCCTCTGGAATATTCATACTCATCACTATTATTGTTAATGTGCATTTCCTTCATGAACTATAAATCACGGGCTAACTGCTTCACTCTATCATTTTCAACTACTAATCGGTTGATGTCGACAGTGTGAAATTCTGTTTCACCATTACCAAAGAAAGATATAATATCAATTATTTCTTGATTTGTCTTTAGCTGGTAACCATCTTCGTGTTGGTCTTCCCACTCCTGTAATTCTTCCCCTATCTTTTGCATTATTCTTCCTCTGAGTTACTTGTTTTAGTCATATACTGAAAACATAAACTATTAGCTAACTGATTGAACTGTAAGTGATTTTTATTATCACCTGTCAATCTATTAAACAGAGAATTAGGTGCTACATTGGCTAACGCATGAATAAACTGAGTTAAGTTCTCATTATCCATCAACACCTCTTGGTCGATTACCATGTCGCTATCTTCGTTAAAAAGAGTTTCTGCTAATGCATCGTTTATCATTGCAGCGTACTGTATGTATTTTTTGTCTTTTTCCATTTTCGTGTTATTTATTTTAAAAATAATATTCTTCTAAGTTGTAGTGAGCATCATTTAACCACATAAAATCAGGTTGGTATTGATACTTGTATGCTTCTTCTATGTCGGAAGTCCAAACGTCACCAACTCCCTTATAATACATTTTCTCACCTTCGTCAATTATAATCGTTATAAAATATGCTCTCCTAAAAAATATGGGAGAAATCTTATGGACAATTTCTTTTAACTTTTGCATGGTTAAGGGTTTTAAGTTTAAATTATATTAACAAATATAACATAATTTATCTATGTGACAAAGCATAATGCTTTATTTTAACATAAATTATTTTTAAATATAATCTACCTTAACATCTTTTTCGCCGTTCAAGGCGTTATTGGCATATTGCTCAGCTTGTCTAACCATCCTATCATGACAAGTTTCACCCTCTTTATTTTTATTCCTACTACCGTGTATGTTATCAACTACCACTCCGTAGTGATATGGTATCTTCACTTTGCTCTTCATAAAATTAACCGTATATATGTTCTTTCAAGTAAGTTACACTTTCGTCTAACTCTAACATATTAACCATTCTACTTTGGTTGATGTGGTCGAACATTCTATAGATGAGCATAGGGTCATCACCTACATTAGAAATTGAGTTAACCCTATCCACTTTTTCATCTACGTAACCAAACTCGTTATCGTAGGTATTCCAAACTTTAATTGCAGCTTGTTTTAAATCTTCAAATACTTCCTGTGATGCTTGTTCCATAATTATTAGGTTTTATCATTAATTTTAATTATCATTTCTTTTAACATATCGTCTACCATTTCAAGGTTTTTAGTATTGCAGGTAACCACGATTTTAACACCCTTAATTTTAGGTGACTCTACAGTTATTTCATACTTATTAGGTCCAACTAGTTTTGTGTTAAAATTATAGAATTTCATATCCTCTGTCTTAACATCAGTTAAAACAATTCCTTTTGTTCTAGCTCCATCTAAATTAGCCCCAGATAAATCAGAACCACTAAAGTTAGTGACAACTAAAATAGAGTCCGTTAATATGGCGTCACTTAAGTTGCAATTATTAAGATTAGCTCCATACAAATCAGCTCATGTCAAATCAGCATTACTTAGATTAACATCTTCTATTTTGATATATCCTAAGTTGGTATAAGATAGATTAGCATATGACAAGTCAATACCAGATTCAGCAGTTGATTCAACCGTTTTTGCCATAGTATTATACTTTTCCTCATGCTCAAAAAGCACTTCGCCATATATATTCTTAATTGGTAACTTCATATCCTGTTTTATTTGGTTAAGTGAATATACATTAAAATTATATATAAAACAAATATTTTATGATTTTAACAGTTTTAGTAAGTCATTATCTGTTCTGTAAGGGTTTTCATAACTTAAACCTAAATGCCAGAAGTTTTCCTTATTGTCTTCATAAGAATACGGCTCCACATGACCGTTAAAGTAAAACGTCGCACTTAAGTAACTATCATTTTCATCCAGTAATTTGTATATTTTTTTATGGAGGTTACCATCGTTAAATATTTGCTCTAATGTACCACCTTTAGAAGTAGTGATTGATGTGAGCTTGTTCTCATCGTACTTATACTTTAACACTAGGTCACCTATAATTTCTTCATAGGGTTTTGTATCATCACCATTGTACTTTAGTTCTGTAACATACTGAAATTTAAAGTTGATTAAATTACCGTTACCTAATTTAGATTTTTCAATGTAGTTTATTCTATTTATAACCCTATCTTTAGGGTCATAAACTAGATGAATTAATTTTTTACCCTCTAATATTAATTCATCATGTTTGTTGCTATGTAAAGCTATTGATATATCGTTACTTCCTATCTTATCGAAATCATTTAAATTTATTGTGAGTTCTAATGGGATTGTTGAGTTCATATATTTATAATACAGTTTCTATTTCTATTATTTTAATTAAGTTAGATGTTTTCTGGTGGATTGCCCAGTGCTTGAATCTGTCGTACCACTTGTAATCAATACTCTCGTAGACGTGAATACCATAATTGAATTTAGAAAGTTTTACCAAATCTTCTTTCGTAAACCAAAGAAAAATATCCTCTAGAATAGCCTTATTTATTTTCTCTGCTCGACCTAAGTCTATAGACTTCATTAGATTACTGTTATTGGTAGGTGTGATAGATTATCACTCTTAGTGTCGTTAGGTTTAGACCTGATATAACTACCGCTAGTAGCTACCACAGGTTGCTTTTTACCATTATCATCTACAGTGTAATAAGAGAATAATTTTCCCCACAGGAGCTTATTACTCTTAATTATACCTAACTCAGTTTGGACGAACTCATCTATGTTTACAAGTGTGGTTTCTTCTAAAAACAGCAACGTAAACATGTTGATAGGTTCTATCTCAAACTTATTCATTTCTTTGCTCCTTCCTTTGATTTTAATCTTTATCATATTCTATAATGTTATAAGTAAAACATATCCCAGTTAACTTCAATACCTTCTTCCACTACAATTTGTTCCTCTTCTTTCATAATTTGTAAATTTTATCAGTTATTAATTGGAGGTGGCGGTGGTGCAGACTTACCCTCAGTAGGTTTTTTAAGGTTACCCTCAGTTAGTGTTGACACCTCTTTGGTTCGTAATAGTTTTATTTGTTCTTCAAGATAAGCTAGTCTTTTGAGTCTACGTAAAATATCGAACTCAAACATCGTATGTCCGTTCTCAGTGAACTTATTTGAATCCTTATTGTATTTATACTCTACCATATTTCTTATTTGTAATTCTCTTTATACCAATCGATAAAATCTTCTCTCCATAAGGTATCAGACATTCCCCATGAGTATGCCTCTCCTTTCATATGGTATGGCAATTCGTTGAATATTTTCACAAGTTCTTCCCTTGTAGATTTCTTTTTTGTTGTCTCCCACGTAGCATTTAATATGCAGTCGTGCAAATGGTTCCAATCGTTTTCGGTAAAGTTTTCCATGATGTTACTTCTTTATAGCAAGTTTAATTTCATCTAATATAATTTCACTTCTTTTTTTTTTCAGTCATTTTAAAATGTTTTATGTTATAGCAAATATAGAACTTTTTACTGGTTATTCCAAGGAAAGTCCATATTAATTATCTAACTGTTAATTCTTCACTACTTAACCACCAACTAGATTTGCCGTTATCACACAAATAATTAGTTTTCTGTGTCACATCGTTGTAAATTATTTCGACTTCTTGACCTATTTCAAATTCATGTCCATATATACAATCTGTCACAACAACTTTTTACCAACAGTTAGACTTTCATTCATATCAGACAAAGGCAATTGCTTACTATGGTCGTTAATAAACATTTTAATAGTCTCAATTAACACCGCTTCTTCTCTTGGTTCATAGACAATAACATCTTTACTATTAAGCCATTTTTTAATCTGCACTTCGTTCATAATTAGGGTATTATAATTCTTTAGGTTTTTCATTAAGTTCGGGTATTTTACAGTAGTGTGTTGGGTCCCGTATACCAGAATTATTTAAGTCTTTCCATTCTGGGAACCTACCTCTTTCATTTTCCCATATACCTTCCAGTAGAAATACAGCTACATGAAACTCATTTTCTTCATTATTCTGATACTCATCAGTAACTAACACTTTTTCTTTGAAAGGTGGTAAATCTGTTTTGTTTATTTTAATCCATTCCATTTTCATTCTTTATTTATTTCTCTTAAATAACCTTGATATGTGGACCTCTTAAATGAAGCCATACCGTTTTCATAGTATTTTTCAATTTCCCTACCATCATAAAATGCATTTCTTCCGAACTCTAACACTTCTTGCCAACTAAATACATCCCCACTGTCTTGCAAATCTAGTTGACGCTCTAATTCATCAGCATACTCTCCCATATCTCTAGCGTATCTAACACTTTCAATACTATCATTGAAGTCGTAGTCTTTCACGTTAGGTCTTTCAAGTTTCTTAATCATACGTATCTACTTTTAAGGATTTTAAGAATATCGTTATCATCTTTAAAGATGATAAGTTCAGCCTTATATATCATTTCCATACTTATTGAAGATGATTTAAAATCATGTACTTGAATGTCCTCAATTCGTTTATCGACCTTTAAGTTACTCAAATCTTCACGCCCTAAGACAACTTTAGTCGTTTCAGGCTTAGCTGGTAGTTTTTTCCAATGAGTATAAGGTAAATGTGCTTCTGTACTCCTTACAGCACCTGTAACCATCCAACACCTCTTAGTATCATGCCACCAAGCGGTATCAATTACCCAACCACAGTCATGCGTATCACAAGCAGCCAAAACCACATCATCAGGTGGGTCATTTTCGTCAAACCCCACCCAATCATTTAATGACTCATGTAGTTTTTGTATGCGTACTCTTCTAAATTCTTCATCAAGCACTTTATCAGATTCTTTTTCTACTTTATTACCCTTAGGGAATAAAAAACTAAATAATCTTTTTAACATAATATTATTATTTACGGTTTAACCAGTATACTAAAACTTTGATTGATTTTACGGAATTGTTTTGTGTTTTTTCATAGTCGTTGACGGCCTCAATAAAACCTTCTTTATCATACCACCAACCTACTACCTTTCCAATCCACTTTTCATTAACATCCCTTTCAAATTCTCTATAAGCGTTTTCGGCCTCATCTTTAGTTTCAAGGACGAAACAATCTTCAAGAAACATTTGACTTACTGCTATAGGGTTATAACCTTTGGATTTTAGTTTGTCTATTTCAGGTTGAAAGTCTGATAAAGGTCTATTATGATTTAATTCTATACTCATTCCACTGATAGAATATTTCTATATGAAGACATAACTGGTATTCTCCATCCAGCTACTTTTACTTTATAAGTATTACTAGGTGTAAGCTCGTTCTGTAAGTCTGAAGAATCAAACTTTAAAAACAGAGTGCTATCCGTATTTTCGAATACCTCGTCCTGTGTATAGACAATGAATTTACTACTTATATTCTCACCACTTCCAGTGGTTATTCTTTCCTTGTCTTTAATTGTAACCTCAACGGTTTCAGCGCTCACATAGTAAGCAATTGAATAGCTTGAAGCTAATGCTAGTATAAGTGCTACGACAAAAATATATTTTAATTTTTTCATGTTGTTTATTTTTTGATTTTAAAGTCTAATGGCATCCACCATTCATTTTACTTTGTGTTGTTAGTTGTTAGTTTATTTTTGACAACTACCTTTACAGCATTCCAATAGTATTTTACTGCTACAGTACTACCACTGGCCAAAGCGCCACCAAAAAAGATGTCTAATAAGTCAACGTGTGAATGCGTATCACCGCAAACACCTAATATATGTAATATAGCTTCCATTTTATAAGTTTTCTGGTTTGTTATCTAAAAATGATAGGTCAACTGAGTCGATAACCTCTTGATGATATTCTTCACCGAACCTCATTTCAATTTCTTGTGCCATTGAATTTAATGAGTTTATTGTCAATTCACCATCATATGACTCATCACTGTTTGTCTTGACATACCCTTTCTCAACTAAACTTTCC